>WNFI01418537.1_pt1 | contig 10116 bp, 8 predicted proteins | sample 5400471 | NCBI WGS metagenome assembly WNFI01 (sample SAMN13153348, study PRJNA577476) | soil metagenome | isolation source: 100 cm saprolite on Douglas fir-dominated hillslope | place: USA:California | collected 2013-09-17
CGCATCCTGATCGAGCCCAAGAATGCGCTCTCCAAGCAGTATCAGAAGCTGTTCGAGCTCGAGGACGTGCGGCTCACGATCGAGAAGGACGCGCTCAAGGCCATCGCGCAGAAAGCCATCAAGCGCGGCACCGGCGCCCGCGGTCTGCGCGCCATCCTCGAAGAGATGATGACCGATATCATGTTCGAGCTCCCCAGCCGGGACGACGTGCGCGAGGTCGCCATCACCGCCGAGTGCGTCACCGAGGCCCGGCCCCCGCTCCTCGTCACCGAACGCGTCCGCCAAAAGAAAGAAGCCTGACCGCCTCGGAGCCGCAGTTCCTCGGCTCGTTCCCCCGAGCCGGCGTGACGCTAGCTCCGCCCCTCGTCGAAGTCGCCCTCATCGGCCGATCGAACGTCGGCAAATCGAGCCTGTTGAATGCCCTCGCCGGTCGGCAAATCGCCCGGGTCTCCGCGACGCCGGGCAAGACCCAGGCGCTCAACGTGTATCGGCTGGGACCGGGAAGCACACCGGCGGGCAGCACTGGGGACTCCCACCCAGCCGGCGCCGCCCCGTATTACGTGCTCGATCTCCCGGGCTACGGGTATGCCAAGGCCGCGAAGACCGAGCGCGCCCTGTTCCGGCGCCTGATTGCCGACGCCCTCGAGCGCCCGCTCCTTGCCGGCGTGGTGTGGTTGCTCGACATCCGTCGCGACCCTTCACCCGAGGACCAGGCGATGCAGGCGCTCTTCGCCGCACGCGCGACCCGCGTGCTGGCGGCCCTTACGAAGAGCGACAAGCTCGCCCGCGGCGCGCGACTGGCGCGCGCGCGGGCGCTTCAGGGCGCACTCGCCCTCGACTCCGACCAGGTGATCGTCACCAGCGCGCGGCTGGCGGACGGCATCGCCGAGCTCCGCGAGGCGATCCACGGACTCGTGGCCGCTCCGTGAGGGAGCGACGGCTGCCGGGGCGCTGGTAGATGCGAATGATTATCGTTGTGCCGGGAGGGGGCCCCCGCTCGTGAACCGCACCACGCCACTCATCCTCGTCGCGCTCGTCCTCGTCACCGCGGGCGCGCTCGCGTGGTCGGTTCTGCTCAAACGACGCCTGCTCGAGAGCGAGCGCGAGCGGCGGCGTGCCGCCGACGAGCTGAATCGCCGCCTCTCGGAGCTCTTCTCGCTGCAAGAGCTTTCCTTCATCCTCTCGGGATCGCTGCAACTCGACCGCATCGTCGAGCAGGTGGTGCGCTATGCCATGCGGTTTCTCGACGCGCAGGGCGCGCTGGTCGCGTTGGCCCCGGACGGCGAAGCGGGGGCAGACGTGGAGCGGCGACCGCTGCGGGTCACAGCAGCCGAAGGCACGCTGGCGATCCTCGCCGGCCGCTCGGTCGCGGCCGACGACCCCGGTCTGCTGGCCCGCTCGCTCGGTCGCGAGCGAGTCGAGCTGGCGCGCAGCGCCGGGGGCGAGCCGACGCGGCTCATGCAGGGCGTGGAGGCGGACTCCGCGGCGGCGGTGCCGCTCCGCGCACAGGGAGTGGTCGTCGGGACGCTGGTCATCGCCAATCCGCGCGACGGCACGTTCGGCCCGGAAGACGTTCGCCTACTCTCGACCGTCGCCACCCACGCGGCGATCGTGATCGCCAACGCGCGTTTCTTCGAGATGGTACGGCACGCGAAAGAGCAGTGGGAGACGGCGTTCGATTCGTTGAGCGAGGGAATCGCCGTGGTGGACGACGCCGGGCGCGTGCGGCGCGCCAACCGGTCTCTCGCCGCGATGCTCGGCGCCCCGATCCCGGGTGTGATCGGCCGGGACCTGGTCGAGGCGCTGATCGGCCCCTCCCCCGCCCTCGTTGATTTGCTCGCCGCCGCGCGCGCCGGTGGCCGGGTCCAGCCCCTCGTGGTCCGCTCGTCCACCCTCGGGCGGACGATGCGGGTGAACGTCGCCCGCATCCCGCCGCCGGCCCACGATCAGAGCGTCGTCGTCCTGGTCGAGGATGTGACCGATCAGCAGGCGCTCGAGAGTCAGCTCATCCAGAGCGAGAAGCTCGCGGCGGTCGGGCAGCTCGTCTCCGGTGTGGCGCATGAGCTCAACAATCCGCTCACGTCGATCGCCGGGTTGTCCGAATTCCTGCTCGAGCAGAAGGAGCTCGGGACCAAGGACCGCGGGCATCTGCGCGTCATCCACGAGCAGGCCGACCGGGCGGGGCGGATCGTGCGCAACCTGCTCACCTTCGCTCGCAAAGGCCCCGGTGAACAAGCGCCCGTGGACCTGAGCGACGTGGTGCAGCGCACCTTGCTGCTGATGAGCTACGACTTGACGCTCAAGGAGATCACGATCGAGCGGGATCTGGCCCCGGTCCCGCGGGTGCTGGGCGACGCCCATGCGTTGCAGCAGGTGGTCTTGAACCTGCTCAACAACGCGGCCCAGGCGATCGCCGCGAACGCCCCCGGACGGCGCCGGGTGGTCCGCGTGAGCACCTGGTTCGAAGACCGGGTGCGGCTGCGGGTGGCGGACACGGGGACGGGGATTCCCGACGAGGTGCTGCCGCACTTGTTCACGCCGTTCTTCACGACCAAGGAGCCGGGCGAGGGAACGGGGCTCGGGCTCTCCATCACGTACTCGATCGTGGAGGCGCACGGCGGGCACATCACGGTGGTGCGGCCCTTGGAAGGGGGCGCGGCGTTTGTGGTGGACCTGCCCCCGGCTCTCCAGGAGCTCGCCGCCGCGACGCCCGCAGCCAGCGCCGACGCCGCGGCATCCCCACCGCCGCCAGCGCCCCCGGCGACGAAGCGTGCCATCCTGCTCGTGGACGACGACCCGGCGGTGCGCCGCATGGTGAAGGCCCTGTTCGGCCGCGAAGGGCACACGGTCGACGTGGCGCGCAATCCCCAGCAGGCACTCGACCTCGCCCGCACGCGCGCCTACGACCTGATCCTCGCCGATGCCCAGGCCCGCACGCGCGACGACCTGTTCGTCGTGCGGCTCCTCGAGTCCCACCCAGCGCTCAAGGACCGCGTGCTGGTATCGACCGGAGAGGGGCGCCCGACCGCCGACGACGCGCTGGCACGTCTGGGGCTACGCTACGTCCGCAAACCCTTTAACCTGCGCGATCTTCGGGACGAGGCGGCGCGCCTGTGGGCAGGACGGCCGGGCCCCGCCGCGGCGGCGCGGTCCTAGCATCCGCGCTGGCGTGGCGAACCGGCGCGTCCGCTCGGTGGTCCGACCAGACGGCGAGCTCGTTGCCGCTCGGGTCGCGGAAGTGGAAGCGGCGGCCGCCGGGAAAGGAGAACGGCTCCCGCACGATGCTGCCCCCCGCCTGCCTCACCTTCGTCTCGAGGGCCTCCAGGTCGCGGCCGTAGATGACAACCAGCGGTCCTCCAGGCCGCACCGGCTGGTCGCGCGTGAACCCCCCCGCGAGTCGGCCGTCCTGAAAGCTCGTGTAGTCGGGCCCGTAGTCCTCGAACCGCCAGCCGAACACCGCGGTGTAGAACCGTTTCGTGCCGGCAATGTCGATCGCGGCGAATTCCACGTAGTCGATCTGGCGGTCGTGATCGGGTTCGGTCATGGACGGGTTTGCGGCGGGGGCGACACGTGCTGCTAGGTCCGCCGTCCCCGCGAGCGCCGCGCGCGGCGTGACGAGGCGGCGCGCCGGTGGGCCACCACGCTGTCATACGCTTCCGCGGGCCAGCCGAACACGGCGAGATTCACGGCCCCGCCCGGTGCGAACTTCACGCCTTCGCGCAACAAGAGCGCGCGCTGCACCACGGAGCCGTGATCGGCGCCCGAGAGCGAGATCCGGCCCGCCGCGTTGAGGACGCGCCACCAGGGAACGTCGGAGTCTTCGGGGAGTGCCGAGAGGGCCCAGCCAACCGTGCGCGCGGCGCCCGGTCGGCCGGCGAGCCGCGCCACCAAACCGTAGGTGGCGACGCGACCCTTCGGGATGTGACGCACCACTCTATAGATGCGGTGATAGAACGGGTTCACACGCCGTCGGTGCCCATCGAGGCCTCCAGTCGGACCGCCCCATCCCTCACCCTCGACCACCTTGAAGCTACGCCTGCCGGGAGAGTCGTCCAGCGCGGCACCGCCTAGGATACCCGCAGCACGTCTTCCAGCAAGCCGGCGTCGCCCGACCCGAGGATTGACAAAACGTCTTCCAGTGCTCTGCGCTCGCGAGGCCACGAGAACCGGTCCGCCGCCGCCGCCGGCGTGAGCCACGCGACGCAGTCGTGCTCGGATGAGCACCGCGGCTCGGCGGCGCCCTCCACGACACCGGCGAACACGGGAATCAGGGGGATTTCGTCGGTGCCGTGCCGATAGAACGCCTCGACCCGCGACACATTGTAGAGCCGCGGCGGCACGAGACCCGTTTCCTCGCGCACCTCGCGCAATACGGCCTCGACCGGCGTCTCGCCGGGATCGATGTGTCCGTGCACCGTCTCCCACGACCCCGGAGACCGACCCTGGGGCCCGCGCCGCAGCGCCAACACTTCGAGCCCCACGGCGGCGCTCCGCAGCAGGTAGCAGTCGACGTAGCGAACGTGCACCAAGGTCACCGGACGAACGGCAGCGAGGGAACGGGAGCGGGAAGGGGCCGATGGGGGCCGCGCGGCGGTTAGCGGCGGCGCCCGAGGACGGCCTCGAGGCGCGCCGACAGCGCGCGCGCGCGGAACGGCTTCGTGAGGAAATCGTCCGCGCCGAGCTCGAACACGCGGACCTCGTTGTCCTCATCCCCCTTCGCCGTGAGCACGATGACGGGGATCGCCGCCGTCGCGGGGCGCGAGCGGAGATGCGAGAGCACGCCGTAGCCGTCGAGCCCGGGGAGGTTCAAGTCGAGCACGATGATGTCCGGTCCGACGCGGTCGATCTGGTCGAGCGCTTGGACACCGTCGCGCGCCTCGGCCACGTCGTAGCCATCGCGCTCGAGCAGATCGCGCATCACCTTGCGCAGGCTGTCTTCGTCGTCGACGAGGAGGACCTTGACGGCCGGCTGCCCGTGCGGTCCCGAGCGCCGTGATGGCGCCGGCTCTTCGAGGAGCTCGAAGTTCGCCGTGAGCGTTTCCGGGGCGGCGACCGGCTCAGGCACCAGCGCCGTCCCGCCGTGCGTCGAGAGCCGCGTGGGCGCCCGCGCCCCACCGGACCGGCGAGGCGCACTCGGGGCTTCGGGGGGGGCATCGTCTTCCTCAGGGATCTCGACGACTCGGGTCAACTCGTCGAGTGTAGAGGCGCCGCGCACCACGTGGGCAAGCCCCGAGTCCCACAAACTCTTCATCCCCGATCGCCGCGCCGCGGTGGCGATGTGTTCCGCCGTCTCGCCCGTCGCGATGCGCCGCTCGACCTCGGCGCTCACCGTCAGGACCTCCAGGATCGAGAACCGCCCGCGATAGCCCGTCATCGCGCAGTCGGGGCAGCCGGCCGCTCGATACAGCGGCGTTCCCAGGGCGATCCACGGCTTGACGCGATCGGGCGGCGATTCCATCCAGACTTCTTTGCAGGTGGGGCAGAGTTTCCGCATCAGCCGCTGCGCGATCACGCCGCGCAACGCCGCGGCGATCTTGTACGCTTCAACCCCGATATCGACCAGCCGCGTGACCGCGTTCGCCGCGTCATTGGTGTGCAGCGTCGAGAGCACGAGATGCCCGGTGAGTGACGCCTGCACCGCGATCTGGGCCGTTTCCCGGTCGCGGATCTCGCCGATGAGCACAACGTTGGGATCCTGCCGGAGAATGGAGCGCAGCGCCGCGGCGAACGTCAGCCCCGCCTTCTCCTGGACCTGCACCTGTACGATCCCCGGCATGCGGTATTCGACCGGGTCCTCGACGGTGACGATGTTCACGCCCTCGCTCTTGATCTGGTTGATGCAGGAGTACAGGGTCGTCGTCTTGCCGGACCCGGTCGGACCGGTCACCAGCAGGATGCCCTCGCGGTTCTCGAGCAGGCGCTTGATCGCCTCGGTCTCGCCGGGATTCAGGCCCAGCGAGTCGAGCGACTTGACCGTGGCCCGCGAGTCGAGGATGCGGATCACGACCTTCTCGCCCAGCGAGGCCGGCAGGGTCGACACGCGCAAGTCGATCGGCTGACCGTTCACCGCGACGCGGGCGCGCCCGTCCTGGGGTCGCAGCCGATCGGCGATGTCGAGCGCCGACATGATCTTGATGCGCGAGATCAGCGGCAGCCCCGCCTGGCGCGGAATCTTCATCACCTGGCGCAGCACGCCGTCGATGCGGTAGCGCACCGCCACCCCACCCTCCTCCGGCTCGATATGGATGTCGCTCGAGCGGGCCAGGATCCCTTCGGAGATGATCAGGTCCACGAGCCGCACCACGGGGCGCTGGCTCGCCTCCGCCTCGGACGCGGCGATCTCCTCAGGAGCGAGGGTCTCCTGCAGTTGCACGAGCTCGGCCGAGCTCTCCATGCCCGAGAGCAGCTTGTCCACGGCCTTCTCGGGGCGGTACATCTCGTCGAGCTTCTCCGCGATCTTGGACGGGGCCAAGAGTCGCATCCGGATCTCGCGCGCCGTGGCGAAGGCGAGCGCCTTCTCGGCATCGATATCGAACGGATTCGCGGTCGCCACCTCCAGGTAGGAATCGGTGGCCTGCAGGGGCAGGATGCGGTAGCGCCGGGCCACCTGCTCCGGCACTTTCTCCTTAGCCGTCGGATCAATGTTGTCGAGATCGGCGAGCTTGAGGCGGAACCGGGCGGAAAGGGCGCTCAAGATCTGGTCGTCGCTCGCCACCTTGTGAGCGACGAGCGTCTCCCACAGAGTCGCCTGAGGCACCGCCTTCGCCCGCAGCTCGACGAGGCGCTCCGGCGTGAGCACCCCCTCGAGGGAGGGGACCAGCCATTCATCTGGGAAGTTCGTGTCGGCCATTCGGTTACCCTTCCAAAGGTAGCCGACGGATCAGCGCCGTCCAGCCCGCGCCGCTGCGGCGCTTACAAAATGGCCCAGAAGTCGCGCGTCACATCGAAGGCGAGCCCGACCTGGTGTGTCGCAGTGCCGAGCCCCACTTCGCAGCGGAACACGCCGAGCCACTCGACCGCGAGGCCGAGCGTTGTCCGGAGGCCGGCGGTCGCAGCCCAGGGCGTGCCCGCCACCGGCCGCCCGGCGGAGCCCAGGGCGACGTACGGGGCGACGGTCAGCGTGCGCGGCGTGTGCGCGTACGGGCCAACGCCGATCGAGAGGAACGGCACGGGGACACGCCACTCGAGGTGGAGCAGCGCCATGCGGGCACCGCCCCAATGTCGGAACGGGTCGCCGAGCAGGGTCCCGCGTCCGCCCAACACGAACGCGCGATGCGCCGGCAGCGCCGCGCTTGCGATCCCGCCCGCGGCGCGCACCAGAACCCGGGTGGCCCCCGCCGGGAGGAGCACGTGGCCCGCGCTCGCGAACCGCACGTAGCCGTCGCCGCCGTCCGGGCGCCCTCCCTCGAGCACGGCCTCCACGCTGAGATCGCGCTGCACGGCGAACCCCTCGCTGCGGCGCTCGAAGGCGAGCTGCACCACGTCGACACTCACGCCACCCAGGGCGGGATTCGGCCGGAAGCTGCCGTTCGCGGGGGCGGCGGTGACGGCGAGCGAGCCAATCGACTCCCGGCCGGCGGACGCGCGCCACTCGGCGCGCACCCCGATCCCGTGCCGGAAGGAGAGGCGGCCCCCTTCGGCCAGGTAGTAGTCGCCGTAATCGTGGCCAAATTCCTGCGCCGCGAACGAGTTCTCGAGCGGCGCGATCACCGGCCAGTCGCCGACGTCGCGCACCCCGCGGTACGCGCTGGCCTCGAGCGCGGCGCGCCCCCGGTGATCAGTCGCGGTGAGGGTGCCCTTGGCGCGATGGTCGGCGAACCCGTAGCTGGCGAGGGCGCGCAGCTCCCGGCGCTCCCCACCGCCCCGCACCACAATCCCCGTGCCCAGCGCGAGCCCCTCGACGCGATTGGCGTGTACCAGGTCCGAAACGCTGCGGACGCCGAGGCGCTGCGGCCGCAGGCCCGTCAGCGCCCGGCGCTCCGCGATCCGCTCCACCTCGGCGCGCACCCGTTCCAAGTCGTCCCGCCGCACCGGCTCCGCCACGCCCTCGAGCGCCGCACCGATAGACGTCGGCCACGGAAACGAGTCGCGCTCCGCCTTCGGGAGGAAGGTGATCTCCTCACCGCTGAACCAGCTCTTCGCGAGGCCAACGTTGAGCACGTAGCCGTCGATCTCCCACCGAGCGCGGATGATGCCCCGCACCGGCACGTCGAGCCACGTGGCGCGGCGCCGGATCTCGATCTCCTGGCGATAGGGCAGCCAGTAGCGCTGCTCCCACAGCGCGTTGTCGAGCACGATGCTCACGTCCTCCAGCTCGGGATCCAGATACGCGTGCGGCGTGAAGTTGAACGCCATGCGCACGAGGTCGGCGGAGGCAGCGTCCACGTACAGGGTGCCGACGATGCGCGGGAGGTCGAAGGCCTTGGGGCGCACCGCGAGCGCCACCACCTGCACCTCGCGCTCCGCGAGGACGATGAGGGTCGTGTCGCCGAGGGCGAAGTCGTAGATGTCCAGGCCCCCCGGCGACAGGGGGTGCGGCACGTCGCGCACTTCATCTCCCTCACCCAGCCGCATCGCCGTGCCGAAGTTGTTCTGGACGATGCCGAGGTGGTCGCGGTGGTAGGTGATATCGGTGGGCAGCTGGGCCTGATCGCGCCACCCGACGACGCGCTGCTTGCTGCTCGCCGGGAACCGCCAGTACACTTCCAGCTCCAATTGGTCGGCCTTGACGAGGCGCGGGGGGCTGGCGAGCCCTTCACCGAAGGCGCCGAGAAAGAAGAGGAAGCCGTGAGCCTGGGCCTTGTAGTCGCGCAGCGTCGTATCGGCGGCCGCGCCGCTGCGCCGCACCACGGCCCGCCGCGCCAGCGCGAGGGCCCGGTCCGTGTTCCAGGCTTGCGCCCGGGCGGCGCAGGGCCGGAGCAGTGCGGTGACCAGGGCGGCGGCGAGGAGCGCGGCGCGCATCGCGCCGAAATCTCGCGGCGCCCAAGACGCCGGGCAACGGTGCATGCCTCCTGTACCCCGCTTCCCCCCCAATGAGCGACGCCCGCGCTGAGTTTCTCGCCCGGGCCGAGGTCGGCGGCATGGTTCCGGTCCTGCGCGAGGTGGTGCTCGACGCCGACACGCCGCTCGCGGCCTTCGTGAAGGTCGCGCGCCCACCCTTCGCCTTCCTCCTCGAATCGCTGGTGGGCGGGGAACGCTGGGCCCGCTACACGTTCCTCGGCACCGAGCCGCGCGAGGTGTGGCGCTACCGGGGTCGCTCGATCGAGCGCTGGACCAAGTCCGCCGGCTGGCAGCGGGCGGGCGAGACCGATGACCCGATCGCCGACCTGGGGCAGCGGATGCGGGCCTTACCTGCGGCCCCGGTCCCGGGCCTCCCGCGCTTCACGGGCGGTGCCGTCGGGTATCTCGGCTACGACCTGGTGCGCACCGTCGAGCGCCTGCCCCATCCCCCGGCCGACACGCTGGCCGCGTCCGACGCCGTGATGATGATCGCGGACACCCTCGTGATTCTCGACAACCTGTTCGGCCGCGCGATCGTGGTGGCGAACGTGGAAGTCCCCCCGCGCGCCGGCGCGGCGGAACGCCTCCGGCTGTACGACGCCGCCGAGGCGCGGCTCGACGACATCGTCGCGCGCCTGGGAGAGCGCCACGAGCTCACGCCCCTCACGCTCCGAGATGGTCTCCCGCCCGTCCCCACCACATCGCGCTATCCGCGCGCCGCGTTTGAGCGCGACGTCGCGCGCGTGCTGGAGTACATCGTGGCGGGCGACACCTTCCAGACGGTGCTCTCGCGGCGCCAGGAAGCGGTAGGCGCCGTCGATCCCCTGCTCCTCTACCGCTATCTCCGCGCGCTGAACCCCGCTCCCTACCTCTTCTACCTCGCCCTGGACGACGTCGCGCTCGTGGGCAGCTCCCCCGAGGTGCTGGTGCGCGTCGCGGATGGCGAGGTTACCGTGCGACCGATCGCGGGGACGCGCCCGCGCGGCCGGAGCGAGGAGGAGGACACGGCGCTCGCGAACGCCCTCATCGCCGACCCGAAGGAGCGCGCCGAGCACCTCATGCTCGTGGACCTGGGCCGGAACGACGTGGGGCGGGTGGCGCGGTTCGGCAGCGTCC
>WNFI01418759.1_pt1 | contig 10116 bp, 6 predicted proteins | sample 5400471 | NCBI WGS metagenome assembly WNFI01 (sample SAMN13153348, study PRJNA577476) | soil metagenome | isolation source: 100 cm saprolite on Douglas fir-dominated hillslope | place: USA:California | collected 2013-09-17
ATTGAGCCACCAGCCGCCGATGGCGAATGGCGCGCGGTCGAATTCGCGGAACGCGATGTTGTCGGCGACGCTCATGCCGCCGACGCAGGCGTTCTTCAAAGGCTCTTCGGGCAGCAGCGACATCTTGTGCCGCCGCATTTCCTCGCGGCTGGCATGATAGGCGTCGCCGGCCACGCGCATTTCGCCGCCAGCGGCCTCGCGCTGGCCGGCCAGCATCTCGACCAGCTGGCGCTGACCATTGCCCGACACCCCGGCAATCCCCACGATCTCGCCGGCCCGCACCGCCAGTGACACGTCACGCACCGCGACCGCGCCGGCATCGTCGAGCGCGCTGAGCCGGTCCAGTTCGAGCCTGGTTGCGCCGGCATTGCCCACGCGAGCGGGTTGCACCGTCAGTTCTTCGGCACCGATCATGGTGCGCGCCATGTCGACGGGGCTCAGGTCGGCGATCCGGCCATGGCCGGCCAGCTTGCCGCGCCGAAGAATGGTCACTTCGTCGGCGAATGCCATCACTTCGCGAAACTTGTGGGTGATCATCAGGATGGTGAGATCGCCGCTGACGACCATGGCGCGCAGCATGCCCAGCACCTCGTCGGCTTCGCCAGGCGTCAGCACCGAGGTCGGCTCGTCGAGAATGAGAAAGCGCCGCTTGAGGTACAGCTGCTTGAGGATCTCGCACTTCTGCCGCTCGCCGGCGGAAATATCGGACACCCGGGCGTTGAGCGGCACCTTGAAGGGCATCCGCGCCAGAAAGGCCTCGAGTTCTTTGGTTTCCTTCTTCCAGTCGACCACAGCCGGGACGTTGTCGCGGGCCAGCACCAGGTTTTCGGCGACCGTCATCGCCGGCACCAGGGTGAAGTGCTGGTAGACCATGCCGAGGCCGAGCGCGTGGGCATCCTTCGGATTGGCGATCGACTGCTCCCGTCCGCCGACCAGGACGTCGCCTTTGGTCTGGTGGTAGTAGCCCATGATGCATTTCACCAGCGTACTCTTGCCGGCGCCATTTTCGCCGAGCAGCGCATGGAACGAACCGGGCCGCACCTTGAGTTCGACATTGTCGAGTGCCACGAACTCGCCGAACCGCATGGTCATGGCGAGGGCATCGACGCCGAGTGCTCCGCTGGGCAGCGGTACCTCGCCGATGATCATGACAGCGCCCCGATCATTGCCGCCGACGTCGCGACGGCGCCGAACACGCCGCCCTGCATCTTGATCATCTTCAATGCGTGGTCATGGTTGCTCTTGTCGGTCGCGGCACAGCAGTCTTCGATCAGAACGCATTCGAAGCCGCGGTCGTTGGCCTCGCGCATGGTGGTGTGGACACAGACGTCGGTGGTGATGCCGGTCAGCACCAGGTTCTCGATGCCGCGCAGCCGCAGCATCAGTTCCAGATCGGTGGCGCAGAACGAGCCCTTGCCGGGCTTGTCGATAATCGGCTCGCCCGGCAGCGGCGCCAGCTCGTCGATTATCTCCCAGCCGGCTTCGCCGCGCACCAGCACGCGGCCGCACGGCCCGGGGTCGCCGATCCCTGCGCCGATCTGGCGCGAGCGCCAGCGCTTGTTGGCGGGAAGGTCGGTCAGATCAGGGCGGTGTCCCTCGCGGGTATGGATGACGTGGAAGCCCCGCTCGCGCATCACGGCCAGCAGGCGCTTGATCGGCTCGATCGGCGCCCGCGTCAATGACAGGTCGTAGCCCATCTTGTCGACGTAGCCGCCGACGCCGCAAAAATCGGTCTGCATGTCGATGATAACGAGTGCGGTGTTCTCTGGGCGCAGGTCGCCATTATAGGGCCACGCATAGGGCTCGGATTTCAGATAGCGCTCAGCCATGTTCTGTGTCTCGCTGCTGGGTGCGGAATCATCGTCAGGCATCATCGTCAGGAATTGTCGTCAACAATCATCACAAAGACTCATCGCCAAGACTCCTAAAAAGAAACAACGGCCTAAGGCATTGATTGTTCTCATCATGGCAAAGCCTCGCTCCCAAGCTGAGCCTCATCCTGAGGAGCGCGCCCCGGCAGCGCATTCGCGCTGTCCGGAGCGCGCGTCTCGAAGGATGGCCGCGTGGCCCATGGTTCGAGACGGCGCTGAAGAAGCGCCTCCTCACCATGAGGTTTCCTGTACGGATGGGTCGGCCGAAGGCCGGTGCTTAACTCGTAAAGCCTCATCTGGTGATCGACAGCTCGGCGGGTGCGCCGGTCAGGGTGCGCTTCGGCGAGCAGGTGATGATCATGATCACGAGCGTCAAAATGTAAGGTGCGGCGTTGAACAGGTGATAGCCCGAGGTAACGCCGACCGATTGCAGGGCTGGTCCAAGCGCCGCCGCGCCGCCGAAGGCGAGCGATGCCCACAGGCACAGCATTGGATCCCATCGCGCGAAAATGACCAGGGCGACCGCCGTGATGCCTTGTCCGCTCGACAGACCCTCGTTCCAGCTTCCGGGATAGAACAGCGACAGGAACGAGCCGCCGATGCCGGCGAGAAAGCCGCCGCACATGGTGGCGCGCAGGCGGATCGCGTTGACGGAATAGCCCATGGCGCGCGCCGCGTCGGCGCTTTCGCCGGCGGTCCGGATCAGCAGTCCCCACCGCGTCGTCCGGAACGCCCAGAACAGAACGGGCGCCAGAACGACGCCGAGCAGGAACAGCCCATTGATCCGCAGCGCCGAACGCACCTGCGACACATCGCTCCACCAGCCGAAGTCGATCGCGGGCAATCGCGCAGCGGTAGGCTCGATCAAGGGCTTGCCGAGATAGAACGCAAGGCCGGTACCGAACAGCATCAGCGCGATTCCGACGGCGACGTCGTTCACCCGTGGCAGCGAGCAAATGCCGGCGTGGAGTGCGCCGAGCAGCGCGCCGGTGATGCCGGCAGCCAGCACGCCGAGCCAGGGCGAGCCCGAGAGATAGGAGACGCCATAGGCGCTCATCGCGCCCATCACGAGGGTGCCTTCGAGGCCCAGATTGATGCGCCCGCTGCGCTCGGTGATGCATTCGCCGAGGCTGACGAACAGAAACGGCGTAGAGATGCGGATGGCGCCGCCGAACACCGCAAGCGGGACAGTCCAGAGTCCGATGGTTCCGTCCGCCATGTCAGGATTTGTCCTTCAGGAAGCCGATCCGCCCATACAGCGCGTCGCTTGCCAGTACCGCGACAAAGATCATGCCCTGTAGCACCAGCACGGATGCGTCCGGCAATCCAAGCCGGCGCTGCAGCAGGCCGCCGCTGGCGCTGATGCCGCCGAGCAGGATCGCGACGGGAATGATGGCCAGCGGATTTTGGCGCGCCAGAAAGGCCACGAGGATGCCGGTAAAGCCGTAGCCTGCGGCGAGATTGGCGTTGGTACGGCCTTGAACCGCGGCGACTTCGATCATGCCCGCGAGGCCGGCGGCCGCTCCCGCGATGAAACAGGTGATCAGGATCAGTTTGCCGACGCCTAAGCCGACGATTTTCGCGGCGCGGACATTGCCGCCGGCGACGCGGGCGGCAAATCCAAACACGGTGTGATAGATCAGGACGTATGACGCGATCGCGGCGATGATCCCCAACACAAATCCCCAGTGCACATCGGTGCCGGATATGGATCCGATCATGTTGGCAGCGCCGATTTCGCGCGTCGATGGCTTGTTGAGGCTGGCCGGATCGCGCATCGCGCCCTCGACCAGATGATTGAGGATGGCCAGCGCGATATAGACCAGCAGCAGGCTCGAAATGGTTTCGTTGACGCCGCGATAGTGGCGCAATCCTCCCGACAGCATGATCCAGAGTCCGCCGCCGGCCGCGCCGGCGAACACCATCGCCAATTGTACCACGAGCGGGGGCGCGGACGGCAGCAGCAGCGCTGCGCTTGTCGCCGCCAGCGCGCCGACCAGCAGCGCGCCTTCGCCGCCGATGATGACCATGCCGAGCTGCGCGGGCAGCGCCGTGCATAGCGCCGTCAGGATCAGCGGCGCCGCGCGGGTGAGCGAGTTCTGCCAGGAGAACCAGGTGCCGAACGCGCCCTGATACATATAGAAATACAGATCGAGCGGGTTTTTTCCGAACAAGGCGACGAATACGCCGAACAGAGCGAGGGCGGCGATGAGCGCCCCCGCCGGAATCAGGATGTATTCGATCGACCCGCCGTAGCGTTGGCGAAGCCCCGGCTTTGCCGCGGGAGTTGAATCCACTGCAAGAGCATCACCAACGCCAGTTGTCACGAGGTGGCTCCGATCACGCCCTCGACCAGATAGTCCATCTTCTCAAGTTCGGGATCCTTCTGGCCCCGGTCGGTGCCGGCGGTGATCACCGCCTTGCCCTTGTTATCCATGATCGGGCCCTTGAAGATGACGTAGTCGCCGGCGATCAGCTTCGCCTTCACATCGTCGGCATGCTTGCGCGCCTCTGCGGAAACCATCTCGCCGTAGGGCGAGACCTTGACGATTTCTTCCTTGAGGCCGCCGCGATAGAAATTCGGGATGGTCTCGCCCGCGGCGATCATCTTCACGAACTTCGGATACAGCGCCTCCCAGTTCCACTCGGCGCCGGTAAGATAGGCTTTCGGCGCCAGCGCTGACTGGTTGACGTGATAGCCGCACACCATCGCGCCGCGGCGCGCGGCGTTCTCGACCATGGTCTTCGGGCCGTCGACGTGACAGGTCAGGACATCGACGCCCTGATCGATCAGGCTGTTGGTCGCCTCGGCTTCCTTGACCGGCATTGACCAGTCGCCGGTGAAGATCACCTGGGTGGTGGCCTTTGGATTGGCGAGCTTTGCCCCGAGCGTGAACGCGTTGATATTGCGCAGCACCTGCGGGATCGGCTTGGCGGCGACGAAGCCGAGCTTGTTGGATTTGGTGGAGTAGCCGGCGACGATGCCCGAGATGTACTGGGCCTCATCGATGTAGCCGAAATAGCTGCCGGCATTTTTCGGATCCTTGTCGCTCCACAATCCGCCGCAATGCTCGAAGCGCAACTTCGGAAACTTGGTCGCCATCTTGATCATGTGCGGATTGTAGTATCCGAACGATGTCGGGAACAGCAGCGTCGCGCCGTCGAGATTGATCATCGACTCCATCGTCTTTTCGACGGCGTCGGTTTCCGCGACCTTTTCTTCTTCGATGACCTTGAGCCCGGGCATTTTCTTCAACACGGCGGCGCCTTGGGCGTGGGCCTGGTTATATCCATAGTCGTCGCGCGATCCGACATAGATGAAGCCGATGGTGGTGTCGGCGGCGGCCGCTGGACGCACGCCGACGGCGGCGCCGAGCGTCAGTGCTGCACCTCCCTGCATGAGATGCCGTCGAGAAATCTTGCCAAAATCCATTGGGTTGCTCCTTTGGCGGACTGACCGCTGATGACTGCGCGGCTTCGCCTGGCGCGGCGGAGCCCGGACAGGATGTCGCAATCTTCATGCCAATGGCGGTGAAGTAGGCAATATCAATCAAACGTATGATATACATAGATAATCTTATTACGTAGGCCGTCGTTCAAAAACCATGCAAAAATCAACCGGATCAACTTTTAGGCATCCAATCCCGATTGTATGCAATTGAGTTAAGCAATTGTTGAGGGAAATTAGAGGCCGGGCGGCTCCGAACTGGCTGCCATCATGGCCGCTTTTTTTTGGTGGCTGCTTCGCCTCGCGCCAACTGATAACTGTCTCGGGGCCCTGGATTCCCCAGTCCGATGGCACCGAATTTGTATTGAGCGATCCCGACCTCCGATGCCGATCCATGGCCAGGGGCAGGATCGCCGGAGAAGTGTGATTGCGATGGAAGCGGAAATCGCCCAGCCCCGAAACAGTTCGCTTGGCGGTGAGATCATCGGCCGCATCGATGCGCTGGGAGCGATCTCGGAGACGACCGATAATCTGACGCGGATCTTTCTCACGCCCGAACATCGTGCGGCGGCTGACCTGATCCTGTCGTGGATGCGCGACGCGGGGATGCGGGCGCAGCTTGACGCGATCGGAAATGTGTGCGGCCGCTATGAAGGCGAGCGGCCCGCCTTGCCCTGCCTGATGCTCGGGTCGCACTACGACACGGTGCGCGACGCCGGCAAGTGGGATGGACCGCTTGGACTGATCACGGCGATTTCCTGCGTGGCCGATTTGCACAAGCGCGGGCGACGGTTGCCGTTTGCGATTGAAGTCATCGGCTTCGCCGACGAGGAGGGCGTGCGGTTCGCATCCACGCTGCTGGGCAGCCGCGCCGTCGCCGGCACTTTCGATGAAAGCCTGCTCGGCTCCCGGGATCACGCCGGCGTCACGATGCGGGAGGCCCTGACGCAGTTCGGTCTCGATCCGGAGCATATCGGTGCGGCAGCGCGGGCGCGCAGCGAACTGCTCGCCTATGTCGAACTGCACATCGAACAAGGACCGGTGCTTGAAGCCGAGAACCTGCCGGTTGGTGTCGTCAGCGCGATATCAGGCGCGACGCGGCTTTCGGTGGGTTTGGCCGGCATGGCTGGTCACGCCGGCACGGTGCCGATGGCGCTGCGGCGCGACGCGCTTGCGGGTGCCGCAGAGTGCATTGTCGCGATCGAGCAATTCTGCAGGACCGACCAAGGGCTGGTCGGCACCGTCGGATATATCAATGCGATGCCCGGCGCCACCAACGTCATTCCTGGGCGGGTTTCGTTCACCGTCGATATCCGCACCGCGTCGGATTCCCATCGCAAACTCGCGGTGGCGGATATCGTCCGGCAGATCGAGAACATCGCCAAACGCCGACAACTTGTGCTTCAGGTCCACGTCACCCATGAGAACCGTACGGTGCCTTGCGCGTCCTGGCTGAAGCGACAGGTGGCGGAGGCTGTTGGTGCCGAGGGCTATCGCGCCTTCGAACTGCCGAGCGGCGCGGGTCACGACGGCATGGCGATGATCGACATCGCCGACGTCGCGATGGTGTTCGTGCGCTGCCGCGGCGGGATCAGCCATCATCCGGACGAGCATGTGGAGACAGCCGATGCCGATACCGGGGCACGGGTTCTGCTGCGGTTGATCGAGGGATTTCGTATGTGAAACAAGCGTCGCCTTCTCACCTCTCCCCGCGCGCGGGGAGAGGTCGGATTGCGAAGCAATCCGGGTGAGGGGGCGTCAGTCCGTAGGGCGGGTTGTAAGCCGAAGGCGTAACCCGCCCCTTTATCGACCGTGAACGGCGGATTACGCCTTCGGCTCCAATCCGCCCTACGGGCTGCCACGCCCCGTTGACAAAGCCGGATCGTAAGGCTTGATCCAGCCCATGACCGATTTTCACGGCGTGTTTCCCTATCTGGTTTCGCCGATCTCTTCCGACGGAAATGTCCGCGCGGACGTGCTCGGCCGGCTGTGCGACGATCTCATCAAATCCGGCGTGCACGGGCTCGCGCCGCTCGGCTCGACCGGCGAGTTCGCCTATCTGGGCCGCGAGCAGCGTGTCGCGGTGGTGCAGGCGACAATTGAAGCCGCGCAGCGGCGCGTGCCGGTGGTGGCCGGCGTGGCCTCGACATCGACCAATGATGCGGTGGCACAGGCCAAAGCCTATCAGCAGCTCGGGGCCGATGGCATCCTGGCCATTCTCGAAGCCTATTTTCCGCTTCACGATGCGCAGATCGAATCTTATTTTCGCGCCATCGCGGATGCGGTCGACATTCCCGTCGTGATCTACACCAATCCGCAGTTTCAGCGTTCCGATCTCACGCTCGATGTCATAGCGAGGCTCGCCGAGCATCCGCGCATCCGCTACATCAAGGACGCCTCGACCAATACCGGCCGGCTGCTGTCGATCATGAACCGGTGCGGCGACAGCATCCAGGTGTTCTCCGCATCCGCGCATATTCCGGCCGCCGTCATGCTGATCGGCGGCGTCGGCTGGATGGCCGGTCCCGCCTGCATCGTGCCGCGCCAAAGTGTGGCACTTTACGAACTCTGCAAGGCCACACGCTGGGACGAGGCGATGGTGCTGCAACGTCGATTATGGCGGCTGAACGAGGCGTTCGCCCGCTACAATTTGGCGGCCTGCATCAAGGCCGGTCTCGCAATCCAGGGTTATGAGGTCGGCGATCCCATCGCGCCGCAGGCCCCGCTGACGGCCGATGAACGCAAGGTGATCGAGGCCGTGTTGCGGGATATCGGCTGATCCATATTTTCGCTCATCCACTTGGCCCATCTGTTGCTTCTCCGCAAAACGCAAGCAATCTGTTCAGTTGAAGGAAAACCTGATGAATATTCTGCCCGGCAATATGCGCTTCGGCGCGGGTCAACCCGTCAAGCGTCTCGAAGATCAAAGACTGTTGACGGGACAGGGACACTTTATCGACGACAAGCCGGAAGACGGTGCATTGTGGCTCACCGTGCTGCGCTCGCCGCACGCCCATGCACGGATCACTTCGATCGATACCAAATCAGCGCTTGAGATGCCGGGAGTCGAAGCGATCTACACCGGCGCCGATCTGGTCGCCGACGATGTCGGCACGATCCCGACGCTGCCGATTTTCAAGCGGCCCGATGGCTCGGCGATGACGGTGCCGCCACGTCGGCTGCTTGCGCACGAAACGGTGCGCTTCGCCGGCGAGCCGGTGGCGGCTGTAGTCGCGACCTCGCGGGTTGCGGCGCAGACCGCCGCCGAGGCGATCGTCGTTGAATTCGAAGTCTTGCCGGCCGTCGTCGATCCGGTGGCCGCAATTGCCAAAGGCGCGCCGGCAGTGTGGCCCGAGGCGCCGGACAACATCGCGGCGTCGATGAGCTACGGCGATGCGGCTGCGGTCGAAGCAGCATTCGCCAAGGCCAAGCACGTGGTTTCGCTCGACCTCGTCAGCCAGCGTCTGATTCCGTCCGCGATGGAGCCGCGCAGCACGATCGCGGAAGTCGACAAGAAATCCGGCAGGTTGACGCTTCATGTCCAGTCGCAGACGCCGGCTTCCACCCGCGACATTCTGGCTGACGCGGTGCTGAAGCGGCCGAAGGAAAGCATCCGCGTGCTGGTCGGCGATATCGGCGGCGGTTTCGGTCAGAAGACCAGCCTGTATCCCGAAGACGGCATCGTCGCTTACGCGGCGGTGAAGCTCGGACGCAAGGTGCGCTGGCGGGGCGAGCGCACCGACGATTTCGTCGGCGGAACCCACGGTCGCGATCTCACCTCGACCGGTGAATTCGCGCTCGATGCGAAGGGCCGCGTTCAGGCCTACCGGGTTCGCTCCGTCGGCGGCACCGGCGCCTATCTGACCGGAGCCGGCGCCATGATTCCGCTGGTGCTCGGGCCGTTCGTCCAGACCGGGGTCTACGATCTCCCGCTGGTTCACTACGACGTCAAGGCGGTGATGACGAACACCGCACCGGTGGGCGCGTATCGCGGCGCCGGGCGGCCCGAAGCCGTCTTTATCGTCGAGCGGCTGATGGACGCTGCGGCCCGCCAGATCGGAATGGATCCGCGGGCCATTCGCAAGGTGAACTATATCAAGCCCAGCCAAATGCCGTATACCAATGCCGTGGGCCAAGTCTACGACAGCGGCGCGTTCGAGCACATGCTTGACCGCGCCTCCGGGCTTTCGGACTGGGACGGCTTTGCCGCCCGCAAGAAGGCCGCCCAGAAAAAAGGCCTGCTCTATGGACGTGGCCTGACCAGCTACATCGAATGGACCGGGGGCAGGGCGCACACCGAGAAGGTCAGCCTGCACGCCACGGCCGAAGGGCGGATCATCCTGCACTCCGGCACCCAGGCCATGGGGCAGGGATTGCAGACCGCCTATTCGCAGATGGTGGCCGCGTCGCTCGGCGTCGGCATCGACACGGTCGACGTGGTGCAGGGCGACACCGACCTGGCGCAGGGCTTCGGCAGCGTCGGTTCGCGCTCGCTGTTCGTCGGCGGCACCGCGGTCGCCGTCTCCACCAACGACCTGATCGCCAAGGCTCGCGAGAAGGCATCGAACATTCTCGAGGCCGCCGTCGATGATATCGAATATAGCGACGGCTGGCTGACCGTGGTCGGCACCGACCGGCGCGTCGGCCTGTTCGAGATCGCCAGGAAAGAAGCCGGTATGCGCCTGAGCGTGGACTCTACCGGCGAGGTCGATGGACCGAGCTGGCCGAACGGCACCCACATTTGCGAAGTCGAAGTCGACCCCGAAACCGGCGTTACCAATGTCGTGCGCTACACCA
>WNFI01690614.1_pt1 | contig 10116 bp, 8 predicted proteins | sample 5400471 | NCBI WGS metagenome assembly WNFI01 (sample SAMN13153348, study PRJNA577476) | soil metagenome | isolation source: 100 cm saprolite on Douglas fir-dominated hillslope | place: USA:California | collected 2013-09-17
GACCGGATGACGATTGTCGAAGTTCCTTAGCAGTACCACCGGTCGGGTGCCCTGTCAATAGCATCGACGACTGGTGGGTTCGCTGTCCGTAATTTGGCTGAAGTATTTCAGCGGATAGCCTCAGTTGGGCACGACGATATGCTGGCCCGGGAGGATGACATTCTTGTTCTTGATCCCTGGGTTTGCTCCCAGCAGCCGTGCAAGCGTCACGTGCTCCCTGCGCGCGATCGCGTTCAGGGTGTCACCCGGCTTCACGACGTAGACGCGAGTCCCTGGTTGGCGGGGCGGCGCTTTTGCTAATGGAGGCGCCGTCTTTGTTGCAGGCGGCCTGGGCGGCGTTGGCGCCGGCGATGGCTTAACTCGTACGTCCCGGTCAATCTCAATCCCGAGCTGCTGATCCTGGCCATGGCTGAGGTCGTAGGAAACGAGGCGGCCACCCCAGGGCTGCATGACCTGCACATGTGGTAAGGCCGTCCCGTAACCGAGGAGCCAGTGCCCGATCCCACCTGGGTGGAGCTTCGCACTCTGGTTTCGCGAGACAGGATTGCCCTGATGGTCCGACCAGACGAGAACGAGCGTGTAATGGCCGCGCCCAGCCGCTCGCGCAACGTACACGACGGCGGGGCCGCGCACGACCTGTGCGGTGATTCGACGAGACCGGCAGTAGTCGATCAGCACTTGATTCCCGGTGCCGTTATGCACGGCGCGCTCGCCGCCCTCATGCTGACGCAACCACGCCACGACCGGGTCCACGTCAAGAGCGAGAGAGGAAGCCAGGCAGGCCTCGCCGCAGAGTTCGAAGCGGTCCGCGTCCTTCACCCCGACCTGATTCCGGAGCGGGGGAGTCATCAGGACCGGCATGCTGGCGCCAACCGCAGGCTAAGTAATTCCGAGGCTGGTGGTGGTCGAGACCACGTCAACTGGACTCTTCTCCAGTTCAAGGCCGCCGACCTTTAGCTTCATGAGCCTCGGAAGGTAGAACCCGGCGACCATGAACAGCAGGGAGCCGAAAGCGAACAGAGCGTAAACAGCGGGGTCTAACCGCTTGATGGGGAAAGCCCATACCAGGCTCGCGGTTGCGATCACGAAGACGCCGAACGCGGCTGCCGCGATCGTAATCGGTCCGATCCTCTCGCCCCACCATTCCACTCCTCCACGCGAGCGGCTTTGGATCTTCGCGATGGCCCGTGCCGCTTTGGAGTGGGTCGGATCCTCCCGCCGGCACGATCTGAAGTCATTTAAGGCGCGGTTGAGCAGGTGCTGAGCTACTTTCGATCCCTTCCGCGACGCGGCGAGTTTCAGAGCTTCGGAGTAATGAAGCCGTACGTCTTCATACAGATCGGAATCGCCGGCCTTGTCGGCTAACGCCGCATATACTTTCGCGAGCCCGACGTGCGCCTCGACGTTGCCCGGCGCCATGCGCAGAGTCCTCTCGTATATCTCGCGAGCCTCCTCAAGTTGGCCGTCACCCAGGAGCGCCTCGCCAAGATTGGTCCGCGTTGTCAGGTCATGAGGCACCCGAACCTGTGCTTGTTCGAGGTACTTCACCGCGTCGCGATAGGCTCCTCGCTTTATGCATGACACACCAAGACCCAGGTACGCGGCAGCTTGCGTGCCCGCGTCACGACACATTTGGAGAGCATCACGCAACTTGGTTTCCGCTTCGTCGTACTCCTGAAAGGCAACATGTACGTCAGCAAGCCGCACGAGCGCCATGGGGTCGGGAGCGAGCGCAAGCCTTGCCGAGACCAGGCGCTTGGCCGCGCGGTAGCTCTCAAATGCACGCCAGGACTCAATGCTCCGGCTACTACTATCGCCCTGATCCCGCTTGTCCGTCATGGCGTCCGTCGACATCGACGAATGACTGTAGAGCTCTACCAGGCGGGCGTGCACCTCGTAACTGTCGGGATAGAGGTCAAGTGATTTGAGGTAGGCGCGGTGCGCGAGCGCATACTCGCCGTACACCTCGGCCAGCACCGTTCCGAAGTAATGGAAATGATCGGCACTTCGACTCGCCTGGGCCAACTCCTCCGCATTCTCGTAACATTGGCGCGCCATATCCCACATTGCAAGCGACTCCTCGTAGCGACCGTCGTTCGATAGCTGATTCGCGATGTTGTGACGGGCATAGGCGTCGTCGGGGTCGCTCTGGGCAGCGCGGCGCCAGGCGTCCAGGGCTTCCACGTAGCGTTCGCATTCGCCCAGTCGGTTGCCCAGTAACCAGTACGCGTAGGCTTCGTCGGTTCCGCTCTTGAGGCTGAGATCGAAAGATGCCCGGAAGGCGGCGACGGCGCGAGTGGAATCACCAGTGGTCAGGTAGAACTCGCCGAGTTCGTCCTGTATCCAAGAATCAAGGTCCCCCAGGTCTTGCAGCTCCGTGGCCACCTTTGCCGCCTCCTCGCGACGATCCAACAGCCGGAGCATCCGCAGCTTCATCCCGAGATATCCAAGATCATTGGCTGACTGGGTGAGGGGCGGAAGCATGCAACCTTCCCAGCGAGAGCGCGTGCCGTGGCATCACCGAACCGAAGCGCGGTGTCGTACGCCGGTACCGCAAGGTGTGGTCGGAAAAGGTGCGTCTTCACGTGGCTCAAATAGAGGTCGCCCAGCGTAAAACCGATCTCCGGATCGTTAGGCCGCAAGCGTTGGACGGCCTCGCATAGTCCCATCTTCGACGCCTTAGTCGGCAGACCGGTTATGGCCTGACGTGTTTGTGGCTGCCCAGCCGTTACAAGCAGCCCGGCGGCCGCGTCGTAGCTGCCGAGATCGACATAGAGCCGGCCGCACTCGAGCTGGTACGTGGTGTCATATCGGAGCGACGAATCGATATCCGAGGGCACATCGCGCCCAGCTTCTTGTTGACGGCCAAGGGCCCGCAATATGGCGATCTTCCGAGAGCGCGCTAAGGAGTTCCTGGGATTGGCCACCAGAACGCGCTCGTACCGCGTAAGAGCGGGCCAGTGGTGCTGCAGCGTCAGGTGGAGTTCGGCGCACTCCTCCTTGATCCGGCTGCTCAACGGGAAGCGCGCCTCCGCGGCCTCGAGCAGTTCGACCCTCTCTTGCTGGGTATCCGATACAGAAAGCTTGGGAAGAACCTCAGCAACGAAGCACTCCAGAGCCTGAGTGCTTATCTCTCGAAGAGCATTGTCGAGAAGCGGCCGCAGGACCTCGGGGTCGGCGCCGTCCTCAGTCCGAGCTGCAATCCACATTGCAAGACGCATCTCCGGACTGAAATCGGGCGGAGCATGAAGGAGCAATTCCTGGGCGCTCGCGCGGACGAGAAGCCGGGAAAGTTCGAGAACAAGGTTGAGGGTCGGCCCGAGCTGAGCTAGGGCTTCTTGACTTGCCTCCCCGGTCTCCGTTGCCTGGCCCGATTCAAGCAATCGGATCAAGTCCAGCCATGTTTCTTCGCTCAGCGGATCGAGGCTGCACGCGCGCCGATACAATTCGATCGATTCGGATTGGCGCCCTTCCCGACTGATCATTGCCGCTGCCGCGCTGAGGAGGCCGGGGCTCGCCGGGAACCGCGCTTTAGCCGCCGCGGCAATCATGTCCTGCCAGGCCAGTCCTCTCTCGCCAGGCGCCAATGTCGTGTCGATTAGTCCTGCTTTAGAAAGTCGCGACAACGCAGCGGTCAACAAGGTTGACGTAAGAGACGGATCGGCCGGCTTATGAACAGACTCATAGCGCCGAGCGAACTCTGTAATGTCGTCGGCCGAACCAAACTCCGTAACAACTGGAATCGCGTCAGACCAGCGCTCCGCGGTTTCGAGTAAAACTGCGTACTGGAGAGCGACGGACGGAGCCGCTGGAAGCGCCTTGCGAGCCTTCTCGGCGACCTCGAACGCCTTCTCAACCCGCTGTAGCTTCCGCAGTGCGATCAGAAGCCCGACCCACGCTTCCTCATCGGTCGGCCTTTCGGCGACCAATGTTTCAAAGATCGCGATGGCCTCATCTTCTTGTCCGGTGTCGAGCAATAGTCCAGCTCGGTCAATCAGCAATTCGCGATCGTTGGGGTATCGTTCGAGCGCGGCCACGAGGAGCTGGGCTAAAGCTTTCCGATCGTCATCATCGTAAGCAAGCCACCAACGATGATCGGCGAGCCAACGTTTGACCGCGGGCAGAGAGAGCTGGGCAAGGATAACTTCGAGCACGTGCGATCGGCTTGTGCGTTCCTCTCCGTCATCATCAGCACCTCTTCCTCGGGCCCTGGACCACATGGTGAGGGGGTCCGAATCGGCGGCGACCGCCGCCCGAGCGGCATCGTCGAATCGTCCTTGACCGAAGTACACCTCCGCGCGCTCGGCAAGAACGCTCCGACTGCTAGGAAGGCGCCGATGCGCTTCGTCCGCCGCGCGCTCCGCGTCTTCGAGCCGCGCGAGGCGTCGCAGGGCCTCTATCCGGCCTGTGTGGGCTTCTTCGTTGGCGCCGTCTGCCACAAGCACGCGCTCGAACCACTGGAGTGCCGCGCCGTGCGCGTCTGCCTCCATCAATGTGCGCGCCAATCGAAGCTGCAAGCGTCGAGCTTCGGGAAATCGTGCTAAGGCTTCTCGAAGGAGTTCTTCAGGATCCCTGACTTCTTGCCTAATTGCCTGTTCCCACACGGCCTCCCACGACTCTCCGGCCTGTGCCAGCACCTGGATGGCGCGGGCATAGTCCCGCTGGACAAACAGCAGCGCGCACCGCTCGGCAAGCAGGGCGGGGTTCGACCGATTGAGCTGCGCCTCCTTTTGACAGGCCTCCAAGGCGAGACTGAACCAGCCTAGCTTGCGCAGTGCCGCGACACGAATCGCGACGGCGTCGAGGTTGTCGGGATCACGAGATATCGCGTCATTTATCCGGGCCAATGCCTGCCGGTAGCGCTCGGCTGCGAGGAGAACCTGAGCGTACTCGAGCGTTAGCGGGAGGTCTTCGTGGTCGGCAATTGCGAAGGCGCCGAACTCGATGATTGTTTCGACCTCCCCTCGGGACAATGTCGGCAGCTCCAGGCGCCGCGCTCGCAGAAATTCCTGAAGCTTCCCGCTGCCTGTTCCCTCTGGCGTCTCCGCCAACGCACGCATCGCGTCCACATAACGACCGTCAAGCACCAGTTGCCGCGACTCCGCCGGAGGCTCAACAGGTGCCGAGGCTCTGTGTTCCTGTCCCTTCTCGGCTAGACCCACTCGACGCCCCTCCCAGGCGACTATACCCGGTGGTCAGAAGCTGTCAACGTCAAGTGGTAGTCCAGAAATATGTGATGGGTAACGCACTCCGCCAAACTACGGCAGCGAAATTACGGACACTTCGAGTCCTAGTCTGCGTGGTCGCGGAGCCATGCGGCAACCGCCGCCGTGCGCTTATGGAACCCGTGTTGCAAGAAGAGCCGGTCCAGGTGGGACTGGATGGTCCTGGGCGAAACGCCGAGCTGAGAGGCGATCTCTTTATCCGAGAGACCCGAGGCGACCAGCGCCAGGATCTGCTCCTGCCGCCGCGTCAGCCGCAAGGTCTTCGACGTTGTCGGCTCGCTCACCCCTACCCCACCCCCCAATTTGCTTAGTTCAATCCCGCCGTCGCACCGCGCGCAGACTGGAGGTCAAACCGGCGAACTCGCGCGCGTATGCCATCCGCATGAAGGTGAGCGCGCCGGCGTCGTCGCGACGTTCGCGCAAGACGTCGCTGTATCGGGCGCACGTTTCCGCCATCTCGGCGACCGCGCCACGCGCCCGGAGAATGTCGAAAGCGCGGCGGAAGACCCGGTCGGCGGCGGCGTGCCGGCCCTGGCGGCCGGCCGCTGCCCCTTCGAGGGCGAGTGCTCGGGCATGGAAGACGTGGTTACCGGCCCGCTCGGCCGCTTCGCATGCCTCACGCGCCATTGCGAAGGCCTCCTTGAATCGACCTTCGGCGAGCGCATAGCGGGCGAGCTCGGCGGCAGCCGCTGCAACGGCGACAAGCTCCTTCGTCTGGCGTCCCCGCTCGAGGCACTGCGTCTGCAAGCGACGGGCCTCCTTCACGTTCCCCTGCGCGTAATAGACGTCGCCAAGGTTGTTCAGAATCCGGTTGGCAATCTGTTCGTGCCCGAGACGGTGGTGCATCGCCAGCGCCTGGTCGGAGTGGCGCATCGCGGCTTGTAGCTGGCCGGTAGCCCGAGCCGTGATGCCGAGCGCCATGTGGGCGTTGGCGATGCGCAGCAGGTTCTCGCCGTCCGTTGCCGCCGCCAGAGCCTGCTCAAAGTAGTTGACCGCCTGGTCGGTCTTTCCCAATCTGTACCAGGCGTTGGCGAGGTTCGTTAGCACCCTGGCCTTCACGTCGAGGTCCGGGTGGCGCACTCGGTCCAGCCACCAGAGCGATCGCAGGCTGGCCTCGACCGACGCATTGAAGAGCTCCTGCTCACCAAACGCCGCCCCGATCTCGGCGTAAATAGCGGCACTGAGCATCGCGTCATCGGCTGGGGCCATGGCGGCGGCCTCTTGTAGCGTGCGCAGCCCCTTGGAGCTTCGCCCGGCGCCGAGCAGCGCCATGCCGCGCAGCCGACGGGCACCGGCACGCTCGTCGGCAGCGAGCTCACCCTCGACAACTTCATCAAGGAGGGTGAGGGCTCGGCGGGGTTCGCCGGCCTTGATGGCCAATTCCGCGGCCTTCATGAGGTAGCTCGAATCGGCCGGGGCTGGGCCTTCCACGAAGTAGGCGAGCGGGAGACCGAGGCGATCAGCCAGCAAGCGCAGCCGCGGCAGTGAGGGGGTGGTCTGGTTGCGCTCCACCTGGCTGATGAAGCCCTTGGTGGCGATGCCAGCGGCGAGTCGCTCCTGGGTCAGACCCCGGGCGGTCCGGGCGGCCTTGAGGCGTTCGCCAATAGAGTTCATAGTCCCTCCCTTCGTTTAGTCTGCCTAAACAGGTACTCATCACTATATTGACAGCAATTGGGGCCGGTGGTACGTTGGCCGCGCTGTAACCACCGACCCTTTCGGCGGAGGAGAAGACCATGCAACGCCTACTGATGCTTCTGGGTGCGATCGCTGCGTTCGTGCTCGCGACGGCCGACATCATGCCGGGCTGGCAGTAGCCCGGACAAGCAGCGGGCAGGGGCGGCCCGCTTCGTGAAGCAGGGGGCGCCTATGGCCCGCCGGAGCCAAGGGGGATGGCGAGCGCGACAACGGACACGGGGGCTGTTCTCGATGCGATCCAGCTCGGCTGGTCGATGGCCGAGTTGCGGGCGCGATACTGGATGGCGCACCGCGCGAACCCGCGGGCGGCACCGGGGGCCCCACCGCGTGATAGCAGCCCAGTAAACTTCCTGCCACTAGGGAGGGAGCGCAGCCCTACCGAACTGGCGATTCAAACGCAGTCCGTGGTCTGCGGTCTTGCCGCCGCCCTCCAGCTCGATCTCGACCTGGTGCGGTTGTCGTACCAGGCCGATGCCACCGGAACGGCCTCCCAACAACTCGGCCGGCTGACACGCCAACTGGATCTTGACGACGCCGATGCCTGGCCCCGCTTCAGCGAGTTCCTCTATGCCTGGGACGCCCGCATCCAGGACACGCTCGCCGCCGGGTCCTTCACCGAATCAGCGGGCTACCTGCTCGGACGCGGGCTTGGCGAGATCTGCTGGGGCCCGGCGCTTGCCAGCCCGCCGGGCGGCACCGAACTGGCGGCTGATTGGAACGCTTTTCTGGGTAGCGAGCGGCGTGGGGACCTGCTTCGCTACCTCGACCGGCTTTCGACTTATTTCCATCCACTTACCGTTCCCGCGATCCGATGCTCACTCACGGCATGGGGCGAAGTCGCCGATGACGCCGATTGGCGAAGCCAGAGCGACATGGTCGCGCAGCTCAACATTCAGGCGTCGCTCTGGCGGGACTTCATGTTGGGGCAGCGCGATCCCGAAGGCGTGATCGCGAATAGCTGGAACCTTGGTAAGGCGCGCAGCGGTTGGCGGGTGCTTCGCGTCTTCTGGCCCCAGGTGATCACCGCGTCGATCGGCATTCTGATGTTGAGCGGCGCGGCATGGATCCTCGCCGATCCGAAGGGCGCGGTGAGTCACGGGCTGGGGGCCGGGCTCGCGGTGATTGGCTTCTTTGGCATCACCGGCGCGAGCCTCCACGCCCGCGCCAAGAACACGGCCCAGCAGCTTCTCACCAGGGTTCGGTTGACCTACGAGATTGACCTCGTCTCCGAGGCGACCACGCTCCGTCCCGCGAAGCAGGTCGTCCGAAGGCACATGCAAACACTCGATACAGCGACCGTCGGCAGTCCGAAGGCAGGCGTCCATGGCCATCAAGAAGGAGGGGAAAATGGCACCCAGAACGACAACGAGCGGAACGCGTCGGCGACCGGTTACGTCCGGGAGATCGAAGGCCGCCCAGCCGCCCGCTAACGGGCAGCAGGCCGGTGCGGGAGCGGTTCCCGCAGGACAGCACACCGAGAGCGAGGACCATCCCTGGACGATCGCGATCCCTGACCACGTCGGGCGAACCGATTCGCCCGAGTACATCAAGTCACGCGCCACGATGAATCAGATCGCGAGCCAGATGGCGGCCTATGCTGGTGGACTCTTTTTTGGCTCCGCTCCCTGGCAGGACCATCACGGCGGAGCCTTGTTGGTCAAGGACGAGCAGGGCTGGTTCTTGATCAAAAACCTGGTGGGCATGGAATGGAGCTCGCAATTCTGCGCCGAGCCTGCGAAGGTGGACAAGCTGCGCCAGAACGCGAAACGCCTTTACGCGAGGTTCCCGGAAGCCGTCCAGGAACTCGGCATCCAGGACTTACTCGACCACGAGATCACGACCCCGGCCGATGTCGAGAACTGGGTGGATTCGATCTGCAACGCCAGCGTCCCACTGCCGGCCGGCCTCCATACGGGTGTGCTGCCCCAGGGTGGCGGCGTCCATCACTACCCGGCGCCGATCGTGGAGATCGCGCTTTTCAAGAAGGATGATTTCAAGCTCTGGGTGCTGGATCCCCAGGGTCAGCCCGCCGCGGTCCTCCCAACGTCTGCGCCCGGCTCGGGTGACGGTCGTGTCCAGGTGGCCTACTCGACTCCTGGCACGGCGCTAAATCACGAGCACCTCCAGGCCAACCTCCGGGGCGAGCCCCTGGTGCTGCCGGACAACCATTCGATGGCGCGTCAGGCGTTTCACAGGCAATACGAGAAGATCGCGGCTGCGAAGAAGCCGGCTGCGCGCCGCGTTGCACCCACAGTTCAAGTACCAACGACCGCGGTGACCGAGGCGGTCGTTCCTGCGACGGCAGGGTCCCGATAAGGGGTTCCAGTGAGCCTCTACGCGATCGCCAAACGAGAAGTTGATGCGCTGAGTACGCCTACGGAACAGCCGCCGCCGGAGCCCGCCGGCGGCGGCCCCATCGCCACGGCCGTTCTCGAGCCAACCCCACCGGCTCGGCCGGCGGGCGCAGTTCCGGTCGGGACGACGGGGGTTGGCCAAGCACTGAGTTCCATCGGAACCTATATCCCGACCGAGGTGATGGCGACCTACCTCGCCATCCTCGCCGCCATCCCATCAGATCGCGGCCATAGCTTCCAGTGGCTGATCTTCTGGGTCTTCTTGATCTTCACACCGATCGTCGTATGGCTCGGGGTCGCGGTGGCCCGTCAGACACAGGGCATCGCCGTCAGGCCAGCTCAACAGTGGCCCTGGTGGTCGATGATTGCGGCAACCGTCGCGTTTGCGGCGTTCGTCGTTGTATTGCCCGGGTCTGTGACGCGCGACATCTCCTGGTACGAGTCCTGGATGGGCACCGTTGCCATCATCCTCAGCGCCTTTGTCCTCGGCATCGGCGATCAGTTGTTTGGCTCGCGAAGGAGTTGACGAAGCCACTGGCGGCCCCGTGAGCGGGCCAACGACCGGGCCGGGCGCGATGCATCGCAACGCCGTCACGCGCACCATCGCGTTCCTCGTAAAAGAGCGCTCAATCAGCGTCATGCTCATCCTTCTTGCTGTGCTGGGTCTGGGCGGCGTGGTCCTGCGGCTAACCGTCTTCCAGTCGTGGTTTCTCTGGTTCTGGGCGATGACGGCACTGGCCGCCTTCGAGTTACTGGCTACTGCCGCCTGGGACCTGGTCGTCGAGCTTCGCGGAGGCAGCCTGTACCTGGTGACGGACCAGCAAGCACCCTGGGGGCCCTGG
>WNFI01120847.1_pt1 | contig 10115 bp, 4 predicted proteins | sample 5400471 | NCBI WGS metagenome assembly WNFI01 (sample SAMN13153348, study PRJNA577476) | soil metagenome | isolation source: 100 cm saprolite on Douglas fir-dominated hillslope | place: USA:California | collected 2013-09-17
CATCGGCCTGTTCCGCAGCGAGTTCCTGTTCATGAACCGCCGCGACCTTCCCGACGAGGACGAGCAGTACGAGGCGTACCGCGAGGTGGTCGAGGGCATGAAGGGCCTTCCGGTCACCATCCGCACGCTCGACATCGGCGGCGACAAGGCGATGGACGGCCAGGAGCACGAACAGCAGCCGGCGAACCCGGCCCTGGGCCTGCGCGCGATCCGCTACAGCCTCTCGGAGCCCGACGTCTTCAACACGCAGCTGCGCGCCATCCTGCGATCGTCGAAGCACGGCAAGGTGCTCATCCTCATTCCGATGCTCACCACTTACAACGAGCTGAACCAGGCACTCGCGGCGGTGAAGCGCGCCAAGGAGCAGCTGCGCGACGAGGGCATCAAGTTCGACGACTACGTGCCGGTGGGCGGGATGATCGAGGTGCCGGCCGCCGCGATCGCGCTGCCGATGTTCATCCGCAAGCTCGACTTCCTCTCGGTGGGCACGAACGACTTGATTCAATACACGCTCGCCATCGACCGCGCCGACGACAAGGTCGCGCACCTGTACGACCCGCTCCACCCCGCGGTGCTGAACCTGCTCGCAGGCGTGATCCGCACCGCTCATCAGCACGAGAAGCCGCTCGCGGTGTGCGGCGAGATGGCGGGCGATGTGGAGCTCACGCGCATGCTGCTGGGCTTCGGGCTGCGGCACTTCTCCATGCATCCCGCCCACCTGCTCGCCGTGAAGCAGCGCGTGCTGATGACCAGCCTGCCGGATATCGCCCCGATCGTGGCCCGCATCCTCAAGACCGACGAGCCGGACAAGATGCAGGCGCTGATCGAGAAGCTGAACGGCTGAGAATCCTCCTCCCCGCCCGGGATTTCCGGCGAGGCCTCGCTCGCGAATTGTTCACGGCGCGTAGATGGTGAGCCCGGCGAGCGACTTCGGATCGGGCGCGGGAAAGAACCAGCTCGCGGCGTACCCGACCACGATGGTGAGCAGGATCGAGATCGCGAGGTAGAAGTACGGGTGCACGAGGCTCATCGACCACGCGATCGTGGTCAGCGTGATGCTCGCCGCCACCCCGATCGCCACGCCCTGCCAGTTGGTGCGGCGCGAGAACATCCCCAGCGTGTAGGCCCCGGCGAAGCCGCCGCCGAGAAGCCCTGCGAGCTCGATCGAGACGTCGAAGAGCGAGTGGATGTCGTAGCGCGATAGCAGGAGCGCGACACCCATGCCGAGCACGCCGGTCACGACGGTCATCGCCTCCGCGAACCGCACGCTCACCTTGGGGCTCCGGTTCTTCACGATCTTCTCGTAGAAGTCCACCGAGGCGAGCGTGGCGACGCTGTTCATGATGCTGGAGAGCGTCGCCATCGCGGCGGCGAGGATGCCCGCGATGATGAGCCCGCGGATGCCCATCGGCAGCTCGGCCGCGATGAAGAGCGGGAAGGTCGCGTCGATCGTGAGGAGCGGGTTCATGCGCTCCGGATGCGTCTTGTAGAACGCATAGAGCGCCGTGCCCACGAAGTAGAACATGAACCCGCCCGGGATCATGATCGCGGCGAAGGTCCAGATCGAGCGACCCGCGTCCTTACCGTTCTTGGTCGACAGCACGCGCTGCATCAGCACCTGGTCCTTCGGGAATGTGAGCACCACGTCGAAGAGCACGAGGAACACGAAGCCCCACACGGTCGCCTTGGTGAGGTCGAAGCTGAAGTCGAAGAGCTTCATCTTGTCCTCGGCGAGCGCGATGTCGAGGAGCTGGCCCGCGCCGCCCTCGAGCATGTACACCACGAAGCCGATCGCGAAGAGGATCCCGCCCATCTTCACGATGAGCTGCACGATGTCGGTCCAGACCACCGCCTTCATGCCGCCGAGGGCCGTGTAGACCATCGTGAACACCCCCATGATGAGGATGCTCCAGGTGACGTCGATGCCGGTGATGGTGGCGATCGCGAGCGAGGGCAGGAAGAGGATCACGCTCATGCGGCTGCCGATCTGCACCGCCATGAAGAGCGCGCTCGCGAGCGTGCGGATCACGCGGTGGAAGCGCGTCTCCAGGTACTGGAAAACCGACATGAGGTTCAGGCGCCGCAGCAGCGGCACGATCCAAACCGCCACGAACATCAGGCCCAGCACCGCCGCCAGGTTGTTGGTGAGGTACTGCCAGTTGGTCTCGAAGGACTTGGCGGGAATGGCGATGTAGCTGATCGAGCTCGTGTTCGCGGCGTAGAGGCTCACGCCCGCGGCCCAGAACGGGATGGTGCGTCCGCCGACGAAGAAGTCCGCGGTCGACATGCGCTTCTCGCGCAGGTAGAAGTACAGGCCCATGCCGAGCATCGACACCAGGTAGACGACGATCACGATCCAGTCGAGCCAGCCGAGCAGCAGCTTGCTCGACTCGAGCTGGGCGAGCTGGATGCGCGTGCCTTGCCCGCCCGCCCGCGGCTGCGCCCAGAGGATTCCGTTGCCCCACGCCGTGCCGGCGCGGACGTCCGCCGCATCGAGCTCGGCAAGCGAGGCCCACGAACCCGTGATGGTGTGGAACGTCGCAAGGCGAATGCGCTCCGGCGAGGCGAGAGGGCGCACCAGGTAGAGCACGTGGGCCTGGCCGATGGCGCGCGCCGTCGATTCGACCACGCGGCCGGGGACTGCGTCGCGCTCGCTCCACCCCTCGCCCGGTTTCCAGCGCAGCATGCGGTCGCCGCGCCCCGCCCCGCCCCTCAGCGTCACGAAGACGGCGCCCGTCTGCGCAGCGAGCGAGGTGACCTCGCCCGCTGCGCCGCTCCATGCCGCATGCGGCGACCACACAGGCACGGGCGCGAGCGGATTCGTCGCAAACAGCTGCGGCACTCCGGAGGCGTCGATCCCCAGGACATAGAGGGCATCCGCACGCAGCGCGGCGTGGGGGCCGGTGAGCCGCGCGGGCAAGGGCGGGAGCACGCTCGCCGCGGGAACGCCCGCCACGAGCGAGAGCGTCGCGACCTTGTCCACCGGCGCGCCGCGCCGCGCGCCCAGCATCACGACGGCGCGGCGTCCATCGCTTGCCGTCCCGAGGACGTCGCCTTCCGGGCGCCATGGGAGGCGCGACCACGCGGCCCGATTCTCGTCCAGCATCCACACGCCGCCAGCGCCGAATGCGACCGGACGCGCATCGATCGACACGACGTGCAAAACGGAATCGGGCACGGGCGCCAGCGCAGCCGCATCGACCCGCACGAGGTTGTCGGCGCGCGCGCCGACCGACGCGAGGAGCAGGAGCGCGGCGGGGATATTAATATGGCGTAGCTTCATTCCGGTGCCTGCGCATGAACACCCAGTTCCTGACGACCTTCGTGACGGTAGTCGACCGCGGCTCGATGGCGGCCGCCGCGCGCCTGCTGAACATCACGCCCGCGGCCGTGGCGCAGCAGATCCGCACGCTCGAGCGCGAGATCGGCGCGCCGCTCATCGCGCGCGCGGGGCGCACCGTGAGCGTGACCGAAGCCGGCACGCGCATCCTCGAGCGGTCGAGGCAGCTGCTGCGCGACGCCGCCGACCTGCGCACGGTGGCCAACGACGAAGCCACGGCGGGCGAGCTGCGGCTGGGCGCCGGGACCAACGCGCTCACCGGAATCCTTCCCGACATCCTGGTGCGCATGGTGGCGCGCTTCCCGCTGATCAACGTGTTCATCAAGCCCGGCTACTCGCCGGAGCTTTACCGCGCGGTCGAGAACGGCGAGCTCGACGCCGCCCTCGTGCTGCAGGCGCCGTTCGCGCTGCCGAAGACGTGCTCGTGGCAGCAGCTGCGGGAGGAACCGCTCGTGGTGCTCGCGCCGCAGAGCATGGCGGGCGCCGATCCCCATCAGCTGCTCGCCACGCAGCCCTTCATCCGCTACGACCGCAACCAGTGGGGCGGCCATCAAGTCGACCAGTACCTGCACGCGGTGGGAATCAAGCCGCGCGAGCGCTTCGAGCTGAATGCGCTGAACCCCATCGCGGTGATGGTCGATCGCGGCCTCGGCGTCTCGCTCGTGCCCGATTGGGCGCGCCCCTGGCCCGAGGGGCTGCGCGTAGTGCGCCTCGCGCTGCCGCGCCCCGCGGAGCCGCGGCGCGTGGGCGTGTTGTGGACGCGCTCTTCCATCCGCATCCGCCTCGTCACCGCGTTCCTCCAGGAGGCGCAGGCCGTGGCGACGGCGAAAGAGGCGCCCGCTGCAGCCAAGTGAGCCGCCACGTGCCGTCCTCGCGGCCGCCCGCCTCGTAGTAGGGAAGGAAAACGAGCGGCTCGCGATAGCCGAGGGTGAGGCGAATCGCCGGACCCGCGAATCCCGGTGGAGGCTTCACCATCTCCAGCACGGCGCTTGATCCCGGGATGCGGATCGTCTCCTCCATCTTGAATCCATCGATGAGCCCGGTCGCGTAGACGAGCGGGCCGCGAGTAAGCGCGATGTAGTCGTAGCGCATCACTTCCTGCGCGACCGGCAAGCCGTCGGGAGCCACCGATTCCTGCACGCTGCGGCTCGATCTCTCGTGCAGCACGGGCTCCATGGGAAACGCGAGCGCGATCTCGTCGCCCGCGCGCCACTCGCGCTTCAGCTCGACATAGGTACCGGGTTCCGGCGCCTGCGCCACAGCCGTCCCGTTGACCTCGACGGTAGCGCCGCGGGCCCACGCGGGTATGCGCGCCTGGATCGTGAGCTCCGCCGGGCGGTCGGGCGTCACGCGAATGCGGATCGCGCCGTCGAGGGGATAGCGGGTTTCCTGCGCGAGCGTGACGACGCCGGCCTGGTGGGTCGTGAATGCCGCCTCGCCGGGACCGTACAGGTTGATCGAGATGCCCGCGGCGGTCGGCGTATAGGCGGCCGCGGGCAACTCCTCGAGCGCCATCGCGCCGCTCGACTTGCAGCAGCGCCAGTACGTGGTGTGCACGCGTTGGCCGTTGGGAAAGGAGTAGTAGCACCAGTCCTCGCCGTTGGGCGCCTGCGCGCCGAGGAGGTCGTTGTAGGCCGAGCGCTCGATCTCCTCGGCGTACTTCGCGTCACCGGTGATCTCCAGCAGCTCGCGATTCAACTGGATCCACGAAAAAGTGGCGCAGGTCTCGACGTAGCCGTAGGGGCTGAAGACGCCCTTCGGGTTGAATACTTCGCGCGAGCGAAGCCCGACGCCGCCCCACGGGCCGCCGCCCAGCGTGAGGTGATGCTCGTGGATGCTCTCCCAGCCTTGCGTGGCTGCTTTCAGGTAGCGCTCGTGCCGCGTCGCCTTGTAGAGCTTCGCGAATCCAACCAGGTTCCACGTGAGCTGGTAGGACTTTCCCGTGCCGATTTCCGCGGCGTCCGCGCCCGCGAGCGCCCTGGAGAAAAGGTTCAGCTCCGCGCGCTCGTCGGCCTGCTTCACGATGAGCTTCGCCAGGTCCAGGTACTTGCCGTCCTGCGTCGCGAAATGGAGCTCGACCACCGGATCGAGCAGCACCGTGGCGGAGAGTCCGTGGTGGTTGCCGAGGTGCGTGATGTCCCACGTGCGCACCGAAGGCGAGCCGTCCCAGGTCGGCCGGGGCGGAGGCTGCTTGTGCATGAAGCGCCGGTCCGGCGCGTAAGTGCCGAGATAACCGTCGGGACCCTGGACGCTCACGAGGTAATCCGCAACGCGCCGAACGCTGGCGGCGAGCTGCCCATCGTCGGTCCGCACCGCCGCTTTCGCCGCGGCATACAGCCACTTGCCGGCGTGCTCGCCATACCAGTCGCCTTGCCGGTTGTTCGCCGCATGCGCCGGGTCGAAGAGCGCGATGGGTGCGCTCGTCTCGTCGGTGATGAAGTGCTTCAGCCGCCCTTCGTGATTCGCGGCGAGCGCCTTGCCCAGCAATCCACGGAGCTTCACGCGGCTCATGGCTTCAACCCGAACGCCTGGATGCGGTCGGTCCCCACGAACACGGTTCCGCGCGCGAACGCGGGCTCGTTGTACTTGCCGCTCGTATGCAGGATGCCCGGCGCGCTCTTCCACAGCAGCTTCAGCGACTGGGCGTCGAAGGCGTACAGCACGGGGCGCGGCGCGCCCGCGCCGGCGAGCAAGGCGCTGCGGCGCGCGTTCTCGTCGAGCACCCACACGATGGCGTCCCGGTATCCGTTGCTGGTCACCACCGGCGAGCCCGGATTCTCCAGCACCACGGTGCGCTCCAGCTGGTCGATGCGAAGGTACGCGGGCTTGCCCGGCGCGGCGACGACTTCGAGGCGCGCGAGCGACGGCGCCACGGCGTACGCCGATCCCGCCTCGCGGCGCGTGTTTCCGGTGGCGAAAAGATAGGCCCTGCCCCCGGCATCGCGGAAGTAAGCCGGGACCGAGCGGCCGCGCGCCACATCCATCGCGCCATCGTGCTCGGAGTACGGGCCGAAGACGTTGAGGGGGCCGCGCTTGGCGAACGCGGGCTGGTTCCCCGGCGGCAGCAGCGACGCGTCGCTCGCGGAATCGGCGCCGCAGGGCGGCCGCAGGTCGAGACGCCCCGGCATGCGTTCGCGATCGAGGAGATACAGGTTGCCCTGCTTGCCTCCGACGGCGAGAAGGCGGTTCGTCGCGACGGCGGCGGAATCGAGATCGGGAAGCACCAACGCTCCACCCGAGCCGAGGTCGATGTCGTTGGTCGCGGTCTCGCAATGATTGAACGGCGTATAGGTTCCACGCAGGGCGAGGCCTTCGGAACGAGAATGCGAGAGCATCAGGACCGACTGTACCCAATCGTTCGGCTGGTCGACGAAGCCGCCGTAGTTGGTGCCGGTGACGACGAACACATTGCCTGCCGGGTCGACGGCCGGCCCGCCCGCGCCCCAGATGCCGCCGCTGCTGCGATGCGGCTCGGCCACCGTCGCAAAGGCGCTCGCCACTTTCGCGGCTTCGGTATCGACGGCGACAAGCCACCCGGTCGCGCTCTCGCCGAAGGTCACGAATAGCGCGCCGCCGTCGGGGCTCAGGTTCAGCGCGCCGCGCTGCAGGCGGTAGTCGATCGCGCGCGGGGCGGCGGGGGTGCGTCCCGGATTCCTGTTGACCGCGTTGAACGCCGCCTCGTCGAGCGCGACCGGCCAGCCGGCGATCACGGCGCCGCTGCCGATGTCGAGCGCGTAGGCCTGCCAGCTTTTCCCCGCCTGGCAGCTCGTCACGTACAGGCGGCCGCGGGCGACATCGATGACAGGTGTGGCGAGTATTCCGGTACGCAGGCCGTCGAGAAGGCGCGGAGCGAGCCGGCACGGGGCCGCAAGGCGCGCGCGCCACAGGATCGCCCCGGGATCGACGCCGCCCCCGCGGGCCGCGTTGATCGCATAGACGAAGCCCGCGTTGGTCGCTGCGAACACGACCGGGAACACTCCCGCGTGCGGCGGCGCCGTGATCTTCACCCGGTCGACATAGAGGGGCGAGGCGTAGAGGCGCGGCGGCTGGCCTTCGATCCCGTCGAGCTGCGCCGATTCCCACACGAGCCCGAACGAGGGCCCAGCGACCCGCGCCGGGGTGAGCGCCGTCTCGCCGGCATTCCACCCGGTGCGCTGCGGATCGCGGTGAAAAGTCGGCGCGTCGATGGAGACCGGAGGCGCTTTCGACGCGGCGTCCTTCAATGCCGCGCGCGCAAGCGCCATCGCGGCCTCCGGCATGCCGGAACGCACGCCGGCGTTCGCCACTTCGACGTGCGCGGTCCAGAGAATCGCGTTCAGCACCATCCTGCGCACGACCGGCTCGTCGAGCGCCAGCAGGTAGTGCGCGCCGCTGAAGGCGAACGAGCGGCCGGCGTCGCTGCGCTCGAATGCCCAAGCAGCGATGAAATTCCTGCCCGCGAGTATCGGAGTGATGCGTCCCGCATCGCCGGCCACGCGAAAGGTCGGATAGAACTCGTCGTGATAGCGCGTGGCTTCGAGGCCGCGGCTCACCGGATGGGAAGGTGTCGCCGGCTCGAACGCGACCGCGTCCGTGATCCGGTCGTGCATGCCGTAGCGCGCGGCGCCGAGCCAGCGCGCGAGGTCGAGCGACTGGTCTTGCGCGGGCACGGTCGACGACTGGTGCAGCGCGACGAGCCCCGTGCCGGATCGCATCGCCTTCTCGAAACGCTCGCGGCGCTGTGCATCCAGCAGCGGGTGCTTCTCCAGCCCGTCGAAGTACCAGACGATGGTCGCGGCGCCCTCGATCGCGGCGGGGTCCTTCGGCCAGCCATCGGGATACGCGTCGATTCGCGCGCCGCCGGCGATCGCCTGCACGTCGGGCGAGGACTCCAGCAGCCCCTTCAGGAGGCGAATACCGTCCGGATAGCTGTGGCGCGCGGGCCCTTCGCTCTTCTCGCCGCCGATGAGGACGATCCGGATGCCAGGCTCGATCGCCAATGCCTCCGCGCAACCGAGCAAAGCGCAGGCGAGTGCGAGGGCGAAGCGCACCCTACCGCGCATCGACAGCGCAGCGAAAGCCGATGCCCGCGGAGCGATCCTTCGACGGCGCCATCAGCAGGTACTTGCCGTGCTGGTCGAGCTGGTAGGCCTGCGGGAAATACCAGTGCGAGGTCTGCGGCAGGTAGGCGCTCCCGCCGCGCAGCGACGCGGCGCGAGTGTGCTCGTCGTGGAACTCGTCGGTCCACTGCCATATGTTGCCGACCAGGTCCATCACACCGAACGGACTCGCACCTTGCGGATGCGCATCCACGTCGGCGGGTACCGGCATCTCACGCGCCCTGCTCTTCGCCGGCATGTTGGCGACGTTCCAGTCGTTGCCCCACGGATACAGGCGCCCGTCGTCGCCCTGCGCGGCGTACTGCCATTCCCACTCGTGCGGAAGGCGCTTGCCGGCCCATGCCGCATACGCGCGCGCATCCTCGATCGAGACCCACGTGACCGGTTTCTTCTCCCAGCCCTTCGCCGGCGAGCCCTTCGCCCAATGGCGAAGGAAGTTGTGGTCGTCGTTCGGCCGGTAACGCGTCGCATCGATGAACTTCTTGAATTCGCCGTTCGTCACCGGGTACCTGTCGATGTGGAACGCGCTCATCTTCATGCGCTTGCGGTGCGCGCGGCGCGCCGACGAGTCCCACGGATACTGGAAGTCGAGCCCTTTCCAGGTGTAGCCCTCGATCTCGATTCCGCTCACGGCGAAAGTGAACTCGCCCGCGGGGATGGTCACCATGCCGGGCGGCGCCTTCGATGCGCGCCGCGTGGGCGGGATCTCCACCATCTTTTGCGGCAACGCCTGCCATTCGTTCGGGAACGACTGCAGGGGCTTGCGCGACAGCCTGGGCAAACTCACCTTGTTTCGCGACGCCACGACCGCGCCGAAACCCCTGGCCTCGAGCGGAACATCGAGGTACGCGATGCCGTCGCCGATGCGCGGCTCGAGCTGCGCGCCGTTCCACAGGTCGTAGTAGCGTGCGCCGCGCTCGTGCTTCACCGCGAGCTGCTCGCCGGTCACGTCGTACTCGTTGCGGTTCACGACGGTCCAGAGCGTCGAATCGCGCGCCGGGAAGCGGCTCGCGAATACGCCTTGCTGCAATGCATGCGCATACGGCTCCCAACCCATGCTCACGAAGTGATCCGGGAACGCACGCTGGATCGTGGCCAGTCGGCGCAGCGCCTCGCCGTCGCGCGGCGTGAAGCCGTTCCAGACGCCCCACACGTTCTCCCACGCGACGTAGCCGATGCCGTTGAACCACATGTAGTGGAAGTCGTCGGTGCGGCTGCGCGCCCAGCGGTTCTCGATGTTGATCATGTGGCGCGGCTCGAGCCACTTCAGTTTCGCCACCGCGGGCACGACCTCCGTCCACGTCTTGCCCCAGGTCTGGTTGTTCCACATGAGCTGCTCATCGGCGTAGGGCACGGACTCGGGCTGGAACACGAGGGGGTGCCGGAGCTTGAGCGACGCGGCATGGAACGAACGCGGCAGGCCGTTATACGTGTCGCCATTCACGCCGTCGGCATCCACTTCCTTCGCGAGCTTCGTCACCGCGTCCCAGTCGGGCACGCCCTCGCCCTTCGTGCCGTTGTCCCACGCCATCGTCGGCAGGAACACCTTCACGCCGCGGCGATGGAAATCCCGGATGGCGCCCTTCAATCCCTCGATGCCGCCCGGCAGGTGGCGCGCGAGCTCGGTCTGGTTGCGGTCGTCGACGCCGATGTTGGTGTAGACGTACCAGACGAGG
>WNFI01132699.1_pt1 | contig 10115 bp, 9 predicted proteins | sample 5400471 | NCBI WGS metagenome assembly WNFI01 (sample SAMN13153348, study PRJNA577476) | soil metagenome | isolation source: 100 cm saprolite on Douglas fir-dominated hillslope | place: USA:California | collected 2013-09-17
GAAGGGGGCGGCCGCGCGCTTTTCCTTCTGGATACTCCGTTGCGCCTCGGCGAGTCCGAACCTCCGAGTGAGAACGAGGATTTGCTAAAGCTTCTGGCCGATTGGGGCGTCACACCAAACAAGGACTTGGCGCTCGATCTCAGCGGCGTGGGACAGCTTTTCCGCCTGGGCCCTGAAGTCCCGTTCATCGTAGGTTATGAATCGCATCCCATTACCGAGCCGCTAACGCGCGTGCCAACTGCTTATCCATTGGCTCGAACGCTGGATACGAAGTCCACGGGCAAAGCCACGCTCTCAAAACTTGTCGCGACGACAGAAGCGAGTGTGGCAACCACATCGATCAGCGCTCGCGGGGCTGTCGATCCGGCGAAAGGAAAAAAAGGTCCGCTGACGCTGGCAGTCGCGGGCACGCTTAACGGTTCACCGCAAGGCCGCTTTGTGGTCGTGGGCACTTCGCGCGCGGCGCAAAACAGCATTACGGGCTCGCGTTCGCTCGGCAACCGGGACTTGATGGTGAACATTGTCAACTGGCTCTCCTCGGACGAGGATCTGATTTCCATCCGGCCGAAGGCTCCCGAAGATCGTCCGCTGAACATGACCAGTGGCAGGCTGAATGCCACGTTCTGGCTGAGCGTAGTCGGATTCCCGCTCGCGGTGATTGGATTCGGATTGATTACCTGGTGGAGGCGGAGATAACCGATGAAGTCCAAGGGTCTCCTGACCGCCAGCATTTTTTTGCTCGTGCTCAGCGGCGTAATTTGGTGGTCCAACAAGAAAGCAGCCACGGCCGATAAGACACCCGTCGAGACGGCCACAGTCAAGCTGCTGAACTTGCCGGAAGATCAAATTCAAGATATTGAGATCAAGAAACGCACGGGCGAAACCATACAGTTGAAGCGCAACGATTCCAAGTGGCTGATCGCCGGAGCCGAACCTCTTCGCGCAGATCCGGACGCGGTCTCCAGCATGCTTTCGACGATTTCCTCGCTCAGCTCTGACCGCACGGTCGAAGAGAAGGCTAGCAGCCTCGAGCCGTACGGCCTGACGCAGCCGGCAATCGAATTGAACGTCACTGACAAAAACAAGAAAACCGCGAAGGTCTTGATTGGCGACGATACCCCGGCGGGCACGGCGGTCTATGCAGCCATCGCGGGCGATGTTCGCGTCTTTGCGCTGGCGAGTTACAAGAAAAACAGTTTCGACAAGTCCACGAACGATTTGCGCGACAAGCGGTTACTGCCGTTTGATGCCGACAAAGTTTCCAGCATTGAATTGACGGCGAAGAAGCAAGCCATTGTGTTTGGACGGAGCAAAGACGAGTGGCAAATCGTGAAACCGAAACCGTTTCGCGCGGACCGATTGCAAGTGGAAGAGCTGCTTCGGGCGTTGCGCGATGCGAAAATGGATTTGAGCGGAAGTGAAGATGAGAAAAAAGCGGCAGCGACGTTTGACGCAGGGACCGCTTTTGCAACGGTTCGAGTGACGGACGTTTCAGGTGCGCAGGAACTGCAGGTGCGGAAGAACAAAGACGACTACTACGCAAAATCCAGCGCGGTCGCGGAAACGATTGGTGGTCCAACGGCACGAAAATAGACTCGGGGACGGTGTCGGCGCTCGTCGACAAAACCCGTGAACTCTCTGCAAGCAAGTTCGCGGAGACTGGATTTGCGGCGTCGGCGCTGGACGTTACGGTAACTTCCGATGGCGGCAAGCGTGTCGAAAAGGTGATGATTGCGAAGAATGGCGACGATTTCCTGGCAAAGCGGGAGAACGAGCCGGCTTTGTATGAGCTGAATGCTTCTGCGATTACCGAGTTGCAAAAGTCGGCTGCGGATCTGAAGCCTGCTCCTTCTCCCACTAAGAAATAATCTCGCGATCCCTTCTCACAGGTATGCTCGACTCAGTTGCGCGCAAGAAGCGCCTCCTCTACACTGACTTTTTGCGAAATCGGGCTAGGAGTGCACTTGCGAACTGTTCTTCGGGTGTTCTACTGGGTTTTCGCGATTCTCGTGATTGCTGGCGCCTCGGTGGCATGGTGGTTTATTTACCGGCCGCTGCCACAGATCGATGGAAGCGTTTTGCTGCCTGGCCTCCGTCAGGAAGTTACGGTAGAGCGCGATGGCTGGGGCGTGCCGCACATTCGCGCTACAACGGTGGAAGACCTTGCGGAGGCCCAGGGTTATGTCATGGCGCAGGACCGTCTGTGGCAGATGGATCTGCTGCGACGCGCCGCGCGGGGACAACTTTCTGAGATCCTGGGAGCGAGGACGGTCAAGATTGATGAGAGCTTTCGAACGTATGGGTTCGCGCGAGCCGCAGAGCGCGAGGCCACGCTTTTCGATCCGGAATCCCGCAAGGTGATGGATGCGTATGCGCGCGGTGTGAATCAGTTCATCGAACAGCACAAAAAGAATCTTCCGCTGGAATTTTCACTTCTCCACTATGAGCCTACGCCTTGGCAGCCTTCCGACACTTTGGCTATTTCGGGCTATATGTATCGAACTCTGACGGATACTTGGGAACGAGAGTTGAATCGGGCCAAAGTCACAGAACGCGCCGGGGCGGAGCGCGCGAAGGACTTGTTTTCGGAAGAGGCGGCGATGGACCATTTTGTCGTCGGGGACCCAAAGGTTATCGACGATGGCTCGCAACGTTCCGCAGCACACGCCGACGACGAAGATGATGACGACGACATGGAGCCAGACGCGGTACTAAAAGCTAGCCGGGGCGCATCGGGGGGCCGCTTGACAGTAGAGAGCGATGCTGACTTGACCAGCGCCTTGGCGGAGTCGGTTCAGGAATTCCTGCAAGAATCAAAGAACGAGATTCGCCAAGGACTTGGGAGCAACAACTGGGTTGTGAGCGGCGCGCATACTGCCACGGGGAAGCCTTTGCTCGCCAACGATACTCACCTCGAGCTTTCGATTCCCCCCATCTGGTATGAGATGCATCTGACTGCGCCGGGCTGGAACGTCAAAGGTTTCACTTTGCCCGGCACTCCGATGATCATCATTGGCCACAATGAGCGCCGGCGACGAACATCTCGATGTCACTGTGACGCGTCATGGCCCTATCGTTCATCACGAGGGAGGAAAAGAATACGCGCTGCGATGGACTGCAACGGAGCCTGGCGGGCTTGCCAACAGTTACAACTGGCTGGGCAAGGCGCGCAATTGGAAAGAATTCCGCGAAGCCATGAAGCACGTGTGGGGACCGGGGCAGAACGCGGTGTACGCGGACGTCGAAGGCAATATCGGATACGTGATGGCCGCGCGCGTGCCAATTCGCAAGAAGGGGCACGGTGAAATACCCGTTCCAGGCGACACTGACGACTACGAGTGGACGGGCTACCTCCCGTTCGAACAGCTTCCGCAGGCGCTCAACCCAGAGAGTGGATTGATCGTCACCGCCAATGCGCGTGTGGTGGGTCCAAATTACAAACCATATCTGACGGATCGTTGGGAAGAGCCATACCGCACCGCACGCATTTACGATTTGTTGCACGACCGCCACGATTTGCGTCCCGAGGACATGCTGAAAGTTCAAACGGACACATACAGTTATCCCCACGTTTTTCTGGCAGATCAATTGTCGGCGGCTGCAAAAATTGTGAAACCCAAAGACCCCCGCGCACAAAAGCTCATCGAGGGTCTGAAGGATTGGAACGGAATCGCCGATGCAGACTCTGCGGAAGTTTCTTTTCTTCATGCAGCGCGCCGGGCGGCTATCGACATCCTCCTGGAACCGTCCCTTGGGAAAGAAACGAATCTTTATCAGTGGCGCAGCACGACGTTTCTGCAGAAAATTCTTACCGACCGGCCAGCGAAGTGGCTGCCCTCTGCTTACAAAAACTATGACGAATTGCTTGCCGCGGCTGCCGACGCGGCTGTCACTAGATTGGCCGAACAGAGTGGCAGCGCGCGCGTCGAAGATTGGGCATGGAAGCGTTTTAACTCCCTGGACATGTTTCATCCCATCGGGCACGAAGGTCTGTTGAAGAGATTTCTCAGCATCACGGACAAGCCTCAATCGGGAACGCAGTACAGTGTACGCGCAGCCACAAAGTCACACGGCCCGGCGATGCGCTTTGTCGGCAATCCTGGAAACTGGGATGAATCGATCCTGCTCGTCCCGGCCGGGCAATCCGGGCAGCCGGGCAGCAGCCACTACTCGGATCAGTTTTCCTACTGGTACGAAGGTAAGCCGATTTTCGCGGCGTTTAGCGATGCTGCCGAAGCGAAAGCGCGGAAACACACGCTCACGCTCAAGCCCGGTTCTTGATCGCACCGCGCCTATGCCCGAATTGCCGGAAGTGGAAGCAGTCGTTCGCACGCTCAGTCCCCTAGTGCAGGGACGGCGAATCCGCTGCGTTCATGTCTTTCACGCGATAGCCACGAAGCCACAAGCCGGGCCGCAAGTTGCCCGTCTTGCCCAAGGCCGGCGCATTCGCGCTGTTAGTCGCAAAGGCAAATATGTGCTACTTGTGTTGGACCGGGGGCTGCTGACGATGCACTTCCGGCTCGACGGGCAGCTTCTTTGGTTTGCAAATGGGGAAGAATTGCTGCAGCGTGCCAACCGGGGCGAACAAGGCGTGCACGTTGACGTTGCTCTCGAACTGGACAAAGGCGTCCTTGGCTTTGCCGATCGCCGTCATTTCGGCCGCGTTCACGCATGGACTTCCGCCGATGATTGCCATGGGCTGAGCATACTGGGCATCGACGCCTTTTCACGTGACTTCATGTCCAGCCGGCTTATCGAGTTGCTTGCCGTGTCCAAACGTCCCTTAAAGGATTTCTTGTTGGACCAGTCGCGCGTCGCCGGTATCGGCAACATCTATTCTTGCGAATCGCTGTGGCACGCGCGCCTCGACCCGCGCCGCCGCGCCAACACCTTGCAACCGCAAGAAGCGCGTCGCCTTCACAAAGCAATTGTGTCCGTTCTCGTGCGTGCCTTAGAATGCTGTCTACATCCGGCGCCCGACTTTCGCAATCCGGAGGCGCATATAAAGGATAAGGCCAATCGCGTGAGTTTACCTGCTGCCAAGAAACCCGAGCCACTGAAGAAGCCCGACTTTGAGCGCTCGCTTGCACGGCTTGAGGAAGTCGTACGCCGCCTGGAAAGCCCGCAACTCTCTTTGGACGACGCGATGAAGCTGTTCGAAGAAGGCGTGGCACTCTCGCGCGAGTGCCAGAAGCAACTGGAAGAGGCGGAAGGGCGGGTGGAAATCCTCTTGAAGAAGGCCGATGGTAAGCTGGCCGCCGAGCCCTTCGATCCCGAGCGCGAGACGGAATCGTGACGCTCAACAGCAACCCGCTGCCCGCCCATTCCCTGCCGCGATGAAACTCCCCCCATTTTTCGAGGAAGGACGCGTAATCGTCGATGCCGCTCTCGAGCGGCTGATGCCGGATGCAACTGCGCAACCAGCTTCCATTCACACGGCCATGCGTTACAGCGTCTTCGCCGGCGGTAAGCGAATACGACCGATCCTCTGCCTTGAGACGGCGCGCATCTTCGCCAGCGACGTCACACCGGCGCTGCACCCCGCTTGCGCCATGGAATTCATTCACACCTACTCGCTGATCCACGATGATTTGCCGGCGCTGGATAACGATGACCTTCGCCGCGGCAAACCCACTTGCCACAAGAAATTCGGCGAAGCTATCGCCATCCTCTCTGGTGATGCGCTCTTAACGCTGGCATTCGAAACCATTGGCGCGACACCCGTTGCTGCGGAGCGCCGCGCGGCCATTCTTACGGAAGTCGCAGCCGCTGCCGGGACCGTTAATGGCATGGTTGGAGGACAGGTCGCGGACATCGAAGCCGAGGGCAAGCCCGTCGATCGGCAGATGCTGGAGTACATCCACCGCTCGAAAACCGCTGCACTGATCCGCGCCTCGATTACGGCTGGCGCCTTGTGCGCAGGGGCCGGCGCCGAAGATGTCGCGCGGCTGCGGCGATTCGGTGAAACCATCGGATGGGCATTTCAGGTTACCGATGACATCCTCGACGTCGAGGAGTCCTCCGCCGCGCTTGGCAAAACCGCAGGAAAGGACATGGCACAGCAGAAAGCAACTTATCCGGCCGTTTATGGATTGGAGCGCTCTCACCAGATTGCCAACGACTTGGCGACCAAAGCCATTGCTGAGCTGACTCCCTACGGAGACCGTGCCGCGCGCCTCCGGGAAATCGCTGAATTTCTCGTGCTGCGCCGCGCCTAATCCTTCGAGCGCCCCATGAAACCAAAGGCAAGCCGCAAACGGCTCGATCTTCTACTCGTCGAGCGCGGCTGCGCTGAGTCTGCTCAGAAAGCGCTGGCAATGATTCTCGCCGGCGAAGTTCAGGTCGATGGGCAAAGGGTGCAGAAAGCAGGCATGCCCGTTTCGGAAGTGGCGAGGATCGAAATCACCAGCCGGCTGCAAAAGTTCGTTAGCCGAGGCGGTGTGAAGTTGGAAGGCGCACTGGAAGACTTTGCGATTGAGCCGGCCGGGCGCGTTTGCCTGGATATCGGCGCTTCGAACGGCGGCTTCACGGATTGTCTGCTCCAGCACGGCGCGGAGCGTGTCTATGCCGTCGACGTGAACGTGGAACAACTTGATTGGAAGCTGAGACAGAATCCTCGCGTTATTTCAGTCAAGCGAAACGCGCGCGAATTGCGCGTGGAAGACCTTTCCGAGACTGTAGACCTAGCGGTGATCGATGTTTCGTTCATCTCCGTACAGAAAGTAATCGCACCCGCGGTTGCAGTGGCCAACCCCGGCGCGATATTTGTCATCCTCGTTAAACCACAATTCGAATTGCCGCGCGAAGAGGTTGGCCACGGTGGGATCGTGAAAAACCAAGCCCTTCACGATCAGGCTATCCAAGCTGTACGCAAATCCGCTGAATCCATTGGGTTAGAATACCTCGGAGTCCAACCGAGCCACCTGCTGGGCACCGAAGGCAATCAGGAGTATTTTCTGCATACACGCAAAAAGGGCCTGGGGTAGAATCGCAGACGTACATGCACCCCGGACAATCCTTTCAATCCATAGGCATCATTTCGCGCCCGCGCCGCTCGGATCTCGCCGTTGTTGTTCCTCCATTGCTGAAATGGCTCGAAGCCCGCGGAATCCAAACCTTCATTGATGAAGAGACAGCCGGCTCTTTGCTTGACGGTTTGAAAGGTCAATCGCGCAAACGCGTGGCGGACGCCTCACAACTCCTGCTCGTGCTGGGGGGCGACGGCACCATGCTCGCCGCCGCTCGTCTCGCCGCGCCACGCGGGATTCCTATCCTGCCCATCAACATGGGCAGCCTGGGTTTCTTGACCAGCTTCACGCTGGAAGAGCTCCACCCCGCCCTCGACGACGCACTGGAGGGCCGTTTTTCGCTCAGCGAACGCGTCATGATCAGCGTTGAGCTGGTGCGCTCCGACAAAGTGATTGATAGCCAACGGGTAGTAAACGAAGTGGTGATCAATAAAGGCGCGCTCGCCCGCATGATTGAGCTTGAACTGGCCATTGGCGGCGAATTTGTCTGCCGCTACCGTGCCGACGGTCTGATCGTCGCCACGCCCACCGGCTCGACCGCCTATTCTCTCTCCGCTGGCGGGCCCATCGTTCACCCAGCAGTCGAATCCTTCGTCATTACTCCCATCTGCCCACACACCCTGAGTGACCGTCCGGTGGTCGTTCGCGACTCCTCTTCCATCGAATTGAAACTCTCGGGCAACACCGAGTCCGTCTTTCTCACCCTCGACGGACAGCGCGGTATCCCTTTGCAATCGACGGATATCGTTCGCGCCTCTCGAGCCAAAGAACTGCTCAAGCTTATCCAACCACAAAAGAAATCCTATTTCGAGATTCTACGCAGCAAACTGAAATGGGGTGAAGCCTAGCGCTTGAGCTGCCTATAACAGGAGCGGCAGATTCAGCCGAGAATATCTGTTCGCAGCAAATCGTCTTGCGTTTCTCGCCGGCGAATCAGCCGAAAGCGTTGGCCATCGACCAGGACTTCCGCGGGCCGACATCGCGCATTGTAGTTTGACGCTTGCGACATTCCATACGCCCCTGCGGTCCAAATCGCAAGTAAATCGCCAGTCTTTACTTCTCCAAGCGGCCAATCCCGCAAAAAACAGTCGCCCGTCTCACAAACCGGCCCGACGATGTCGACTCTTTGGCGTTGGGTATCCTTTTCTCTCACCTCTCTCACAACTTTCGTAATGGGATGGATCGCCCCGTAAAGCGCCGGCCGCATCAAGTCGTTCATCGCCGCGTCTACCACCACGAACGTCTTGCCCCGACTGGTTTTCGTATAGACAACGCGCGACAACAGCACGCCGGCCGGGGCAATGATCGAGCGCCCCGGCTCGAGCAAAACGTACATTCCAAGTTTGCGTACCATTTTTGAAACGAGCCGCGCGTACTCCGTTCGTGTCGGCGGTTTCTGATCGGAGTAGCGCACGCCGAGTCCACCTCCAACATCCAGGTAGCGCAGATCGATTTGTTCGCTTCTCAGTTCTGCCACGAACCTAGCGAGCCGCCCCAACGCCTGCCGGAATGGAACCAGCGTGGTAATTTGCGATCCAATATGCGCGCTGATTCCCTGCCAGCGGATCCATTTCGAATTTCGATGCGCAAGGTAGAGTCTTTTTGCTTCAGACCATTCCAGTCCGAATTTGTGCTGGTGACGCCCGGTTGCGATATGCGGGTGACCGCCGGCTTGCACATCGGGATTCACCCGAATCGCAGCTGCAGGTGGCTGGCCGCTTCGTCCTGCCAGTCGCGCCGACTCTTCGATCAAAATCTCGAGTTCCGCTTCCGACTCAGCGTTGAACAGTAGAATTCCTGAGCGTCCGCCTTGCCCGCGCGCACGCCCGCGCACACGATAGTTCAGCGCCTCGCGAATTTCGTGCCGGTCCTTTCCGACTCCGGAGAAAACGATGCGATCGCCCCGCACCCCGATGCGCTCTAAGTGGTGCAGTTCACCACCGGACACAATGTCAAAACCGCTTCCCATCTTGGCAAGGTGCTGCAGGATGGACAGATTCCCATTGGACTTTACGGCAAAACACAAAGTGTGCGACAGCGCGCCGAGGCCCCTGTGCAGCTCCTGGTAGGCACTCTCAATTGCCGCACGGCTATACACGTACGTTGGTGTACCAAACTTCTCGGCAATTGAGTCCAGCGGCACTCTTTCGCACACCACTGCTTCGCTGCCGGCGCTCCCCGCCCGGCTCTTTTCCCATTCGAATTGCGGCGTGAATGAAGCTGGGTCTATGTATTTGAGTTTGCGGGTAGGCGAATCATTCGAGTGGCTCATCGGACTTTTGCGACCACCAGGGTCCGGTCATCGGATAGCGGCGCGCTCTGTGTAAACCAATCCACTTCGCGGAGAATCACGTCCGCAATGTCCGCCGCGGAAGATTCATGGTGCTGTTCAATCAGCTTCATCAGGCGCGTGGTTCCGAAGAACTGGCTTTCGCTGTTCATCGTCTCCGCGATTCCGTCCGAGTGAAAGACAAGAATGTTTCCCGACTCCAGTGTCACTCCCCACTCGTCATAGTTCACTTCTTCGAAAATCCCCAACGGGAAGCCCGTTAACTCGATCTTGCCGCAGCGTCCTTCTTTGTAGAGCAGCGGCTGTGATTGCCCGGCGTTCGCTACGCGCAGTTTTTGCCGGCCTTTTTGCCAGGTGGCAAAGCATGCGGTCATGAATCGTCCCTCGATGCGCCGTTCGCCCACCAGTTGGTTCATCTGCTTCAGCATTTCCGCGGGTTGCAGCTTTTGCGGCGCCAGGCTTCGCATGATTCCGATGGCTACCGCTCCATACAGTGCAGCCGCCGTTCCTTTACCGCTTACGTCTCCCAACGCAATTCCCAGTTGCTGCGGCCCATAGCGCAGAAATTCATAGAGGTCGCCGCAAACTTCGCGCGCCGAAAGATACCGGGCGGCCATCTCCAAACCAAAATCTTCCGTGGGAACCGGCCGCAGCAGCGCCCCTTGGATTCTTTTCGCCGCCTGCAAATCGCGCTCAAGCCGCGCTTCGTCACGAGCTAATTGCTCATACAAACGCGCATTTTCCAGCGAAACGGCGAGATTTGCAGCCAGGATCGAAAGCGTCTGCACATGATCCTC
>WNFI01144101.1_pt1 | contig 10115 bp, 7 predicted proteins | sample 5400471 | NCBI WGS metagenome assembly WNFI01 (sample SAMN13153348, study PRJNA577476) | soil metagenome | isolation source: 100 cm saprolite on Douglas fir-dominated hillslope | place: USA:California | collected 2013-09-17
CCAGAGGATTTCGCGTCGCGTGGCGCCCAGCGCCTTGCGCACCCCGATCTCGCGCGTGCGCTCCGTGACCGAGATCATCATGATCGCGACCACCCCGATACCCCCCACCAGCAGACCCACCATGGAGAGGACGATCATCAGGACGCGGGCCACCAGCGTGAAGCTGTTGATCGCCTGCACGTACACGTCCTGTGTAATCGCGTCGAAGTTGTTTTTCTGGCCGGGCCGGAGCCCCCGCTTCTCGCGCATCGCCATGGTCACGTCGTCGATGGCGCGCTCCACCGACACCGAGTCCTGGGGCACCACGAACATGTCCATCCAGCCGGGGAAATACGGCAGATCTTTGGTGAAGGTGCCGTGCGGAATCATCACTTCGGGTCGGTCGCCGTCGCCGAACAAGCGCGGCGGGGGGTCATAGACCCCGAGCACGTCATACGGCACGCCGCCGATCTTGATGCGCCGCGCGATGGGGTCGCGTTGGCCGAACAGGTTCTCGGCGAGCTTGGTGTTCACGACCGCGACGTGGCTGTTGGCGGCGTCCTCGAGGTGGGAGAACGAGCGACCGGGGTGAATGTGTCCGCCTTCGATCATCGGCCAGTCGGCATCCCGGCCCCGAACGTTGATCGCCGACAGGGTGTGGCCTTCGAAGTTGATGTCTGCCAGGGTGTTCTCGTCGACGACCACGAACGCGATGGACGGCAACTCCTCCAAGCGCCTCGCTTCCTTTATGGTCACCGGGGGTCGGCGCCGCCATGGATCGGGATCCTCCGGGTCCTCGTCCTGCCCGCCCCAATAGCGCCCGACCCAGAACGTCTTGGGCCCGAGCGACCCGAGCATGTCGGAGATGCCCTTGTTGAACCCGCTGATCAACGCCCCGATGACCATCACGACGGTGACGCCGATGGCGACGCCCAGGATCGTGAGTGCCGCCCGCATCTTGTGCGCCCGCAGCGAAGCCAGGGCGATGCCGACGCCTTCGAACAGGGCGGTCACGCGTTACTCCTGCGTTGATCAGCAGCGTGAGGGCGATGCCGGCGACGATGCCGAACGTGGCACCGACGGTGGCGATGGCAGCCGATTCGGCGAGGAACTGCCGCAACACATCCCGGCGCCGGGCGCCGAGCGACTTCCGCAACCCGATCTCGCGGGTCCGCTCCGCGACGGACATCAGCATGATGTTCATGATCACGATGCCGCCGATCACGAGCGATACGATCACCACGCCCGGGAGGACCACGACGAGAATGCGGCTGATTCCGGCCCAGAAGCGCTGCACTCCCTCGGACGTATCGAGCACGAAGTTGTTGTCCTGGTTGGGGCGCAGGTGGCGGCGGCTGCGCATGACCCCCTCCGCCACCTCCATGGCCTCGCGCATCTCGACCTCGGACCGCGCCTTCACGAGCAGGGCGTCCACCACGCCGGGCGGGTTCACGAGGTTCTGGGCGGGCGCGAAGGCGGGCACGACCACGAAGCGGTCGAGCGGGAATCCCAGGACGCTGCCCTGCTTTTCGACCACGCCGACGACGCGATACGAGATGCCACCGATCCGCACGCTGCGGCCGAGCGGGGTGCGATCGACGAACAACCGCTTGGCCACCCCGTCGCCCAGGACCGCCACGGGGGTGCCCGAGCGATTCTCCTGGGCGGTGAAGGGTCGTCCCATGGCGATCCGCAGGTTCTTGATCTCGAAGTACCGCTCGCTCGCCGCGACGAGCTGGATGTCCCGCGCTTCTTTGCCGCCGTAGAACACGGAGCCGTTATCGTCCGACTGCCAGGCCGTGACGACGGGCATGGTCAACGCCGCGGTCACGGCCTCCGCGTCGCTGAACTTGATGCGCGGGCGCCGCCGCCACGCGCGCCACACGGAGTCCGGCACGTTGGCCGCGAACATCGGCCGGCGCCGCAGCTGAAACGTGTTCACCCCGTACAGCGTCTGGGCGAACTTCTCGGTCATGTAGCGGTTCACGCCGTTCACGATCGACCAGGCGGCGATGAGCGAGGCGACGCCGATGAACACACCGAGCAGCGAGAAGCCGCTCTTCAACTTCTGAGCGCGGATGGTTTGGAGTGCGAGCCGGAATGCTTCGAAGACCGGCACTTAGGCGGCCTGGCGCTGGTCCGTGGCGATCAATCCGTCGCGCAGCGTCACCACGCGCGCCGCGTGCGCGGCGATGTCGTGCTCGTGCGTCACCATCACGATGGTCTGCCCCTGCCCGTGCAGCGCCGCGAACACCTGCATGATCTCGCCGCTCGTCGTGGAATCAAGATTCCCGGTGGGCTCATCCGCGAGCAGGATCGAGGGCTCGTTGACGAGCGCCCGCGCGATGGCCACGCGCTGGCGCTGCCCACCCGACAACTCGTTGGGCCGGTGCGCCATCCGATCGGCGAGCCCCACGCGCTCGAGGGCATGCGCCGCCTGGGCGCGCCGCGCGCGCGCGCCGTGCCCGGCATAGATGAGAGGCAGCTCCACGTTGTGCAGCGCCGTGGCGCGGGGCAGCAGGTTGAAGGTCTGGAACACGAACCCGATCTCCTTATTGCGGATCCGGGCCAGCGCGTCGTCGTCCAGATCGGAGACTTTCTGGGCGTTGAGCCAGTACTCCCCCGACGTGGGCGTGTCGAGGCAGCCGATCAGGTTCATGAGGGTGGATTTGCCGGACCCCGACGGGCCCATGACCGCCACGTACTCGTTCTTCTTGATCTGCACGCTCACGCCTTGCAGCGCGCGCACCACCTCGCCCCCCATGTCGTACGCCCGCGTCAGCTTGTGGGCCAGGATGACGATGTCGGGCAGCGGCGTGTCGCCGGTGCGGAACGCCTGGAGCGCGGGCGCCGTCATGGCTTGGCCTTCTTCGTGGCCGAGTCGGCCGACTGCTTCATGGCGCGCACCCGCGCGCCTTCCTTGAGATCGCGGATCGCCTGGTAGGGTCCCGCGACGATCGTCTCGCCGACCTTCAGGCCATCCGTCACCTGGAAGTACTCGTCTCCGGCGATTCCGACCTTCACCGGCCGGAAGCTTGCGATCCCGTCCTTCACGACGAATACGCCCTCCGTCTCCTTCTTCTTCCGCGCGGTGGCCGTGTCGGCCGGCCGCGCGTCGGTGGCCCCCGCTTTGTTCTCGCGCACCGTCAGCGCGATGATCGGAATCGACAGCGCCTGCTTGCGCGTATCGGTGACGATCCGCGCCGTGGCGGACAGATCTGGGCGGATTTCGGAAGGCGGTTTGTCGAGCGTGATCTCCACTTCGTAATCCACCGCCCGGTCGTTCTGGCCGGTCGCGGCCGACGTCGCGTCGCGCACGCTGGAATTGGACACCTTGGTCACGCGGCCGATGAAGACGGTGTCGGGGAATGCGTCGATCGAGACCTCCACGGAGTCGCTCAGATGGACGCGCACTACGTCCGTCTCGTCCACCTTCACCTTGGCCTGGATCACCGACAGGTCGGAGACGGTCAACAGCAGGCCGATGTCCTTCGAGAAGGTGCTCGGCACCGCCACCTCGCCCTCTTCCACCGCGAGCCGCGTCACCCGCCCGGTCATGGGCGCGATGAGCGTCGTCTTGCGGAGATTGTCGCGCGCCGACTGCACCGCGGCGCGCGCCTGATCGACCTGGTGTTGCGCGGCGTTCAGGTTGGCTTCGGCGACGTCGTAGGCCGTCTGCGCCTGCTCCAGCTGCTCCTGGGAGATCAGGTTGGGGCTCTGCGTGTGGAGCTCCTTGGTGCGCCGCAGCGCGCGCTCGGACTGGTCCTGGTTGGCCTTGGCTTGCACCACTGCCGCCTGCGCCGAGGCCATGGTGGCCGACGCCTGCTGCAGGTTCGCCTCGTAGATCGTCGGGTCGATCTGGATCAGGAACTGGCCCTGCTTCACCAGATCGCCTTCGCGCACCGCGATCCGCGTGATGCGTCCCGTGATGTCGGCCGAGACGTCGACTTTCTTCTTGGGCTGGATCTTGCCGCTCGCGGTCACGGCGGCGACGAGGTCGCGCCGGCCCGTGGTCTCGAACCGCACTTCCTGCCCGCGGTCTCGCCGCGCGGCGGCGCTGATCGCCACGATCGCGACGATGAGGATCGCGGCACCCGCACCCACCAGCACTTTACTCCGTTTGGACATGGCGGTCGGATCCTCCGGTTACCGCAGCGACCGGCCGACCGCGGCTTCGAGCGCGGCCACGGCCTTGTGATAGTCGTATACGGCGTTGATGTAATCGGTCTCGGCGCGCAGCGCTGCCACCTGGGCGTCCAGCAGCTCGAAGAACGTCCCCGAGCCGACGCGGTACCGCTCCGTGGCGAGCTGCAGCTGCTCGCGCGCCGCCGTGCGGTTCGTATCCTGAATGGCGATCGTCTGAAACGCCGTCTCGAGCGTAAGGTACGCCTGGCTGACGTCGGTCTGCACCTGGAGCCCGCGTGCCCGCACCGATTCCTGCAGATCCTGCTGTTGCGCCTTGGCTTGCGACACCTGGAGCGGCTGCTGAAAGTTGCCCCATAGCGGGATCGTGACGGTGAGCCGCGCCTGGAACGGCTGCGGCGTGAAATGGAACGGATAGCGGCTGTTGCGGTCGCTGAGCGCCTGCTCCTGCGCGAGCGTGTTGGTGAGCACCGCGCAGTTGAGCGGGGTCTGACCCGCGTTCAGCCACGCGGCGTTCTCGTAGGCACACGCCAGCGAATCGGTTTGGGCGCTCGCCCGTATGGCCCCGATGGTCGGATTGATGTCCGACAGCTTCTGCGTGAACCCGGACCAGCCGGCCGACAGCGACACCGACGGACCCCAGCTCGAGGAGGCCGCCTTCACGCCCCACCCGGCGGCACGCTCCCGCTCCCGCAATGCCTTGAGCGACGGGTTCTGCTGCTCGGCCATTCCGAGCAAGTCGGTCAACTGCCAGCCCGGGGTCTGGACACTGAACGTGTCGGTGAGCTGTACGGTCCCGAGGTCTACCGGTGCCGACACGCCGATCTGCTGGAACAGCCGCAGCTTCTCGACTTGGACCGCCGTGCGCGCGCGCAGCAGCGCCACCTCGGCCGCACCGCGCGCCACCTGCGCCTGCCGCACGTCGATCAGCGACGCGCGACCGACGTCGTAGCGCGCCTGCGCCAGCTTCAGGAACTGCTCGTCGTGATCGCGCTGCTGTCGCGCCACTTCGGCGTTGTCCCGCGCCTGGAGCACCGTCAGGTACTGCTGGGTCACTGCGGTCACGAGGCTCGTTTCGGCGCCGCGCACGTCCGCGTCCGCCGCGTTCAGCTGTGCCTTCTTGAGTCCGGGTTGGCTGAGCGTCTGCCCGTTCAGTGTCCAGTCGAGCAGGAAGCTGTAGTTCGAGGACCAGGTCGAGACACCTTGCGAGAAGCTCGAGGTGAGGAAGTTCTGCTCGCCCGGGCCCGCATAGCCTACGCCGCCCGAGGCCGTCACGCTCGGCAGCCACAGGCTCGACCAGGCGTTCCGCACGCCCCACGCCGCCGGCGACCGATCGTGGATCGTCTGTCGGTAGGCGGGGTTGTTCTGCCGCGCGAGCGCGATGGCGTCGGCAAGCGAGAGGGTCGCGGGAACGGGTTGTTGGCAGATGGCGAGGGCTGGGCAGACGGCGAGCCCGACGGACAAAAGAAAAGGCCTCATGAGCTTCCTCATACGCGGCGCGCCCGCGACAGGTTTCGAGACGCGACGAATCTAACCTCAGGACGCGGGCGCCCGCTCGGCGACCAGCCGGCGTGATGGCACCTCGACTTTCGCCAGCCGGCCGTCGGCGGCGAGCCAGAGGTGGATCACGCGGTTCTCCCCCCCCGTCACCGTGATGTGCCGCAGGGCCGCAGGGTCGCGGTTCAGCGTCGTGGACTCGACGCCCAGATCCTGCACGGTCAAGAGCTCCCGTCGCCCGGCGCGGGGGAAGACGCACGTCACGGTGACCGGCTGGGGACGCCCCTGCCAGGCGACGGGAAGGTAGAGCGAGAACACCGAATCGTCGACCACCGCCGCGGGCGGCGGAGCGGGGAACTCGCGGGCCCGTTCGGTGCGCCGGCCCAGCAGCCGGACCACGAACCGCCCGCGGGTGAGCTGGCCGAGGATCCGCAACGGCTCGCGCGGGTCGGCCACGGTGTATTCCAGGGTCACCGGACTCGAATCGGGGCCGAGCTCGACGATCGGGTCGAGCACCACGACGGGACGGGTGCGGTCGTAGCGGATGGTCGCCGCGAGCTTCCAGCGGGTCACCCCGGCGCCGGTGCGCACCGCCGTGAGGCGGAAGGTCTCGCGCGCGATCTCGAGCGTGTCCTCACGCACGACGAGCGTGCCTTCGTCCACGGGACCCTGGAGCGCGAGCAATACGAGCAGCAGGGCGTTCACGGGACGGGCACTCCCAGCACTCGCGTCGCGACGCGATCGTAAATCATCTTATAGAGTCGCTCGCCCTTCTCGCGGGTGGCGATCGAGGGCCGGCCCAGCGACCCGGGAGAGCGCTCGGGGAGGGATCCGGCGCTGGTGCGCAGGTAGCGGGTGCGTTGTTTTTCCGGAAGCACGAAGTCCTGGGCGCGGTCCATGTGGACGAGCTCCGGGGCGAGGTAGAGCAGCAGCGATGTATCGAGCTCGCTTCCGTGCATTGGCCCGTCGGGGTCCTCCAGGTCGTCCGAGAAGTCGAGCGCGAAGACGTCGACGGTGAAGATGCGGGCTTGGCGGGTGCGCAGGGTGGAGAGCGCCTCCTGGTGCGGGTCGTGGCCGTGGGCGGTGAGAATGATGAAGCTTTCGACGCCCGCCTCCTCCCAGGCACCCAGCAGGTCGTTCATCCAGCGGTGCAGGGTTTTGCGACGCACCGAGGCATTGCCGGGGAAGGGCCGCTTGGTGGCGGTGTTGACCCCATATTCGATCGTTGGAGCTCGGAGGATCTCGAGGGCTCCGGAGAGGTCGTCGGCCAGGCGCTCGACGATGATGGTGTCGCAACCGAGCGGGAGGTGCGGCCCGTGCTGTTCGCATGTGCCCACCGGTACGAGGAGGCGGGCATCGCGCTCAAGAATGAAACGCACCTCGTCGGGGACGAGGGTTTTGAGGTGCAGCGGCGCGCTCATGTCGCGCTCGCCGCGTGCGTCGCGACCGTCGCCGCCGCCGAGTGGCTGCACGGGGGCGCGCCGGCCTGGGCGTGGTCGGCGGGCGCGGCGGGTGTCGCCGCTACGCTGCTCGCCGTCCGGATGTCCCGGCACGCTGGCCGCCGCAGTGGCCGAGGCACGCCGGCTCGCGGAGCGCGGCATGACGGCGGCGCTCTTGCCCCGGGAAGCCGCGTTTGTGCGCGTGCGGGACGCCGTGCGCTCCGGCACGCGCACGCCGGGGGTGGAGCGGGGCGTCGTGATCCTTGCCCCCGACGGGACGCCCGTGGCCTGGGCCGGCCGCCACCGGTTCGTTCCCGCGCGGGACACCGCGGAGCTGCGCGCCGTCATCACACCATTCTACGTGTCGCTCGAGGCCCGGCGCCAGACGCAGGACGGCGGGAGTGCGGTGGGGAGCGTGTTGCTCGACGCGGTGCCGGCGGCGCCGGACCGCGGCGGCGCGGTCAGCGCACGGTTCGAGAACGTATACGGCGTGGCACTGCGCTTCTATACGCCGGGTGTCGCACCACACACGGGCGAGGTCTTCGACTATTGCCCGATCGATTGCGCGCATGGCGACACGCTGTTCAGCGTCCGGCCGGTGCCGCCCGCCCAGGGCGACGCGAAGCTCGCCGCACTGCGCGGCGCGATGCAGGACACGGCGATCGCGCTGGTCGCCGCGCTGCTGCTCGCGTGTCTCGCCGCGCCGCCGGGCCGCTGGCGCTGGTTCGTCGCGCTCGTGGCCGCGTGGTGCGCGGCCCGCGCGCCGATCGGCTCCTCCCTGCACATGGCCGACCTGTTCTCGCCCGCCGCGTTCTATCGCCCCGTGCTCGGCGCCTTCAGCGCCTCGGCCGGGGGGCTCATGGTCCTGGGCGTGGTGGTGCTCTGCGCTGCGAGCGCCCTGTGGCGGCGAGGGCTCGTGCGACGCTGGTGGCACGTTGCGGGCGCGGCCGCGCTCGTGGTTACGGCGCCGTACCTGGTGCGCTATCTCGGCCGTGGCATCGCGCCGCCGGCGGGCGGCGTCGGCTTCGCGTTATGGATGTCGTGGGAGGCCGCGGTCGCTACCGCAGCCATGGCGCTGGTGCTCGCCGCAGCGGCATTGGTACGCGGCCCCAATGAACCGGACCGCGTGCCGTGGACCCTGCCCGCGGCGTGCGCCTGGGCGGCGGTCGCCGCACTGGCAGGGCTGTGGCTATGGAGTCCGTACGGGGCGTGGCCCGACTGGTACACCTTCGTGTGGCTCCCCGCGCTCGCGGGTGTCATCGTGCCGGCGCCGCGCCGCTGGGCCGTCCTGGGCATCGCGACCGTGGCCGGCACCGCCGCCGCCCTCGTTACCTGGGGCGCCGTGGTGGAAGGTCGCCTCGGGCTCGCCGAGCGAGACGCTCAGGGACTCGGCCGTGCGCCCGACCCCCGCGTGGTATCGCTGTTGGAGCGCCTCGGGACGGCTCCGCCCGCGCTGCCGCCTCGCACGGCGGGCGAGCTCTATACCTGGTGGCTCGCCTCGCCGCTCGCGAGCGATGACTATCCGGCCAGTCTCGCCGCGTGGACGCGGGCGGGCGAGCCACAGGCGGAGATCCGTCTGGCGAAGGTGGACCTGCCGACCTCGCTGGTGGCGGCGCTCGTCCGCTCACCCGAGACCGGTCGCGGACCGCGGGTCGAGCGGCTGGAGCGGAGCCCGGGCGTGCACCATGTGCTCGTGCTGCCGCTTGCCGACGGCGAGGTGCTCACGGTCGGTGTCGGGCCACGTACCAGATTGATTCCGGCGGCACGCGTCGCCCGCTTCCTTCAGGGAGGGCCGCTTGTCGAGCCTCCGTACGGCATCACCCTGTCGCCGCCGGCGCCGCCGCCCGCCACCGCGAGCGCTCGGGTGATCTGGACACGGCGTGGCTGGTCGGCGCGGGGAGAGCGGCGCCTGGAGTTGCCGGACGGTGTGCACCACGTCCACGCGACCATCGACTTGCGGGATCCGTGGGCCCTGCTGGTGCGCGGGGTGCTGGTGGTCGTGTTCGATGCGGGCGTCCTTGCCGCATGCTGGATCGTGAGCCTGCTCCTCGCCGGCGCCTCGCGGCTGCGGCTGCCGCCGGTGCTCACCGTGCTGCGAACGAGCTATCGGGCGCGGCTGACCGCCGCACTCGCCGGGTTTTTCGGGGTGCCGCTGCTGGTGCTCGCGCTGTGGAGCTTTCAGCGACTCCGTGACGACGCCCGTCAGGACGGCGACCTGCTCATCGCGCAGACGCTGCGCGATGCAGCGGCTACGGCCGGCGCCCTCGAGCCAGGGCGCCCCACCGCGGCGGGCCGGTCCATCGTAGACCTGGGTAGCTGGCTCGACGCCGATCTCTGGCTATACAGCGACGGCGTTCTGGCCGGCGCGAGCGCGCCGGTGCTGGGGGAGCTCGGGTTGGTCGACCCGTTTCTCGCGCCGGACGCGTTCGTGCGGCTCGCGATCCGGGACGAGCTCGAGCTCACCGATGACGCGCGGACCGCGGGTCGCACTATCCGCGTCGGCTACCTGGTAGTGCGCTCGGAGTCGCCTCAGGTCCAGGAGATCCTGGCCGCCCCGCAGCTGCTCGACGACGAGCGGGTGCGACAGCAGCAGGAAGACCTGGCGCTGTCGCTCATCCTCGCGACGCTGGCCGGTCTGGTGGCCGCCGTGTACCTCGCGGGACTCACCGCGCGCGGTCTCGCGCGCCCGGTCGCCGCGCTGCGCGATGCCGCCGGCGCGGTCGGGCGTGGCGCACCGGTTCCCGCGTTCCCGCCCGGGGCGCCGCGTGAGTTCGAGCCCGTGATCTCGGCGTTCGAGCGGATGGCGGCCGATGTGACGCGAAGCCAGGGCGCGCTGGAGGAAGCACGCCGCCGCACCGCCCAGGTGCTCGCCAACGTGGCCACCGGCGTCATCGCGGTGGACGACGGCCTGCGCGTCACCATGGCGAACCCGCGCGCCGCCGAGCTGCTGGGGACGACCCTCGCCCCCGGCGATCTGCTGCCGCGGGCGGCGCCGTCGGAGTGGCTCGTGGTTTGGAACGACGTTCGCGCGTTCCTGGACGGCGCGCCCGAGGGCAT
>WNFI01095802.1_pt1 | contig 10114 bp, 4 predicted proteins | sample 5400471 | NCBI WGS metagenome assembly WNFI01 (sample SAMN13153348, study PRJNA577476) | soil metagenome | isolation source: 100 cm saprolite on Douglas fir-dominated hillslope | place: USA:California | collected 2013-09-17
GCAATCGGCCAGTTCGAACCGCCCGAGTCGGCGCTGCATGGCGCCCGTGAACGCCCCCTTCTCATGGCCGAACAACTCCGAGGCAATCAAGTCACGGGGGACTGCGGCGCAGTTCACACTGACGAATGCGCGCGAGGCGCGCTTTGACCGTCGGTGGATAGCGCGGGCGACAAGCTCCTTGCCAGTTCCGGTCTCACCGGTAATGAGAACCGTCGAATCGGTTGGCGCAACCTTGGAGATGCGCGAGAGCACCGTTTGCAACGCGGGCGAGGTTCCAACGATCTCCTCGAACATCGAGGCCCTGTCGATTTCTTCGCGGAGGGCTACGTTTTCCTCTTTCAGCCTCTCCTCGGCTCTCTTGCGGTCATCTATATCGCTACAGGCAACGTACCAACGAAGGATCTGTCCCTTTTCATCGCGCACCGGATTGAAGCGAGCCAAGAACCAACGATACTTTCCATCGCTCTTGCGCAGACGCAACTCCAACTCATGTGCGGAGCCGGTTGCCAGAGAGCGTTGCGACTCGGTCGTGTGCCGTTCCAAATCATCCGGATGAGTCTCATCGCCAAACCGTCCCTGCCGCCATTCATCAAGGGAAACGTCGACGTAATCGAGCAAGATGCGATTGGCGTAAAGGCGTTCGCGGCCAGGTCCGTATACCGCAACAAGTTGGGGTGCCATATCCAGCATCTGCCGGAGTTCTGTCTCTTGTTCGCGGATTGTGTCTTCCGCCCGCTTGCGATCCTCAATGTCGGTTAGGACCCCATACCATTTGACGATGTTGCCGCCTTCATCTCGCAGGGGGACGCCGCGCTGCAGATGCCAGCGATATTGCCCGTCCGCGCGGCGGAAACGCACCTCGTCCTCAAACGGCTTGCCAGTGCCAACGCAGGCGAGCCACTTGGCGTTGTGTTGCTCAAGATCATCCGGGTGAGTTGCGGCATGCCAACCGGATCCGGCGATTTGTTCTGGGGGCATCCCGCAGTACTCTACGAATCGGCTGTTGACGTAAGAATTCGAGCCGTCGGGCAGCGCACTCCACGCTATCGCAGGAATAGTGTCAGTCACGTCGCGAAGCTCTCTTTCGCTCCGGCGTAATTCGGCGGTTCTTTCCTGCACTTTAAGTTCTAATTCGTCGCGGGCCTTGCGAAGCTCTTGCTCGTGAGCTCGCAAGGCTTCTTGCGCGCCGCGTAGCTCCTTGATAAGGAATGCGTTTTGAAACGCCGTCGCCGCGTTGTTCGAAGCTACGGAAAGCAGTTGCTGATCAATCTGGTCGGGGAAATCGGAGCGATCCGACGCCGCCGCAACGAGACCGCGTTCGCTGTTCACACCGATAGGAATGACGATACCGCTGCAGGAGCCCTCGACCCCGCCAACGTTGGTCACGAATTCCTTCCGAGAAAGCTGGCCGAACACAGCGAGGTGTTGTTGCAGCCATTGCGGAAATGCGTTCCAAGCATTCCCCCGCGTCACCTCGACCACCTGACAGCCGGTGGGATCACGCAAACGCACGAAGGCGAAATCCAGCTGGAGCGATCCGATCAGCAAATCGGCGAGATCGGCGGCGATGGCGGGCGGTTCTCGCCCCACCCATGCCTCTGGGATCGTCGAGAGCGCAAGGAGATCCCTGACCGTTGCCCGGAGGCGGAGGATCTCCGCCGGGGGATCTGTGGTCATTTGAGCAATTCACTATGCTACGGTCGTGGGAGCTAACCGTCGGTCTCGCATCTCATCGAGAAACTGCTCGGGGGGAACGAAGAACGGGTTCTCCCGGAGTAACCCGCCGATAATTACGAGCGGGTGCGTCCGCATGATGTCCATGGCCACAGTTGCGCCAAATGTGGACGGATTGTAGTTGCAGATCACCGGATCGTTGCGCTTGGAAAGAACAAGATTGAGTCGTGCCTCGTATTCCACCAAGTTGTATGTGGCAGGTTTGTCGAGAAATAACCAGTCCATGTGATGTCCCGCAAGTCTGGTAAGTCCGTACCCGGCGGCTGCGCCCGATTGGAGTAGTGTTTCGACGGTTGCGAGCATTGCAACCTGGTCGAACCGGTGGTCCCGCACGTATGCGTCGGTCCACGGGAGCACCTCTAGTTGGCCGGTATCCATCATTGCTTGTACCTGTATACCCGCCCCGGCGAGCCGCTTCAAATGCTCTTCCCGATTCGCGGGATCCACAATATGCGCGGCCTTTTCGCCCCGGTCGAGGCCGTCTCTGTAGAACGAGCCGAGGACTCTGTGCTCCTCCTCGATGGTGTTGAAGAAGGCGCAGACATGATTGCGCCCGGCGAGATCGACTCCGGCGAGCTGTACCGAATGTTCACTCGTTGCCATATATCACCTCGGCCTTGCCGTTAGGGATGAGCGCAGGAATCCAATCGATGATAATGGGAGACCTTTCGATTCGGAGTCGTGTCCGCTGGACCCATGGCGAGGATCATATACCGGGAGAATCCGAAGGGGTGTCCTGATCCGCCGTTTCAAACAGACGAACCGGATCTCACTTTGCTCAAAGCCCTGATCGAGTTGTTCCCGTCGGCATGCTGTTTGCCGGTTCGGTCGCCTGGGGCCTATCGGATTCCGGCTAGAGGGCTGGTCAAGGTGGGCTTCAGGAGGGAGGCTCCAACTTCGGTGGACCGAATGAAATCGCAGAGCCCTACTTTGGAGAGCGAAGCAGAACAAGGGCGAACAATCGCTCGTCGTCGGTGTACCACTGCTCGGGAGCCAGGCCGGTTCCCGGGAGCAGGGCCTCGAACGACGGGCGCGTGTACTTGCAGCTGATCTCGGTCCGGATCTGGTCGCCGGGCTCATAGTGGAGCTCCAGACCGGCTTTCTTGATGCGAACGTCGAGGGAACGGCGGGCACGCAGCCGCATCTCCACCCAGGCCCGCTCCGGGTCGTAGAAAGCGACGTGGTCGAAGGCCGCGGGATCGAAATCACCGTCGAGCCTCTGATTGACCACGCGCAAGATGTTCCGGTTGAACTCGGCGGTGACGCCGGCGGCGTCGTTGTACGCGGCGTTGAGGCGCGCCTCGTCCTTGACCAGGTCGACGCCCACGAGGAACCCGTCCCCCGGCCCCAGGCAGCAGGCCAGACGCCCCAGGAATGGCGGGACCTCGGAGGGGTGCAGGTTGCCGATGGTCCCGGCGAAGAATACCGCGAGCCGTGCCGTTCCAGGGCCGAGAAGCTCCAGGTCCGGGGAGCCAAAGTCGCCCACTATACCCGTGACCGAGAGAGCGGGGTACTCCCCGAGGAGCCGCGCGCCAGCCTCTTCGAGGCAGGTCTCGTTCACGTCGAATAAGACCAGTCGCCCACCGTCGGCGACCCTGGGTGCCGCGTCGACGAGCAGGCGGATCTTCCGTCCCAGGCCCGCGCCAAGTTCGACCAATTCCTGGGGCTGCGTGCGGCGGATGACGTCGGGAGCGATCCTCTCGAGGATCCCCTCCTCGGTCCGGGTCTGATAGTACTCGGGCACGCGAGTGATGTCGTCGAACAGTTCGCTGCCCCGATCGTCGTAGAAATACTTGTAAGGGAGCGAGGGAAGGGGCTCTGCGAGCCCGGCCCGGATCTCCTCGGCCATCTGGGCCACCGGATCGGCTCGGGGCTGGGCGCGCACGATGGTGGGTCTTCTCATCGACACGGGCGGGAGACTAGCACAACCTTCAGGTCTCCCCACCTCAAAGTACCCGGGATAGTCGGACCCGAGGATTCCCGTGGAGCCGGGGATGCGCGAGCAAAGGACCGGCACCGAGCAGGCGAGCGCCTCGGATATGACGTTGGCGCCCCCCTCCGACCGGCTTGTGAGCACGAGGGCGCGCACGCGGGCGAGAAGGCGAAGGGCCCTCCAGCGGGGAAGGGGGCCCAGCCACCGGTAACGCGGGTTGGCCGCCTCCTCGCGCCGCGCGGCATCGGCAACTTCCGGGTTGAGGGCGGCTCCCGCTTGGAGGACGCGGAGGCGGGAGGAAGCCGGCCGCAGGCGCGCCGCCGCCGCCGCCCGCAGGGGGTCCTTGACCGGCCGCAGGTGACCGAGGACCAGGACCTCGAAAACGTCTCTTCGGGGTGGGAACCGTCCCCGCGGCCTTGCGGCGGATTGGTAGATGGTCCACGCCTTGGCCCGCGCCGGGGCAGGTAGCTCCTCGAGGCCGGCCGGCTGGAGCAGGACCAGCCGGTCGGCGAGCACCAGCGACCTCTGCGCCTCGGGCGAAGTGCGGATATCCCCGTAAAGATCTGTGCCCGTCAAGGCCACGACCGCGGGCCTACCCGGCCGCTCCTTTCGGAAGCGCTCGAGGCTCGTAAAGCTCTTGCGCGCGTGCAGGGCCACGAGGAGGTCCGAAGGACGTCCGTCGTATTCCGGTTTGAGCGTGACCCGATGCCCGAGGCCGCGCAGCAGGCGCGCCCAGCGCCGAGCCGTGACCCGGTTCCCCGTCTCCAGGGCCCCCCGGCCCGGCGACACGACGGCAATCCTCACTCGAGGGCGCAGGTCCTGAAGCCGGCCCAGACGTCACGCCGGTCGGGTGGGTAGAAATTGCGCCAGGAGTTCCGGAGGAGCCGGGCGCGGGTCGCCCAGCACCCGCCGCGGAGGACCTTGTGCGTGTGGAACCAGGGTTCCGAGTACTCCTGGTAGGCGTCCGCAACGAAGCCGGGATAGGGGGCAAAGGGGGTGTCCGTCCACTCCCAGACGTTGCCGATCATCTGCCGGCAGCCGGTCGCGGCGTCACCCTCGGGGCAGGCGGCCACATCCGCGCAACCCAGGACCCGGGCGTCGAGCTGGGCCCGCTCCGGGGTGGGCGGGGCGTCGCCCCAGGGGAAGCGGCGCTTCGTGCCCGTCGCGGGATCGAGAGCGGCCGCCGCTTCCCACTCTGCTTCCGTCGGCAAGCGGCGCCGCGCCCAGCGGCAGTAGGCCATGGCTTCGTGCCAGCTCACGTGGAGGACGGGGCGATTGGGCTCGAGGGCCACCCACCGGTCGAAGTCGCGCCGCTCCCAGCCACCTTCCCGGCGGCGCCAGTAGACAGGCTGCTCGGCGTCGAGCCCGGTGCGCCAGTTCCAACCCTCGTCAGTCCACAGTTCCCGGCGACGGTAACCGCGATCATCCACGAAGGCCGCGAATTCCAGTTGCGTCACGGGCCCACGGGCCACCCTGAACGGTCCAACCGTGACCGGGTGCGCCCATTTCTCGTTGTCGAAGACGAATGGCTCGTCGGGGGTGGCCCCGAGGAGCAGCGTCCCCCCGGGAACCTCGACGTCACCCGCGAGCGAACCCGCCTCCGCCGGAGCCGCCCCCCCGCCGGAGAGCCGCGGGGCCGGATATCCGTGGGTCTGCCTGGTATAGGTGAAAGCCTCGTCGTGCATGTCCTCGTGGAAGACCGCATAGAGAGCGAAGTAGAGGAGCCTCGGGTCGCTTCCGGATCGGGCCAGGCGATCGAGGACGCGGTCCCGCACCTCGGTCATGTAGGCCAGGGTGTCCTGGCGGGTGGGCAGCGGCAGGTCCCAGCGCGTGTCGTGGGCCACGGCCGCGGAATCCCAAAGGGCGTCGCCGTCCGGGCGGATCGGCGGCTCGTGGAGCGCGTGACGGAGCACCCACTTCTCCTGGAACCAGGCCACGTGGCCGATCTCCCAGAGCATAGGGTTGACGATGGAGAGGTGCGGTCCGATGAGTTGAGGGTCGTCGAGGTCGGCCACGAGCTCAAAGGTGCGGCTCCTTGCGTCCACGACCCACTGCGCGAGCGTAGCAGTTGAGACCATAGTGTCTAGCCCCAGACCCACGAGCCGCTGATCCCGAGCGGGCCGGGCTGAACGGTCACCGCCGTCAAGACCCTGTGCGCCTGGGGAAAGGGAGGCCGCGCGCACTGCGTCTCCGTCCCTTCTCCAGGCAGCTGCCCCTCGATCGGAAGGCATGCGCTTCTTGACCGCCGCTGGACAGCCGTTCACCCGCGCCGTCGCGGCGCCGGCGATCCCGCTTCCTCGCCTGCCGCAGCCCTAGCGTACACCGTGAGAGCCTAGTAGGGGACGCGCTCTTCCAGGGCCGACTCCAATGCGCGCACCTCGTCGGGGCCGGCGGCCTGGCCCGCGAACCGCGCGCGGTAGTAGCGCTCCACGATCTCACGGCTCACCTCGAGCAGCGGCGCCGGCGCGCGGCCGTCCGGGATCTGGTTCAGGTGCTCGAGCGGCGCGCGGCTCGGTGGACGGGCGACGCCGTGCTGCGCCCAGAGCCCGTCGAGTCGGGCGACGAGGGGTGCAAGCTCGAACCCGGAGGAAGTAGTGGCAACGCGCGGGTGCGCGCGCTTGGCCCGCAACGACCGGAGCAGCCACCCCGCGAGGCCGACCAGCAAGAGCACAGCCGCCGCGGAGAGTCCCCTTCGCGCCCGCGGGTGCTTGGCGAGGACGACGGCCTCCCTCCAGAGCAAGCCGGGCACCGCCTTCCAGTCGGCGGCGAGAAGGAGTCCGGCGAGCCCGCTCAGCCAGTGCCAGGTCTCCTGGAGCCAGCCTCCGCCGGGTTCGCCATGCGCCTGGTCGTAACCCGCGCCCGGCGTCGGGTCCGCCTCCACCCAGCCGCGGCCCGCCAGCCAGGCCTCGATCCAGGCGTGCGCATCGGCCTGGCGCACCACGTAGTGCCCACCGCGAAGAAGCTGGGGTCGCAACTGGAACCCCGAGACGTAGCGGGTGGGAACTCCCTGGAGTCGGAGCAGCACCGCGGCCGCGGTCGCAAAGTACTGGCACCACCCCTGCTTCTTTTCAAACACGAACTCCGCCACGAAATTCCGCGACCGGAACCGCCCGACCCGCAGCGAATACCGGAGCTGCGTCTGAAGGTAACGGACGGTGCGCTCCACCCGCTCCTCGTTCGTGGCCGCGCCTGCGCCCAGACTCTCGGCCAAGGCCACGAGCCGGGGGTCGGTGTCGGCGGGCAGGGCCACCACGTCCGGACCGGGCGCGGGCTCCGGACCCGGCGTGCCGCTCAGCACGGAGTAGAGGCTGTCCGGAGCCAGGGCCGGGCTCAAGAGTCCGGAGGGATCGATCCCGAGGCGCTCCGTGCGCACGCGGGCAATCTGCAACCCCCGGGGGGCGGGGATCGAGCCGGGTATCGCACCGACCAGCAGAACACGAGCCCTGTCCAGGGGGGAGGCGGGAAGCGCTGCGGGCGGATCGGAGCCGACCAGGAATGTCTCCCCGGGCACCTCCGCGAGCCACGCGGCGAGCTCCGCCGGGGCCAGGGACCCGGCAGGGAACATGCGCCGCACCGCGCCGGGGGTGCGAAGCCAAGTCACTCCGTCGAACCGCGTGGCGACCCAGGCCCGCAGCTTCCGTGGCCGATCCGTCCACACCCGCATCGCCACCTCCGACGAGAGGGTGAGCTCCTCGGCACCGCCGAGCCTGGCCTCCGGCGAGAACCGAGAGGTGCCGGTGGGAAAAGCCGCTTGGGCGGCCGCCTGAACCACTCGCGGCTGGGCTCGCGGGAGGGCCCAGGCGATTCCAGCCGCGATCACCCCGACCAGGAGGGCGAAGGGGCCGAACCGCACCAGGCGCCAGGGCCGCGCGGCGGCGGGCCCTGGTCTTTGGTCGCTCAACAGCAGCCACGCGGCGCCGAGGGCCACCGCCGCCACCGCGACTTCCATCGACCGGGCGCTGCGCGCTTGGGAGGCTCCCACGACGGTAGTAACGAGGACCGCCGGCACCAGCGCCCGCGCGGGCGGCCATACCGACCGTCCGGCGAGGAAAATCGCCGAGAGGAGCGGGGCCCCGTATGCTGCCGCTGCCGGCAGCGGGGGCGCGGGCTGGCCCAGACCCTCGGGCGAGGCGAGCCAGTAGAAGACCGCTCCCCCCAATAGGGTCGTGGCGATCCAAGCGGCCTTCTCCAAGACCCCGCGCAGCGATGCGGGAACCGCCGTGATGCGAAAGGCCGCCGCCGCAGAAAAGGGGAGCAGAAGCAGCCAGGCCCGCGGTTCGGCCCGACCCCAGGCGAATGCGGCGGCCCCCGCCGCCGCGAAGGCCACGAGGGCAGCCTCCCTGGCGTCGAAGCGGCGCACACGCTCGATCACGCCCCTCCCTCGGCGGCCAGAGCACGCTCGATGCTGTCCGGAGTCATGAGCTCCACCACCCCCAGCTCATCGCTCACTCCCTCCCAGGGCCGCGCGGTGGCTCCCTCGTGGACCACCACGGCGCGGACCGCGGTCCCGAGCGCGCGTATCTGGCCCAGAAAGCCCTGGCGTGCGTCGTCCCAGTCCAGCATGACCGCCACCACTGTCGTCACCTGGCCCAGCCTCTCGAAGAGGGCGGGGCCGATCGTCCGGAAGGGTGGCTCGGGACAGGGCTCCAGGCAGGCGAGCACGTCGAGGATGTTCTCGAGGTATGCGAGGCTGCGCCCTGCGCTCACCTCGTAAAGAATCGGCCCGGCGGCGAGCACGTCCACGACGTGCTCGGTCCGGCTGAAGAAGTCCGCGACCGAGGCAGCGACCGAGATCGCTGCCTCGAAGAGTCGCCGGTCCCGGGGGCGGGGCCGCTTCGGCAGGAACGTGTCGACCACGATCGCAATCCGGCAGAAATACTCCTCCTGGTACTCCTTCACTACGGGCGCCCCTCGGCGGGCCCACGAGCGCCAGTGGATGCTGCGGAGGGGATCGCCTGGCCGATAGTCACGGGTACCGACGAACTCGACCGCGTCGCCGACATTCGAGGAGAGCGGTATGCCACCCGGCTGATAGCGTCGGCCCAGAGGCACGGCGAACTCCGGCATGCGCCAGAACCGCGGGTAGGCGATGAGGGCCTGGTCGGGGAGACGTGCGGCCCGACCGGTCACGAGCCGGAGAGGGTCGGTCGCCCGCAAAGCCGGCCCCTGCAGGACATATCGCCCCCGCTGCCGGGCCTCGATCTGGAGCGAGACTTCGGTTGCTTCCTCCGTGCCCGCGGCGAGGAGCGTCTCCGCGGGACGGACGACGAGAGAGTGTTCATCCTCCGACCGTGGCCGAAGCGAGAGGTGGAGGTCGGGGAGCGGGCCCCGAGCACTCCTCACGCGCGCCCGCACCGTGAAGGAACGACCAGCGGTGGTTCGTGCGGGCAGGGGGCACTCGAATCGTGCGCGGGGCGGGGGCCAGAGCGCGAAGGCGAGGGCGACGAGAAGAGTGGCCGCCGCCGCCGCGAACAGCAGGAACACTTGCGAACGCAGGGTGTCGAGACCGAGGAGGCCGAGGGCGGCGGTCGCGCCCAGGAGGTAGCGGCCGCGGGTGGTGAGCCGCTCGCGAACGAAGACCTTGTCGAGCACCTCCCGGACCACGTCTTCCTTCAGGATGCCGGAGTACCTCGCCTTGGTGTCGAGGCTGAGGCGATGAGCCAGGACGGGGACGGCCACCGCCTTCAGATCCTCGGGAATCGCGTAGTCTCGACCGGCCACGAAGGCCTGGGCCTGGGTCATCCGGAAGAGGAGGAGCGCCCCGCGTGGGGAGCAACCCAGCTTCAGCGATGGGTGGTTGCGGGTGGCGTCGGCGAGGGCCACCGCATAGCGGCCGATCCCTCGCTCGACCCGCACCGCGCGCACGAGGGCCTGCAGCTCCTCCACCATCGCGCCGTCGAGGACGGTCACAACGTCGTCGAGGGGATGGTGGTGGGCCTGGCTGAAGAGCACGTCTACCTCGTGCTCGGCCGTGGGGTAGCCGAGGTCGATGCGCATGGCGAAGCGGTCGAGCTGAGCCTCGGGCAGCGGGTACGTGCCGTGAAACTCGGCCGGGTTCTGAGTGGCGACGACCAGGAAGGGCGACGGGAGGGGATGGGTGGTGCCCTCGATCGAGGCCTGCCGCTCGCTCATGGCCTCGAGGAGTGCGGACTGGGTCCGGGGGGAGGCGCGGTTGATCTCGTCGGCGAGGAGGATGTTGGTAAAGACTGGCCCCGCCTTGAAGGAGAAGCCCCCATCGCCCGGGTTGTACACAGAGGAGCCCAGAATGTCCGTGGGCAGGAGGTCGGGGGTGAATTGCACGCGCTTGAAGTCCGCATCGAGCGAACGGGCGAGAGCTTTTGCGAGGGTTGTCTTGCCCACCCCGGGCACGTCTTCCATGAGAACGTGGCCCCCGCCGAGCAGGCATACGATGAGCCGCTCGATGGCTTCGTTCTTCCCGAGGATCAC
>WNFI01288534.1_pt1 | contig 10113 bp, 11 predicted proteins | sample 5400471 | NCBI WGS metagenome assembly WNFI01 (sample SAMN13153348, study PRJNA577476) | soil metagenome | isolation source: 100 cm saprolite on Douglas fir-dominated hillslope | place: USA:California | collected 2013-09-17
GCCAGAAGGTGGTTTTCATCCTCAAGCTGGCGATCTGCATTCTGACTTTCGGCATAGTGTTCCCGAATGTCATGAGCGACTGAGCCTTCGTCGACGTCGTTTAACCACGACCCAGCCAGGATCTCTTCTCATCGCCTCATTGGCGCTTGCCGGCGCCGCGCATGCGCAGCTGGCGGGCGTCGCGACGCGCGACGGCGTGCCGACGCTCGCGCCGCTGCTCGAGAAGGTGACGCCGGCGGTGGTAAACATCGCGGTGCTGCAGAAGAGTCCGGACGAGCAGAATCCGTTGCTGCGCGATCCGTTCTTCAGGCGGTTCTTCGGCGGTCTCGAGCAGGCCAGGCCGCAGATCGCGGCCGGATCAGGCGTGATCGTCGACGCGAAGAACGGCTACGTCATCACCAATGCGCACGTAGTGAAAGATGCGCGCGAGGTGGTGATCACGCTGAAGGACAACCGCAGGCTGCCGGCGCAGCTGGTCGGCTTCGACCCGGGCACCGACGTCGCGCTCGTCAAGGTGCAGCCGGGGGACCTGGTGGAGGCGAAGTGGGGCGATTCCGATGCGCTGCGGGTCGGTGATTTCGTGGTCGCGATCGGCAACCCGTTCGGCCTGGGGCAGACGGCGACCTCGGGCATCGTTTCGGCGCTCGGCAGGAGCGGCCTGTCGATGGAGGGCTTCGAGCACTTCATCCAGACCGATGCGCCCATCAATCCCGGCAATTCAGGCGGCGCGCTCGTCAATCTGAAGGGCGAGCTGGTCGGGATCAACTCCGCGATCATCGGCCCGGCCGGTGGCAACGTCGGCATTGGCTTTGCGGTGCCCTCGGTGCTCGCGCGCGCGGTGATGGACCAGCTCGTTCGCTTCGGCGAGGTGAAGCGCGGGCGGCTGGGCATCAGCATGACGGACATCCAGGCCGAGGAAGGCGCGCAGGTCGCGGAAGTGCAGTCCAAATCCCCGGCCGAGCAGGCAGGATTGCGCGAGGGCGACGTGATCAGCGGTCTGAATGGGCGTCCAGTGCGCAGCGCCGCGGAGCTGCGCGCGCGCCTTGGCGTGGTGCCGGTGGGCGAGACGGTGGAGTTGCGCGTGCAGCGCGGCAAGGAAACGCACACCGTCAAGGCAAGGATCGGCGAGATCGAGAAGGGGCAGGCCGCCGGGGGCGAGTCCATCCCCGAGCTGGCGGGCGCGTCGCTGGCCGAAGCCGAGCGACGGGGGCTACCCGGGCGTAACCGCGCCGTGCTGATCACGTCGGTCCAGGAGGGGTCGCCCGCATACAGCCATGGCTTGAGGGGAAGCGACCTCATCATCGCCGTCAACCAGCGCCGCGTCACATCGCTGCCGGAGCTGGCGAAGGCATTGCGCGCGTCGGGACGCGTGCAGCTTCAGGTGCTGCGCGGCGATGTCGTGCTCAACATCCCCATCAAATGACTACTCGCGCACCCGCGTAATCTTTTTCACGTCGGGAAGTCGCCGCAGCGCGCGCATCACTCGCGCGAGGTGCTGGCGATTGGCAACCTCGACCACGAAGTGCATGTTGGTGAAGACCGCGCGGTCCTCTGCCATGGTGATCGAGTCGATGTTCGAGCCGGCTTCCGCGATTTCGGACGCGACCTTGGCGAGCACGCCGCGGTGGTTCTCCACCATGACGTTGATCGCCGCCTGGAAAAGCCGCGTGGTGCGCGGATCCCACTCGACGTCGATCCATTGATCGGGCTCGTTCTTGCGCGAGCGCACGATGCTCCCGCAATCGGAGGCGTGCACCACCAGACCCTGGCCCTTCTTGATCGAGCCGGCGATCGCATCGCCGGGGATCGGCCGGCAGCAGGTGGCGAGCTGCACCGCCATGCCCTCCGTGCCGCGGATCACTACGCTGCCCCCGGGCTTCGCGTCCTCGCGGGCGGTGTCGCCGCGCTTGAGCAGCCGCCGCGCTACCACCGCCGGCAGGCGCTTGCCGAGGCCGATATCGGCAAGCAGCTCCTCGCGCGAGCGGGCGCCGCCGTCGCGCACGACGCGCTCCCAGCTGGCGTCGTCGACCTCGGCGAGCGAGCCGTTCAGCGCCTTGATCGCCTGATCGAGCAGCCGCTCGCCGAGCCCGGCCGACTCCTCGTACTGCATGGTCTTCAGGAAGTGGCGGATGTTGGAGCGCGCCTTGGCCGTGCGCACGTACTGCAGCCATCCCGGGTTGGGCTTGGCGTGGCTGGCGGTGATGATCTCGACGCGGTCGCCGTTCCTCAGCTCGGTCCGCAGCGGGACCAGCTCGCCGTTGACCTTCGCCGCCACGCAGCGGTTGCCGATGTCGGTGTGCACGACGTAGGCGAAGTCCACCGCGGTCGCGCCGCGCGGCAGCGAGAGAATCTTGCCCTTGGGCGTGAACACGTAGACCTCGTCCGGGAACAGGTCCACCTTGACATGCTCGAGGAACTCCTGCGGATCGCCCGACTGGTGCTGGATCTCGAGCAGCGACTGCAGCCAGCGGTGCGTCTGCTTCTGCAGCTCGGAGAGCTTGTCGGTGTCGTCCTTGTAGATCCAGTGCGAGGCGACGCCGGAGCCGATCAAGTCGGTGTGCAGCGACTGATAGCCGTTCGCCTTCGGAATGGCGATGTAGTCCTTGAACTTGCCGGGGATCGGCTTGTAGAGGGAATGCAGCGCGCCGAGCGCGAGGTAGCAGGCCGGCACGTCCTTGACGACCACCCGGCAGCCGAAGATATCGTGGACCTCGGAAAACGAAAGATGCTTCTCGATCATCTTGCGGTAGGTCGAGTACACGTGCTTCTCGCGGCCCTGCACGGTGGCCTCGACGCCACTTTCCGACAGCTTGCGCTTGACCGCCTCCAGCGTCCTGCCGATCATCTCGCGCCGGTTGCCGCGCGCTGCCTTGGTGGCTTTGGAAAGCACCTTGTAGCGCGACGGATAGAGGTGCGAGAAGGCGAGCTCCTGGAGCTCGTGGTACAGGCTGTTCAGCCCGAGCCGGTTGGCGATGGGGGCATAGATCTCCATCGTCTCGCGCGCGATGCGGCGGCGCTTGGCGGGCGGCACCGCGCCGAGCGTGCGCATGTTGTGAAGCCGGTCCGCGAGCTTGATCAGGATAACGCGCACGTCGCGCGCCATGGCGAGCAGCATCTTGCGGAAGTTCTCGGCCTGCGCGTCCTCGGCGCTCTGGAACTCGATGCGGTCGAGCTTGGAGACGCCGTCGACCAGCTCGGCGACCGGCTTGCCGAAGGTGTCGGAGATCTCGTCGTTGGTGACCGAGGTGTCCTCGGTCACGTCGTGCAGCAGGGCCGCCATCAGCGTCTGCCCGTCGAGATGCCAGTCGGCGAGGATCTCGGCGACGGCCAGGGGGTGCGAGATGTACGGGTCGCCCGACTGGCGCGTCTGCCCGGCATGCGCCGCCTCCGAGAATCGGTAAGCCTCGGCGAGGCGCGCGACGTCCTTCGGCTTCAGGTAGCCGAAGCGGTCGGGATTCGGCAATGAGACTGCAGCAGCCATGGGGTCAGATCCGACCCCATTCTCTTACAAGCCCGTTGCGGGCGGGGTCGGATTCTTCTTCAGTACTTCGGTGCCTACCTTGCCGGTGGCGATCTCGCGCAGCGCGATCACGGTCGATTTATCGCGGTTCGGCTCGACCAGCGGCGAAGCGCCGGCGCTGAGTTGGCGCGCGCGGTAAGTCGCCGCCAGCGTGAGCTGGAAGCGGTTGGGAATTCTCTTCAGGCAATCGTCAACGGTGATGCGGGCCATGTTTTTTGCGCTCAGTGCGGATGATGTCGGCGAGCTGCTGCCGAGCGTTGTCGAAGTGATTGTTAATTATAGCGTATTTGAACTCGCCGGCGTGCGACAACTCCGCGCGCGCGTTCTGCATACGGCGCTGGATGACGTCCTCGGCATCCTGCCCGCGGGCGCGCATGCGCCGCTCCAGCTCCTCGATCGAAGGCGGCAGGATGAAGATGCCGACCGTGTCGGGATAAAGCTTGCGCACCTGCTGCGCCCCTTGCCAGTCAATTTCGAGGATCAGGTTGTCGCCGCGCTCCAGCGCATCGAGGATCACCTTCTTCGAAGTGCCGTAGCGGTAGCCGTGCACCTCGGCGCTCTCGAGAAACTCGCCGCGGCTGCGCATGGCGAGGAACGTCGCGTCGTCGACGAAGTGGTAGTCGACGCCATCCTTCTCGCCCGGGCGTGGCGCTCGCGTGGTGTACGAGACGGAGAACTTGAGGCTCGGGTCCTCCCGCATCAGCGCGTCGATCAGCGACGTCTTGCCCGCCCCCGACGGCGCGGTGATCACGAACAGAAGCCCGCTCATTCGATGTTCTGCGCCTGTTCACGGATCTGCTCGACCAGGAGCTTGAGCTCGAGCGCGCAGTCCGACAGCGGCTGGCTCGCCGCCTTCGAGGCGAGCGTGTTGGCCTCGCGATTGAGCTCCTGGGCGATGAAGTCGAGCCGCTTGCCGACCGCCCCGCCCTGCTCGAGCGTGCGCTCGGCCTCGGCGAGGTGCGCGCGCAGGCGCTCCAGCTCTTCGTCGACGTCGACTTTGGCGGCGAACACTGCCAGCTCCGCGCGCACACGGTCGTCGTCCGCCGTGCCGAGCGCCTCGCGCAGCCGCTCGGCCAGCCTGGCCTGGTAAGCGGCGAGCGATTGCGGCACCAGCGGCACCACCTCCTCGATGCGCCGGCGCATGGCGGCGATGCGCTCGCCGATGCTCGCGGCGAGCTTCGCGCCCTCGCGGGCGCGCGCCGCCACCAGCTCGTCGAGCGCCCCGCGGCACAACCCCTCGGCGATGGCGCGCAGCTTCTCTGCGTCGGCCGCGGGCTCCGCCACCACGCCAGGCCATCGCAAGACGTCTGCCACGCGCAGCGGCGCCGCGTCCGGGAACGCCTTGCGCGCTTCCTCGGCCAGGCCTCTTAGACGGGAGATCGCCTCGGAGTTCAACCGTTGCGGGATCTGCGAGATCACTGCTTCATTGAGGAAAACCCGGCAATCCAGCTTGCCGCGCGAAATGCGCGCCATGATGAGCTCGCGCAGCATCGGCTCGAGCGGCCGCAGCTCCTCGGCGACGCGGAACTGCAGATCGAGGAAGCGCGCGTTTACCGAGCGCAACTCGAGGCTCAGCGTGCCGCGGGGCGAATCGGCCGCTGCGGCGGCGTAGCCGGTCATGCTCCGGATCATTTCGTTATCATAGGAGGAGATGGCGTCCCAAGCCAACCAGCCAGGCGGGCAAGTCAACGAGCCGATTCCGGTAGGCACGCAGCTCGAGAACTACCGCATCGTCCGCCTTCTCGCCTCCGGCGGCTTCTCGTTCGTGTACCTCGCTCACGATGAGAATGAGGCGCCGGTCGCGATCAAGGAGTACCTGCCCTCGACGCTCGCCTTGCGCGCGAACGGCGAGTCATATCCGCGCATCCCGGAGCCGGACCTGGCGACCTTCCGCGTCGGCATGAAATCCTTCTTCGAGGAAGGCCGTGCGCTCGCGGGCCTGTCGCATCCCAATATCGTGCGCGTGCTCAATTTCTTTCGCGCCAACGAGACGGTCTATCTCGTGATGCGCTACGAACGCGGCCGCACGCTGCACGATCACATCAGCCGGCACCGCGGCGCGCTGGAGGAGGCCTGGATCCGCGCCACCTTCGCTCAGCTGCTCAACGGCCTGCGCGAAGTGCATTCGAACAAGCTCCTGCACCTCGACATCAAGCCGTCGAACGTGTACTTGCGCAACGACGGCACGCCGGTGCTGCTCGACTTCGGCGCTGCGCGCCAGGCGTTTCCGGCAGAGGGCATGAAACTGCCGCAGACCTTCACGCCGGGGTTCGCCTCGCCCGAGCAGCATGTCGATCGCGAGGTGCTCGGTCCCTGGAGCGATATCTACTCGGTCGGTGCCACCATGTATGCCTGCCTGGGCAACGCGCTGCTGCAGCCTGCCGATCAGCGCCTGAAAAACGACAAGCTGGGGCCGGCGCGGCGCGTGTGGGAGGGGAAGTATTCCCACGAGCTGCTCGAAACGGTGGACTGGTGCCTGCAGCTGCATCACGTCGACCGGCCGCAGAGCGTGTTCGCGCTGCAGAAGGCCCTGCGGTCATGAAGTTCTCCATCGTGCACGACAGCCGGCGCGGCATGCGGCGCATCAATGAGGATCGCGTCGGCCACTGGGAGTCGCCGGGCGCGCTGCTCATGGCGGTGGCCGACGGCCTCGGCGGGAACGTGCACGGCGAAATCGCCGCGCACCTCGCGATCGAGTACTTCGGCGAGGCGTTCCTGCGCGAGGCACGCCCGGGGCTCGCTGACCCGGCGCGGTTTCTCTCCCGCACGATGGCCGCCGCGCACGAGGCCGTCGTGCGGCAGACGCAGAAGCTCCAGCTGTCCGACATGCCGCGCACGACGCTCATAGCCTGCGTGGTGCAGGACGGCTATGCCTACTGGAGCAATGTCGGCGATTGCCGGCTTTATCTGCTGCGTGAGGGCCGTGTGCTCGCTCGCACACGCGATGACACGGTGGTGCAGCAGCTGGTGGACGAGGGCCGCATCCGCGAGGAGGCGATCGCCTCGCATCCCGAGCGCAACCGGCTGCTGCAAACCCTCGGCGGCTACCAGGCCCCCCGGCCGGCGGGCGCAAGCGCCCGGCTGGCAAAAAACGACGTGCTGCTGCTCTGCTCGGACGGCTTCTGGGGGCCGCTCACCCAGCGCCAGCTGGTGCACGACGTGCAGGACTTCACCGCCACCGATCTCGATTTCCTGCGCATGTCCGACGAGGACATCGAAAGAGCGATCGCCGAGATCAAGGCGGCGCTGCGCAAGAACGCGCCGCGATGAGGCTCGTGCTGGCGAGCAGTAATCCCGGAAAGCTGAGGGAGATCGGGGCACTGCTCGCGCCGCGGTCGATTGAAGTCGTACCGCAGTCGGCGCTCGGCGTCGGCGAGGCGGATGAGCCGCACGCGACCTTCCTGGAGAACGCCCTCGCCAAGGCCCGGCACGCGAGCCGGGCGGCAGGCTTGCCCGCGCTTGCGGATGACTCGGGACTGTGCGTCGATGCCCTCGGCGGCGAGCCGGGCGTGCACTCGTCCTACTACGCAGGGCGCGAGGGCGGCCGCGAGGAGCGGGACGCTCGAAACAACGAAAAAATTCTTTTGAACGTGAGGCAAAACCGCAAAGCTTATTATTGCTGCGTCATGGTCATGCTGCGGCATCCCGGCGACCCGCGCCCGCTCGTCGCCGAAGGCATCTGGAGAGGCGAGATCGCCCGCGCCCCGCGCGGCAAAAACGGCTTCGGCTACGACCCGCTGTTCCTGCTGCCCGAGCGGGGAGTGACGGCGGCGGAGCTCGATCCCGCGGAGAAAAACCGCATCAGCCACCGCGGACAGGCGCTGGCGAAGCTTTTAGAGCTATTGAATGGATCCGGTCGTCCTTAGCAACCCCGGGAAAGTCAGGCTGGAGATCCTGCCTCCGCTCGCGCTCTACGCTCACATCCCTTGGTGCGTGCGTAAATGCCCGTACTGCGACTTCAACTCGCACGAGCGCGCCGGTGAGCTGCCCGAGCGCGAGTACGTTGGAAAGCTGATCAACGACCTTGAGAATCTCCTTCCTGCCGTGTGGGGAAGGCGCGTCGTCAGTGTGTTCATCGGCGGCGGCACGCCGAGCCTGTTTTCGCCCGAGTCGATCGAGACGCTGCTTTCCGGCGTGCGCGCGCGCCTGCCGCTCGAGCCGGGGGCGGAAATCACGCTCGAAGCAAATCCGGGCACGGTCGAAGCGGCGCGCTTCGCCGGCTTCAGGCAGGCGGGCGTGAATCGCATCTCGGTCGGCGTGCAAAGCTTCGACGATCGCATGCTCGCGGCTCTCGGCCGCATCCACGGCGCCGACGAAGCCCGGCGCGCCGTCGCTGTGGCGCTCCACAGCTTCGACAACGTGAATCTCGACCTGATGTACGGGCTGCCCGGCCAGACGCTCGCGATGGCGCGTTCCGACATCGAAGAGGCCGTGCGCCTGGGCGTGCCGCACGTCTCGGCCTACCAGCTGACGATCGAGCCCAACACCGTGTTCTGGAGCAAGCCGCCGCAGCTGCCTCAGCATGACGAGAGCGCCGACATGCAGCTGGCCGTCGAGGACGTGCTCTGCGCCGCGGGCTATGGGCATTACGAGACCTCGGCTTTCGCGCGCTCGGGGCATCGCTGCCGCCACAACCTCAACTACTGGGAATTCGGCGACTACCTCGGCATCGGCGCCGGCGCGCACGGCAAGATGAGTTTCCCCGACCGCATCACGCGGCATTCGCGCGTCAAGCAGCCCAAGGAGTATCTGCTTTCAAAGAACTCTCTGACCGAGGACCGCGAGGTGCCTGCGAAAGAGATTCCCTTCGAGTTCATGCTGAACGCGCTGCGGCTGGTGGAGGGCTTTCCCAGAACGTTGTTCGCGGAGCGCACCGGTCTGCCGCTTACGGCGGTCGAAGCGAAACTTGCAAAGGCGGAAAACCAGGGCCTGATCGAGCGCGACTGGAAACGCGTCCGCCCGACCGAGCGCGGGAGGCACTTCCTCAACGAGCTGCTTCAAATATTCCTTGAGGGAGCGCCCGCTCGATCATCAGCAACCGGAGCTTCGTCTTGAGTCCGCCCATGGCGGAGAAGCCGCCTGCTTTTCCGCCCGCCGCAAGCACGCGATGGCAGGGCACCACGATCGCGAAGGGATTGCGGGCGAGCGCCACGCCTACGTCGCGCGCCGAGCCACGCCCGTTCAGCCGCGCTGCGATTTCGCCGTACGTGGTCGTGCTGCCGCAAGGAATGGTGCGAGCGACGCCATAGACTTCGCGATCGAAATCCGGCACGCCGTCCAGGTCGAGCGCGATCGACGAGAGATCGATCGCCCCGCCCTGCAGCAGTGCGACGATGCGCTCGAGCGCATCCTGCACGGGCCGCGGCGGCAGCGCCTCGCGCGCGTGCGGACAGCGCCGCAGGATCCGCGCCCGGGTCTCGCTGTCGCGCCGCTCGGGCAAACGCACGGCGACGATGCCGCGCCCACTCCACACGATGGCGCAGCGTCCGATCGGCGTGGCGAAAAGCGCAAAGCCGTGCTCTGGCATGGCCTTATTTTCGCCTGAAAAAGAGGTCGCGGATCGGGTGCCCGAGGCGTCTGCCGCGCGTCTCGAACTTGGTGGCGAATCTCTCGATAAAACCGGACGGCGCCGGCTCCAGAAGCGTTTCATTCACAAAAACCGAATTCATGTGCTCCGCATAGTCCGACCAGTCGGTGGCGGCATGGAGCGTGCCGCCGGGCGCAAGCTTGCGCGCCGCAAGCGCCGCGAATTCCGCCTGCACCAGGCGACGCTTGTGGTGCCGCTTCTTCGGCCAGGGATCGGGAAAGAACAGATGAATCGCGGCGAGCGCGCCGTCGGGAATCATGCGCGTGAGCACCTCCACCGCGTCGTGCCGGATGACGCGTACGTTGGCAAGCCCGTCGGCGGCGATGCGGTTGAGCAGGCTGCCGACGCCGGGGCCGTGCACCTCCACGGCGATGAAATCGGCCTGGGGCTTAGCCCTGGCGATCGCTGCGGTAGTCTCGCCCATCCCCGATCCGATCTCCAGAATCAGGGGCGCAATGCGGCCAAAGATTTTTCCTGAATCGATCGTTTCCGGTTGAAACGGCAAACCATACTTTGGAAAGAGCTCCTCAAGCGCCCTTTGCTGTGCGGCCGTGGTCCTGCCTTGGCGCAGGACGTAGCTTCTGATCGGTCTGTTCAAGCAGCCTTGGGCTGCGAGGACGGGATAGTCCCTTCGACCGGCGAGCTGGGGGCGGCGCTGTAGAGTTTCTTCGGCATGCGGCCGGCAAGGAAGGCTTCGCGTCCGGCCTCGACCGCCTTCTTCATCGCTTTGGCCATCCGCACGGGATCTTTTGCCGCGGCGATCGCGGTGTTCATCAGCACGCCGTCGCAGCCCAGCTCCATCGCGATCGCGGCATCGGAGGCCGTGCCGACCCCTGCGTCGACGAGCACCGGCACCTTCACTTTATCGATCACGAGCTGCAGGTTCCAGGGATTGAGAATCCCCATGCCCGAGCCGATGAGCGAGGCAAGCGGCATGACGGCGACGCAGCCGGCGGCTTCCAGCATCTGCGCCTGGATCGGGTCGTCGGAGCAGTACACCATCACC
>WNFI01084274.1_pt1 | contig 10112 bp, 17 predicted proteins | sample 5400471 | NCBI WGS metagenome assembly WNFI01 (sample SAMN13153348, study PRJNA577476) | soil metagenome | isolation source: 100 cm saprolite on Douglas fir-dominated hillslope | place: USA:California | collected 2013-09-17
ACTGAGGAATATGACGACGCTCGTCCAGTGAATCCGCCCTTGGACCGCAAACAGTATTCGCAAGGAGGCACTATCGGTGAGAGATGCACTCTTCCTTCATGGGTTTGTAGTGACTCTCGATAGACTGGCGTTACGAGTCAGCACTTGAAAGCTCGAGAAAAGCAACACTGCGAGCATTGCCTGCTGGGCCGCGTTCGCTGCAGCTACTCAGGGATTCGTGCCAAATATTCTTCATTGTGATAACAACAGGTACCTAGCGAATTGTTGGAATATAGACTAGGCGATATATTGATATATTCCTCAGGTGTTGGCGTCGGAATCACAGGAGGAACCTTAGATATACTCGTTCACTGGTTCGTTAGGAAGCAGAATAGCAAGGGCCTCACTCAAGAACCCGCAGGCTGAGTGATCTTCGCACTGGGAGATGCGGGTATGGTATCGCCTACAATGAATTGGCTTGCTGTAGCGGGTTGGATCGTAAGAGTGAGGACTTTGTTTTCATCCATTCCGCTCATAATGTTGCGTAGCTGGCGAGCTCTGCACCCAATGGAAGACATGGAGCCAATGGCTTGGTATCGGCTCTCTTGCTGGACAATCATTCATTCAAGCGGCTGCTTACATGGTCCTGGCCGTAAGTCGTCTTTCATACCGTGGGCCGCTGACCTCATATCTTTTCAAGGTCATTTATGCGCTTTCAGCAGCTTTTCTGGTACAATTCTATGCCCCCTAGTGAGTTGAGACGCTAAAAATGCGTATCATTGCATTCATTGTTCATTCTGGAAGTGCCTTCCACACAGGGATTCCGGAGATCAAAGCTGTATGAAGTTCGCTCTATCGCGGGTGGTGCTTTCTAATAATGAATGTCTAAGATCTTAAACGGATATGTCTTGGATGCTTTCTTAGGTCCTTGGACATTGCTCATCAAATCCCTCGGGCTGGCCCTTGCGGTCGCGTCCGGCTTGTCCCTTGGCAAGGAAGTATGTAGGGGCGCGTGTTCAGATGATTGTTCTTCATCAACGGCATGTTTATAGGGCCCCCTCGTTCACGTAAGTTGTTGCATAGCGTCACTTGCCTCGCGTCTTTTTGCATCATTCCGGAAAAATGAACGTGAGTGTATCAGGTGGGTCTGGGTTGGGCGGAATTCTGAACAATTCTCCTCTACAAAAGTGCGGAAACGGTTAATTCTCTCTGCAGCGAGTGCGGCTGGCGTTTCGGTCGCATTCGGGAGTCCCCTGGGTGGTGTCTTGTTTGGTCTGGAAGAATTAGATCTCTTTTCCAACGAATATATGATATGGACTGCATTCGTTACTTCAGTCGTCGCGTCTGGTAAGTGCTTCCTGACTTCTTTCGAGTGGATTTGTGATGGATTGTACGCGGGACCAGTGTCATTACAATATTTGGATCCTTTTGGTACGGGGAAACTCGTCCTGTTTCAAGTATGTATCCCTCTATGTGGGATGTCTGATGCCTGACAAGTTGGCTAGATTAGTACGACGGCCTCAGAATGGAGGGCCTTTGAACTAGTATGTCCCATTATTTATTCTGTACTACCATTCACTCGTCATTATTTCAGGTCCCCTGGTTAGCTTTGGGTGCCGCGGGCGTACGTTTCCATCAGTCATGAACGGGCCCCGTTACCTAACTCTGATTCCAATAGGGCTTTCTGGGGTCATTGTTCATCCAGCTTAATGTTCGGATTGCAATTCATCGAGAACAGAGCTTGCTCAGAGACTGGCCCCTTGTTGAAGTCGTCAGCGTTACGGCCGTGACAACAATAATAAGCTTCTTAGTGATTGCATTTCTTCCCTAATACTTAAGAGTATGCTGATCTGTAAAATGTCAGATTCCTTTCATGAAGTTAGCAACTCCAATCATCAATGACTCTCACAACTGACTACTGTCGTAGAGTCCAGACTTCCAATCTGGTAAATGAGTTATTCAAGGATTGTGATCCGAACGTAGACCCATTGGGTCTCTGCAGGTGAGTACCTTATCTATTTCTCCCTGGGTCGCTTAAGACGCTCCCGTTCCACTCCCAGCACAAGCGCCACATGGACAACAACACTCGCGCTTGTCACAACGGCTGGACTAAAGTTAGTCCTTACTGCCTGGACTTTTGGAATGAAGGTGAGTCTCGCTTTCTGTAGATCATAGTATTTGAAGGACTCATACTCGCCATTAGTTGCCTGCTGGAGTTTTCCTCCCATCATTGGCGATCGGCGCCTCCCTAGGACGTGCATTGGGGTTACTCTTACAAGCTTGGCATCGGGCAGCACCATTAGCATGGGTCTTCACCTCGTGTCCCGCCGAGGGTCAGTGTATTTCTCCAGGCTTCTATGCCGTGATTGGTGCTGCGGCCGTACTCGCTGGCGTTACAAGAATGACAAGCAAGTATTTCTTTAATTATAGTCAAATAGCTGCTTATTTCATCCCCAGTCTCTATCGTGGTGATTTTGTTCGAGGTTTGTTACCCGTCTGTCTCGTGTTCGTGAACCATATCGCTAATGTGCCACAATTTTCCTCCAGTTGACAGGCGCACTTTCACACGTCGTACGTTGTACTCTTCTTAGCGTGTTGCTGGTGCTGATACCGCGCTAGCTTCCGATCATGGTTGCGGTGATGGTATCGAAATGGGTGGCAGATTCCATATCTCCTGATGGAATATACATCGCATGGATTAAACTACGTGACTATCCATTCCTGCCAAATTCCGAATTCCGAGATCAGGGTGAGACTGCAGAAGACCTGATGACTCGAACCAGAGATCTCGCGGTGATCGATGGACGGGAGACCACCTTGGCTGAGTTAGGTTTGTACATGTTTGGATCTCGTTTTTTGAGTCAATCTTAACATTGTTTGGTTGTAATAAGCCAAATGCATGAACAGAACCGATCATGATGGGTTTCCGGTTACTGACCAGGGTTATCCCCTTGGATATGTGACACGGGACAATCTTCTCAAAGAGATTGGTGCGATGGGTGCTTGATGCGTTAATGCGGTGTCCTCATTCCAATTCTTAGACCCTTATCTGAACACAAGCACTATGGAAGGTAGACAAAGCGTCGATCTTTCTACAAGGTGCACATTCTTAGAAGGGCAACCCGATATCATCAGTTTCTCTCGAGTTCTCGACCGAACCGCTATGCGGTTGAGAAAAGAGGCACCTCTCGAGGTCGTAGTTCGCCTCTTCCAGACACTCAATCTCCCGTTCGTCCTTTTTACTTCGACAGGGAGATTAGCAGGCCTCATGACAAGGGTGAGTGTGATGGAGCCAAAGACCCAGAGGATGACATTCTGTTGACGTCTCGCCTTGTTACTTTAGAAGGATGTCATGGATTTGTTTTGTGGAGAAATCGAATATGGGGGGATTATTTCTGACCATGAGCTAGATAAATTGAGGGCAAATGATTTCTAAAATTCGTATTCAGCTGGGGGCTTTGTTCTACTGTATATATTGATTACCGAAAATACCATAATGGTAATCCAACAATATAGCACCTGAGACATTGAGATGTAGCACAATCACAAGTGCGATCCAAGTAATCCCTGGTGCATGAATTTGTGTACTTACTACCCAGAAAAGAGACGGAAGAACATAAACGCAGAGATAGTTCAGGCAGGTAGTACCACGATTGGTGAGGACTGAGTGGAGGCAGCAAGTTGTTTCAGAGTAAAGAATGCGACAGAAATTCGGGGGTGGGGCGTGTTAAAAGAACTCGACGCCACTCGATGAATCGAGAGTTAGCTTCTATTTAGAAAATCATTCAGATAATGTAAGTTGATCTAGATTCTAGAGCGAGTATTGTTTAATCAGTGGAGGAGCGAGCAAGTTTACAACCAAGTCCATGATTGTTGAAAGCGAGGCTGGGTGAGCGTACTTAAATAAAACTCGAACGACCACTGGCAAGATGCCCAGCAAAACAACCACCGGAATCATCCCACAAGAATCCATCAGCATTGGGATCATTGATGCAATGTTACACACTCGGGCACTTCGTACACTCTTAAAATCACCCGATGAAATACGAATGGGTGTATCCCAATGCCATTGAAGCCGACAGGTTGGATCTTAGGGTTCGCTAGACAACCATGGAACCATTAGAATATCGATGATACATATGATTCCTTCCTCTATGCAACGTATGTCAAGAGATGTGGTTGGAATGGCGAAGGTCGCTCAAATTTTCTTGTTCTTGACGAGTTCTAAGGGATGATAGTTATGCATAGAATGACGTTGGAAGAAAAGGACGCGCTAACGTTCAATCTCAGTGATGGCACCCAACAAGATATCCTTCTGAGCCTTCTCATCCTGAAGTGCTTTCAAGACTTTGTCGACTACGGTCTTTGTGAGTTCCGCTTGCTCGCTCTCCTTAACTTGTTGTTCATAACGGGCCCAGGAGTCCAGAACAGCTTTAAGCTCAGCAGCGAGAGCGACTTGCTGCTTCAAAACAAAGGCCTCCGACTCGAGTTTGGCCGTTTCCTAAAGACTACACTTAATATGATACAGGATGTACGGAGAAGAGCTACCTTTGAGATCGCAAAGAGGCCCTTGGTGACGTCGACAACATCCTTCATCTCCTTCACTGAGTCGATGCGGTCCGATATAGCCTTAGTGTGCTCTGTCCTCGTGGATTCGAGAATGTCTTTGACGCGCTACGTTGCAAAAGGAGAGCAGGACATACAAATTTAGCTCGCAAAATCCAAGCATTCAGGGGAAAATTCGGGCCCACATTAATATTTGTCTCAGCCCACTCCTTGTATGGAGCGCGCATGGCTCGAACAATGAAGCTGAACACTGCGACTGTGCCGATGAGGAGGACAGTCTCATCCGTTGCGACGTAGAGCTCTTGGGAAATGGCAGTCGCGACTGCACCAGTCCCAAGGACCACAATGCCAGTCTTGCTCACTATTGAGTTGCCTGGGAGCGCCTCGATGATAGCATTAGCCTTTTCTGCTGGTGGTGGTTTAGCTGAGAACAAAGCGTTCAGCCAGCCATACACCATGATTCGATCGACGGCATAAACGACTCACAGTCGGAAAGCCCTCGAGTTCTAGAAGACACAGTCAGCAATTTCCTATGCGAGTCCCGAAGTTGAGGATACGCACGACGCTGCGACCAAGCGTGGGAGCCTCGCAGCCGTTCTTGGACGAACGAGATGACCTACAATACCAAGCGAGGAGTATTTTTGGTCAGGCTGAGGCACAACCTGCCAAATGTTCGACCATACCGGAGGCCCTAAGGTTCTGAGCAATGATGCGCATCGTAAAAGGTCGCAAGAGAACTAGGTCTCGTCTGCGACGGGAACTTCCGGTCACCACTGGCGTTCTAATAGTGCTCATTCCGGGAAACTTCCCTCCCACAATCCCATGTCGACTAGGGCCAAGCTGACTCTCGGTGCTGCCGTCCTGTTTTCTTCCTTTACGGTTTGGTTTGTACATGCCAACCAAAATGCTGAGCGTGAGGTTAGTACTCGCATTCGTCACATGAGCCAGCATCAAAGATTGATATAGTTGTACGTTTAGGCTATGTACAAGGGTGTCCTGCGTGATGAGGCCCGTCAAGCTACGAAGCGAGCGGTGCGAGAAGAAGAACTCAGGCATTCCATTCTGAAAAGACAACGATACGAGGCTGTTCAGCGAGTAGCGTCGCCTGAGCGAACTGGCGAGCCCTCGGGCACTCTGGGGTCATAGTATGCTAGGGCTTGCCCCATTACATCTCGCGTATTACACCTCGTTAGTTTGACTCATGCCCCTTCAATTTATTCTCCTCCCCTTCCGCATCTGTCCGAAGCCTTTCTGCGATTATATCTGCCTCTTGGCTCACCGGACTGGCACAAACGTCCTCATGTTGGAAGTCAGAATCTTGGCCTTGCCGCAGCATCGCCATCTCACGTGAGATGGTTCTTGATCGCGTTTGGCCCAATTCTCCCACCAGTTCGCTTCTTGTGACCTCCTGTATCTTGCTAGGTGTCTTGAGGATCGCTGTGTCATTCCATTTAAGCACGTGGTCGTCGCAACCTCGCGGCAAATATAACGCGCAGGGCGTTTGGACGCCTCTCCTCCAGTACCGGATGGCGGCCTACGTTAACATTGGTGATCTAGACATACACTTCAAGCACGAGCAAGCTGAGGTTTACTCTCGAGAGTGTGTCCCTGTTTTTCTCTACTCGGCTGACTTGAGCTGAATGTCTCAAACAGATACGCGGATTTCGAAGGTTTCATAGCCCTGGATGCTGAGGCACTGTTTGATCCAGACATGAAACACTTCCTTGCAAAGGAAGCTTGTATTGATGTCACGTTTGGATCATTCAAAATCGGCTACACTACCCTTTCACCCCTAGACCCACAAAAGACTCTCGAATACAAGATCCATCCTGGCGTCGACAGTCACGTCTTGATTAGCAAGCCGGAACCGATAGAGAACAAAGTATGGGCATCGCGTTTCCATGTTCGAGTCCCTCCCCAAGCGATAAAGAAGGGTATTGGCGTCACATCATCGTTCACACTTCATGCAAGTGCTAAATGTACTTTCACTTATCTCACGCAACCAATCGTGGAGAATGTGACTCGGACTGCCAGGGCGACATTCACGGTCAAATGCTTGGGGTAAGGGACACAGTTGTGTTAGTGCAACCCGAGTGCTACCTCCAAGATTGGGAGCCAATGTAGATGGTGGGCTATGTAGGGAATGCCTTTGTGTTTGCACCCTGGACACGAGTTATAATAGTAGAACTTCGACAATGCATGCTAAAGAATATCAATATCCTCAAAACTGAAATCACGCTCAAGTGTCAGTATTCGACTGGAGGATTCGACGCCCCACAATTACACGGATCGTACAGGTATGTGCGGTGCCCGATCCAATACTGTCCAAGAATCAATCAAGGAAACGCCAGAAGATAGTATTACATCGGTTTCCGCGCCCAGAACATATAATTGCACTCGAGAGAAGGAAAGAAAGAACCAGTTGATTGAACTGACCACGTTCCTGCCGCCGGGTTGAATGTTATTTGCCGTACTTCCGCCTCCTTCCTCGTGGGCACACCACCATAACTCCGAGAAATCCATCCGATCTCAGGACGCGAGAAGAAATCGATTACTTCAGACGATTTGATGTATTTGGAATAGTCATGAGTTCCTGGACGTACTAGACGTAGTACATGTTCGGCCATGAAGATGGTAAAGAAGTATGAGATTGGGGTTCGGGAAATAGATGACAAGAAGAAATGGCCACCGGGCTGGATGGCAATTCAGACAGTGCTAATGAACGATACTGAGGATACTTACCTTAACCAATTTGGCACAATTGGCAAGAAAGTCGGAGGGATTCTCTACGTGTTCTAGCACTTCCATGGAGAAAACTGCATCATACTGCAATCCCATGGCGGAGATGCCTTCAGCAGTTCCATGAATGTACGTTAGGTTTCCAGGAAAGGCTGGTTCTTGTGCTGAATGTAGTTTCGCGACATTGATGTTCGATTGCGACGCGTCGACAGCGGTAGTGTCAGCACCTAAACGAGCCAGGCACTTCAGAGCCATGACTGAGATATTACTCATTTCCTCTACGAGACTCGCAGCTGACCTCTGACAGCAGTCCTCCACCACATCCAATATCGAGCACGTTCATGCCTTGAAGCAAATGTAGCCGGCCGGACGTGCGGAGTGACTGATCCAGCCCTTCCTTTGTGGCTTCTTCATCAAAACATTGAGCCAGCTTGTTACGAATGAAGCCCATTCGTGCAAGGTTCATACGATGTAGCATTGCAAACTCTCCTTGTTCGTCCCACCATTGCGACGAAAGACGGGAGAAAAATTCGATCTCTTGGGGGTCAATGCTTGAAGGGTGTGCGTAGGACCGTCTCAGGGGTGATCTAAGGCTCTTCCGAGTAGTATTCCGTACGAGGACGGTGACTGAGTTCATAAAGTTGTAGACCATTCAGCGCATTCCATTTCAAATTCCCGATACATATCATCACATGATTGGATTTCCGCGACTTCGAGTTTCGATAACGCGTACGGCTGCCCGGGTGGCAGCGCGCACATATGGATCGTCTTCGACAGAGTGGAAGCCTTTTAGAGGATTTGCGTTCGAGAAGCCTGGAGATCCGCTCGAATGTGTCACTCTACGCTCGTTTGCTCCACTTCCAAAGCCTGGTCATGGCCGAGTACAGGTAAAGATGCTCATGGCACCCATCAACCCATCAGACGTGAACGTCTTGCAAGGGGTATATCCCGCGAAGCCACATCCTAGACTCCATTCGGGGACGGAAAATCCTTTATATTTCCCTGGAAATGAAGGTCTTGGAAAGGTGGTTGAGGTGGGCACTGGGGTAAAGGACCTCAGGGTCGGAGATCGCGTCATCATAGCCACGCCTCAATCTGGGACGTGGTCGAATCTCCTGAACATCGGTGCAGATGGGGTCATTCTGACAGGCTCCCTACTAACTGACGTTCAAGCTGCCACAATGAGCGTGAGTTCCTCAATGCAGGGTTCCTTAGTATAGCCTCGAACTTGAGCACAAATAGATTAATCCACCTACGGCTTTGATGATGCTTCGGAATTTTGTGACGCTTTCAGAAGGTGACTTTGTGCTCCAAAATGGAGCTAACAGTGCTGTCGGTATGCTACGCATTTGGTTACACGACACTCATTGTGTTAATGATTGTACGAAGGACAAGCTGTTATACAGATTGCGAAGATTTTCGGGCTCAAAACAATCAATCTTGTCAGAGATCGGTGCGCCTTTAATTCAGACTCCATCAGTAACGGAACCTAGACGACGTCTTGAACAGGGCCGATTTCGATTCCCTCAGGCAATATCTTACTGGTCTTGGGGGCGATTATGTACTGACATATGATGAGTTGAACGACCGATCCATAAGAGATCGGGTTCATGGGTGGACTCTTGGAAAGGTGGATACCGGTCCCTTTCTCATGCATCATCTCTAATTGTTTGTTTTGCCTAGCCTATACGACTTGCTTTGAACTGTATTTCTGGTAAAGACACTACGTCGATGATGCGCCTGATTGGGTACAACATTTTCCTCTGTATGTCTGGGCTTGGCTTATTTGTCTTACATAGAGATGACGGACACCTCGTTTCTTATGGCGCCATGTCGAAGCTGCCCCTTTCGCTTCCGACCTCGCTTTTCATCTTTAAAAATCTCACTGCTCATGGATTTATGCTGGCTTCCTGGATCCGACGTCACCCAATTGAGGAAAGACGGAATGTGATGAAGGAAATTATAGGGATGTTGGAGAGGGGCCAAGTAAATTTTATTTTCAATTATTGTTGTGCGCTTACCAATTTTATGCCTTTGCAGATCAGAGAGCCTGTCCATGAAATCTTGCCTTTGCATGGCAGTGATGATGAAATCACCCAGACATTGCGGAATGCCCTTTCTAAATTAGAGGGAGGTTCCTATGGAAAGAAGTTCATACTACAATTTGTTGAGTAGGTTTTAGCATTATGTCCTTACAAACATCATGAATACTATACAATGCCTGACTTGCAGAGGTTGGAGGGAGGTGACTATTTGGTTAAATGCCGAGATTAAGGGTAAGGCTCCCATTGCAGTGAAAGAACCAATGGTAAGACCAGAATGCCATGCTCTACCCAGGAGATCACCATGGGACTCCTGCTATGGACCCCATTTAGTGGTGGTCTGCCTGGAAAGAAGCACCTCCTAGAGCCTTTGTAGGATGGGGACTTGAGAAGAAGACTGAGTTCTTACCTTCCTACAAAGGCAGCTGTTATATATGGGACTTGAGGATCACATAAGCAATACAATTATGGAACAACTGTCCAGTTCCCATGGTCCATACCCTTCTCTGGTAACATTGGGCCAGTCCATACCCCAAAACCCCCTGTGCTGCCCACACAAACACACTCCCATGCTCCCAATGCCTTTGACAGGTCCTGTCAGAGAACACCTCCAATGCAGCCCCCTTGCCCTCCAAGTACACCCCTGACAGATCCACCATAGTTCTGATGGGACATGATGGAACTCTACTCTAAGCCTGGCTGCCTATGACAGCATTGCCCTTCTGACCTTGTTTCCCCAGGAAGACATACTTGGAATGGATCCAAACCCTTGCATATCCTACCCCA
>WNFI01111509.1_pt2 | contig 10112 bp, 12 predicted proteins | sample 5400471 | NCBI WGS metagenome assembly WNFI01 (sample SAMN13153348, study PRJNA577476) | soil metagenome | isolation source: 100 cm saprolite on Douglas fir-dominated hillslope | place: USA:California | collected 2013-09-17
ATGGCCGCGCGCCCGGGCCTGCTGACGATGCACGACCTGCCCCTGGTGCACCGGTACAACCCGCTCGAAGTGAAGTCGCTCGGGCCCAAGAAGCGGTAGGGCGCTCCGGCCCAAGAAGCGGTAGGCGCTGCGGGTGACGCGCCGCACGATTGCCGACGGGTGGGTGGTCGCCCCTCCGCGGGGACGCTCGCGCGCGCTGGAACTTGTTTTTCCCACGTGAAGCAGTGCGCGCGAGCGTCCGCGCGAGGGCGACCACCCTCCCCCGCCGGTGCCGGCACGTACCGGGCGAGTTACTGCTGTCGCTGCTTCAGGTACGACTGCAGGCGGCTCTGGTCGTGGGGGTCGATGCCGATGAACTCGATGCCCACCTGGAATCCCTCGTCGCGCACGCGGCGGCAGCGCCTCACCTCGCCCTGCACCCAGAGCACCTCGCCGTCGAGCTGAAGAGCGAAGTCGTGGATGGCGCCGACGTCGAGGGAAGTCGCGAGGTCGAGCAGCGCGCCGCCGAGGCTGAGGTCCAGGAGCCGGGCCGGGACCTGGGCCCGCGCGGTTCCGGTGACGGGTTCGCTGATCATGCGCCCGCGCGCTGGCGTTCGCGATCGAGGAAGGACTCGAGCAGAGCGCGATCGAGCGCCTCGACCTTCACGAACGAGATGCCGACGTGGTACATGGAGGCCGACGCGGGCTGCTCCACGTTGACGACGCGTCCGCGCAGGTCCACGGTGACGTGGGCGAGGTTGAGGGTGATGTCGCACTGCGAGTCCAGGGCGAGGGGAGTGGACATCTCGAGGCAGGCGCCGTCCTCGGACAGGGCGACGACCTTGAAGTCGGCGAATACGGTGGCGCGGCCGCCGGTGCGCCCGTCCAGCCGTACGCGAGGATGTCGGCGGCGATCGTCGTCGGAACCCGCCATGGCGGCGATTCTAGGCGCCACCCTGGGAAGGGTCAAGGCGCTGCTATACTCGATTCATCGTCCTCCCGCGCTCCTGGACGATTCCACCCCGGCATGGCCGCGGAGAAACCAATCACCATGGCGTGCCACAACTGCAGCCGTTCCCTTGCCGGCGCCGCGGACGTCGCCTGGGAGTGCGAGTGTGGGATCCGCGTCTGCAGCGACCCCGACTGCTTCGCGGAATGCTTCAAGCTCGTGGCCAGTGGCGAGGCCACGCGCTGCCTCACCTGTGGGCTCTTGACGTGAGCCGATGCGCGGCGGTACTCGCGGCCAGCCTCGTCGCGGCGACGTCATTCGCGCAGCCGGTCCCGCCGGCCGCTCCGTCCCCGTCTCCGTCCGTCTCGCCGACCGCGTCTGCTCCTCCCAGGCCTGCGCCCACTCCGGGTCCCCCGGTCGTGGTGTGGCTGCTCAACGGTGACCGGCTCACGGGCACGATCGCGTCGGAGAGCAAGACCGCGCTTCGGGTCCAGCTCCCCTTCGCATCGATCCTGATCCCGAAGAGCCGCATCGAGCGCCTGGTACGTGCGAACGGAAAGGAAGAGGTCTTGCACGCCGTGGAGAGGGCGGCGGTGGCGCCTTCCGCGCCAAAGCCGCCGGTGGTGCCGACCTCCCACCTCGTCCTCGTCTTGACGGGCGCGAGCTTCTGGCAGGCCTGGGACCGCAAGGACGCGCCGCCTGATCCGACACTCCGCCTTCAGGTGAGGATCGACGAGGAGCCCGTCGCCACCTGGACGGACGCGACGCTCGACCCGAAGGACCTCCCCGGTGCGATCGTGAACACGTTCGCCTTCACGGGCGGCGACGAGGCCGGTATGGCCGCACCCCATGTACTCCTGTCCCCGCCGGAGGTCCAACCGGGGCGCGTCGTGCTGCGCCTCGGTTTGCCCGGGGTGGTGGGCGAGGGCCGGCGTCTCGGCATCGCCTATCAGACCAACGAGGGATCCGCGGCCAGCCCCGCCTGGCGCGACGTGGCCATGGCCACCTCGACCGTCACCCTGCTTCCGGAAGGTCCGACGCCGGTCCAGCTCCGCCAGGACCGCGGGCACATGGAGTTCGCCCGCAAGCACATGCGCGACGTCGAATCGTTCCGGATCGAGATCGCGCCGGAGTGAGCGATCGCCGGCGCCCGCCCAGGCTTGACACCCCCCTTTCCCGGCCCTAGTCTCGATCCGTGGACACCGTGGCCTGGGCCGACGTCGTTTCGTCGATCAGCCTGGCCATCGGCCTGGCCGCCTGCGCGGGCCTTCGCGCCTGGCTGCCCCTCCTGCTCGTCGGCGGGCTCTCGCGCGCGGGCCTCCTCACCCTCGGGCCCTCGTTCGCGTTCCTGGGCAGCAATCGCGCGCTGATTCTCTTCGGCGTCGCCACCGTGATCGAGATCGTCGGCGACAAGGTGCCCGCGGTGGACCATGCCCTCGACATGCTCTCGACCGTGCTGCGGCCGGCCGCGGGCTCGGTGATCGCCGCCTCCGTCATGTGGGAGGTGCACGACCCGCTCACCGCCCTCGCCCTCGGGGTCGCCGTGGGGGCGCCCGCCGCCCTGGTACCGCACGCGGCCAAGAGCGTCCTGCGCGCGGCGTCGACCACGCTCACGGGCGGCCTGGCCAATCCCCTGATCAGCGTGGCCGAGGACGTGATGGCGGTCGCGATGTTCATGTTCACCGTTGTCCTGCCCCTGGTCGCCGCCACCGCCCTCGTCCTGGTGGCCATCCTCGTCCTGCGCCGGATGGCGCGACGCTCCAGTCCCGCTCTCCGCACCACGTGATCAGGGCCCGCTCCGCCGGCGCCACGCTCGCCGCCGTCGCCTGCGCGGCGACGCTTCTCGCCCAGTCGCCCGCCCCGACGCCGTCGCCCGTGCCCTCCGCCTCGCCGCGCGCGGCCACGCCGCCGCCCTTCCGCGTCGAAGTCGACGTGGACGTCGTGTCCGTCACCGCGGTCGTCTACGACAAGACCGGCCGCTTCGTGCGCGGCCTCGGCCCGAAGGACATCGAGGTGCTCGAGGACGGCGTGCCCCAGGAGGTGTCGTATTTCCGGGAGGCGGGGGTCGAGGACGCGGAGCGCATACCGCTCTCGATCGCCCTCGTCCTCGACTGCAGCGGGAGCATGCGCCACAACATGCATTTCCTCCAGGAAGCGGCCCTCGCCTTCGTCAACAAGCTCGAGGACGTCGACTCCGCCCTCGTCGTCTCCTTCAACGAGAGCATCAAGGGCAGCGCCGAGTTCACCGCGGACAGCGGCCGGCTCGAGCAGTTCGTGGAGGCGCTCGAAGCCTGGGGCGGCACCAGCCTGTACGACGCGATCCACTACGGGCTGGAGCGGGTCAAGGGCCAGGCCGGACGCAAGGCGGTGGTCGTGTTCACGGACGGCGCGGACACCACCAGCAGCATGAAGGAGCAGGAGGTCGTCGACTACGCGCGCTCGGTCGAAGCCACCGTCTACTGCATCGGCTTTCGCGGGGAGTCGGGCCTGCTCGCCCGCAGCCCGCGCGGGTTCCTGCGCAAGATCTCGCAGGAGACGGGCGGGGCCTTCTTCTTTCCCGACAAGATCGGCGAGCTGATCAAGATCTTCAACGGCATCTCGGACGAGCTGCACAACCACTACCTCCTGGCCTATACGCCCAAACGGCTGCCGGACGGGACCTGGCGCGAGATCGAGATCCGGCTCCGCGAGCGCAAGGACGCCGACGTCCGTGTGCGCAAGGGTTACTTCGCGGTGAAGCGCCGGCGGCCGCCCGCTCCGACCACCAGCAACTGACCTCGCCTCGCCGCTCCCCTCCGACGCGGGAGAGGCCCGCGAAGCGGGTATAGAATCGGCCCCTCAGATCCCATGGCCGAGATCTCGATAGACACCGGCGACGGGTCTCGCGAGCGGTTTCCCCTCGCCAACGAGCGGGTGACCATCGGCCGCTCGCGGGACAGCGACATCTTCCTGCCCGACCAGTGGCTCTCGCGCCATCACGCGGAGATCCTGAAGAAGGACGCGAACTTCTTCCTCCACGACCTCGGCAGCAAGAACGGGACGCTGCTCAACGGCGAGCCCGTGCACGGCGACCGCCGGCTGCGCCATGGGGACGTGATCACCCTGGGCGAGCACGTCCTGACCTTCTCGATCGAGGAGGTGGACGAGGACTCGCAGCCGCCGGAAGGCACCCGCATCTTCTCCGCCCGGGAGCTGAGCGACATTAAGACCAAGCCCTCCATCGATCCCGAGGAGCTGCAGAGGCAGAACCGGGTACTGGAGGTCCTCAGCCAGGCCGCGCGGTCGCTGCTCGCCCACCGCCCGCTGCCCGACCTGTTCGAGGACGTGCTCAACCTGCTCTTCGCCGCCGTCCCCTGCGAGCGCGGCGCCATCCTGCTGCTGGAGGGCACGCCTCCCGAGCCGACGGTGAAGGCCTCGCGCAGCCGCGGCGGCCAGCCCCTCCTGGCCAAGGTCAGCCGCTCCATCGCCCGCCGCGTCCTGGAGCGCCGCGAGACCATGCTCCTGCCGAACCTGATGGAGGACACTGCGTTCAGCACCCAGGACTCGATCCTCTCCACCGGCATCCGCTCCGCGCTGTGCGCGCCCCTGTGGTTCACCTCCGCCTCCGCGGAGCAGGACGCGGTGATCGGCCTCGTCTACCTCGACTCGCTGGCCATGAACCGGCCCTTCAGCGAAGAGGACGCGCGCATCGTCACTGCCCTCGCCAACGTGGCCGCGGCCAAGATCGAGAACGTACGCCTGCTCGAAGAGAGCATGGAGAAGCGCCGGCTCGAGGAGGACATGCGGGTGGCGGCGGAGATCCAGCGCGGCCTGCTCCCGGACGGGGCGCCCGTGGTCGCCGGCTACGGGGTGGTCGGCTCGAACCGGCCCTGCCGCACCGTCGGCGGCGACTACTACGACTTCTCCCTCAGCGACGGCCGCCTGCTCATGGCGCTGGGCGACGTGTCCGGAAAGGGCACGGGGGCCGCCCTCCTCATGACCGTCCTGCGCGCGGCCGTGCGCGGCCACTGGGCCGACGAGTCCGTGGCGGAAGCGGTGGCCCGCATCAACAGCACCGTCTACGGGACGATCGAGACGCTCAACGAGGGCGGAATGGTGCTCGGCCTCTTCGACTCCATGCCCTACGGGGAAGGGATCGCGGAGCTGCGCACGGGCGACACGCTCCTCATCTTCTCCGACGGCGTGACCGAGACCTGGAGCGCGAAGGGCGACGAGTTCGGCGATCAGCGCCTGGGAGAGGTGGCGGTGCGCGGCCGCGGCCTCGACGCCGCCAACCTCCAGACCGAGATCCTGCGCGAGCTCGAGGTCTTCGAAGCGGGCACGAAGGCGACGGACGACCGGACCTTGATCGTGTTGAAGCGATATTAGTGGGCGTCCTCGCTTCGGCCTTCCCTTCTTGAAGGCGCCTCGCGTCGGCTGAGCCGCCGCTTCGGCGGCGATGGAAAGCCTTCGCTGCGGAAAACGCCCCCCAAGCGGTCGGCCCGATTCGCGGTCTTGCGCCCTCTCCTCGGCTGGGATCTACTTGGGACGAGATCCCATGACCGTCATCCGGCGACCCGCGCGAACCGTGCGCCTCGACCTCGCCCTGCTGCAGCGCGAAGTCCAGCAGCTCCTCGAGCGGCTGACCGACGTGGACCGGGCCGATCCGGCCTCCGACGGCGAATGGATGCCGAGCGTCGACGTCTACGAGTTCCGCGGCAAGCTCACCATCGTGGCCGAGGTGCCCGGGCTCAACGCCGACTCCCTCCGCGTCACCTTCCGCGACCGGCACCTCGTCATCACCGGTGAGCGGCGTGAGAAGCGCCCGGCGGGAGCCGGCGCCAGCTTCCTGTGCATGGAGCGGCCGCAGGGCCGCTTCACGCGCCTCGTCGCCCTCGACGTGCCGGTGGACGTGCGCAGCGCGGAGGCCCGTCTGGCCGGCGGGTTGCTCACCGTCACCGTGCCGCCGCTGAAGGACCGCCGTGGCCGTGCCACCGTGATCGTCGTCCAGCGGGAGGGAGAGGAATGAGAACAGCTGCCGCCGAGCGCGGATTCACTCCGCGCGAGAGCGCTCGACCGCGCCCGCCGTCACCACGAAAGAGGAGACCCCGAAGGTCCCGGAGGTCCTGCCCGTCCTTCCCCTGCGGGACATCGTCATCTTCCCCTTCATGATCGTGCCGCTGTACGTGAGCCGCGAGCGGTCGATCAAGGCCGTGGATGCCGCCCTGGCCGACAATCGCATGATCCTGCTGACGGCCCAGAAGCGGCAGGACGACGAGGACCCCGGCCCCGACGACATGTTCACCGTGGGCACCGTGGCCCTGATCATGCGCATGCTGAAGCTGCCCGACGGCCGCATCCGCGTGCTCGTGCAGGGCGTGGGCCGCGCGCGCATCAAGTCCTTCGAGGAGGGCCATCCCTTCCTGCAGGCGCGCATCGAGTCGATCCCGGAGCCGGACCCGGTCGGGAAGGGCCTCGAGCTCGAGGCCTTGATGCGCAACGTGAAGGCCGCCCTCGAGAAGTCGGCCAACCTGGGCAAGCCCATCTCGCCCGAAGTCATCGTCATCGCCACCAACATGGAGGAGCCGGGGCGGCTGGCCGACCTCACCGCCAGCAACCTCGACCTCAAGGTCGAGGGCGCGCAGGAGATCCTGGAGGCGATCGATCCCGTCGAGCGCCTCCGCCGCGTGCACGAGCTCATGGCCAAGGAGCTCGAAGTGCTCGCCATGCAGCAGGAGATCTCCTCGCAGGCCAAGGGGGAGATGGACCGCTCGCAACGCGAGTTCTTCCTGCGCCAACAGCTCAAGGCCATCCAGAGCGAGCTGGGCGAGGGCAACGAGCTCGCGGAGGAGATCGCCTCCCTCAAGGAGAAGGCCCACAAGGCCAAGATGCCCAAGCCCGTCCTGGAGGAGGTGGAGCGCCAGCTCAAGAAGCTCGAGCGCATGCACCCCGACTCCGCGGAGACGGCGACCTTGCGCAACTGGCTGGACTGGATGGTCACGCTGCCCTGGGGCAAGCAGACCAAGGACAACCTCGACCTGGTCGAGGCCCAGAAGATCCTGGACGAGGACCACTACGGCCTGGAGAAGATCAAGGAGCGCATCGTCGAGTACCTGGCCGTGCGCAAGCTCAAGGACAAGATGAAGGGCCCGCTCCTGTGCTTCGTGGGCCCGCCCGGCGTGGGCAAGACGTCGCTGGGCAAGTCCATCGCCCGCGCGCTGGGCCGCAAGTTCGTGCGGCTCTCGCTGGGCGGCGTGAAGGACGAGGCGGAGATCCGCGGCCACCGGCGCACGTACGTGGGCTCCATGCCCGGCCGCATCATCCAGGGCATCCAGCAGGCGGGCTCGAACAACCCCGTGTTCATGATGGACGAGGTGGACAAGATCGGCGCCGACTACCGCGGCGATCCGTCCTCGGCCCTGCTCGAAGTGCTGGATCCCGAGCAGAACAACAGCTTCCGCGATCACTACCTGGGTGTGCCGTTCGACCTCTCCAACGTGATGTTCATCTGCACCGGGAATCTCACCGACACCATTCAGCCCGCGTTCCTCGACCGCATGGAGGTCCTTCGCCTTTCCGGCTACACGGAGGACGAGAAGGTCGAGATCGCCAAGCGCCACATCATCCCGAAGCAGCTCGAGGAGCACGGCATCACCCCCGAGCACCTGCTGCTGACGGACAAGGCGCTGCGCGTGATCATCAACGGCTACACGCGCGAGTCGGGCCTCCGCAACGTCGAGCGCGAGATCGCCGCCATCTGCCGCAAGGTCGCGCGGAAGGTGGCGGAGGGGCGCACCGGGACCATCCGCATCACGCCCCACAACGTGTTCAAGTTCCTGGGGGCGCCCAAGATCCTGCCCGACGAGATCCTCAAGAAGGACCAGGTCGGCGTCGCCACCGGCATGGCCTGGACAGCCTCGGGCGGCGACGTCATGTTCATCGAGGCCACCGCGTTCAAGGGCAAGGGGCGCCTGACCCTCACCGGCTCCCTGGGCGACGTGATGAAGGAGTCCGCGCAGGCGGCGCTGTCCTTCGCGCGGACGCGCGCCCGGCAGTACGGGATCAAGGAGGACTTCTTCGCGACGCACGACCTCCACGTGCACGTCCCGGAAGGCGCGATCCCGAAGGACGGTCCTTCCGCGGGCATCACCATCGCCACCGCGATGATCTCGGTCTTCCTGAACCGGCCCGTCCACCGCGCCGTGGCCATGACGGGCGAGATCACCCTCCGCGGCAACGTGCTGCCGATCGGTGGGCTCAAGGAGAAGATGCTGGCCGCGCGCCGGGCCGGCATCACCGTCGTCCTCGTGCCCAAGCTCAACAAGAAGGACGTCGACGAGATCCCGCCGCACCTCAAGCGAGGGCTCGAGATCCACTTCGTGGACGAGGTGGACGAAGTGCTGCGCCTCGCGCTGATCCCGCCCCTGGAGCCGCGCACGGTGAGCGGGGCGGGCCCGAAGAGCACGCCTCGGACCTTCCCGGGCAAGCCGCGATCGAAGCCGGTAACCGTCTAGTACGCACCTCTTCGTTGAAGGGTGGGCTCGTGAGCACGCTGCCCGCATCACGGTACCGAGCGGACACCAGACATGTCTCGCGGTGTCTGGGGAGGCTTGCAATGCTCCTGGCCTTGGGAGCGTGCCAGGGTCGTGCCGCGCCACCCGGTGCGGCGGCACCGGCAATGGGTGGCAAGGTGTGCAGTGTGATCGACTACGGCAACTGGCGAGACTCCCTTCCCGTTCCGGGTGCCTTCCCGGCTGACGGCTGCAAGGCCTACATGGTGAGCAGCGCCGCACGAATGTACGAACTCGGATGTTTTACGACGAGCGGCGTTGCCTTCGGGCCGTCCGGTACGGCCAACGTCGATGCCAAGCCTCCGAATCCGGACTGTGGCTGGCTCACATCCGCCGGATCTCCGCGACCCGCTTCGCCTTCACCACCCACTCCGATTGTCGACTGCTTCTGGAGTCTGGAAGCGCAGGCATGGGTTGACACGAATGGTGACGGCCTCCGGGACAAACGGGAAGGGCCCCTGCCTGGAGTGCGGTTCCAGCTCAACGAATCCCCAAACGTCGAGAGCGATAGTCACGGCGTTGGAAAGCTTTTCATCTTCCCGGCGAACTGCTCAGGAATGGAGATGGCCGTGTCCGCTCTACCGCCTCCGGGCTACGAGCCAAGCACGGATCAGCCGCTGAAAGTGCGAGGCGCCGGGGACGTCGGTAAGGCGTCGTTCGGGTTTCGTCACGTTCATTGAGGCCATTTGGAGTCGCAAGCGCGTGTTTTGCAGCTGATCTGGGCAGAGACCTCTCATGATTCACGTGAGCGAGATTCTCGGAGGGCCTGAGCTCCGCTACTCACACTTCAGCGACTCCGTCGTCGGTATTGGATTTCCCGCGCCGGGCGAGTCGTGGCCGGAAGCCGGTACCGCACCCGACCCGCTCGGTCGCGAGCGGCGAGATCTGAGGAACGTCGGTTCACTTGATCTGGTCTTCCATGTCCCAGGGTCGATCCTGAAGCCGGAGCATGCAGGACTTAGAACCGGCCGATTCTCCCGCAAGGAACGGATGCTGCAGATTCAGATTGCCGTACCAGAGGAATTGATGGAGTCGCCTCGCCTTCGCGCGCATCTGCTCCAGTCAATTCGGAGCGCCGTTGAGAAGGCCGAGCCGCGCTTAGCGAAGGCCGGGATACCTTATCCGAAGGCCGAGTACCTCTCCCAGATAGATGAGCTCGAGCGCCGGCTCGGTCTTGCGGAATCCCAGTAGCGGCATGCTGCCGAACAAACATGCAGCGAACGAGGCCGGCGCAAGCGATGATGCCTCGCCGCTGATCTGTGTGGGCGGACATCTGTAGGACGAGGAGTACCTGGCTCCGAAGAGTACGACGACAGAATTCGACCGCGGCTTTCCACTCGAAAAGCCTCCTATGACGCTACCCTGGGGAATCTCGGAGAATGCCGCTGTTGGCCTTCTCAAGGACGCGAAGGTTCAAAGGGTGGTGGCGGGTCAACTTCGTGTTCGTTGCACGGCGCTTGGCGGCTTGGACATGGAAGTGGAGCTGCACTTCGAACCACGGGTTGGTGGCCGTCTCAAGCAGGTAGAGATCCTCCGCATGCCCACTCGCCACAAACGGAAGGGCTTTGATGACCTTCAGGCACGTCTCGTCTCCCGGCTTGGCTCCGGTGTGCCGCTCAAGCCCAGCACGGCCG
>WNFI01003642.1_pt1 | contig 10111 bp, 3 predicted proteins | sample 5400471 | NCBI WGS metagenome assembly WNFI01 (sample SAMN13153348, study PRJNA577476) | soil metagenome | isolation source: 100 cm saprolite on Douglas fir-dominated hillslope | place: USA:California | collected 2013-09-17
GAGTTCTCGTCAGCCCACAAGTGATCGCCGGTGGTCAGCGGGTAGTTGACGACGGCTTCGGACCAATCGTCGTGGCCGGCGGCTTGAAACGAAACGGAGCCATCGACAAAATTCAGCCGGGCCACGCGACCCGGCGGATCATCGTCCGCGCACGCCACGCCTGCCGCAACGAGCATCCCTGCCAGGAATAACTTTCGCATCTCGATCCTCCTCGCAACGTCACTCTATGTAACGCAGTATGCAGCTTAACGGTTGCGCTTTCAACCATTAACAATCGTTAGGGTGCGGACGCGCCGCGACGTTCCGCGCTCCAAGTATAGAAATTTCCGCCAGATGCGGCCAGCCGCGCGAGCAGAGGCGCCGGTTGCCAGTAATCGCCGAAATCTTTCTGGTAACGGAGAACGCGGGCCAGCACTGTATCGAGGCCCACAGTATCGGCGTAAAACATAGGTCCGCCGCGATGGCGCGGGAAGCCGAAACCATAGACATAAATTACGTCGACATCGCCGGGACGCGTGGCGTAGCCTTCAGCGAGAATGTTGGCGCCTTCGTTGGCGAGGGCGGTCATGATGCGCGCGATGATTTCGTCATCGGCGATGGCGCGCCGCTGAATGCCGCGCGTGGCGGCGGCCCTGGCGGCAAGATCGTCGATCATGGCGTCGGGAATAGGCGTGCGGCTGCCGGCTTCATAGCGATACCAGCCGGCGCCGGTTTTCTGGCCATAGCGGCCCATGTCAAAAAGCCAGTCGGGTACCACGGATTGCGGACCCTCGGCGCGTTCCTTACCGATGGAGCGCAAGTACTGGCGAATGCGCGCGCCGACATCGATGCCGGCGATGTCCTGCATGGCGAAGGGACCGACGGGCATGCCGAAATCCACCAGCGCGCGGTCGACTTGCGGAACGCTGGCGCCCTCTTCGAGCAGCAGATAAGCCTCGCGCATGTAGTAGGCGATCATGCGGTTGGCGACGAAGCCGAAACAGTTGCCCACCAGCACGCCGACCTTATTGAGCCGCTTGGCAAGCTTCATGCATGTGGCAATGGTTTCTTTGGAAGACTCGCGTCCGCGCACAACTTCAACGAGCTTCATCACGTTCGCGGGGCTGAAGTAATGGGTACCGATCACCTTTGCCGGGCGGCCGCTGGCGAGCGCGAATTCATCGATATCGAGTGTGGAGGTGTTGGTGGCGAGGATGCATTCGGGCCGGGTGACGCGACCCAGGCCAGCGAAAGTGGATTTCTTAAGATCCATGTTTTCGAAGACCGCCTCGGTGACGATGTCGACTTTTTCGAAACCGTCGTAGGTGAGCGTGGGGGTGATCAGCGCGAGCGTGCGATCGAATTGGTCGGCGGTCATTTTGCCTTTAGAGACCGACGACTGATAATTCTTGCGGATAGTCGCGAGGCTGCGGTCGAGCGCTTCCTGCGTGACTTCTTTCAGCAGCACCGGAATGCCGGCGTTGGCGTAATTCATGGCGATGCCGCCGCCCATGGTGCCCGCGCCGACCACGGCGGCCGTGCGGATTTCGAGCGTGGGCGTGTCTTTGGGGACGTCGGGGATTTTCGCGATCTCGCGCTCCGCAAAGAACAGCTTCACCATGGCGCGCGATTCGGTGGAGAGCACGCAACCGGCGAAGATGTCGATTTCGCGCGCGGAGCCGGCGTCGAAACCCTGCTCGATGCCAGCCTGGATGGCGTCGACGGCGGCGTAGGGGGCGCGAGCGCCACGCGCGGTTTTCTTGAGGGCGTCGCGGGTTTGGGCGCAGGCAGCGAGCGCGGCGGCGCGATCGGCGATTTTGGCATTCTGCTCGCGCGATTTGCGAATGCCGCCGGATTGCGCCTGCTCGCGCGCGAAGGCGATGGCGCCCGAGAGCAGGTCACCTTCGATAATTCGATCGATCATGCCTTCGGCCAGCGCGCGCGAGGCAGGAATATGCTGGCCGAGCGTGCACATCTCGAGCGCCATGGCCGCGCCCGCCAAGCGCGGCAGCCGCTGCGTGCCGCCGGCACCGGGGATGATGCCCAGCAATACTTCCGGTTGCCCGACTTTGGCGGCGGGGACGGCAACGCGGTAGTGGCAGGCCATGGCGAATTCCATGCCGCCGCCGAGCGCGGTGCCGTGGATGGCGGCGACCAGCGGCTTGGGGCAATCTTCGATGTTGCGCAAGCGCGCGTGAACGGCGCGCGATCGTTCGAGCGAAGCCTCCCGGGTGGTGATGGTTTCAAAGAAGCGGATGTCCGCGCCGGCGATGAACGTTGTGCCCGCGCCGATGAGCACGACCGCGCGCGCATCGGCATCCTGCGCGGCACGAGCGACGGCAGCTTCGATGGCCTCGGGCACGCCGGGGCTGAGGGCGTTGACGGGTGGATTGTCGACGGTCAGGATGGCGACGCGATCGCGGACTTCGTAGCGGACGAGTTCGGACATGGCTCAAATCTTACCGTAGGGCGGAGGCGAGATTCAGATCAATACGTTACGGAGTCAGTCAGGCTCTCATCCTCCTGCTGCCGACGGCCAGGACGGACTTGACGCGCTCGGCCAGGGTTTCGGCGGTGTAGGGTTTTTTCAGGAAGCCGTTCACGCCTTTGCCGGCGAAGCGGCGGGTGGCTTCGGATTCGTCGTAGCCGCTGCTGAGAATCACCGGGACATCGGGATGGATTTTGCGCAGCAGAATGAACGCTTCTTCGCCTCCCATCTCGGGCATGGTGAGGTCGAGCAAGACCAGCGCGACATCGCCGTGCAGCTTGCGAAAGAGATCGACGCCGATTTGGCCATCTTCAGCCTCGAAAACGGAATACCCGAAATGCTCGAGCGTGGATTTCGCGATCGAACGCACCAGAGGTTCATCATCGATGACCAGGACGCCGCCCGTACCACCGAGATCGGCATGCAGGCGATGCATGCCGGCGGGGGCGCGTTCCTCGGCGACAGTTTTTTCGGCGGCGGGGAGCCAGACGCGGGTGTCGCGGACCTCGATGCAGACGTGGCGGCCAGAGGCGGCATTGGAGGCGCCATTCAACGAGCGCATTTCCATGCGTGTGACGACATGCACGGCGCCGGAGCCATCGCCGATGGCCTCGCCGGCATTCAGGACCAGGTTCATGACGAGCTGCTGAATCTGGGTGGCGTCGGCTTCGACGGGCGGGAGATCGTCGGCGAGATCCAGCACGAAACGGATTTTCTTAGAAATGGAGGTGCGCATCAGCTCGCCAATTTCACGGACCAGAGTGGAGATGTCGACGGGACGCACGAAGAACCGGCCCTTGCCGGCATAGGCGAGCAGCTGGCGCGTGAGGTCGGCGGCGCGCTCGCTGGCCTGGATGACGCTCTCGAGCATACCGCGAGCGGGTTCGGGGGGATTGAGCACATCGAGGGCGAGGCTGGCGTTTCCCAGGATGCCAGTGAGGAGATTGTTGAAGTCGTGGGCGACGCCGCCGGCCAGCAGGCCGAGGCTTTCGAGACGCTGCGATTGCTGGATCTGGTCTTCGAGGGTGCGGCGCTCATGGCGGACCTGGCACTCACGAAGCTCGCGGCGAATGGCGGGAGCGAGCCGGGCGAGGCGGTCTTTCATGACGAAATCGTGCGCGCCGGCTTTCATGGCGGCCACGGCCTGCTCGTCCACGATAGTGGCGGAGACCACCAGGAACGGGAGGTCCATGTGGCGCTCCTTCATCATGTTCAGGGCTTCGGCGAGCGTGAAGCGCGGCATGGAATAGTCCGATATGATCACGTCCCACTTGGCGTTATCGAGCGCGGAAGCGAGGCTGGCAGCGGTATCCACGCGCTGGTAAAGAGGAGAAAAGCCGCCGCGCCGCAGCTCCATCACCAGCAGGTCGGTATCTTCTTCGGAGTCCTCGATGATCAGAACTCTCAGGGCTTCGCCCTGCGACGCGAGTTTCGATACTGGGCTCATGTGGTTCCCCTGGTCTGCAAAGTGAAATAAAAAGTAGCGCCGAGCTCCGGCGCGCCCTCCGCCCAAATCCGGCCGCCATGACGCTTAACGATGCGTTCCACGGTAGCCAGGCCGATGCCGGTACCTTCAAATTCGGCGTTAGAATGCAAGCGCTCAAAAGGACGAAACAGTTTCTGCAAGTATGCAGGATCGAATCCCGCGCCATTGTCCCTCAGGAAATAGGCGGCGGTACCCGCGTCATTGGCCATGCCAAACTCGATGCGGGCGGTTTCTTTCCGGCGCGTGAATTTCCAGGCGTTCTCAAACAGGTTCACCAGGACGATGCGCAACAGGGCGGCATCGCCGGTCGCGGTGACTTGCGGGGCGATGATGAATTCGGCGCGGCGATTGGAATCGCGCGCTTCGAGATCGGCGACAAGAGTGCGCGCCATCTCGCTCAGGTCGACGAGCTCGGGATGAATTTCCAACCGGCTGACGCGCGAGAAATTGAGCAGATCGTCGACCAGCTGGCACATCCTCTGTGAAGATGAACGGACGCGGTGCAGGTACAGCTTTCCCTGCTCGTCAAGCTGCGCGCTGTATTGTTCTTCGAGCGCCTGGCTAAAACCATCCATACGAATCAAAGGGGCGCGCAAATCGTGCGAGACGGTATAGCCGAAGGCATCGAGCTCGCGGTTGACTTCGCTCAATTCCACGACGCGACGCTCGAGGCGGTGGTTCAACCGGCTGATCTCGTCTTCGGCGCGCCGGAGCTGGGCGTTGGCCTCTTCGAGCTCGCGGTTCTGCTTTTCAAGCAGCTCGGTGTGGTGCTGCAACAGAGCATTCTTGCGGGCGAGTTCGACGAAAACGGCAACTTTGGAACGCAGGATTTCGGGCACCACGGGCTTGGTGAGATAGTCGACGGCGCCGACATCGTAGCCGCGAAAGACATGCTCTTCGCTGCGGCCGAGCGCGGTGATGAAGATGATGGGCGTGGTGCGCGAGCGCTCGCGCTGGCGGATCAGAGCAGCCGTTTCGAAACCGTCCATTTCGGGCATCATGACGTCCAGCAGGATGACGGCGAAATCGTCGGCCAGCAGATGGCGCAGGGCTTCGCGGCCGGACTGGGCGCGCACCACATCCTGGCCTAGCGACTCGAGCACGGCTTCGGCGGCAAGCAGGTTCTCGGGCTGGTCATCGACTACCAGGATCTTTATGCGCTCGGCCGGATCGAATCCGGTTCGGCGTTCGGCGCGATCTATGGTTTTTGCTCCCATGGAATTTCCGGTCACGAAAACGTTCATGAACGAGTGGCGGCGACCCCCGGGTGCGCAACCTCGCCCGGCGCGGGCATCCATACCCGCAGCATGGACAGCAGGCGATCGAGGTCCACCGGCTTGGGAATATAATCCGAGGCGCCGGCTTCCAGGCACTTTTCGCGATCGCCGATCATGGCTTTGGCGGTGAGCGCGATGATGGGCAGCGAACGGAGCGCGTCCGATGCGCGGATCTGGCGCATGGTCTCATAACCATCCATGCCCGGCATCATGATATCCATGAGCACGAGGTCCATGTCAGGGACCGTTTTCAGAAGCTCGACGCCACCCATGCCGCTTTCGGCGTGATACACCTGCAGCTTGTAGCGTTCGAGCAGGCTGGTGAGGGCGAAAATATTTCGGACGTCGTCATCCACCACCAGGACTTTTCTGCCGGCCAGGACGGGATCCACTTCGCGGGCCTTGGCCAGCAGCCGCTTTTTCTCCTCGGGCAGGTTGGCTTCCACGCGGTGAAGGAACAGGTTCACTTCCTCGAGCAGGCGCTCGGGGGATTTTACGTGCCGCAGATTCACGCGATCGGAGATGCGCTGCAGTGCGGATTCTTCTTCGGGGGACGTGGACAGGGAGCCGTAGAGAATGATGGGCAGCTCCGGCCTGTCCATGCGGCGATGCAGTTTTTCGATCAGGTCCGGTGCGCGCATATCCGGCAGCCTGGGATCGAGAACGACGCAGTCGAATTGCTGCTGCTCCGCCAGCTTGAGCGCCTGCCGGCCGCTTCCGGCGGCAGTAGTGTGGACGTCGCCATTGCCGATGGTTTCGACGATGTCTCTCCGGCGCGCGTCATCGCTCTCGACCACTAGCAGGTCCTTGATGCGGTCCGCAATCGAATCTTCAATGCGGGCGAACGCCTCCTTCAGAAAGTCGGTTCCTTCCGCTTTACGCAGGTATGACGTGGCACCCAACGCCAATCCTTTCCGGCGGTCCTCGTACGCCGAGAGAATGTGAACGGGGATATGGCGGGTGGTGGAATCGTGCTTCAGCAGATCGAGCACGAACCATCCGGCGGTATCGGGGAGACCGATATCGAGCGTAATGGCGTCCGGAGTGTACTGGCGAGCCAGGTTGACGGCGGTTTCACCGCGCGTGGCGATCAGGCCCTTGAAGCCGCGCTCGTGGGCGAGGTCGAGCAGAATGCGGGCGAAGGTGACATCATCTTCGACGATCAGGAGCACGCGGTCACCATCTTGCAGCTGGGCGCGATCGTCCTCCACTTCCATGGGAGCAATAGCGGCGTAACGCGGACGCGCGGCGGTGAGCAGAACATCCAGCTCTTCTTTGGCGGAAGCTGTGCGGGGCTCCAGCTTCGGCAGATAGGAGGGGGCGACATAGCTCTCGGGCAGATACAGCGTGAAGTTGCTGCCCGAGCCGGGACTGCTGGCCAGCCGGATCTCTCCACCGAGCAGGCTGGCGATATCGCGGCTGATGGAAAGGCCCAGGCCGGTTCCACCGTACTTGCGGCTGGTGGTGCCATCAGCCTGCTGGAACGCTTCGAATACAATTCTCTGCTTGTCGGCGGGGATGCCGATCCCGGTATCCATCACGGAGAAAGACACAGCGGAGTTGAGACCGCCCAGGACCGGATGGTCCGGCGTCCATCCGCTGGTGACATGGTCGATGTGCAGCGTGACCGTGCCTCTTTCAGTGAACTTCAGCGCATTGGACACCAGGTTTTTGAGAATTTGCTGCAAGCGTTTGGGATCGGTGGTGATCACCATGGGAAGATTGTCACCGAGTTCCACATTGAAGGCGATTCCCTTGCCGTCGGCCACATGGTGGAAGGTGCGGTTGATGTAATCGCTCAGATCGGTCAAGCGGACTTCGCCCGCTTCGACGGTCATGGTACCGGACTCGATCTTGGACAGATCGAGAATATCGCTGATGAGCGCCAGCAGATCGGTGCCGGAAGAATAGATTGTTTCGGCAAACTTGACCTGCTTGGAATCCAGATTGTGTTCCGGGTTCTCGGACAACATCTTGGCCAGGATGAGGAGGTTGTTGAGAGGCGTGCGCAGCTCGTGCGACATGTTGGCCAGGAATTGGGATTTGTACTTGGAAGTGAGGGCGAGCTGTTCGGCTTTTTCCTCGAGCGCCTGCTTGGCCTGCTCGACTTCGCGGTTTTTGCGCTCGACTTCCGCGTTCTGCTCGGCCAGGAGCCGGGCTTTTTCCTCGAGCTCGGCGTTTGTATTTTGCAATTGTTCCTGCTGGGTCTTGAGCAGCTCTTCGGAGGCTTGCAGCGTGGTGGCCTGCTGCTCCAGGCGGCGGTTGGTGACGGTTAGCTCGCCCTGCTGCGATTGGAGCTCTTCGGCCAGCGCCTGCGACTGTTTCAGCAGTTCTTCGGTCCGCATGGTGGCGGCGATGGTGTTGAGAACGATGCCGAGACTCTCTGTGAGCTGATCGAGAAACGCCAGGTGGATCTCGCTGAACCGGTGGAACGAGGCCAGCTCGATCACGGCTTTCACTTCGTCTTCGAACAGCACGGGAAGCACGACGATACTCAGCGGCGCGGCGTCACCGAGGCCGGAACCGATTTGCATGTAAGCGGCGGGCACGTCTGTAACTAAGATGCGTTCCTTTTCGAGCGCGCACTGTCCGACCAGGCCCTCGCCGGGTTTGAACTCGCTGTCTGCGTTCCCCCGCGATTTATAGGCGTAGCTGGCGAACAGCTTCAGCAGCGCTTGGTCGTCGACGGTTTCGGCGAGATAGAACAGGCCCTGCTGCGCGTCAACAAGAGGCACTAGCTCCGACAGCACGAGTTTCGAAACGGCGAGCAGGTCGCGCTGTCCCTGCACCATGCTGGTGAACTTGGCGAGATTGGTCTTGAGCCAATCCTGATCGTTATTCTTCCTCGTGGTTTCGCCCAGGTTGCGGATCATCTCATTGATGTTGTCCTTGAGGGCGCCGACTTCGCCGGGCGCTTCGACCGCGATCGTACGGGTGAGGTCGCCCTTGGCCACAGCGGTGGCGACATCGGCGATGGCGCGCACCTGAGTGGTGAGGTTGTCAGCGAGCTGGTTCACGTTGCTGGTGAGGTCGCGCCAGATGCCGGCGGCACCGGGGACGCGCGCCTGCCCGCCCAACTTTCCTTCGATACCCACCTCACGCGCCACGCCCGTGACCTGGTCGGCGAACGTAGCCAGGGTATCGATCATGCCGTTGATGGTGTCGGCAAGCTGCGCGATCTCGCCTTTAGTTTCGAGAACAAGTTTGCGCTTGAGGTCGCCATTTGCGACGGCGGTGACGACTTTGGCGATGCCGCGCACCTGCGTGGTCAGGTTGGCGGCCATGGAATTCACGTTGTCGGTGAGGTCCTTCCAAGTTCCGGCAACACCTTTCACGACGGCCTGGCCGCCGAGTTTGCCTTCGGTGCCGACTTCGCGGGCCACGCGCGTGACTTCCGAAGCGAAGGAATTGAGCTGGTCCACCATGGTGTTGATGGTGTTTTTGAGCTCCAGAATTTCGCCTTGCACGTCAACCGTGATTTTGCGCGAGAGATCGCCGTTGGCGACGGCGGTGGTGACGGCGGCGATATTGCGTACCTGGTTGGTCAGGTTGCTGGCCATGGAATTGACGCTCTCGGTGAGATCTTTCCACGTGCCGGCCACGCCGCGCACCTGCGCCTGGCCGCCGAGTTTGCCTTCCGTACCGACTTCGCGGGCCACGCGCGTGACTTCGGAAGCGAACGCGTTGAGCTGGTCCACCATGATGTTGATGGTGTTTTTCAGCTCCTGGATTTCGCCGCGTGCGTCGACCGTGATTTTGCGCGAGAGATCGCCGTTGGCGACGGCGGTGGTAACGGCGGCGATGTTGCGCACCTGCTCAGTCAGGTTGCGGGCCATGGAATTAACGCTATCGGTGAGATCCTTCCATGTGCCGCCGACACCGCGCACTTCCGCCTGGCCGCCGAGCGCTCCCTCGGTGCCGACCTCGCGGGCCACGCGCGTGACCTCCGCGGCGAACGCATTGAGCTGGTCGACCATCGTGTTGATGGTGTTCTTCAGCTCCTGAATCTCGCCTTTGGCGTCGACAGTGATTTTGGTCGACAGGTCGCCTTTGGCCACGCCGGTAGTGACCTGGGCAATGTTGCGGACCTGGTTGGTCAAGTTACTGGCCATCAGATTCACGCTGTCGGTGAGATCTTTCCACGTGCCGGCGACGCCGCGTACCTGCGCCTGGCCGCCCAGTTTTCCTTCCGATCCGACTTCGCGGGCGACGCGCGTGACTTCCGCGGCGAACCCGTTGAGCTGGTCGACCATGGTGTTGATGGTGTTCTTCAGCTCGAGAATTTCGCCGCGCGCCGGCACGGTGATTTTGCGCGAAAGATCGCCGCCCGCGACGGCGGTGGTCACTTCGGCGATGTTGCGCACCTGCTCGGTAAGGTTGCGCGCCATCGAATTGACGCTATCGGTCAGATCCTTCCACGTGCCGCCGACGCCGCGGACCTCCGCCTCGCCGCCGAGCCGGCCTTCGGTACCGACTTCACGGGCTACACGCGTGACCTCCGAAGCGAACGCGTTGAGCTGGTCCACCATGGTGTTGATGGTGTTTTTCAGCTCGAGAATCTCGCCGCGCACGTCGACAGTGATTTTGCGCGAGAGGTCGCCGCGGGCCACGGCCGTGGTCACCTCGGCGATGTTGCGCACCTGGGCCGTCAGGTTTCCGGCCATGAAATTCACGCTGTCGGTGAGATCCTTCCACGTACCGCCGACGCCTGCCACCATCGCCTGGCCGCCGAGTTTCCCTTCGGTGCCGACTTCGCGGGCGACGCGCGTGACTTCGGCCGCAAACGAACTGAGCTGATCCACCATGGTGTTGATGGTATTTTTCAGCTCAAGAATTTCGCCGCGCACATCGACGGTGATTTTGCGCGAGAGATCGCCGCCG
>WNFI01661178.1_pt1 | contig 10111 bp, 10 predicted proteins | sample 5400471 | NCBI WGS metagenome assembly WNFI01 (sample SAMN13153348, study PRJNA577476) | soil metagenome | isolation source: 100 cm saprolite on Douglas fir-dominated hillslope | place: USA:California | collected 2013-09-17
CCTGTGTCCCCCGCTGCTGCCGCCTCTTCCTCTGTCGTTACCACCACTACCACCACTTCCTCCTCGCCCTCTTCACCACGTTTTGTGCGATCCAAGTCCGTTAATCACACATCGCCACCACCAGTTCCGCGCCGCCGTCCCGACAGCGTGCAGCTGCCGTCACCAGCAGGCACAAGTTCGTCGACACCCTCGCACCTCCCCCACACGACTACGACCACACCACCATCTGCCCTGAATCCGACCTTCGGGCGCCTGGCCCGCCACGTATCGCTCTCTGCGCGTGAGTCCCGCTGGGATGACATGCGGGACACGTTCTCGGCCGTGCGATACAAAGCGGAAGCGGGCATTAGTCGACGTGGGTGGGTCCCTGGACTTGAGAGGGACGAGCGACTTATTGCCGAAAGGAGAGAGAATGGTGGTGGCAATGGTAGTGGGGGCGGCGTCCCGAGTGCTTCGAGTAGCGAGGACGGGCTTGGGGTTGACGCTGAGTCACCAGCTGCCGGAGCGCGACGTCGTGCTTCGTTGGAACGGGACGAGATGAAGTGGCCTGCGGGCGATGGATGGAGCCCGCTTGCATAGAGCTACTCTAGTGCGGGGTGAGTTAATAACGGATTTTGGAGGGCAGTACTAAGATTAGCCTATTGACGAGATGGTTGCCTTTGTTTTATTTTTCTTAGTCGTTTGCAAGGATCTCTTCCTCCAATGATTCAGTGCTTTTACACTATCAGTCGTCAACGCAGACACGGCAGATGCTAGTCCAACATGTTTCATTTGACAATAGGAGTGGTGTAATTGACTTTGAGGTCAATGAGTGCCGCAGATGAAGCTTGTTGAGGTTCGCGGCCTCCGCTGGCCATGTGGCTCGAGCTTGGGCTCTTGGCTGTATCATCCCCACGCACGCAGCTCTGCAAGTTAAAAATGTTTTTCCGATCAAGCCATCAAGCAAGTCACTCAAACACATGGGGAACATGAAACCCGACCGTTCTCCATTCCTACTCGCGGGTTACACATCGTGTTGCCGTGTCCCTAATGTATTGATTGCTCCCATTAGACTCCTGAGTAATGTAAAATTTACTTCATGTTGTACGCGGCCGTGGAGCCAAAGGTAAGGGGACTCCGAGGGTGCAGTGGAGTGAAAATAACGACTCAGTTGCCGCATTGCCGCAGTACGGGAGACACGATGACCGTGCACATGTAGACACACACGACTATCGCACCGAAAACACGCCCTTGCTTCTCCACATCATCATCATCGTCGTTCGTTCCAAGGGAGATTGAACTAGTCCATTTCGAGGAAATTTCCAACACCCGTTCCAAGGTATTCGCCGCCACGTGTCAGCCACGCGATTCCCGGTAAACACAGGGTCACGCTTGTCTGTACATATGCTCGGCAATAGGCTCGTCTGCCGTCACTTCATTTCCATTTTGCTTCCTGATCCCCGCCACTCGTACAGTGACCGCACACAATAACTTACTGTACAGTACACGTATATATGGCGCAGTATGAACCACAGGCGTCTAGTTCACTAAAATCAAAAACTCTGTATGAAAAAAACTTCGTACTGTGATCTGTAAGCGCCAGGTTTCTCCATGCCAGCGTCTCCCACGATGTCAGGCGGAAAAATGTGCAGACCTTTTTTTTTTCTTTCCCTTTTTTTTTACGTCCCTAGTCGGCAATGGCATTCACCCACGATTTACGTGCATTCGTACGTTGATCGTATTTTTTTATTAAAAAAAAACTGTTTAGAGAGCCAGTATGGCTGACTAGAGAGAAATGCACAAGTGCAGGAGGGATGTGAATACGCACGATGGCCTGACATGGCCGTCGAGAAGAAGCTTTGGATCGGCAACGAACCATACCCTTGCTTTGCGAGATCTCCCTACCAGACGGCACTCGACAGTATTCCCTAAACTAGAGAAAATTTGAGTTTGCAGGGAGAAAAATAAAAAAAATAAAACCCCCCTTTTTCTGTATTTGAACACAAACTCTGATGATATCTCGCAAAAATGAACGAAACAATGGGGAGTGGCGTCGCGAAACGAACACACTTCTGTTTTTGATATCTGTTGCCCACTGGTTTTTTTCACCCTTGGAGGAAGGTGCGTGATGATGGCCGCCGTATTCCGATTCGTAAAATGATTTTACAGACTCGGAGAATTGAGAACCTCTGGTTCTCAATTACTGGTACCAACTATATACAGCACCCGCGGCGAAGAGGTGCTTCCCTAGTCTTTCCGACGTGTGAGGCAGAGTGTGCCTTAGACCTACACTCAACCGCGTTGTCACTTATGGGGGGTCCTGCTGCTTCAGTAGTCACGATAGCAGGCACCGGCAGTTAGCCAAGGATTTGAAAATCCTTACTGTACCTAAATTTTTATCCCTTTCAAGCCTCGGTGACAACGCTAGTAAACCCGACTCAGACTGGGACAAAGCTATTCAAACGGGTGAATGAATATTGTACGCTGCCGTCGGGTTCGTATCGCGTATGTGCTGTGTAACCGTAACCGAGCAGGGGTGAGGGCTAATTCCGATTCCACGCTTATGATCGTCGTGCCGATCTGCGCTTTTGTCCAATGGACGGGCTTGTCTGGGCAACCAGATGTTGGGGGGAAAGGGGGGGGGATCAAATCTGTTGAGATTCACAAATCTCCACCGATACTTCTCACTTGAAATATGGGAAAAAAGGGAAGAAAAAAGGTCGAGGTGAATCCGGGAACCCCGAGACCCTGACTTCTTTATCATATTGTTTGACCGTTTTGTCCCGTTGGTCGTGTCACGGTCGCGATCAACGCGTTAACCGCCCATAGATGTGTTCTACCCAGTACCGTGACCGTGATGGCTTGGGTAGGGTTCTGTTGCCTTGACAGTGACTGATTGGATTGCCCTTATCTACACTCACACTGAGCGAACGCAACGATTGCAGAGTTACCATGTTGCACAGTAAGTAGTAGCCCCGTTGGTCACTAAAATGTCGCACGATATACCGTAGATCCATGCACGTGGAGTTACGTTCCCATCCGTTCTTCGGAAGCGGACGACTGGCCATTGACCTGGCCATTAATATTGACCGTGCATACCTGAAACGGTGGTACTATTGGGGATATCAATGATAGTAAGGGAGCTGGTGGGGGCTAGACCTGAGACCTGAACTTTCACTGGCAGGTCTCACCCCCTTCATGACTAGTGCTGCCACCGTCCGTGACTATTTCCTCCGACAATTCATTCTTTTTTGCAACATATCCCCATCAGTGCAATAGTAATGCTCTGGATGGGGTATCACGCACCCTCATTCCTTCTCCACACAATTCGCGCTACTCTGTACAGGTCTGTCTTTTTGTTTCATGTGCGTAGAGGGTCCTGTCAAGCAAAGTGCATTCCATTGTCTTAAATTAAAGATCACATTTATCTAGCAGTCAGTCACAATCATAAATCCAGCGTCCATCGGCGAGACTAAAACCAAAGGGTGAACTAGTACATATCGTGAGAGTCCGTGACCCGGGAGGGGAAGTGTCATTGTTCTCCATGCATCGAAATCATGCTTTCCAAAAGGGCCCGAGAACGGGGATTCGTGGACGTCGATTTCTCGGCTCGGATCACGGTCCTCTGATTGAAACCGGGTGGTGTGTACCGTTTCTCGCTGCGCACGCGGAGAGCTGAGGCGGAGGGAGCTTCCATTGTGTCCTGGAACCGGGGGGTGGGGCTAAACATTGATCAAGTCCTCCCTGTCCACACTCCACAACCCCATTCCGTATTGTGTTACTTTGAGCTTATTTTTACTATATTGCACCAACTTTGAACAACAATTTTTCCCAACAGAGGATAGTACTTGGAAGGTCGGGAAACGTGCGAGGCGCCGACTTGTCCCCATGACCTCATAAAACATCGGATGGCCCGGACCCCCGGCTTGCTTACCCCTCTTTTCTTGTTCTCCCTCCTTCCCACAATCATTTGTACATACCACGGCTACTTTAACCATATCTGTTCCTCCAAATCAATGCTAGCTCATCCGCCCCCGTGATACTGGCAGCTTGCAGATTCTTTTGTCACAAAAGTGTCTATCAACACCCACCACGTCAGGACAACAGAATATCAAGATCTAGTAGTGATGCTTGGGACAAATGGATGTGTGATACAAGCGTGCGCAGTTATTGCTACAGATGGATAGCGATGTTGCAGGAAAAGGGAGGAAAGCGGGGTAGAGCGAAGTATTATTTAGTACTAGGGAAATTCGGCAGCACCTGCTTCGTCATCATCCAACAAGTCCCACTCGTCCTCTTCCGGTATCTGACTCCTATGCTTGTTTGTTCCCGCGGTTCGTGGGCGCGCCGGGCGTGGACGTGACGCGGGAGTCGCAGCAGTAGCCTGGAGTAGCTGTGCAAAGTCGAGTGGGAAACTAGGTGGTGTGGGTGGCGGAAGTAGAGGGTATGTTTGGTGAGATCGGCTGCATCAATAATGAGTCATTCGCTCGGGCAGAAAGAGTGATATGAGCAGACCGTCCAAGCTCTGTAGAGCAGCAAACAGACCAAAGATTTGAGAGGACGTCGCCTGCCTGAGAAAGAGGGATCTCAACGGCCTGTGTGTATGCGAGATAGCAAACGTTGTACAGCAGCATTGCATATGCAGTCGTAAACGAGGATGACGGGTCGGGTAGTGGGTGGGTCTCTATATACGAATCAGATGTCAACTGGGCCGCCGGTGCAGGGGGCGTGTCAGTGGCTGGGGCTGGGGCTGGAGAAGACGCGGAGACATGGAGACAATGCTTGGATGTCCACCTACAGTATTGAAAACCGGTCAGGAAAGTGGGTCAACGAATTACAAGGATTTATCCACTTACTTTGCCCAGCTACCAGATTCTGACCCTTTGATGGAGCGTATCCAAGGTTGTCCAACGCCAAGCTTCCCTCCCGTCCAAGTAATCTCGAATGGAAGGCGAATTCCTAGGTAGAATGTGAGAAGTCCTATGAAATGTAGGGTGTGTGTTATAACCGCATTGATATGGTCGGGTGGGTACCCTGCTCTACCAGTAAGAAAGCTTGAAAAGAATAAAAAAGGATATGAACACACGTACGCCGGATATCCCCAGGTACGGGTAAGACGAGGTCACCTATTGTCCACTCGCCTTTGGTGCCTGCCTTTCCACCGATTGGTGGACGGCCACCGACTTCAACAATATTGAACACCTCCACCAGTTCCGAGACAAGACCGCTGCGTGCGCGGGCAATAGTCTCTGCGCGCGCGTTCAGCTGGGTTACTTCGCGGGCGATGAGGGGATCGAGGGGCGTGGGTGGAAGGAGCTTGGCCTGAGAGAGGGTCCGTCGGCGCGTCGCGAGGTTTTCGCGTAAAGCTCGAAGACGTTGTCTAGCTACGGGCGGGGGAAAAATGGGGGCGAACTTCAGTACCCGAGAGTTCCTGCCTCCGGAGGGCATGCAGACCGTGAAACTGACTGACCTCTGTCGTTCTCCCTGCGCAAATTGGCAAGCCCTTCATTCAGTTCATCGAGTCTTTCCTGGCCCAAAGAGAGATCCGCGCGTCGCAGGCGGGAATCAGTTATAATGTCGATTGCGGCGGCCGCTTTGCGGACTTGCTCATCACGGTCAACGGCGGCGTGCTGTATTTGCAAGCGAAAGTCGCGTAGACTTTGAGGGGTATCGCGGTAGATGAGTGGGGTAGCCGATGAGCAGTCTGACGCGACGTACTGTGCTCTGATGCAATTCTCGCAATAAAACTGCCGCTGCCTCGACTCGCAGTTGTGGCATTCCATCATGGCATATTAGTAGTGAGTTGCCGTGGCAGTGTCCATTGAGCAGTCGCTCTAGGGCTAAGCCACGTGACCCTTACAAGTAAGGCGTCGCCTCTGGCGGTGAGTCACCCTTGTTGTTCATGGTATGTTTCTACTCTCTTCGAAATCGAATCATTGTAACCGCATTCCGAAGATAGGCCTCCCTACCCTTACCCCAGGCTACCTCTACAGCATCCCCTTCTTCCCTCCCAACCCCAGAGCTCGAACAGACGCTCGCTCTCCTCTCCTCTCACAGATCTGTTCTCGGTTATCTCCTCCTTTCGCGGGGCCAACCCGTCAGCATAATCAGACACTCGGGCGTAGTATTCGAGGGTGAACATGGAAGGAAATACGCATCCGCGATAGGAAAGATAATCGAGGGTGTTCAAAGTGCGCTGGAAGAGGTCAGCGGTGAAGTGAACGAAGGTGTGCGTATTCTTTCCTCGCTGTTCTCTCTCCCACTTTGCCGCTAATGGCGACATTTCCAGGATGAGATTCGGTTTATGCGCATTCGAACCAAACGCCACGAGATCATGATATCTCCAGGTGAGCCGTTAATGCCATGGGCGAGGTGTTTCCGTCTTCTAAATTATTCTCCATAGACAAGCGATATCTGCTTGCTGTGTTGCATGACCCTACGACATGATGACGCGGTCTCCCTCTCTGGTTGGTGGGTGTCACTTTGCAGTGACCCTCGGACGTATCGTCTGTATCTTCCCAAGTGTGTTATCGGCTAAAAAAAACTACCCTTGACAACTTAATAAGAAGCGTGGGTTTCACCGTGTGGCAGAGTTAGTGTTTAGAACATCCATATTAACGCCTATTGGTGGACGTGCTCCTGTGTCAGCGCCTGCCTGACTGTGATCCTCATGTCTATGGCGTATAAGACCGGTTGTCGCCCCTCAACAAGCGCCAGAAAAAGAAGGTATACTCGATTTCCGAGAGCGAGGATCCGATATCCGGATAGCCGTTGGATGGATCTGGGCAATGCGCACCTTAAGTTTCCACACGTTTCTCACTCGCCTTTCCCCCGTGACTTTGAGTAACCCCATGTTTACATGTTTGCCCTTTTGGGATCCTATCATAGCGCACCTACCTGGCACCTGGAGAGTGGAGGCGACCCTGGACACTAAATCCAGAGCCCATCACAATCGGGTCCACCGATCACGGTTTTGGGCGTCTACACATGTGGGGCTGCCCTTCTACCGCAGCAGTATCCGAAATTGGCCGAGGCGCTTCTGGCGCAGCTTATTTTGAGCATTAGTAGCGTGCAAGGGTGCATATTTTAATTTAATATTCGGCCCCTGCCTTCCAGTGGGAGTGGTAGACTCATCTCCGAGGTGCGAGTAAACTAGAAGCATGATAGTCGCGGTGACCTGCCAATACCCTGCGACAGCCCGCGATGGACAGTGTGCCTAATAATGGGCTGGAATCATGGACATTGGGCCAGAGCGAAACAGGGACGAACGTGATCCATCAACGCACTCACGCGGTCGCACTTTGGAGTTTTGCTTAGCCTCGTTACCGCTTTGGGACATCCTCTTGATGTGACCGTCCCCTGTCACGTCCACATCACATTATCGGTTCCTGGATCCCAAACCGTCTGAAACTAAAAAGCCTCAATTTTTTTCACAGCCCACCGATACTGTAGCAGTTACGTCTTACGAGCGACTAATCGCACGAAATTCATTTTATTTTATTCTTATTTCAAAATGGGACAGGAATAAATCGTTGTGAAGGGCTGAAGAAGCCAGCTCACGTTTTGCGCGCGCTCAGGACCTTTTTGTGTCATCCATACGTCTCAGCCTTGTCATCCGCGCTTGCTCAGCATAGTGCCGAGTTCCAGGTGCCAAGTGCGCCTGACACTTTGCGAGCGATCGGCAACCCAAAAATGTATAAACCTACCCAGCAGTTTTTTTCGCTGGCCCGGGTCCGCAAGGAGGATCGTCGAGGGACAAATCATCGACGCCGCCAGAAGTTTTTACATCCCCGCAGCGGTAGACGGTCACCCCTCCCCATCATGCTCACCTCTTGGGGGTCCATGTCGCACACCATGTCACACTTTTCATCTCTTTCAAATGATCGCCAGCCAAAGGCCGACGACGGACACGGGCCAAGTATTGTCTCCAGAAGGCGACAACGGGACTAGGAGGAAACGACCACACGGCGCCCAATCGAGGTATTTCTTCGAACTGGCTCATCTCGATCGTCCGCCCGCATTCTGTATCTAGATCCGTATCAATGAACACTCTCTGAAAATATCAGCTGGTGGAACACAATTGATTCGATCCCCTTCGAGTAACCTCACCTCGGTTGTGGCTCCCAAGTCACATATCATGTCATCTTTATAGTCTCCCCTTCCTTTTCTCCAGCTCTTTCCCTTCCTCACCCCTTCTCTTTCCCGTCCCAACCTTGCCTTTATCAATCTCAAATTCCCGCTATCCGAGTCCTGCCACAGACAGCACTTGCTTGGTTAGCTCGTTACATCATGTCTCACCCTCCGGTGTTTGGAACTTTTACCATCACCGTCGATGGCAGTAGCGATCTTTATCCTGGCCCCGATACCCTACAGCAGCGGCATGACAGTCGTAGGTCTCACCCATCTCCTTCTCACGTGCAAAGTCGTCATGTACATTTCCAGGATGTACTGTTCCCCCCTCCGTGGACGACATGGTGACCGAGTTCAGCGACGATACTTTCAATCATCTCCCAGCTCCAAACGCGCGCCTCGCCTTCCCATCCGCTCTCGACACATCCGAGTCCACCATCTCGCCTATATTTTCGAACTTCTCACCGTCCACTTCTAGCGGCTATTCCATCCCATCACCCGACTCAGCGGCGGTGAACACCCCATCCGACCCTGATGATGCCTGGAATCTCATCCCTTACAACGTCTCGTGGGGCCACGAGTACGAAGAGTACCGCGCAGGGATTCTGCCTGGTCCCGAGGGCGACTGTGTCTTCTTGCGCTCCCCAACACCTTTGCGCAATCAGCGCGCCTCTGAAGCTTGTAAAAAATGTCGAGAGCGCAAGGCAAAGGTATATTCTCCCTCTCTTCGTCTGTCCAAGGCTTGCGCTTAGGGTCGGCCTTTCTATCTAATAAAGTGTACCGGAACTCGGCCTTCCTGTGCTCGTTGTGCCGCGCGGGATTACACCTGTGAATATGCATCCGAGACTGTATCCGATGCAGCCGCTGCAAATACCCCCACGACATCCGCCACTAAGGTCCGTCATCCTTCACGCCGCGAGACCCGAGAGGAGCCGGCGACACCGGCCCAACGTCATAAAGAATCAAGTCCACCCACCCCCGGACAACCACCCGGGCCCGACCACTGTACGGTCATCAAGGCAGAGATGCCCGAATTTCTCTCGCTCCATCACTATGCCGACCAGAGCTCGTACTGGGAAGGCTCTACTCCAAGTGATGATTGTTCAATGGAGGAGCCGTGGCAATTCCACAACCACGAGGGATTACTCCCGGACTCCACGAGCCACCAGAATGCCCTTGCAGGACGGCGGCCATCATTGATTGCTGCCCCACATCCCGTCCGTGGCGAACGCCACCGTGCTACCCACGCCGGACCTCAGCCGGTAGTGGTCGGCCCAGCCCCGCTGCCTGCACACGCTGGCGACGCACAGGGAGTGGCGGCATCAGCAGCAGCATTACATGCGCAGATTCAGCTCCCTTTGTTGCCCCACTTTGACATGCCTAGTCGACACCTCGTGGAACACGAGGTCTACGTGCAGCCCGACGTCAAATATGAGCAAAGCGCCACGGGCTTTGGGCCAGGTCCCCATCCTTACGATTCGTGAGTCACCCACGCTCCACTCCACGCGTCGCCCAACCCACACGGTTACTAATCTTAATTCCAATTGCCCAATAGTACTACTACCGTATACCATCAAGCAGGGCAGGATTACGCCATTTCCATGCAACCCCTGCAACACGATTTTGATGCGGGTGGCTTCCCCATGCATATTCCGGCACCCAAAGTGGCGTTCAATGGTTTCACGGCGTCCCCGTACGTCAACTATTTGCCAAGTCCATGAACGATGACAGCGTCCAAGTGTCCGTTTCTATCGCGGCAACCAACTCTGGGATGTGGGGGGTTCATTCACGTATCCCAATCACGTCTCATATCGATCACTAAACAGTCACTAAACATCAAACTCATTATTCGTCCCTTCTCCATTCCTTGCCTATTTTAAACCCATTGTTGTTATCGCATTTTTTTCCTTTTTGGGGATACTTGGAAACAAACCTTTTCCACCCAGTGTTTCACATTGGCATGGGGGTTTTGTGTACTGTTGCTTTTCACTTTCGTTTTTCG
>WNFI01019841.1_pt1 | contig 10108 bp, 7 predicted proteins | sample 5400471 | NCBI WGS metagenome assembly WNFI01 (sample SAMN13153348, study PRJNA577476) | soil metagenome | isolation source: 100 cm saprolite on Douglas fir-dominated hillslope | place: USA:California | collected 2013-09-17
TGTTCTGTACTCCGACCAACAACCCGCCTCTGACCCTAATTCGCCATCGATTAGACGGCTGCATTCACGGCCGTTTCCGATTTGGGAGCAGCTTACAATTCCGTTCGCCACTCGGTCGGATCGGCTGGATGTGATGCATTATCCGGTCAACACCGGCCCGATCCTCTCGAACGTTCGAAGCGTGATCACCGTGCATGACGTCATGTTTCTGGCTACGCGACGCGAACTGCCGCTTTCGCCATCGATGTATCAAACCCTGGGTCGCTACTATCGGCGCTTTGTGTCACCCGTGGCGATCAATCGGGCTCGCCGCATCATGGTCGACTCCGACCACACCAGACAGGACCTGATTCGTCATTTCCCAAAGGCCGCGGCTAAGTCTGTTGTAGTTCACCTTGCACCGGACCCCTCGACGAGGCGAGTGCTCAGCGTAGAAGCAAAAACTGTCCTCGTGCGACTTGGGCTAGAACCTGATCTTAAGTTCGTTCTGATCTTGGGCGGCGTTGATCCGAGGAAGAATACTGAGCGATGCGTCGAAGCCTTCGCCCTGTTCAGTAAGTCTGTCGCGTCTGGCCATCGCCTTGTGGTAACTGGTGTCAACGCACAGCTTGCGTCACTGCTGCGAAAGTGGACGACAACAGCGGGAGTTGTCGATCTAGTCTCGGCACTGCCTTTTGTAACCGACAGCGACCTCATCGCCCTGTACAGCTTGGCCGATGTTGTTCTCTACCCAAGCCTTTATGAAGGATTCGGCCTGCCTGTCCTGGAGGCGATGGCTTGCGGAAGCCCCGTAATTGCATCGACACGAGGCTCCGTTCCGGAAGTAGCCGGCAATGCAGCGATTCTGGTCGAGCCGACTGACGTGCGCGCGATTGCCCGTTCGCTCGTAGCAGTAATCAGCGAAGAAGGAGTCCGTGACCGCCTAGTCGAGGCGGGATACGCCCGGGCTCGAGAGTTCTCATGGTCGAAGACAGCGACGCAGACGATCGAGACTTATGAGCGAGCTGCAGCCGAATAGCCATCGCGGTCGGTGATGATCTCATCAAGAATCCGCTCAAGGTCCTTAGCGCGCGATGCCCATGTGAATCGCGCTGAATCGCCCGGTCTGAAGTCGAGTACTCCTTGGAGGAAGGCCACGGCTTGGTCAGCCATATCATCTGGCCCGTCGCAGACTCGAATACCCTCGTCTCGAGGTACTTGTTGAGCGGCTGTTCGATAGGCGAGCACAGGCGTACCCGCAGAGAGAGCCTCAAGAATCTTGAGATTAGCTCCGGGCGTCCATTCCAAAGGCGCCAACGCCAGTCGCGAGGATCGCAAAATCGAGCCCATGTCCGAAACGTTCGGAAGTAGTTCCACGCCCGCACGCTGGCAAGCGCGTTTCACTTCGGCCCGCGGATTATGTCCAGCAATCGCAATTCTGGCATGGGGGAGGGCCGCGAGGACTCTCGGTGCGATTAGTTCACAAATGACGAGAGCAGCACGTACGTTTGGCCAGTACGAGAGATTGCCGCTGAACACGAGGTCAACGGTGGACACTGGCCTCGGCGAAGCATATGCTGGCGCACCGTTCTCAATCACGTGGGCCGTCGGATGATAGCCCCGGGCAGTGTCAGAGCAGACCAAGACTCTCGATGCGCAGCGGCTGATTGACTTGGCGTTTCGTCTGAAGGCGCCGGCCTCACGTTTCCACAAATAGGCAACGCCAGCAATGGCTCTTGAAGCCCGTTCGCTCATTTGTTGTTCCATCGAATCAACCGCATCTACGATGAGAGGCCACTCGCATAGTAAGTCGATCGTCACTGGAAGTCGTTCCGTGACCACAACGATCGCATCGGGTTGCCAATCTTCCGCGAGGCGGCGAACCCGCTCGGCCACGTCGAGTCCGTCAAATAGCGCCGACTGAATGGGTCTCCCGTCAAGAACCCGGCCGACCAGCGCCCTGGCACGGTCGAGCGGCCGCCTATCCGCTGCCAGATTCTCGACCGTGCGGGCTGTGCGCGCGGACACAATCCGGGTGATAAAGCGTGGGCTCAGGCTCCCGGCCATCGCAAGACAACGGACCTGATAGCCTTTTGCGGGCGGCGTGTGCATGTCCGGAACAACGAAAAGCACGCGTCGTGGCAAGTCCGTCCCAGCGTCGCGGTCCATGCCAGAAGTGTATTAATCCGACGCAGCGCTCCGTTGGAGTGAATCGATGCATCTACGCTATAGACAGACTTGCAGGGCCTGCGGCTCCCCCGCGCTGACGAAAGTTATCGACTTGGGCGATCAATACATCCAAGGCACTTTCCTCAAAGAGGGCTATGAGGCCCCGCCCTTGCGGAAGATCCCGCTGCAGCTTGTTCGATGTGATCCGACCCGGGACCAGGCCGCATGCGGACTCCTCCAGACGTCTTTGAGTGTTCCACCCGAGATTCTCTACTCGACTTACTGGTATCGATCCGGAACAAATCGCACGATGCGCGAGCACCTAAAGGGCATTGCCGAGCATGCAATTGAGCTTGTTGGGGACGAGCGTGCGATGGCACTGGACATCGGATGCAACGATGGCACGCTGCTGATGTGCTATCCGGCAACCGTTGAGAAGGTCGGGATCGACCCTTCGAACGCCGTTGAAGCGATCACCGGCGATGTCATCGTAGTAAGAGACCAATTTCCGTCTTCCGAGTTACTAGTGAAGATCGGCGATCGTCGCTTCGACGTCATCACTTCGATTGCGATGTTCTACGATCTCGAAGACCCTGTTGGATTTGTGCGGGGCATCAAAGATGCCCTGGCTCCAGATGGCATCTGGATTTTCGAAATGTCTTACATGCCTTCAATGCTCGCGGCGAACTCCTACGACACGATCTGCCACGAGCATCTGGAGTATTACAGCCTGGCAACCATCGAATTCATTCTTTCGAGTGCTGGGATGAAGGTGTTCGGCGCGTCACTAAACGAAATCAACGGCGGAAGCATTCGCTGTTATGCGACGCATTCGGACAACTTCAAGTTCAAGGGCCACGAACTGGCTGACCGGCTAGCGACGCTCCGGCGACGAGAATTTGACTTGGAACTTGACACAGACAAGCCGTACCGGGACTTTCAAGGTAAAGCTGAAGCGCACAGAGATGAGCTGACCCGGATAGTCAAAGATCTGAAGCGAAGTGGAAAACGAATCCATGTGTACGGCGCCTCTACTAAAGGCAATGTGATTCTTCAGTTTTGCAGTATCGACAATAGCCTCATTGACTTTGCGGCAGATAGAAATCCAGATAAGAACCAAATTCATATTTCCCTTGCCCGAAATTGAAATACTCAAAGGATGATGGTCGGCTAAGGCGCCCTCTTCCGTAACACCATGGCGAGAAAGGTATAGCTACGTCCGCTCCATCTAATCACCGGAGCTGTGATCGACGGCGATTGCGGCGTTGCCTGAAGCTCAAGACCGGCAGCATCGGCGCTTCTGAGCATCATCGAAATATCCCGGGCGTTAAAAATTCGCCATGGAAACCCAAAGATGCGTACGTCGTCTGTGGAAATGGGCTCGGGCCAATAGTCCGTTGAGAGGCATAGGATCCCGCCTGGTCGTAAGAGCTCTGAAGTTTGAAAGAAGAAGGCTTCTAAATCGAGACCGTGTTCGATCACTGAAACAGCAGAGACGACGGCGACGGAGCCCCTGTGCAATCCAAGACTATTGAGCGGCCCAACGCGATAGTCGATCTGACCCGCAAAAGGCATCCTCAGAACACGTCTGCTCAGATCGCATGCGACGATTCTTCGATAACCGGCAAGATGAAGGATCCAGGGAAGCTCTGATGCCACGGCGCCGACGTCGACAGCTAGATCATCACGACTAAGTTCGTCGACGATGAACCGTGAGAAATAGGCGACATCCCAGCTTTTTGTTTCGTCAACTCGCAAAATCCCAGCATGCCGCAACGCGTAACCAAGACGAGCCCTCATCCATGCCGCGGGATGCTGGCGAACGTCCCACCCATGAGCCCGGATCCATCTGCGGGCTTCGACGATCTGATCTTCTGATCGGAGCACTTCGATCGGCTGTTGCGTGAAGGAGCTTCCTGAAGGCTCAGTCAACTGCATCTACACGGTTCTCGCAGTGGTTTAGATGGCAAGGTATCCCAAGATACTATTGCCCTCGTGCCTTTGAACCTCGATCGGGTCATCGACGCAGGCAGTGCCCAGGACGGCCGAGCCCCTGTTTTGGAAGGCCTAACAGCTCTGCGTTTGCGGGACAGCGTGCTCTGGAACCTTCTCGGTCAAGGTAGCCCACTCGTCGTCGCCCTCATCGCGATTCCGATCCTCATTGGGTCGCTCGGACCAGACCGTTTTGGAATCTTAGCCCTGGCATACACTCTTATCGGCTATTTCGGCCTGTTTGATCTGGGTATGGGCCGCGCGCTCACCCAGATGCTGGCAGGCAGATTGGGGAATGGACGAGCCGTCGACAACGGCCGCCTCGCGTGGACGTCGCTGATTACGATGTTTGTTTTCAGCTCTCTCGTTGCGCTGTGCGCCGCGCCAGCGGCGGAGCAGCTCGTCAGTGTCCTGAAGCTTCCCGTTGGACTTCGTTCCGAAACGCAGTCCGCATTCCTGATGCTTCTCCTCGCGATACCGATCGTGGTCACCACAGCCGGACTGAGAGGGATCCTAGAGGCATATCAAAGGTTTCGCGCTCTTAACGCGGCACGGATTCCGCTCGGCGCTTCAGTATTTGTCGCTCCGCTCTGTGTTCTGCCGTTCTCCCATAGCCTCACCCCGGTGATTGCTGCATTGCTTCTTACTCGTGCTGCCGCTGCCGGGGTGTTCTTCTATTTGTGCGTTCGGACTCTGCCTTCGCTCAAAACGGACCTTTCATTTCGCTGGCAAGAGGCGTTGATGTTACTGCGCGTTGGTGGCTGGATGATGCTGAGCAACCTGATAGGCCCGTTGCTTATGTACATAGACAGGTTTGTCGTTGGCATCCTGGTTTCGACGGCGGCCGTTGCTTACTATGCGACTCCTTACGAGGCCGTATCCAAAGTGCTCGTAATTCCGGCAGCACTTGCCGGCGTACTCTTTCCGGCATTCGCAACACTTCGCTCAATGGACCAAAAGCGCGCTTCGCGTGTCTATATACTGGGCCTCAAATATTCGTTCTTGATACTGCTTCCGCTCATTTTCGCGACGGTTGCCTTCTCGAGCACTGGCCTGACTCTCTGGCTGGGAACTGATTTCGCAGCGCACAGTTCTCTGGTACTTCAGCTATTAGCCATAGGGGTTTTGGTTAGCGGTTTTGGTCAGGTTAGCTTTGCGCTGATCCAGGGCTTTGGCCGACCTGACTTGGCGGCAAAACTTGAGCTGGTCGAACTGCCCATTTACCTCGTCGCAATCTGGGTTCTCGTTAGTCGCTACGGCATTGCCGGGGCAGCGGCAGCTTGGCTTATCAGAGCAATAATCGACGCAGGGATCTTGTTTGTATTTTCAGTTCGGCTTACTAAGCTACCGAGTCACCAGCTGATTGCGATGGCAAAATCGGCCGGGGTTGCTGCAGCTCTAATGATCCTGGCGATGGCGCCATTTAGCGGTCTGCTATCAGTTGCGGTTCCGGTGATTGTCTTGGCTGGTTACGCGTTCATAGTTCCGCGCTTGATGCTGTCGCCGGCGGAGCGCGGTTTGGCTCTGTCAAGCCTCCCCTGGAGAACGGCTGGAGCTGGGCCGAGGGCGTAATCTCAGCCCAGATCCATATGCATATCTGCATCGTTTCCGGCACCTTCCCGCCCATGCATTGTGGCGTCGGCGACAGCACGAAGGTGATCGCGAGGGCTCTAGCGCGAGCTGGTCATCAAGTCACAGTCTTGACGAGCTATTCCGTCGACAATCCTGCTGGGGCAGACGGCTACAAGGTCATTGGCGGAGTAACCGGTTGGCGGCTGGCCGATGTTCCTCAGATTATTCGTCTGCTTCGGTCAATCAAGCCTGATGCGATCGTGGTGCAATACCCGACCAAGGCGTACGGCAGGAAACTGGGGATCTTCGTAATCCCGGTCAGCATTCGTCTAGCGAGAATTGTTCCAGGACGGCGCCTGTTGCTGATTCTGCATGAGTATCTGAACGCCCACTGGCTAAAGAGGCTCGCAATAGCGGCGATGGTCATCACAGTCCCGCAGACGCTTGCCTTTGAGGATGACCTGACCCGCTTGCGTCGTTGGATTCCTTCCGCGATGGCTGATATTCACGCTCGACCGCCATCTCCAGTGCACTTCGACGATGTCACTCTGACTGAGGAGGAGCGAAAGGAGTTCCGAGCCCAGATGGGGGCGGCCAACGGAGACTTCCTGTTGATCAATTTTGGCCTGGTCAGCCCAGCAAAGGGAATTGAGTCAATCTTGCAGGCCCACGTCGCTTTGCTCAAGCAAGGCCTGTCAACGACGGTCGTAATCGTCGGGCCGCCCGCCGAGGGCAACGATGAATATGTCGCACACTTGAAGCAGCAATCGGTAGAGCTTGGTATCGAAAAGAAAGTAACTTGGCTCGGCTACCAGCCTGAGGAAAGTGTGGTGAAGATGCTCAAAGCTGCGGACGTCACCGTACTTCCATTTGTTGATGGAGTCCGGTATCCGATGAGTGCAAGTTTCGCCACGGCGGCCTCTTGCGGCGTCCCAATAATCACAACCGAGCGGTCGCCATCCAAGAGCCAGAATGGACTGGTCACTGGAAATAACGCAATCCTGGTTCCGCCTGGGGATGTCCCTGCCCTTACCGAAGCAGTCAAGGGCCTTGCCGCAAACGGGGACTTACGAGCGAGAATCGCCAAGAATGCACGCGAGGTGGCGTCCTCAACGCATGGGACGGCTGCAACGGTCCAGGTCATTCTCGAGTGCTTGGAGGGGTCCCGAAGCGCGTGAAAGGCGCCGTCGTCGGCTCAATCCAATTCCTTAAATTTCGGAAGGCTTCATCTAGGGACTGGCACCCGAATTTCACGGCGCTTCAGCCAACGACAACTTTCAGAGGTCGTCTCAGACCAGCAGACCGCGACGATGAGCCATCCCAACGGCGAGATTTGCTGATTGGGGTGTAGGCGTTGTAGCGGGTTAATATGCCACCAGTCGTGGCCGAACGCGCTGTAGATCGCATTGTCGCCGCTCGCTTCTTCACCGGCCCTGGCGTACTCGTTGAAGTCGGGGCCGCGCGGCCTGACTACCTCTCGGTTTCCGCTCATTTCCGCATGCTTGCCTGGCGCGTCATCGCTATCGAACCTATTCCCGAATTCTGCGAACTGCAACGGCAGGCCGGAAATGAGGTCCTGCAATACGCGTGCTCGGAGGTCGATCAGGATGACGTCGATTTCGTCGTTGTCGACTCGCACAAATCGGCCTACGCCGATGGAACAGTGTCTTTTGAATCGTTCTCGTCCTTGAGCATAAAGCCCGGTTACAGCGCCCTTACTTCCGGTCAAGGCACACACACGATCAAGGTCAAGACTCGAAGGCTTGACACAATTCTCAAGGAGCACGCCCCAGACATACGGGCAATCGACGTACTTTCCATAGACGTTGAGGGGTGGGAGTTAGAAGTCCTCCGCGGCCTCGACCTTGATCGCTACCGGCCAAAGGTGATGGTGATCGAGAATTTCTTATCCGACCGATCCTATCGGCAGTACGCGCGGTCGAACGACTACACGCTCTGGCGACGTTTACCACCCAATGAGGTATACGTGGCGACTGAATTGCTCCGCGGGTGGGAGAGAGTGGCCGCCAATTCGCGAGAGACGTTGCTGGAGTTGCCGCCGTCCAGATGGTTTCGCAGCGTCGGGCGGAACGTCCGTAAGCGGCTAAAGGCCCTGCGGGCCGCACGGAGCGCGGCGTAGCAGTCTGGCTTCACAACGGCGCAAGCACGTCGCTTTCTTCCGCGTCGATGGCTACGGCCTGTACCATCGGCCGATCAGATGCTCGTAGAGGACCAGGCCAAGCCCACAATCGAACGGGGCGATCAGCCGCCCGCCGTCAGGCCAAGTCGTCGGAGGGCGGCCCTCAAAGCGCCGCCCCGGTGGTTTCGATGGCGCGGGTTCATAGCCCTTGGGGTGGTTGTGGCCATCCTTGCGGGACTTGCCGGCGGTGGGGTTCTGGCCTATTCCACGATCAGGCGTGACGCCAATCAGTTGCAGGATCGACTGACCTCGCACTTGGAGCTCGGCCAGCGAGAGTTGGAGGCCGCTAAAACCAGTCTTAAACAAGCAAACGCCACGCATGACGACAAGCTGATCGCCCAAGCCAAGATCCATTTCATCAACGCCAAGCTGCAGTTTCTGACCGCCAGCCAGATTGCCGACAGCAGCGAGCTCCTCGGTCGGCTGGAGAATCTGCCATCGGTCGGCCAGCTGGCAACCTCGAGGCACGCGGCGGTCAACGATATTTCCGAGATGGGAATCCATCTCTCGCAAGCAGGTCTAGGTCTCGCTGACCTGGATGGACTTCTTATCAAGCCGCCAAGCGGTGGTCAGCAAGGGCAAGGCTTGTTGTCAATGATCAATCAGGTCAAAGCCAAGATAGATCCCGTCAGGGGGGAGCTTAGCGCTGCTTTGAAGGCGGCCGACTCCATGGACGTGAGCTTGCTTCCGAGTAGCCAGAAAGCAACCTTCCTCAAGGCGCGCGGCACGATCGGCTTGGCTCTGACCTCTATCGATCAATTCAAGGCGTTGGTGCCGATCCTTGTCGAGATTCTTGGCGGCACCGTCGCACGAACTTACTTGATTGAGCAGGTCAATCCTGCCGAGCTAAGGCCAGGCGGTGGATTCATTGGAAGCTTCAGCTTGCTGCGTGCCGACCACGGCATGTTGACCCTGACAAAGAGCGACGACGTTAGCGAGTTCTCCCTGTCTCGTGGGGGTTTGGGTGACCCGAATTATGTAGAGCCTCCCGGACCCATACGCGAGTGGTTGCCGTACGTGGGCTGGTCTTTCTACGACAGCAACTTTTTTGCAGACTTTCCATCCAATGCTCGAAAGGCAGAGGATTTCGCACAGCAAAAGGTCGGCCACATTGACGCAGTGATCGCTCTTGACTACTTCACCGTGGCCAAGATGCTGGAGATCCTGGGGCCACTTCCGGTACCTGGTTACAACATGACCCTGACTTCTGACAATTTCATCAACACCGTCGTGAAGTACGATCTCGACGCAACCGCCGGCGATAAAAATGCCGCGATCATCCACAAGGCGATCCTCATCGCCTCGGCAGGTCCGCTCTTGCAAAGGGTCGTTGCGCTCCAGCCAGCTCAGTGGCCCGCTCTTATCGGTGCGCTGAATGATTTGGCCGCCTCGCGTCATCTCCAGGCCTACTTCAACAATCCCGACGTCCAGAAGACGATCGCTGGATACGGTTGGGCCGGCGACATGAAGAACTCAGCGACCGCTGACTATTTGATGGAAGTTGAGGCAAATCTGGGTGGATCGAAAGCGAACTACTACGTCGTGCGCCATTTCACCCTGGAGCTGACCCATGACCGGACGAATCTTCACCATAGGCTCACGGTTGAGCTCACCAATAACACGCCCTATGTGTATCGCAGCCACGACCATTACCAGTTCTACACCCGGTTGCTCATCAGCGACAAAACGGCCCTTGTTACGAACGGTGGTCTACTTCACGGGCCACCTGGATTTATTGGCCGCACCTTGCCAGGTCCTCCTCCGCCACCAGGGCTGCAGCAGAGTGAAGGTTGGGCATACGTGAAGGGCTACGGCAACAAAACGACAATCGTGTTCAACTGGGATACCCCATGGACGCCCAACCATCGCGGCGAGGAGCAGATCTACTGGCAAAAGCAACCGGGCACGAGCGTTGACAAGGTTGATGTCGTATGGAATGACCCCGCCAATGGCCATACGTACCGAGCCAGCGGGGATCTTGGTCAGGATCGGGTGATCACCCTGGCACCCAAGGGTGTCACCATCGCGCAGGGCCAGGTGGGCACATTCCAGTTGCCGAGCCTGAGCCTCGGGTAGAGTTGTTAGCCCGAGCGCGACCTCGGCTAGCCGACTTCGGCCCCGTCGTCTAGTGGCCTAGGACGCAGCCCTCTCAAGGCTGAGATCGCGGGTTCGAATCCCGCCGGGGCTACCAACCGC
>WNFI01024772.1_pt1 | contig 10108 bp, 9 predicted proteins | sample 5400471 | NCBI WGS metagenome assembly WNFI01 (sample SAMN13153348, study PRJNA577476) | soil metagenome | isolation source: 100 cm saprolite on Douglas fir-dominated hillslope | place: USA:California | collected 2013-09-17
GACGAGGCGAGCGAGAAGTGGGGCGTCAAGGTGACGCGGGTGGAGATCCGCGAGATCGATCCGCCCAAGTCGATCCAGGACTCGATGGCGCTGCAGATGCAGGCCGAGCGCGAGCGCCGCGCGCAGGTGACTGCGGCGGAGGGGCAGAAGCAGGCCGCCATCTTGAAGGCCGAGGGCGAGAAGGCCGCCAAGCTGCTGACCGCCGAGGGCGACCGCGATGCGCAGATCGCGCGCGCCGAGGGAGATCGCCAGTCGGAGATCCTGCGCGCCAACGGAAACGCGCAGGCGATGACCACGCAGTTCAAGGCCATCAACGAGGCCGGCGTGTCGCCGCAGATCCTCGCCCTCAAGTACATCGAGGCGCTGCAGAACATGAGCAGCGGCTCCAACAAGGTCTTCATCCCCTATGAGGCGACGGCGCTGCTCGGCGCGCTGGGCTCCATCTCCGAGGCGGTGGGTGGAACCAAAGCCCTCTTGCCCAAGCTCGATCAATCGGTGCTCTCGGCAGCGGCGGCGGCGGCGGTGCGTCCGAAAGGCTAAGCTGCGCGGCATGGTCACCGACAAGAAGCTGGGCTTCATCGGCGCCGGCAACATGGGCGAGGCGCTGCTCAAGGGATTGCTCAAGACCGGGGCGGCGAAGCCCGCGCAGATCCTCGCCAGCGCCCGGCGGCCCGAGCGCGTCCGCGAGCTGGTCCAGGCTTACGGCGTCCGCGGCGGCAGCAACGCGGAAGTCACGCGGGAGAGCGACGTCGTCGTTCTCTGCGTGAAGCCGCAGATCCTCGATCAGGTGCTGCGCGGCATCTCGACCGAGGTCTCGCGCGAGAAGCTGATCATCAGCATCGCGGCCGGCGTGCCCATCGCGGCCATCGAGCGGCGCCTTCATCCCCCGGTGCGGATCGTGCGCGCGATGCCCAACACGCCGGCCACGGTCGGCGCGGGGGCGACGGCGATCTCGCTCGGCGAGCACGCGACCGAGGCGGACCTCGCCACCGCGCGCACCATCTTCGACTCCGTGGGGCTCACCGTCCAGCTCGACGAGTCGCAGCTCGATGCGGTCACGGGCCTGTCTGGGAGTGGCCCGGCGTACATCTTCCTCATCATCGAGGCCCTGGCCGACGCGGGCGTCAAGGTCGGGCTCTCGCGCCGGGCCTCGCTGCAGCTCGCGGCGCAGACGGTGCTCGGCAGCGCCAAGCTCCTCATCGAGAGCGGCCAGCACCCGGGCATGCTCAAGGACGGCGTCACCAGCCCGGGCGGCACGGCGATCGCGGGCCTGCACACGCTGGAAGCAGGCGGCCTGCGCAACGTGCTCATGAATGCGGTCGAAGCGGCAACGAAGCGGTCGCGCGAGCTGGGCGAAGATTTCCTGCGCAAGTTATAGAGGCGCCATGGACCTCTCCGGAATGCAGCTCGCGCTCGAGGGCGCGCCCAAGGAGCAGCTCGACAGGCTGCAGTTGCCGCCCGAGGTGCGCGACTTCCTCGAGAAGCACGACGGCGCGCGCGGCACGGTGGGACCGCGCAATCGGCCGGTCGTGATCTGGAGCGCGGAACAGATCGCGCGCGAAGCGGAGGCTCAGGAGGTGACGCGCGCCACGCCGGGCCTGCTGCTCTTCGGCAGCGACGGCGGCGCCGAGGGCTACGGCTATCTGCCGCGGCAGCACCGCGGCAAGTACGGGCGCATCTCCTTCATGGCCGCGGGCGCGCACGAGTTCGAGAGCCTGGGCGACTCGCTCGACGAGCTGCTCACCGCGCTGGCGCAGGGTCGCTGACGGCGGTCACGGGCGGCGGGCGCGGCTCGATCTCGCCGCCGTGCAGCAGCGCGCCGTGATCGTCGAGCACTTGCTGCAGCGCCGCGTCGGGCTCGGGCAGCGAGTCGGGGTTGCCGATGTGCAGGAAGCGCACGCCGCCCAGCGCCGAAGTGGACCCCTCGACCTCCAGGAAGAGGAGCGAGCTGTCGTCCGAGAACTGCAGCCCTCCGACGCTGGTGCCGCCGGCCACGGGCAGGTGCGCCACTTCGCTGCCGCCGGGGAGTCCGTAGAGGTGCGCGGCGCCGTCCTGGCCCGAGGCCGCGAGCAGCTTTCCGTCGCGCGAGAAGGCGATCGAGGCAGGCGCGGCTCCCTCCATCTTGAGCTCGCCTTTGGGCGCCAGCGTCGCCGGATCGAAGAGCGCGATGCGCGCCGAGGAGCCCACCGCCAGCGTCGCGCCGTCCGCCGAGAGCGCCAGGGCGGATGCCGGCAGCGGCTTTCCGGGCAGCGTCTTTCCGGAGCGAAGGTCGAAGCGCGCGAGTTGGCCGGCCAGTTTCAGGAAGAGCAGCTTGCCGTCGGGCGCGACATACCAGTCCTCGATCGCGCCCGAGGGAAGTGCGAGCGTGCGCAGCTCGCGGCCGGTGGCGGCGTCGCGGACGCTGGGCTCGCCGGTGTCGCCCCGCAGCAGCAGGGAGCCGTCGGGGAGGAAGTTGGCGTCCTTCGCCGGCCGCTGCAGCTTGAACTGGTTGCGCAGGCGGTTGGCCGCCAGATCCCAGATGCTGACGGCGCCGTCGGCGCGAAGCGCGGCCAAGAGCGTGCCCGAGGCAGACAGCGCCAGGTCCAGCACGGGGCCTCCTTCCTGCAGCGAGGCGACGAGCTTGCCGTCGCGGTCCCAGCGCCCGATCACGCCCGCGCTCCCGCCCGCCGCGTAGCCCCCGCCGGGAAGGAAGGCGAAGTCGGTGAAGGAGCCCGGCACGCCGCGCCGCTCGGTCGCGACGTCCCAGAGGAGCAGCGCGTTCTGCTGCTCGCCAACTGCGATCTGCTGCCCGTCAGGCGAGAAGTCGACCCACACCGGCGGAGCGGGGCGCGGCAGCACCGCCAGCAGCTTGCGCGACTCCGCGTCCCAGAGGCGGACGGTGCGGTCGAGCGAGGCCGAGGCGACGCGCATTCCGTCGCGGGAGACGGCGAGGTGGGCCACGCGCTCGCTGTGTCCCGCGAGGACGCCCAGCGGACGGCCGCCGGCGTCGAAGAGGTGGATGTCGCGGTCCGTGGTCGCTGCCAGCAGATTTCCGCCGCAGCCGATCTCGTGCTCGCCGGGCGGCAGCGGGAGCAGGGCCGAGCCCTCGAGACGGACGCCGCCTTCGTTGGAATAGAGGAGCTTGCCGCCGCCGCAGTCGGCGATGCGCAGCGAGCCGAAAGGCAGCGTTCCCGACTGGCCGCTGGGCGGATCCAGGAAGCGCGTGCCGTCGGCGCAGGCCGCGAGAAGTCGCCCGACCGAGAACGCGATCGATCCCTCGCTGGAGCTGGCACAAGTAATCGAGCCCAAGAGCGCCCCGCTGTCGCGCGCGTGCAGCCGCACGGTGCCGGCGAGGTCGCGCGAGGCGATGGCGCCGCCGTCGGCCGAGAAGGCGACGGATTTGATCGGCTCCGGGGCGGTGAATCGCCACAGCTCGCGGCCGGTCGAGAGATCGAAGACGCGCGCGTTGGAGTCCATGCCCGCCGCGGCGATGGTCTTGCCGTCCGGGGAGAAGGAGGCGGTGATCACCCAGCCTTCGGGGCCGGCGATGCGCGTGACCCCGGCGGCGTCCGCGCCCTCGATGACCGCGCCCCAGCGCGCCTGCGGGCTGTCCTCCTGCACGCGGGCCCCGGCGTAGAAGATCTCCGCCTTGTGCCAGAGGAACTCGCGCTCGGCGCCGTGCGCTTTCTCGAGAAACGCCTGCGCGAGGTTGTGCCGCGCCTCCGCCAGCGCCGCCTTCGCCCGCCGGGACTCGTCGTGGATCACGAGCAGCGCCGCGATCAGGAGCAGGAGCGCGAGGCCGCTCACCGCCGTGAGCCCGCGGTGCTTCTGGACGAAGCGGCGGAGCAGCTCCCACGAGCTGTACTGGTAGGCGCGGACGTTGCCGCCGGTCAGGTAGGTCTCGACCTCCCGGGCGACCTCTTCCGCGCTTCCGTAGCGGGAGGCGCGATCGCGCTGCAGGGCGTGCTCGGCCACGGCCGAGAGCTCGGGCGGCGCGTCGCGCAGGAGCGATCGGACCCGCGGCGGCGGGTCGGCGATCACTTTCGCGATCACCGAGTACGCCGAGGCGCCGTCGAAGGGCGGGCGGCCGGTGAGGATCTCGAAGAGGATGGCGCCGAGGCTCCACACATCGCTGCGCTCGTCGATCTCCTCGAGCTTCCCCTGCGCCTGCTCCGGGCTCATGTACGACGGCGTCCCGAGCGCCTGTCCGGCCATGGTTGCGCCGGCAGAGCGCATCAGCTCCGCCTCGCGCGCCACCTCCTTGCCCCGCACGTCCTTCTGTCCACGGGCCTTGGCGAGGCCCCAGTCGAGGAGCACCGTCTCGCCGAACTGGCCGATCATGACGTTCTCGGGCTTCAGGTCGCGATGCACGACGCCGCGGCTGTGCGCGTAGGCGACGGCGTGGCAGATGTCCGAGAAGTGCGAGAGCAGCTTGAGCCGCTCGGCCAGCGTGCGCGCCTCGGCCAGCTTCTTCTTCAGGGTGACGCCGCGGACCAGCTTCTGCGTGTAGTAGGTGGCGCCGTCGGGGCGCACGCCCAGCTCGTAGACGGGGACGATGTTGGGGTGCTCGAGCTGCCCGGTGATGCGCGCCTCGCGCACGAAGCGAGAGGACGCGGCCTGCGAGGTGCTTCGCGGCGTTCCGCCCGGCGGCACTTCGGCGTCGGGCAGGAGCTCCTTCAGCGCGATCTCGCGACCGAGGTGCTGGTCGAACGCCAGCAGCACGCGCGACATCCCTCCGCGCCCGTATTCGCTGCGGACCTCGTAGCGGCCCGGCGTTTCCGGGGTGACGGGACCTTCTTCGCTCCCCGACATCTTCGGGGGGACGACGGTGGGCGTCGCGTCCGGATGCGAGCGGACGACGGTTGCCCCTCCGTCATCTTGCTGGCGCGAGAGCGTCGAGTCGGCATCCTGCTCGCGCGCCACCGTCCGCTGCCGATCGGACGCAGCCTGGACGTCGGGGCGGGCGATGGTCTTTGCGGAGTCTTTCTCGTCCAAGGGACGCGGATTCTACCTGCCCGGCGGCCCAGCGCGACCATCTCCCTCGGCGCCGGCAAAAAAAAATTTTTTTGCCGGGGCGCGTTTTGGACGGGGGTCGCGTTCTGGGGCTTCGAAAACGAGACCCCACCCGCCGCCGCTCGAGGAGGGCGGCCTGGCACGCGGCCTGCTTTCGCTACTTCACGTGAACCGTCACGTCCGCAGACAAGCCGGGCCGCAGGGGGAGGTCGCTCGGAGGATCCACCCAGGCGATGCGCACCGGCACGCGCTGCACCACCTTGACGAAGTTGCCGGAAGCGTTGCTGTGGGACCTACGCTGCCGGCCTGCGCAGCACACCGGCCAGCGAGGCGGGGTCGGCCTGGTCGCTCGGGTTGACGCTGACGTGGCGGTAGAGCACCTCGCCGCCCTTCGCCACCACCAGCGTGCCGCCCTGCTGCCAGGGGTCGCCCCGGATCTTCCCCTGGCGGAAGCCCTTCCTCAGCGTGCGGATGAACGGCAGCCAGCCGCGCGGTCCCAAGGTGAGCAGGGCGGAGCGCTTGAGGCCGGCGGCCCGGTAGCTCTGGCGCGACCGGTCGGTGAGGAGCGTCATCGATTCCGGCAGCTGCGCCCGCGCCGCGAAGTCCTTGGCCATGGCGGGCGAGCCGTTGCCGATGACGACCAGGCGCGCCCCGGCGCGTGCAATCTCGTCTGCGTGCGGCCGCAACTCGGCCACTTGCTCGCGGCAGTGCGCTCAGCCGAAGTGGCGCACGAAGACCAGCACCACCGGCCCGTCGCGCCACAGATCTCCCAGGCGCAGGTCGCGCCCTTCGAGGTCCAGCACTACGCTTTCCGAAAGCTGCATGGGCCCTGAGATGCGGATGAAGCGGGCTCGATTCCAGGAATCGTTCTAAAAATCGTCTGGCTGGACTTGCTCGCGGCCGATCGGCGTGTCGTACGAGAGCACGACCTCGTTCTCGACGATGCGCGCCTTCTTGCGCAGGCCCTCGATCCACTTGGTGTACAGCTCGCCCTGCTTCTGCTGGATGAGCCTCTCCTGCACCGTCTTCTTCTCGGCGGCGTCGAGCTTCGAGACGTCGGCCCGCTCGCGCGACTTGAGCTTGAAGACGTACCAGGTGTCGCCTTCCTCGACCGGCGCGGCCGGTATCGCACCTGGCAGCGTGAGCGCGAACACCGCCGTCGACAGCTTCGGCGCCTGGCCGATGCCCGGCACGAACCCGCCCGAGGGGTGGAAGGCTTCGGTGTCCGCCGTCTGCGGCGTGGTGAAGGACGTGAAGTCGAACTGGCCCGCGTCGGCCTTCTTCTGCGGGAACAGATCTCCAAGCTGCTTGCCCGAGCGGAGCTGCGAGAGCGTCTCCTCCGCCTTCTGCTTCGCCGCAACCTTCGCCTTGTCGGCCTGCACCAGCTCCTTGGCGATCTGCTTGCGGACCTCGTCCAGCGGCTGCGCCCGGGCGGCGCGCTCCTCCTCTGCCTTGAGGAGATGGAAGCCCGACCGGTCCTTGAAGATCTCCGACACCTGCCCGGGCTTGAGCTTCAGCGCCTGCTCCTCCAGCGTCTTGCCGTACGGAGACTGGCCCTTGGCAATGAAGCCCAGGTCGCCGCCGCTGGCCTTGGTGGCCTGGTCCTCGCTGCGCGCCTTGGCCACCTCGGCGAAGTCCTTGCCCGACTTCACTTCCTTCTGCGCCGTCTCGATGCTGGCGCGCGCCGCCGCCTCGACGTCGGAGCTGGAGCCGGGCGGAACCGGAATGGTGATGGCCCGCACCTTCATCGCAGCCGGCTGCGTGAAGCGGGTGGCGAGGTCGGCCTCGTACTTCTTCTGGATCTCGTCGCCGTGCGCCTTGGCGTAATCGTCGGCCTCGGCGTCTGTGGCGGTCACCTTGTCGCGGAACATGAAGGCGTTGAAGCGCACGTAGCTGATGGCCGCGCTTTCGTGCGTCGGAGACGTTGGCGCCCGCGATGGCCGCCTGCACCACCTTGGCCCTCATGAGATCGCGCCGCCACGCGTCCTCGAAGCGGTTGATGCTCATTCCGTAGCCGTTCTCGACCAGGCGCTTGTAGTAGTCGAAGTCGAACTTGCCATCCTGCTGGAACTGGGGGCTCTTGCCGATGGCGTCCGCCACCTCGTTATCGGTGACCTGGATGCCCAGCTCGCCGGCCTGCTGCGCGATCAGCTCCTGATCGATCAAGCCCTTGAGCGTCTCCTGCTTGAGGTTGTCCTGCCTGGCGTTGTCGGTGGTGTACTTCCCGCCGCGCATCTGGGCCATCTGGCGGAAGCGGTTTGAGTACGCCTGCGCGAAATCGCTGGCCGTGATCAGCTCGCCGTTGACCTTGGCCGCCCAGGTCTCCGGAGTCCGCGTGCGGAAGCCCGTCGACCCGCGGCCGAAGGAGAAGATGAAGGTGACGATGATGGCGCCGAAGATGAGCGCGATCAAAGAGGACTTCGCGTTCGACCGCATGACGTCGAGCATCGGACTGCGACTCCTTGGAGCGATGGCGCTGGCCGGCCGCAAAACTGCCGTACCCACGGCCGCTTGAAAGGCTTGACACCCTAGAGAAGCCGGGCGACAGATGCAAGTGGAAAAACTGGCGTCGAAGCCGACGGAAGGAGCGAGGCTAAAGCCGGGAAGGACCTCCGTCCGCCCCGGGTTCCAAGAGTTCAAGTGGGTTCCATCCTCAAACGCTTTCGCGAGCCGATCTTCGTGGTCGCCCTGTTGGCGATCCCGTTCGTGATCTTCTTCGTCAAGGCGAAGAAGGGCATCGAGCTGAACCGCGTCGACAAGGCCTTCATCGCCGTGATGGCGCCGATCGAGCGCACCATCACCGGCGCGGTCTTCGGCATGGTCGACGTCTGGAACGGCTATTTCGCGCTGCGCGGCGTGCGCGAGGACAACGTCCGCCTGCGGCGCGAGGCGATGCGAGGCCGCATGGTCGCCCAGCAGCTTGCCGAGCTGCGGCTGGAGAACGACCGGCTCCGCCACCTGCTCGACTATACCGACAAGCAAGCGCCTACCCGGCTGGTGATCGCCAAGGTTGTGGCGGTCGGCGCCTCGCCGCACAGCCACACGCTGCGGATCGCGCGCGGCACCGAGGACGGCATCGTCAAGGGCGCGGCGGTGATCACGGCCGACGGCATCGTCGGCACCGTGGCGCAGCTCACCGGCAGCTACGCCGACGTGCAGCTCATCGTCAGCCCGCTCTCGGCGGTGCCGGCCATCACCCAGCGCACCCGCAGCCGCAGCACCGTCAAGGGCACCGGCGACATCGCCCGCTGCAAGCTCGAGTACGCGCCGCGCACCGACGATCTGATGGACGGCGACGTGCTCGTCACCGCCGGCGGGACGGGCTTCTTCCCGCAGGGGCTGCGCATCGGGCGCGCCGCCAACGTCACCCGCAAGCAGAGCGGGATGTTCCTCGCCGCCGAGGTGGTTCCGGGGGTGGACTTCTCGCGGCTCGACGAGGTGGCGGTGGTGGCGGCCGAGTTGCCGCCGCAGCCGCAGCAGCACGGTCGAGCGGACGCGGATGCCCAGGCGGCCGACATCGCCCCGGCGACGGCGGGGACGGCGCAATGACCCTGCGCATCGCCCTCGTCGTCTTCGTCTGCATGGCGCTCGCCGTGGTGGAATCGGTGGTGCCCTTCCTCTTCCACCTGCGCTCCGCCCGTCCGGACCTCTTGCTCGTCGTCGTGCTCTACCTCTCGCTGCACGACGAAATCATACGGGGCGCGGCGCTCTCGGCGGTGGCCGGTTATTTCTCGGACTTGACCTCCGCGACGCCAGCCTTCCTCTATACCTTCCTCGCCGTGCTCACCTTCGTGGTCCTGCGCATGGGCGGCAGCGCGCTCAAGACCGAGGGCGGCGCGCAGTCGGTGGCGGTGGCCTTCGGCGCCTCGCTGGTGCACTCGCTGATCGCGACCGTGGTGTTCGGCTTTTTCACCGGCGCCGGGTTCCACCTCGAGATCGCGCCGCTGCTCTGGTCGGCGCTGGGCACCGCCTGCGCCGCGCCGATGGTCTTCTACATCCTGCGCCGGCTCGACGCGGGTTTCCTCCCCGCCGACACGGCGGCAGGGGGGGTGCGCTGATGCTGATCCGGCGCGACTTCGACGACATCCGCGAGATCCGGCCGCGCGCGGCGCTGGGCGCCCTGCTGGTCGTCTGCGCCATGCTGGTGCTGGTGGTGCGTCTTTACCAGCTGCAGATCCTGCGCGGCGAGGACTACGTCAGCCAATCCATCGCCAACTTCCGCAAGTCACTCTTCGTGCCCGCGGACCGCGGCGTCATCAAGGACAGCCGCGGCCGGGCGCTGGTCGACAACCGGCCCTCCTTCGACGTCTTCATGACCCCCGCCTTCTGCAAGGGCAAGGAGCGCGACGAGGTCATCGACAAGCTCAAGGACTACCTGCGGCTCGCGCCCGAAGACCTCGAGCGCATCAAGACCGACTATCAGAAGAGCTGGCTCTCCAAGGATCGGCTGGAGCGCTTCAAGCCCTTCCTCGTCGCGCTCGACATCCCCCGCGACCAGGTCGACGTGCTCGAGGCGCACAAGACCGAAATGTCGTGCGTCAACCTGATCCCGACGCCGCACCGCGCGTACCGCGGCAGCCCGTCGCTCGGCCACGTGCTCGGCTACATGAGCGAGGTCACGCCCGACGAGATGGACGACCACCCCGAGTACCGGCGCGGCCAGACCATCGGGCGGCAGGGCATCGAGCGGCGCTGGGAGCGCGAGCTGCGCGGCGCGGACGGCAAGCAGAACATCGCCGTCGACGCCAAGGGCCGCGAGCTCGACAAGGACACGCAGGAGGCGCTCATCCCCGAGGGCGAGCGGCTGGTGCCGGCGACGCCCGGCAACAACCTGGTCCTGAGCATCGACGAGCGGATTCAGGAGGCCGCCAACGCCGCCTTCCCCGGGCGCGCCGGCGGGGTGGTAGTGCTGGAAGCGAAGACCGGCTTCGTGCTGGCGATGATCTCGCGGCCCTCGTTCGATCCGAACATGATGTCGGGCCGCATCTCCCGTGCGCAGCTGAAACAGCTGTCGGAGGATCCGCTCAAGCCGATGCTCAACCGGGTGATGAACGAGAACTACCACCCGGGCTCGACCTTCAAGATCGTCACCTCGCTCGCGGGGCTGGAGAACAAC
>WNFI01057471.1_pt1 | contig 10108 bp, 6 predicted proteins | sample 5400471 | NCBI WGS metagenome assembly WNFI01 (sample SAMN13153348, study PRJNA577476) | soil metagenome | isolation source: 100 cm saprolite on Douglas fir-dominated hillslope | place: USA:California | collected 2013-09-17
ATCGCGGCAGCGACGAGCAGCATCTGCAGTGGAGTCGCCAGCACCTCGCCCTGGCCGATCGCGGTTGAGCCGACGGCGAGTTCGCCCTTGATCTGAGAGGCGGCGGGGAGCGTGCTGGTGGCGGCCCCTGGCAGCCCTATGTCCTTGTTGAAGCCGAACTTCTCGGCCATCGCCACGAGCCGCTGCGCTCCCAGCTTGACGCCGAGCGGCGTGAACACGGAGTTGCAGGAGACGGCGAAGGCCAGTTCGAGGGAGCCGCCGCAGTTCTCCCCGTTGGCGTTGTTCAGACGGACGCCGTCGAGCGTCGCGTAGCTCGCGTAGGGGAAGACCGTGCGAGGCGTGGCGACGTGCGAGCTGAGCGCACCGGAGACGGTGATGATCTTGAACGTCGAGCCCGGCGGCTGGAGGCCTTCGAGCCCGATGCCCGCGACCGCCAGGATCTGGCCGTCGGAGGGCCGCATCGCCACGACTCCCCCGAGCTGGCCACCCAGCGCCGTGACGGCGGCCTGCTGCACGGATGTGGAGATCGTCGTCCGCAGCGCCGGCGAGGGCTTCGCCGGGGCCGAGGCGAGGATCGCGCTGCCCGCGAGCAGCTCGCCTCCGGGCCTGCCCCGCAGGCGGTCGTCCAGCGAGCGCTCGAGCCCGCTGACGCCCACTTCGGCGTCCCCCGGTACGCCTTCGCCTTCCAGCGCGTGTCGCCTCGACGCCGGGATCGGGCCGAGCTCGCCCACGACCGCGCTGCCGAGCGCCCCGAGCGGCGTGTTGCGCGGGCCGCTTTCGCCTTCGGGCGGGCTTTCCGCGAGCACCGAGCCGTCGCGGGCCAGCAGTGTGGCGCGGCGAGGCAGCGTCGTGCGGCGGCTGAGCGTCGAGCCGGATGGCACGCCGGGAAAGCCCTCCGATCGTGTCCACGCCACGCGGGTTTCGCCTTCTTCGGACACGGTCCGCAGCGTGTACTGCAACGACAGCACGCCCCAGAGGCGGCTGTGGACCCGCACCGGCACCGCGACACGCCCGCCCCCGAGAGAGCGGGCACGCCCGGCGATGCTGCGGGCGGCGGCGGTGGCGGTGCGCGTGTCCGCTTCGTAGTCGGCCACGAACTCGCTCGGTGAGACCTCGTGCCGGGCCGAAGGGGTGATCTCGGAGTACATCGCGGCGTAGTCGCCCCTGCTCCAGGCCTGCACGAAGCGGTCGGCGAGCGCGATCGAGGGAGAGGAGCCGTGGTTCGCGCCGACGATCAGGCCGATCAGGAAGGCCACGGTGGCCAGCGCGAGGACGGGGATAGCGCGTCGCAGGCGCTGGTTGTGACTGTCAGTCAATTGAGCTTGTAGAACATGCTGGTGACCGGGCTCGACTGGCTAATTGTCGCGTTCGCGGCGGTCCTCGCCGTTTTCGGGTTTCGCCAGGGGTTCATCGTCGGCGCTCTGTCCTTCGCCGGCTTCCTGGCAGGCGCCTTCCTCGGCACGCGCCTGGCACCCCTCGTCCTGCCGAAAGGCTCGGCCTCGCCCTACGCGCCGGCCTTCGGCCTGCTCGGCGCCCTGCTCGGCGGCGCGATCCTCGCAAGCGGCCTCGAGGGTCTCGGCTTCCGGCTGCGCCGAACGCTGATCGTGCCGGGCCTCGGCGCCCTCGACGGCGCCCTCGGCGCCGTGCTGGGAGCGGCGCTGGCGCTGGGCGTGGTGTGGATCACCGCCGCCGTCGCCGGCCAGACGCAGGGCGCGCAGCAGCTCCGCGCCGATATCCAGCGCTCGGCGATCCTGCGCGGGCTCAACGCCGTGCTGCCCCCTTCGGGCCCGATCCTCGACGCACTCGCGCGCCTGGACCCCCTGCCGTCGATCACAGGGCCGTCCCCGAACGTCGCGCCGCCGCAACCGGGCGTCGCGCGACTGCCGGGGGTCAAACGGGCCTCCGGTTCGGTCGTGCGCGTGATCGGCACCGCCTGCGGCCTTGCGATCGAGGGCTCGGGCTGGGTCGCCGAGCCGGACCTCGTCGTGACCAACGCGCACGTCGTCGCGGGAGAGCAGGACACGACCGTGCAGGTGGGCGGGCACGGCGCGGAGCTCGCCGCCGAGGCGATCGCCTTCGATCCCAACGAGGACCTCGCCCTGCTGCGCGTCCCGGGACTCGGGCTGCCATCGCTGTCGCTGTCGGCCTCGGCCGAAGCGGGCACGGGCGGCGCGATCCTCGGCTACCCCGAGAACGGCCCCTTCGATGTTGAGCCGGCGCGCATCGGGCGCACCCAGACCGTCGAGACACAGAACGCTTACGGGGAAGGCCCCGTACAGCGGCTCCTGACGCCGCTGCGGGGCGTGGTCCGCCCCGGGAACTCCGGTGGGCCCGTCGTCGATGACGCAGGCCGCGTGCTCACGACCGTCTTCGCCTCCACCGTGGGCGCCGGGCAACGGGGTGGCTACGGGGTCGCCGACGCCACCGTCGCCACCCTGCTCCACCGTGTTGCAGCGGGCCGCGGCGGCGCGGTCTCGACGGGCCCTTGCACGGCGGGGTGAGCGGGCGGCGCGCGCGGGCTCCCTCGACACGGCCTCACAGCCTGGCGCGGCGCGCCCCCAGGCGACGCGCTGTTCGACGCCAACCGTCAGGTGCCCGCCGGGGCTGGCCGTTTCGGCGATTGCCTCGGCGCGCGCGCCTTGCGAGTTGTCTGCTCCTTCGCCGGCATCGCGGAAGCGCGAGCCTCGCTCTGCTTCCGGTTCGCGCTCGGCCTCCGCGCCGGCGTCGCGCTCGGCCGCCGCGCCGGCGTCGCGCTCGGCTCGGCGTCGCGTTCGTCGATCGCGATCTGCACCGAGGCAAGCCGGTGGGTCAGCTTGGTTCGCTGTGCTTCCAGCTCCTCGGCACTCAGCAGGTGCGGCCCGCCGCCGCGGCGCCCGCTCGGCGGCGGCGCGACGCCTGGATGCGCAGCTTCGAGTGCCCCGAGGACCAGCTCCAGCGAGGCGATCTCCGCACGAATCGCGTTGCGACGCCCCGCGTCCGGACCTCGCGGGGGCTGCGCCGCCGGCTCTGACACGTACAGCGCCGCCGCCACCTCGCGAGGGCTGACGCCCTGCTCGATCGCCGCACGCGCGGCGCCCGCGGCGATCTCGCCGGCGGGGGAGGCGCCCATCGCCGTGCGGGCCACGTAGGTGCCGCTGCCCTGCTGTGTCTCGAGCAGGCCCTCCTGCTCGAGGCGCTGGTACACCGCCCTCACGGTGTTGAGGTTGACGCCGATCGTCTCGGCCAGTTCGCGCAGGCCCGGCAGACGCCGGCCGGGCTGCAGGCGGCCTTCGCCGATCCGCGAGCGCAACGCCCAGGCAAGCTGAACGCCCAGGGGCACCTCCGCTTCGCGATCGACCGCAATCTCCCACGGGAGCGCAACGGGGGCAGTGCCCTGCCGACGGTTGACCATACGAGAACGGTAGCGGTAGTAGAAGTCGCTTTACAGTGTGCTAGTCAACTATTACAGTAGCGAAATGGCATCACGTCCCCACGTCGCCGGCGCCGAACGACGCGTCGTGCGGAAGCTCTCGCGGCCGCTCCAGCGACTGCTGGAGGAGTTCGGCGACATGATGATGCTGACCGGCAAAACGCTGTTCTCGGCGTTGCGGCCGCCGTATCCCTACGGAGGCGAGTTCGTCTCGCAGTTCCTGTTCACCCTGCGGCTGGTCTGGTTCCCGCTGCTGCTCACGACCGTTGCCATCTCCTACGGCGCGCCCGGCCTGCAGGCGGCGAACTTCCTGACGGTGTTCGGCGCGCTGGATCGGCTCGGCGGATTCTTCGTGCTCGCCTCGATCCGCGAAATCGGCCCTCTGATCACGGCGATCGTGATCGCCGGCGTCGCCGGCACCTCGATCACCGCCGACCTCGGTGCCCGCAAGGTCCGTGAGGAGCTCGATGCGTTGCAGGTGCTCGGGGTCGACCCTGTCAAGAACCTCGTCGTGCCTCGCTTCCTGGCGCTGATCGTCGCGACGGGCCTGTTCGACATCTACGCGCTGCTGTTCGGCATCTTCGGCGGCGTGCTTGCAGAGATCGTCAGCGGCGGCTCGGTCGGGCCGTTCTGGAACACGCTGTTCGCGAACTCCTCGGTCACGGACCTGTGGGGATCGGTGCTCAAGTGCACGCTGTTCGGGGCGATCATCGCGATCGTCCACTGCTACAAGGGGATGTCGGCGTCGGGCGGGGCCGAGGGCGTCGGCCGCGCGGTCAACGAAGCCGTCGTGATCTCGTTTCTCGCCTTCGGCGCGTTCAACTACGTGTTCACGCAGACGCTGCTCGCCACCCACCCGAACATCCTGGTGATCAAGTGAACGAGCTGCTCGCTCTGCCTCGCGAATGGCTCGAGGCCGCCAGCGAGATCGCGCAGTTCACCGGCAAGGTGATCGGCGACGTGTGGAGCCTGCGCGTGATGCGCTTCTTCGGCGAGACGCTGCGCCAGGCTGGAATCCTGATCGTCTTCTCGACGCTCGTGATCTGGAGCCTCGTGTTCATCACGGGCCTCAACACATGCGGCATACAGGGGGCCTACTTCACCGAGTCGACGGGCGCGCCGACCTATGCCGGCGTGTTCGCCGCCTGGTGCAACCTGCGCGAGGCGATCCCCTACGCCTTCGGCTACATGATGTCGGCCAAGGTCGGGACCGGGATCGTGGCCGAGCTCGGCGCGATGCGGATCTCCGAGGAGATCGACGCGCTCGAGGTGATGGGGGTCAACTCGGTGACGTTCCTCTGCGCGACCCGCCTGCTCGCCGCCTGGATCGTTCTCCCGTTCATCTACATCGGCGCGATCGGCGTGGCATACGGTGCGTCCTACATCGCGGTCGTCAAGCAGATCGGATACGTCTCCTCGGGTGGCTACCTGCTGGTCTTCTGGCAGTTCCAGAATACGCCCGACCTCGTGTTCAGCCTGATCAAGGGCATGTCGATGGCCACCGTGATCGTGCTCGTCGGCTGTTTCTACGGCTACAACGCGAGCGGTGGACCGGTCGGCGTAGGCAAAGCCACGGCCAAGTCGATGGTGCTCAACCTCGTGCTCGTCACGCTGATCGGCATGCTCGGAACGCAGGTCTTCTGGGGCGCCAATCCCCGCGCTCCGATCGGAGGCTAGGAGCGATCGGCGCCGCGTCTCGGCGGGGCCGTCCACGCGCGGCTGAGTAACCCGTCGCCGATCGCTCGCTACGCTCACGCCATGTCGAAGACCCTGCTGATCGCCGAGAAGCCGTCCGTCGGAGGAGATCTCGCGCGCGTTCTGCCGGGGCCCTTCAAGAAGAGCGAGGGGTTCCTGGAGGGGCCCGAGCACGTCGTCACATGGGCGGTCGGCCACCTCGTCCAGCTCGCGGAGCCGGAAGCGTATGACGCCAAATACAAGAGCTGGCGGATGGCAGACCTGCCGATCGTGCCCTCCCCTTTCAAGCTCGTCGTGCGAGACGAGCGCTCGCGCAAGCAGATGACCGTGGTCAGCAAACAGCTCGGCCGCGACGACGTCGAGGAGGTCGTCAACGCCTGCGACGCCGGCCGCGAGGGCGAGCTGATCTTCGCCTACCTCTATGAGAAGGCGAAAGCCAAGAAGCCCGTCAAACGCCTGTGGCTGAACTCGATGACGACCGCGGCGATGCGCGCGGCGCTGGACGCGCTGCGACCCGCCTCGGAGTTCGAGCTTCTCGAGCAGGCCGCCCGCTCGCGCTCGGAGTCCGATTGGATCGTCGGCATGAACGCGACGCGCGCCGCGACGATCAGGCTGCGCAGCTCATTCGACGGCGCCGTCTCGCTCGGCCGCGTGCAGACGCCCACGCTGGCGATCGTCGCGCGCCGCGAGGAGGAGATCAAAGCCTTCCAGCCGGAGCCCTACTGGCTCGTCGACGCGACCTTCCGGGCGGAGGGCGAGCTCGACGGGGGCGTGGCGCCAGGCGAGCGCAGCTACCTGGGCCACTACCAGGCCCCTGCCGGCAGCCCCGGCTCGACGAAAGGCCCACGCCTCGGCACCGAGCAGGAGGCCGAGGCGATCGTCGCCGCCTGCCAGGGCCGGCCGGGCACGATCACGAAGCTCGAGAAGAAAGAGCAGCGCGAGAAAGCGCCGATGCTCTACGACCTCACGACGCTCCAGCGCGAGGCCAACAACCGCTACGGCTTCTCGGCGAAACGCACGCTCGGCGCCGCGCAGCGACTTTACGAGGAGCACAAGGCGCTGACCTATCCGCGCACCAACTCCCGTTACCTGACAACCGACATGATCGAGGAGATCAAGCCGATCGCCGAGCTGGTCGGCCACCAGAGCGACTACCGCAAGGGAGCCGACTACGTGGTGGGCCTCGACGTGCTGGGAGGCCGTCTTCGAGAACACCCGCATCGAGACGACCGTCCCCGCCGAGGGCGCCGAGCACGTCTTCCGCACCCGGGGAAAGCTGCTGCTGGTGCCCGGCTGGCGCGGCGTCTACGACGAGATCGCGGCCGATGCGAAAGCCGACGGCGAGGGCCGCGAGGAGGACGAGGCCGCCGACCAGCAGCTCCCGCGGCTGCAGGCCGATGAACCCGTCCAGACGCTCTCGATCGAGAGTGCCCGCAAGGAAACGAAACCGCCACGGCGCTACAGCGACGCATCGCTGCTGGGCGCCATGGAGACGGCCGGAAAGCTCGTCGAGGACGACGAGCTGCGCGAGGCGATGAAGGAGTCGGGCATCGGCACCCCCGCCACGCGTGCGGCGATCATCGAGCGTCTGATAACCGTCGCCTACCTCGAGCGCGACGGCCGCGCCCTGCTCGCCACCGAGAAGGGCCTCAACGTGATCCGCCTGCTGGGCGAGCACGCCCTGACCTCGCCCGGCCTGACCGGGAGCTGGGAGCAGCGGCTCGGCAAGATCGAGCGCGGCGAGGACTCTCGCAAGCAGTTCATGAGCGACATCGCCGGATTCGCCACCGAGACCGTCAAGACGCTCGACGAGACCCTCAAGGACGTGCGCATACCCCGCGCCCGCCTCGGGCCCTGCCCGGTCTGCGGCCACGAGATCGTGGAGAACCGCAAGGGCTACTCCTGCTGGGCACGCGAGGATCCCGGCTGCGGCTTCGTGATCTGGAAGTCGAAAGCGGGCAAGACGCTGCCGGTCGCCACGGCCAAGGAGCTGATCAAGAAGGGCTACACCGCCCAGGCCGTGACCGGCTTCCGGGGTCGCAGCGGGCGCAGCTTCCGGGCCCACCTGGCGCTGCAGCAGACCGACGAGGGCAAATGGCGCGTCGAGTTCGACGAGCCCTGGGCCCGCGAGGGCGCGAAGCCGCCCGAGACGGACGCCGAGACGGCCGCCGCCGAGTCGTCTGTCGCCGCGCGCAGCGCCGCCTGAGCTCTGAAGCGGCGGGACACCGGACTCGGTCGCGCCACTTGGTGCCGTGGTGCGCGTCGTGTCGGTGCGCCAGGATGGCCGGATGGCGATACGGCTGATCACCGGCCCCGCGAACTCGGGGAAGGCGCAGGTGGTGATGGACATCGCGCGGGCACATCTCGCACGCGGCTCGGACCCTCTGCTGATCGTGCCGACAGGGGCCGACGCCGACCACTACGCGCGCGAGCTGGCCGGCGAGGGGGCGCTGATCGGCGCCCGTGTGGAGCGTTTCGCCGGCCTTGCCCGCGAGATCGTCCGCCGTACCGGTGTCGACGGACAGCTGCTCGATGGCGTCGCCCGCGAGCGCATGGTCGCGGCGCTCGCCGGCCGCGGCGGGCTCGGGGCGGCCGCCCCCGGCTACACGCGCGCCCTCGGCGAGCTGTTCGCCGAGCTGCAGACACTGCGCATCACGCCGGGCCGCTTCGCCGCTGCGCTCGCGAGCTGGGCGGCGGCGGACGGCGAGGATCCCGCCCGCGCACGGCTCGGCCGCGTGTACTCCGCCTACCGGCACGCTCTCGACGACGCGGAACGGCTCGACGCGGAGCAGCGGACGGTCGCCGCGCTCGACCGCCTGCGCGAGCGGCCGTTTCTCTGGGGTGACCCAGCCACCCCCGTGCTGTTCTACGGCTTCGACGACCTGACAGCCCTGCAACTCGACGCGATCGAGACGCTGGGCCGCCTCGTCGACGCGGAGGTGACCGTCTCGCTCGCATACGAGCCGGGCCGCACCGCCTTCGCCGGGCGCGCCGGGACCTACCAGGAGCTCCGGCCGCTCGCCGTGGAGGTCACCGAGCTGCCGCCCCGCGCCGATCACTACGCGCCCGCCTCGCGCGTGCCCCTCGCCCACCTCGAGCGCTCGCTCTTCGAGCCCGGCGCGGGCCGGGTCGAGGCCGGCGGCGCCGTGCGGCTGCTCGAGGGAGGTGGTGAGCGGGCTGAGCTCGAGCTCGTCGCTGACGAGATCGCGGGGCTGATCGCGGGCGGCATGGCGCCCGAGGAGATCGCCGTGATGGCGCGGCCACCGCTCGCGGGCTCCGCGCTGCTCGACGAGGTCTTCGCGGCGGCCGGCGTGCCGATCGCCCAGCTGCGCGTCACCCCCTTCGGCGACAGCGGGCTCGGGGCCGCCCTGCTCGGACTGCTGCGCTGCGCCGAGGCCGAGGGCGAGGACGTTGTGGGGGAGACCGGCGACCTGCTGTCCTGGCTGCGGTCGCCGGGGGTGCTCGATCTCCCTGTGCTCGCGGACCGCTTCGAGGTCCTCGCCCGCCGCCGTGGCGTAACGGGCGCCCAGGCGGCGCGCGCGCTGTGGGAAAGCAGGCATTGGCCGCTGGACGGGCTCGAGCGGCTCGCCGAGGCCGCCGGACGCGGGCCGCTGGCGCTGCTCGACCACGCGGGCCGGGAGCTGCTGCGCCTCTTCAGCGCGCCGCGGCGCCGCTCCGCCGGGCTGCTCGAGGCCACCGAGCTTCAGGACGCCGCGGCCCTCGCGGCGGGACGGCGCGCGCTCGCCCAACTTCGCGACCTGGCCCGCGTCGCACCGGGCCTGGCGCCGGGAACGCCGGCGGAGCTGGCCGCGACGCTCGCTCGCATCGAGCTGATCAGCGGTGAGCGCGCGGCGCCCGGCGCCGTCTCGATCCTCGACCCGCTCGCGCTTCGCGCGCGGCGGGTGCGCGCGCTGTTCGTCTGCGGCCTGCAGGAGGGCGTGTTCCCCGCCCGCGGACGGCCCCGAGCGCTGCTCGGAGACGACGAACGCACACGGCTGGCGGAGGCCTCCGGGCTGCGCCTGGGCCGTTCGCTCGACACCCTGGCCGCCGAGCGATACCTGCTCTACGCCGCCGTCTCGCGGCCACAGGAGCTGCTGGTCCTGAGCTGGCACGTCGCCGACGACGACGGCGAGCCGTCCTCCCGGTCGCTGTTCGTGGACGACGTCTGCGACCTCTTCGCCGGCGACCTCCTCGCCTCGCGCCGCCGGCGGGCGCTCGGCGCGGTCGAGCGCTCCGGCGGCGAGGGCGAGGGTGAGCACGCGCCCCCCTCGCGTGCGGATCTGCGCATCCGGGATGAGCGGCTGCTCGCCGAGCTCCGCGCGCGGCCCTGGTCGGCCTCCTCGCTGGAGAGCTGGCTGGGCTGTCCCGTGCGCTGGTACGTCGAGCGCATGCTCGACCCCGCCAAGGTCGAACCGGACGCCGAGCCGCTCGCGCGCGGCGGGCTCGCCCATGCGGCCCTCAAGGACACCCTCGAGGCGCTCCGGGAGGCGACCGGGAGCGCCCGGCCGCGGCCCGGAAACCTGGCGCTCGCCCGGGAGCTGCTCGAGCGCGCGCTGCGCGAGAACGAAGCGCGCCACGCCCTCTCGGTCTCGCCGCAACGCCGCGCGGCGGTCGGCCGACGGCTGCGCGCGGACCTCGAGCGCTACCTCGCTCGAGCCGCCGAAGCCCCCGGCGAGCTGGAGCCGGCCGAGCTGGAGGTCGGGTTCGGCTTCGAGCCCGACGACGAGCGCGCAGAAGGTGCGACGCTGCCTGCGCTCGAGCTCGGGGACGGCGCCCGGATGCGCGGGCGCATCGACCGTGTCGACCTGGCGCCGTCTGGCGATGCGGTCGTGATCGACTACAAGAGCGGCTTCGCCACGCCCGTTGCGAAGTGGCGCGAGAGGGGCAACCTCCAGCTCGCGCTGTACATGCTGGCCGTCGAGCAGCTGCTCTCCCGGCCCACCAGGGCGGGTCTCTACCAGTCGCTCTCGGGGAACCTCCAGGCGCGCGGCGCGATCGACGCCG
>WNFI01419758.1_pt1 | contig 10108 bp, 10 predicted proteins | sample 5400471 | NCBI WGS metagenome assembly WNFI01 (sample SAMN13153348, study PRJNA577476) | soil metagenome | isolation source: 100 cm saprolite on Douglas fir-dominated hillslope | place: USA:California | collected 2013-09-17
GCAGATTGAAGGAAATCGAAGTGATGAAGATCATCGCGCCGGGCAAGGCCGCGACCCAGGGCTGGACATAGATCGCCGCGCGCAACGTGTTTAGCATCAGGCCCCATTCCGGCTCTGGTGGTTTGACGCCGAGACCGAGGAATGACAGTCCCGAGGCGAGTATCATCGAGACGGAGATCAGGCTGGTCGCATAGACGAAGATCGGCCCCAGAATGTTGCCGAGCACATGGACGCGAACGATCGTCCAGCCGCCGGCGCCCGAGGCGCGCGCAGCCTCGACGTACTCGACGCCACGCACCGCCGTGGTGACGCTTTCGGCGATGCGGGCGATCTGCGGAATGAAGACGATCGTCAGCGACAGAAGTCCGTTGCCGATGCCGGCGCCGAGCGCGCCCGACAGCGCGATCGCCAACAGCACCGACGGAAAGGCGAAGAACACATCGATGGTGCGCATCACCAAGGTGTTGAAACGTCCGCCGATATAGCCGGCCGCGATCCCGATAGCCGAGCCGAGCACGAAGGCGATCAGCACCGGCGTCACGCCCATGAAGAGCGAGAGCCGGCCGCCATGGATCAGCCTCGTCATCATGTCGCGGCCGAGTTCGTCGGTGCCGAGCGGAAAGCCCGGCGTGCCGATCGGTTTCAGGCGGCGCAGCATCGAGGAGTGGTAGGGATCGGCGAGGCCGAGATACGACGCAAGTACGGCAAGCAGGATGATGGCCAGGATCACAAGCCCGGCCCCGACCGCAACGGGATCGCGCTGGAAGCGCCGCGCGACCCCGGTCCAATAGCCGGCAGAGCGCCGCACGGGCGCAATGGCGATGCTGTCGGCGGCGGCGGCCATGCCGTCAGGCCCTTTGCACGCGCGGGTCGAGCAGCGCCTGAACGATGTCGACGATCAAATTCAGGGCCACGAAGAACATTGCCAGCACCAGGATCGTGCCCTGCAGCAGCGGCAGGTCGCGCTGGAAGATGGCATTGCCGAGCAGCAATCCAGTGCCCGGCCAGGAAAACACGGTCTCGATCAGGATCGAGCCACCGAGCAGATAACCGAGCTGCAGACCCATCACGGCGAGCGCGGTCGGGGCGGCGTTCTTGACGACATGGCGGAAGACCCCGGTATCGGCGAGGCCTTTGGCACGCAGTGCCATCACGAATTCCTGGCTGAGGATATCGGTGACGAGCGCGCGCACCGTCCGCGAGATGATGCCCATCGGGATGACCGAAAGGGTGATGGCCGGCAGAATCATGAAGCGGATATGCTCCCAATCCCACGCCCAGTCGGACGACCCTCCAGGGCCCGCGCCGACGGCCGGCAGCCAGCCGAGTTGCACCGAGAAAATGATCACCAGCACCATGCCGAGCCAGTAATGCGGCACCGAAACGCCGAGGACCGCGACGGTGGACGCTGCGCGGTCGAGCCAGGAGCCGCGGAAATAGCCGGCGACGAAGCCGAACGTGCAACCGAAGGCGAAGCCGATAATGGTGGCCAACATGGCGATCACCATTGTGTTGCCGACCGCCTTGCCGACCTCGTCGAGGACGGGCCGGCCGGTGGCGATCGACCTGCCGAGATCGCCGTGCAGCGCCTTCATCAGCCAAAGCCCGAACTGGATCGGCAGAGCCCGGTCGAAACCGTAGACGCGGCGCATCTCCTCCTGCAACTGGGCAGAGGCGTCCGGCGGCAGCACCGCGCTCAAGGGATCCCCAGGCGCGATATGCACGAGCAGAAAGCAAATGATGCTGACGCCAAAGGCGACCGGCAGTACGTAGAGGAGGCGCTTCAGCAGATACATCAGCATCGCGCGCTCCCGAGCTCCCTATTTAGCCAGGGTGATCGGCGAGAAGTCCTGGAACCAGTTCTGTGCCTGAACGAAGCCTTTGACCTTGGGGCTCAGCGCGCGTGGATTCACGTCATGCACCACCATCAGGAACAGAGCCTCGTCGACATATTTCTCATGGATTTTCTGCAAAACCTTGGTCTGCTCGACAGGATCGAAGGTGGTGCGCGCCTGCTCGAAAAGCTTGTCCATCTCCGGATCGCAGTAATTTCCCCAGTTCGTGCCTGCCGGCGGGGCGAGGTTGCATTGCAGATGGCGGATGAGGCCGGTGAACGGATCCTGGATGAAGTAAGTGAAGTTGATGCCGGTGGCGCCGCGCGCACTTTCATACTTGGCTCCCGCGCGCCAGATGTTGATGAGCGCGTTCCATTCCACGACCTCGAACTCGACCTTGATGCCCACCTCGGCGAGGTTCTGTTGGACGAACTCGTTCATCGGCAGAGGCTGCATCTGGCCCGAGCCTGAGGACGAGATCAGGATTTTTGTGACGAGAGGCTTCTCCGGGCCGTAGCCGGCTTCAGCCAGCAGCTTCTTCGCCTCCACCACATCGTGCGTGAGCTTGAATGTCGGGTTGCCGAACCAGGGATGGCCAGGTGGCATGAAGCCCTGTGCCGGGATGGCGAGCCCACTCAACAACTCCACCAATCCATCGCGGTCGATCGCGAGATTGGCGGCCTTGCGCACCCGAACGTCGTTCCAGGGCGAACCTTCGACGCGCGAAAGATGCCAGGTCCAGTTATGCGGATAGGCGTTGGCGACGATCTGAAATCCGGCCTGCTTCAGCGACGATACCGCATCGGGCGAGGGAGCCTCGATCCAATCGACCTGGCCCGAGCGCAGGGCCGCCACGCGGGCGTTCGGCTCAGGCAGCGGCAGCAGCACCAGCTTGTCGAGCTTTGGCACGCGCGCCTTGTCCCAGTAGCCGGCGAAGGGGACGAGCTCGGCGCGCTCGCGCGGCACCAAGAGCGCCAATTTCCAAGGGCCGGTGCCGGACGGCGTCTTGGCGAAGGCCTCCCAGCTCTTGCCCACTTTCTCCCATTGTGCCGGCGACGACATCATGATCCAGGCGATCTGGTAGGGAAGGGTCGCGTCCGGCGCCTTGGTGCTGATCTCGACCGTATACTTGTCGATCGCCTTGTAGGAGCCGACCGATGGAATGCGTGAGCGGCCTTGCGCTGCCTGGCGTGCATCGAATTGCGGCGCGTCGCTCTTCAAGAGCTTGTCGAGGTTCCAGACTACCGCATTGGCGGTGAATTCGCTGCCGTCATGGAACTTCACCCCTTCGCGCAACTTGAAGACCCATTTGTTGGTGTCACCCTTGTCGACCGACCAGGAGGTGGCGAGACCAGGCGCGAGCTCAGACGGCTTCGTGGCGCTGGACAGATCCCAGTTGATCAGCCCGTCATAGACCGTGTAGCCCATGAAACGCATGCCTTCGCCGCCCTGATCGGTCTGGCCGGTCGTCAAGGGAATGTCGGCTGCGGTCATCCCGATGCGCAATGTCCCTTGCGCGGATGCCGAACCGAGCGAGGACAGCACCAGGGCCGCGGCGAGCACGACCGATCTTCCAACACGACGCATCCGCAGCCCTCCTTGCTACTGGCCTGGTCCCATATCGAAGCAAGGGATGTGCCAGCAGTGCAGGAGCGCGGGTCGACCGCGGCTCGGACAGCAGAATACGCCAACTTGGCCGGCTGCCTGTTCCGTGGCTCCAACAGTGCTCACATCGGCGCCAGACCCGGCGCCCTTGCGGCGCCTAGCCAATCGGCGGCAGGCGCAAATGCCAGTCGGTCGCCTGCTGGTAGGCCTGACCGATGCGCAAGGCCATGGCTTCGTCGTAGCCGCGGCAGACGATTTGCAGCGAGAGCGGCAGGCCGCCGGCGGTGAAGCCGTTCGGCAGGGCGAGCGCGCAGAGTTCCAGGAGGTTGCCGAAACGCGTGAAGCGAGAAGGGACCCGCTCCTGATCGACCTCCTCGAGCGGGATCGCCGGTGTCTCGGTGGTCGGGGTCAAGAGGGCGTCGATACCTTCCATCTCCACGTACAGCTTCTGCTTGAGTTCCTGCTGCAGTCGCTTCGTCTTGAGGTACTCGTTGGCCGAAATCGTTGCGCCGGCCATGACGCGCTTGCGCACGGCCTCGTCGAGCTGTGCCGTGGGATCTTCCGCCAGATGCCCGTTGAAATAATAGGATTCCGCCTGGGTGATGGCCTGCGCAGCGACGAGATCGGCGAAGCGGAAGGGCAAGGCGATATCGACGACATCGGCGCCGAGGCTGGCGAGACTATCGAGCGACTGGTCGTAAGCGGCGAGCATGTCCGGCGCCACGCCCTCGCGCTCGGCTTTCGGCATGCGGGCGAGGCGAAGCCCGCGCACGCCGCGCCCTATGAACGGCAGCGGATCATCGGCCGCGATGCCGCGCGTCGTCACGTCGAGAGGGTCGGGCCCCTGCAACACGTTGTAGAGAAGCGCCGCGTCCTCGACGGAGCGCGCCATCGGGCCCGGCGTGTCGAGCGTTCCGCTGAGCGGGATGATGCCGTAGGTGCTGATGCGGCCGACCGTGACCTTGAGCCCGGTCAAGCCGCAGAACGAGGCCGGCAGGCGCACCGACCCGCCCGTATCCGTACCGATCGCCCAGGGCGCCATGCGCGCGGCGACGGCGACACCCGAGCCGCTGCTGGAGCCGCCGGGCGTGCGCGCGGTGCTCGCGTCCCAGGGATTCCAGGGCGTGCCCATATGCTGGTTGGTGCCCCAGCCGCCCATGGCGAATTCCACCGTATGCGTCTTGCCCAGCACGATCATGCCTTGCGCGATCATGCGCTTGGCGATCGTGGCGGTGACGGTGGAGCGGCGCCGCCGCAGGCTCGCCGAGCCGCCGACGGTGATCTGCCCCTCGAGATCGATCAGGTCTTTGAGCGCAATCGGCACGCCATGCAGCGGCCCGACGGCGTGGCCGGAGCGGATTTGCCTTGCCAGCGCCTTCTGCCGCCAGGCGAGCGTTAGCGCCGTGAACATCGACAAAGGCCTGCAATTTCGGCTCCAGCCGGGCGATGCGCGCCAGCAACGCGTCGACCACGTCGATCGGCGAAAGCCGTCGGGCGGCGAGGGCGCGCGACAGCTCTGCGGCGCCCAGCAGACAAGGGTCGGTGAGGCGGGGACTGGCCGAATCCATGGCGTGATACTCCTACTGTATGCTGACGAGCGTCAGATCGACGAACCAGGACTGCGGCGAGACGAAACCTTTGACCTTCGTGCTCATCGCACGCGGATTGAGGTCGTGGACGATATAGAGCCAGGGAGGATTGTCGACGAGGCGCTCATGCGCGGCGCGATACGCGTCGGCGATTGTCTTCGGATCAGTCGCCTCGGCGAGCGTCTTCAGCGCCTCGTCGAACTTGTCGTCTTTCCATTGCTCGAAATTGGCGCCGTTCGGCGCGAAATTGGCCGATGAGAAATAGCGCGCCATCACGCCGACATCGGAGGAGGGCGAACTGATGTTGAGCGCCATCGTGTTGTGCAGGCTGGGGCTGTCCGGCGTCGCGCGCAAGGTCGTGAGCAGGACCTGCCATTCGACCACGTCGAAATCGACGTCGACGCCACATGCCTCTTTGAGGTTTTGCTGGACGAACTCGTTCATCGGCAAGGGTAGCATCTGGCCCGAGCCTGAGGTCGAGATCATGACCTTGAACGAGAGTGGTTTGGCGGCGCTGTAGCCTGCTTCCGCCAGTAGCGCTTTGCCCTTTGCCGGATCGAACTTGTACTGGTTGACTGGATTGCCGAAATTCGGGTCGCTCGCCTTCAGCCAACCAGCCGAAGCTTCCGCGGTGCCGTTGAGCAATGCCACCAATCCTGCGCGGTCGATGCAGTAGTTGAGGCCTTGGCGTACCTTCACATCCTTCAAGGGGCTGTTGGTCGCGCCGATGTTATAAAGCCACGGCCAGACATGCGGGTAGGAGCCGGTGGTGATGGTGAAGCCAGCCGCTTTCAGCGAGGGAATGGCGTCGGGCGGCGGGACCTCTATCCAGTCGACCTGGCCGGCGCGCAAGGCTGCGAGGCGTGCGGTGGCCTCGGGGATCGGCATCAGAACGACCGCGTCGACCTTGGCCTTCTTGGCGGTGTCCCAGTAGCCGTCCCATTTCGCGAGCTCGACCGATTGGCGTGGTACCACTTTGGCGATCTTGAAAGGTCCGGTGCCGGCGGCCGGCAAGGTTGCGACCTTTGTCCAGTCCTTGCCGGCTTTCTCGAACGAGGCCGGCGAGGTGAAAAGAATATAGACGACCATGTAGGGGAAATAGGAGGCGGGTGTCTTGGTTGTGATCGCCACCGTGTAGTCGTCAACCTTCTTGTAGGAGTCCATCAGCGGCACCCGCGCGCGGGTCATGCCTGCCGCCGGCGGCTCGAATTGCGGGCTGTCACTCTTGAAATAGCGATCGAGATTCCAGATCACCGCATCAGCATTGAAATCGCTGCCGTCGTGGAATGTCACGCCGTGACGCAGATGGAAGGTCCAGGTCTTCTTGTCATCCGCCGCCTGCTCCCATTTCTCGGCGAGGCCAGGCCGCAAACCGGCGAGTTGCTCTGCACTCGCAAGGTCCCAAAGCACCAGACCTTCGAAGATGGGGTAGCCGAGGAAACGCATGCCCTCGAAACCGTTGTTCGGCAGGCCCGTCGTCGTCGGGATGTCCGAGGCAGTCATGGCGATGCGCAGGGACGTTTCCGCCGAGGCATGCTGAAGCGTGAGCAACGATCCGGCAAGCGCCAGCATGCCGATGAGACAACGAATGATCATGATGACCCCGACCGGAACGAGCAGTTGAGGGATTGCAGGAGGTTCAAACGATGCAAATCCTGGGCCAGCATCCCGGACCAGCGCCCGTTATGCAGTCTCCGTCCTGCGTCCGTTCGTCGCGAGCAGCCGGCTTCGAGATAACCGCCTTCGTGACCGCGGATGCTCGCGATGAGGCGGCAGCACGCGCCCGCGCGGATGAGGACGGTGTCCACGGTGTGGCGCTTAGCAAATCGCGGCCGGCGGAGAGCCGACTGTCGGTAATCACAGGTTCCCGGTTTAGAACCTAAGACCCTCGGCGGGAGGCGTGACACGGGGCAAATAGGACCCCCTGCGCAACGCATTCACAGATCCAGGCTCGCCGTAGATTAAGGAGTCAGGGGCCCCGGATTTGAACTATGCTCGTAGCGGCAGGCGGGGATCCCAGCGCGAGGTGCCTGCCAATTACGCTGGTTGCGGGTCACCGCAACCAGTGCGGCAATGATCTGGACATGTTCAGGGTCTACGATGGCGATGAAAGTCGCTGCGCAATTCCGGAAGAGATGCGGGTTCAAGGCGGCGCCCGAATTCCGCCCGAGTGTGCCGCTGCGCATGATGTGCGATCGTGCAGTAGCCTAGGACCGTAGCATCACGCGAGATCCAAAGTGCCGTGAGCAGAGCGGGGGGATGCTGGCCGCCACCGGTGAGCAGGAGGGGCCAGACCGCGAGATAGCGTTCGAGGTAGGGAATAAGATCGAGCGGCAATGGGAACTCGAGCCGCTGCTTCGCCTTCATCTCGTTCGCCGCGAACAAAAGCCACCATGAGCCATTGCGCTTACGAGGTGCTGGTCGCACCGGATCATCGCCAAGTTCAGCCCGCGGGTCGGCCGATGTGCGAGGAGCGCGATGACCAAGCCGTCGCGGAAGGTCATCGCCGTATCGAGCGTCAGGCCGTTCGCGTCGGTATTGGCCATCAACCGCTTGCCCAGGTCCGCCAGCTGGTCAGGCGGCTGCAGGCGCTCTCTCTTGTTATGGACAGAGACGGCCTGACTACGGAGGCGGGCGGCCGCGCGGCCGATCCAGCGCCAATCGCTATCGGGAGCCATCGCGCGCAAGGCATCCCCCAGCATCTGAAGCCGGCATTGAACCGTGAAAGGACTTTTGCTCGCCTGAAGCGCCGCGACATAGGCCTTGACCCGCTCTTTGCTGACGCGAGTGGCAGGCGGCACTAGCGGATCGAGCAGGCCCTCTCCCTGGCACCACGCGAGCCAGCCGCCGTAGTTCGTTTCGATGGCGCGGCGCGAGGTTGGCGCCCATTGAGCCGCCAAGCCGCCCGGCGCAAACGGATCGCCGGGCGTGAGCGCCGCCGCCCAGGCTGCGCGATCAGGTGCTGGCCACTGCGCTACCGGCCAGCAGCGGCGCACGCCAGCCCCGCCGGGTATGTCTATCTGCCCGCTCATGCGGCACCGCGGCGCCGGGCGGCAGGTGCACGGCCGGACCATCCCATTAGCGGACACATGAGCGTTCGGGCCATGTTCCCAGCGAACCGGAGGAAGCCGAGGACAGCCTGACACCGGGTTTCGCAAGGGCGCCGCGCGCCGCTTAGCAGTGACCGCCGCCCCTGTTCGTGCTCCGAGCTGCCCCTCGGGTGGCTCGGTCAAGCCGGTCCACGGCAAAAGGCGCCTTTGATACTAAAGCTATTGCCTAACCATCCGCGCCGTGATACTTAGGCGTATGCTTAACCAATCGACCGATCTGGACCGCCTGTTCCACGCCCTGGCCGACCCGGCGCGCCGAGCGATGGTAGAGCGGCTGAGCCGGGGGCCGGCACCAGTGAGTGAGCTGGCCCGGCCGCTGCCTATGTCGCTGCCTGCGGCGATGCAGCACCTGAGCGTGTTGGAGGCGGCGGGTCTGGTGCGTTCCGAGAAGGTCGGCCGGGTGCGCACCTGCGCCATCGAGCCCCAGGCGCTCAGCCAGGCCGAGCAATGGATCAATGCCCGGCGGATCGAGTGGGAGCACCGCCTCGACCGGTTGGGCGAGTACCTGAAAACCCTGGAAAGCGAAGGAGATGGTGATGGCTCAGGTGATTGAAGCGAAAAAGGACGCAGCCGTGCAGCAACCGCCGCCGCTCAGGCTTTCCCGTGTCCTCCACGCCCGGCGCGAGACGGTGTTCAAGGCCTGGAGCTCCGCCGACCACGTGAAACGCTGGTTCAGCCCAGAGACCTTCACCGTTTCGGACGCCAAGGTGCAGATGCACGTCGGCGGCCGGTTCGACGTCTGCATGCGCTCGCCCACTGGCGAGGAGCACTGGACCCGCGGCACGTTCGTTGAAGTCACGCCGCACACGAGGCTGGTGATCGATATGCACGCCACTGACAGTGTCGGCGAGCCGCTGTTCCGCGCCTATACCGAGGTCGCCTTCTCCGACGCGCTCGGCGGGACCCGAATGGACGTGGTGCAGACCTACACCTTCATCGATCCGTCGATCGCCGCGCCGATGGTGGCGGGCGCGCCGGAGGGATGGCGCACCACGCTCGACAAGCTGGAGAAGGAGGTCGTGCACATGCAGGGTGGGACCGAGACTGGCGTCCGCTCGGTGGCGCATGCCACCTTCCATCTGGAGCGCACCTATGACGCGCCGGCCGCGCGGGTGTGGAAGGCGTTGACCGACGAGGCGGCCAAGCAAAAGTGGTTTGGCGGCACACCCGGCCGCTGGGAATTGCTCGAGCGGCGCATGGACGTGCGCGTCGGCGGAAGCGAGCGGCTGAAGGGCCGTTGGGAGGGTGGGGTGGTTTCCACCTTCGACGCCACCTATCACGACGTGATCCCGAACGAGCGGTTGGTCTACAGCTACGAGATGCACCTGGACGACAAGAAGATCTCGGTGTCACTGACGACCATGCAGTTGAAGGCCGACGACGGGAAGACCACCCTGATGGTCACCGAGCAGGGCGCGTTCCTCGACGGCTACGACGACGCGGGTTCCCGCGAGCACGGCACCGGCCATCTCCTCGATGCGCTTGGGGCGTCGCTGAAGGACTGAGCGCATCGCGGCTAGCCCAAGCCCTGGCCGGGCAGCTGGTTATTGGAGCGTGAGTTCAGGACCCGAGTGTCGTCGGTCAGCACTGAGACCACGCCATCCGGCCCACCCGCGCGTCGCTGATCCGGGCGTGAGAATCGGCCAGCAGCGGCTCCTCGTCGATTATCTTGGTCCGGAAGGCGTCAGCCGGTCGGGCATCATGCTCCGCAGCGCGCATGAAACACGCCGCCTTCCAGGCCGGGAACAGGTCAGCGTTGTAGAAGGCCATGCCGGAGGCGGCGTGGCTACGTCGGATCGGCTGGTCGCAAAACGCAAAAGTCGGGAAACTGCGCGAAGCAAAGGTCCGCTTGTGGCGCTCTCAGCGGACGCTAGGTGGTCGCCCAACCAATTCGCGCCTCAACGGGCCATTTGGGTCACCAGTGCTCGCATGCGCCGGGGAGACCGGTCCTCCACAGCGCTGGGCGAAC
>WNFI01541107.1_pt1 | contig 10108 bp, 14 predicted proteins | sample 5400471 | NCBI WGS metagenome assembly WNFI01 (sample SAMN13153348, study PRJNA577476) | soil metagenome | isolation source: 100 cm saprolite on Douglas fir-dominated hillslope | place: USA:California | collected 2013-09-17
CTGGTGTGCAACAGCATATGCCTTCAAATCATCTGTATACATTAAGAAGTAGAGGATGTATAAGAGAAAACGTCAACCGGCAATCCTCGCCCACCATTTCAAATTTCTCCTTCCTCGGGACTGGAGTCCCGTATAGGGAGAGGGACCGTTGGCTCCTCCACTTTCACTCGCTATGGGAGAAGTCAAATTTAGTTGCTCTAATCACGAAATCATTATTATCACCTTCGCTTTCGGCTCATCATCAATACCCCTCGGACCAGTATCCTTCGTGGCTGAGTACGGTGACTCTCCAAGAGGAATGGGATATTCCGCTCGGTCAGACGATACTTCCCTAGAACGACGTCGTTTATCGCGATAATCATCTCGGTGATGACCCTTCGAGCTTCTTCCATCATCCCTGTCGTGGTGCCTCTCATATGTGCGTCTGTCATAATCCCTCTCTCGGCCACGATCGCGCTCTCGGTCTCGCTCACGACTGCGCTCCCTCCTGTCGTAAGCATTCCTTCTATCGCGAGCATGCGGGCTGCGGTCGGATGTATCGATGTCCATAGAGTCACGATGATGGTGTCGAGATGATCGCTCTGATTCTCGAGGACGATCGTGTTCCCCATAATCAAGCTCGCCATGCGGTTCCTTGCGACGGCGTCCACTAGCAGAATTGCCATCTTCAGATGCTTCACGAAGCTTCTCCTGTAAATCTGTTGTAAGCGCTTCAGGTATTCATGGGAATAATGCTGGAAGTTGGTACCTTCTGACGTTTGACAAATTTAGCAAAGGATGTCCTCCTTCCTTCATCCTCAAGCTTTCTGAACTCTTCCAAATGTTCGATATGGGGGATTGCCTGAAAAGATAGACTTCAGATCAAGAATGATATACTATCCCAGTTCATTCATACATCCTCATAAGTGGCGTTGACGTCAATGGAAGGAATCTTCTTGAGAGCGTATCGCAGATCATCTTGCAAATGCCGCTGACGTCTTTCTGCTTTTCGGCGTTCTTCTGCGAGTGCCTTAGCACAAACGTCCAGGAGCTTGAAAGAACTGAGCACATCGAGCAACACTCAACGATAGGAAACACTTACGTGGTCATAGACGCGTTCCAAATCGTCCTGAGTGAAGTTCGGCAAGGAGAAATCGCCTCGCACGGTTTCCAGATATTGCTCCTTGGTGGTATTTATGGTGAAGTGAAATTGGTTGGTTTCAAGGACTTTCTCGACTTTCGCCGCTTGACCCTCCAGCTCTTGGTCAAGTGCATCCACGGCATCCCAAAAGAGCTCAAGCGGGTTCGATCCAGGGTTCCCAAGAAGGCCGAGGTAGCGTCTATCGTCCTGGAATAGGGGGTAAACTTGTTTCCATTTGGTTTTCGCCCTCATCTTCCCAGAGGATACAAATTCACTCAGGAGTTCCTACACAATTGTGGCGCTGGTGAGCTCGAGTGGTCATGAGTATGCTGATGATTCCCGTACCCTGAACGCTTCGCGAGCTTTCCTCTCAGCGGTGCTCTTTTCCATCTCTGTTCGTCGATGGTGTTCATCGTAATTACGTTCCAGTACACGACTGAAGTCCTCAAAAGCGAGAAGAACATCCAGGTCAGCGAGCTCCCTAAACTCAGGATCTTCCTTCCACATATCAGATGTATAGACAGCCCTTTGCGTATCTCGCCATCGAGAAAGCACATCTACTTTAAGACTCTTGAATACAGCGACGAGCTTTTGCATGGCTCGCGTTCTTGTCTCTCGCGCACGTGTCTGAATGGCTTCAATCAAGACCCGTAACCGAGCAATCACTCGAAATTCGTACCATTTCGAAGCTCTTGAGCTCATCAGTGTGCTCTTCGAATAGCTGACTTCGCTCAAGCACACTTTTGAGGGACAGCCATGTTGGGTGCTGGGCAAATAATTTCTCCGCAGTACGGAAAGTGGTATAGAAGAGGACTTGAGGGTTACCAGAAAGCAGTGCCTTGAAGCCAGGCCGAGCCTTGTTTAGACGCGCATCACGTTCATCTTTTTCCTTTTGCTTCAGATCCGCGATATACTTAATGAGAATATCAGCTACAGCGCCATTGTGATAATATCTGGTTTACCTTCTCCCAAGCAGCCCTCTTCTCAGCAAGGGTCGGAAGAGCTTTATACAATAGGTCTGTGATGATTGCTCTCATTGTGCGATCCCATGTCCAGGTCGCATCAACACCTGCCTTCTTGAGCAAGTGCACAAACGCCTTCTCAGCCTCTTCCTTTGTAGGAAAGCCATTGATAGGAATGACAGGGTCATCTGGAGAACCGGGTTTTGCAGGAAGAATAGAGCTTGAGGAGATAGGGAGTCCGTTAGCAAGAGGACGAGCAGGAAGGGGAGAGTTAGGTCCAGGACTCTGCCCGTTCAGATTGCCCGTGATGAAGCTAGGGGCTCGAATGGCCCTTAACTTACAAGTGAGTTTCCAATTCAAGACATAACCAAGTGAATACTACCCACGTCGGAGTAACGGGAGCTGCTGGAATCGCAAGAGCTGTGGGCTGCTCTGAAACCTGTTCCTTTTCCACTTTCTCCATGAGCTCCAGAAGCTCATTCGGCATATCCCACTTCGACTCTTTGGTTTGGGTCTGGATATAAAGCTGCTAAGGATGCTAAAAGCCAGCAAGGAAAAGGTTGAAACATGCATTGTACCAATATTTACGTCCCTGAGAGAAGTACTCCTTCCATGTCGTTTTTGCCAGTGCACGCTGGAGAACGCTCAGCAGGCGAGAAGGCTGGGTAAAGTAACGGACATACCTCGAATGGTGTTTTTAGCTCATCAGGTTTTTCCCAGGAACTTTGCTTGGCAGAACTCTGATTCGTGCAGGTAAGTAGTGATCGCCGAACACACTAAACAATCGAAAAAGCACATTATACCAGTATGTACGTCCCGCAGCATTCCTATGTTCAGTGTGAAGTGTGTGTGTATGAGCGGCCCGTTTTCAGAGGGCGAAGGCATCATTGAAGACGAACCCATTGGACAGGAGCCGCTAACGACTATAACGGGTCCAAGTCAAGTAAGCTCTACAGTAAAAGCGCTTTCTTTGGCACTGACCATTTCCGTGTTTCAGTTACGGACTAAATTTGGTGTATTAGGAGTGTCAACACCTAGCTCAGACCTTCGATCAACTTTGAGTGGTACAGTCCGTGCACAGCCACTCAACGATATGTATATGCGGTTTCACGCAATATACAGACACCACAACCGCTTAGCGTAGAACCCGTCCACGATACGTTGAATCCCCTGTAGGATGGATCTCACCTGTAACTTTATGTAATACGGGTGGACCGTACTTAACGCGAGTCACGCGGCATAAAAATTTGATTCAGAGTCATCATCATCATCGTTTCGCGCAATATATCAGTATGGACACGTTATATAATGGACAGGGGATCAGTTTTCTTGTGCTTAAAACGAGAGAGCGTATGCGTATTAAAATGTTTGAAAGTACTACTCAAAAGGTGGAAAATGCTCATTATCCTCCGACCTCGACAACTATCCCCTGGCTTTGTCCGGCGGAAGGATCATCAGGGACGTCAAGATCACTGTGTACTGCATCAGGCTCCAGATTCTGCAGCCTCTTGGCTATCAAGAACTCGCTGTCCCGAACAATCTGGGCCCATCTTTCCAAGTAATTCACTATGGCGGAAGCAATCGTGGCGAGGCAAGCACCTATGAAAATAGTGGGATAGATGGTTCGAACTGTAGGGTTGGTAAGCTCATGAAAGCAGCACCAACAAGTCATTGACAGAAAAGCGTACTTGACAAGTGATCTGGAACCCCAATTTGGAAGACTTTTGCTAAGGTGAACGGAATAATGCCAGGAGCAACGATCATAACAAGAAGACCCGAGGTGACAGGCCACACAAATTCAGTCATCGCCTGATAGAAGTCAAGACCAGTAACACCGTTATGAGCAATCTAAAGGATGTTTATTGAACATTGGTAACGGGAATAACGGGACGAGACGTTATCACTCACTGTATCCCAGGCTGCGACAATAGCTGGCGGGTTCTGCAATCGCGCCATTCGAATAGCAACGTTGCAAAGAACGAGACCGAGAGCCCAATCTTCCCAGATGTAGATCGTTGGCGTTCGTTCTTCCGCAGCGAACACACCTATGCGAACGGGCAAAATGATATAAAGCTCGACTACGAGAGCCAGAAGGAGTGGTATAACGAGACCCAGTGTAACCGTCAGGATAGCGATTTTCCCAATGAACATCACGATACGTCCAATCTCGTAGTAGAGTGGGTCAACGCTAGGGATCTCCAGCTGGCCTTCTGTCGTTCGAAAACCGGTAGCTATAGATCGAACTGGTCGTGTAGCCCACCATACCCGCCGTACAGCTTGCAGGCTACGATACCGTTCAATGACGAAACTCCGGGCGGTCACAAATGCCCACAAGGATGATGCCCCAATGGTGAAAGAATACCCATCATGAGTGGTATGGCCAACCAGTCGATCCAAGACCAACCGGCCCAATAGTACTGGAACGCCAACGGCGACAGCACCTAGAAACACGCCGGTCACCCACAGATACAATATAAAGGCCATGACTCGATACTTGAAATGAGGCGGGAGATAGACAACGGTATAATCATCGGCAACATTTCGATGAGCGGCGGCGGCGGCTGTATTCTGCACTTCGATCAGTCTCCTTCCTTCATCGTCTAGTGGGTTGCCATTTTCATCCGTTGTTACGAGCATCTGACGCTCATTTTCGGGGAATGCGATCGTATCACCTGCAGGGGCTCGTACAAAAGTTCCGTCGTGAACAGGCACTTGTCCACTGGTAGTACGAGCGCCGGCCCACGGCTGATCCCGGATAATCATAAGGCGTCGCCACGAGAACACCGATTGCTGCTCCTCTTCAGCCGGTCGCACGCCAAACATATATGACGTAAGTCTCAGTTCGTGTGCTGCATGCTCCCACCAAACGGTTGTGCCACGGACTAAAGCGTCACGGAAATTAATGGATTTGATGATAGCCGGGGCAACAATGTGAAGAAACAGGAGATCAATAGGTATCTCACTGATTGGATTTCTGCGTGTGCAATTGGGTTAGCGTAGGGCATCCCATGAATGCACAAACAAAGAGGCCCACTTTGCATCCCAGCGTAACGGGAGAAGTGTGTGGAACGGCGTCCAGAAGTAACGCAGATAGTAGATGGCTGTCCCTACGCCACCGAGGATAACAAAGGAATACATTAACGCACTGACGCCCAACTTGCGCAGCTGAGACAGGGCTGGCCGATCAAGAATATCTCGGATAGGATGAAACGAAGGGTCGGCAGGATCCCTGCGCTCAAACAGTGAGACAAGGTCTGACCGGTTGATGACTGGCTTACTTGATAAACCACATGGCGCCTTTTCGCATTAGCCCACGACATGCCGCTAGAAGCATGGCAAATTGATACATGACTATAGGAGACAATGTTTTAACGAATTGAAGCACATCCTTTCACCAGGAACTCACACATGGTACCCAACATCCAATGAAAGAAGGCGGCTGTCAAGGGGGCATGTGCGGAGTACTCAAGACGTGTCCATATTGTGGCATCCCTGAAGAGAGGCAGAGTCGAGATGTCGAGGATGACACCGCACCCGAATGGGAAGACCACTAGCTCGATTAAGATAAAGACAGCAACCTATTCATGATAATTGAGTGTCGAACATATCATGAGCAGGTAAACCATACCTTCACAACAATCAACTGCTGGGTCACGGCGTTTCGAATGATCGCTGAGGCACCTGAGTACAGAACGCCGCTAGCAAGGAAGCCTCCTGCGAATGCCAAAATGGTGGTGTAACCTAAGAGCACAGAAAAGAGCTGTTCGCTGGGTCCAGTGCCGGTTGCCAAAGATCTCCATCGGGAAGCAACGGTGCCGAGGGTAATTCTCATGCCTGCCTTATAGGCGCCGTAAAGATCTCCTGTCCAAAGGCCTCCAATTTTAATGACGGTCTTAAACTGAACAGGGATGTACGGTTCATAAGGAGTCAGGTCTGGAATTCGGGTGAGCAGCTTTTGAAAGCCAGGGATTGAATATGTAGATGGAACATGCTTTGAACTGAGGAAAGGGACGATTTGAGTGAGACGGTGAGAAACATGATGGTAAATGGAATCAAGACGGATTGTTGACTTGGGCGCATGAGAGGCTCGAAGCTTCCAGACCTCCGATAGGACTTTGAACATATGTGCGACCACTGGACGAAGCAACCAAAGAAATAGATCTACGACAGGATCCGTGGCGAGACGCACGATGCGGATTGGTAGGTGAAGAACAAAGAGTAGCCGACGTGGCTTCATCTGGATGTTACGCTGAGGTCAGCACGAGGCAATCGGAGGACTGCAGCAGGGCTCACGAGGTTTAAAGCTAAGGACCGCCCAATGGTGAAGGGAATCCAGACAGCACCTCCAATAGTCATGTCCAGGATGAAAATAATCAAAGCGACCTGGAGAAGGCATGACCAACCAGCTAAATAGGTCGAGACACTATTGTACTCACATTCTGAACAATTGCCAGCAAAGGACCGCGCATGCCGACAGCTATTAATAACGAAACAAGTTAGAACTTGCGCCAGCAGTATTCAAGAACGTCAATGCACCTTCAAGCAGTCCATCCATATCATCCTCCCCTCCTTCCACCATGTCTGCTTCATCGTTGTTTGCGGCATTAGGCGCATTGACTTCCCAGTTTTGTCTCGCTGCCTCGTTATCAATCTGCTGTCGTATTCGACGAACTTCGATGGCCATCGCCGCCCGTCGCTCTTGAAGATCCTGGAGTCTGGCGATAGGTTGTTGCTCTTCAGCCTGGAGTGCGCCCGCTTGAGGAACAGGGCCACCGGGTCTCTCCACCCTCCTGTCACCATCTTGATCGTCACTCCCAGTCTCATCACTGTCCAGTTCAACAGGTCCAGGGACAGCTTGGAAGTAGCTGACTTCTGGGTCGAGATCTTCTGGTGCACGATATGTGGCCTTTCCAAAATCCACTGCGTTCGGTGTTGTTACATCACGTAATTTGGAGAACCCGGGATGCGATGCAGTACGCTCGAGTGCAAAATCCACATCGCCCGAACTTGGAAGTGGAGATGGTTGGGCATACGAAGGCCTCGGAGAAGGCGGAGGAAGCTCCTCATTTGGCGTTGTAGGGGGGAGCTGAGGACGCCGTGGCATGGGACGTGCTGATGGCCCCGGCATCGATACACCTGCACTGATAGAAGACGGTGTTACTTCACGGAATGAAGTTCGTTCAGGACGCTGAGAAGCAGATGACGTCGAAGGAGACTCAATCTGCCCCCAAGAATCCCAGGAGGACGTGGATACACGAGCTTTACGAGTGAAAATACCAGATTCATCATCCAGATGTGAATCAGGTGTCAGGGGTAGAGGAAATCCCCTCCACTTCTCATCATCCTCCGAAAACCTTTCAGCTTGCTTCTGGACCCACCGAGGTGTTGTACGCTCCCAACCATCATCTGGACGCGAACGGGGCACTTAGGTGAGAGATTCAGGTGCCAGCCATGAAAAAACATACCCTGTTCTTCATAGCTAGAAGATGGGCTGGGGGGAAGCGGAATAGCGACCGGATCTATGGGGGAAGTTAGCAGTATCGAGGTTGCTTCTGTCACGTTAGGCAATTCTAGTGGGGGACCAGCCGATGGGCTTCCTTCCGGTGAAGGAGGCAGGGGAATCGTGAGATATAGTAGGTCGGTGAAATCCCAAGAAGAGGTGGGGAGTGGTTTCCCGGAAGAAGTCGCGGTGGATTCATCTCCGCTGGAGGACGAGGGAGCTGATGCAAAGGAATGTTGCGATGAAGTACCCATATCTGACTTGATTCCAGTCCTATCACCATTTCCTGGTCGAGTAAAGTACTTTTCTCGCTGAATCCTCATTCGAATACGTTCTACTTCTGGATTGGGGTCTGGAACATATAAGTCTTGCTCAAGTTCCAATGCGTGATCGTTCAGTCGATCAATGTCGTCATCGCTAACTTCTCCAGTTGGTACACGTGGCCGACGTCGTCCCATTACCTCTTCCTCCGCACGCCGTGGGATACCAGCCTCGCCTACTTGAGCTCGAGGAACAATGCGCTGTGCCTCAAATCTTCGTCTGGCACGACGATGAACTGCGCGGCCGAGAGCATCGCGCTCGGGAACCGGTGCCCCATCAACTCGTTCTATCCTTCTCTGCTCCAGCTGTCGCCCTGGCTCAAGTCGGCCATTCAGAAACCTGAACGCTGGCTGACCTCCTAGGGCTTGAGCCGCAGGAAATGCCCTCACATTCCCTAATTGAGGCCCGCCTTGATTTGCCGCTTGTGCTTGCCGATCTGCCTCACGAGGAATGGCACCAGCGACGGGCAAAAGGGGATCGTCTACACCATCCGCAACAAGGGGTTCCCCGAAAATACCGGGCCGAGCATTTTGCACGATCCACTCGCGCAGAAGAAATACGGCAAGGAAAAGAACTATGATAAGGGCCGCGATTATTTGACCAGTGAGAATATCACCCCACGCGTCCAGAAACACTTCACTCTTTGACAGTCTTGACAAAAAGGGGGAGAAAAGTGATGTCTCATTTGAAGAAGAATTCGAAGTCGTGAACTCTGCGTTAGGCGAGGCGTTCGCAGGTGACGGTGGCGGTATGGAAGGGCGCTCTTCACCGTACGTCCTCCAAGCACTAAGAACTGCTGAATAAGTTTAGAGGGAAAGGTATGGGACCGACATACATGTGTTCCCCAGTCCAAAAATAGAATCTCCACACCCAAACCGTGGTATAAGGCAAGAATGCTAACCAGATCGTGGCAATGACAATGGTCCTCAGTGCAAACAGCTTCCAATAGAATATTAGAACTGCCAGGCGACGTATAAACAGAAGAGCAGGTAGTCGGTCGGGCATATTTGGATCATAGACTTCGTGAGGAATCATTAATCCTCAGTCAACCTGCATCGAGACGTCTATACTCACCCTTTTGGAATGCGTACTCAGTCTTACACACATCGCAGCTGACCTTCTTGCTGTGTTGGAGCCATGTCGTTAAACTAAAGAAAATAGGCGGTCAACACTGTACACATGGCCCAGATACAAAGCTCACCAGTCCTGGTGAATATATCGGATAGTCCCTGAACACTTGCATGGGTGGAATAACGGCTCTCCAGGTTCCGCAGGTCCACTGCAAATACGACAAGTATCTATGGAAAGAGAACATGATTATTTTGCATCATTAAATATAAAACGAGAGTGCTTCAGAGTGTGGCCACTCTACGAGTTAACTACTTCTGAGCCAAATGAGGTCGTATCCAGAGGAGCACAGAAGAAGCCGAGCGCGTTCGCTGAGGTTCGGTAGGTTGAGCCGTCACGACTTCATCAGCGTTGACACGTGATTTCGAAATTCCCACGATTGAAGACTTTCGAAAGCGCCCTGAGAGAACTTGCTCATGTTCTGGTCCTGTGTATTTATCGGTCGTCTCTTCCTATTCATTGGCTCCCCGCTCACTGAAACCATTATTATACCGTATCAGTGTATGAGACCATACTGGCTCGTGGGGACTTGGCATTGATCCTTTTTTACCGGGCTACCCTAATTTCATGTCACATAATTAAACTGCAGCTTAGGATTAAGCTGGATTAAGTAGTCCATGCCGTTAGCCGCCGTTAGGTTGGAACGAGGAAGAATTACGTAGTATCTGACGTCTGACTCGACAGGTCCGTGCACGTGATGGGAACACGTCGAATTTTTTTTTTGGGTGCAACCATCTTAGCATTTCGCTGCGCACAATTTGGGTTTCGACTATCAATATTGATGTCGACTATGAAGAACGCTGTGTCAAAACTGATGAATCGTCGAGTCAAAGCCATCTCACCTTTAATCCCACCCCAGATTCTCATTGAGGATTATCCTCTCACACTTCGGGCAGCGGATACCGTGCTCGAGGGAAGGAATCAAGTTGAGGCAATCTTGCGGGGAGATGACGATCGACTGCTCGTTATAGTTGGGTTAGTCACTGAACCAGCGCAAACGTATTCTATCCGATGGATTTTCGCCTAGGCCTTGCTCTGTACACGATGTTGAGGCTGGGCTTGAATACGCTAGGTCAC
>WNFI01668939.1_pt1 | contig 10108 bp, 6 predicted proteins | sample 5400471 | NCBI WGS metagenome assembly WNFI01 (sample SAMN13153348, study PRJNA577476) | soil metagenome | isolation source: 100 cm saprolite on Douglas fir-dominated hillslope | place: USA:California | collected 2013-09-17
AGCCGGGCCGCTGTCATACCCCGGCACTAAAATCAGGCCGCAGAACACGGCCCGCAAGCCGCTCGGCGCCAGCCATCAATCCCGATGAAAGATCAGGGCCAGTGCAGCGATAAGACGTTATCGGCGGAGTCCGGACCCCCGTGCCACTGGCAGCCCGGCCATTTCGGGAGACGCGGGTACCACGCCCGGAAAGGGAAGTTGCTATGCTGCGCGATCTGGCCCGGACCAATATGTGTCACGCCTAGCCGGCTCCGGGAAACGACGCAGCACTCCTGCCAGCTCTATGTAAGCTGCGAAGAGCAACTCTAGTAACTGAGAGGTTCACCAGTGGCCCGTTATAATGTGATGACGGCCATCCCGTACGTGAATGGGAAGCCCCACGTCGGACACGCGCTCGAACTAGTCGAGGCTGATGTCCTGGCACGTCATCGCCGGCAACGCGGTGATGACGTGCGGTTCCAGACCGGGACCGATGACAACGCTCTCAAGAATGTTCAGGGCGCAGAAGCTGAAGGGATCACGCCGCAGGAGTACGTCGAGCGGGTCGCCGGGCGGTTCGCCGCCCTGGGAGAGGCCCTGGACCTGTCATTCGATGACTTCATCAAGACTAGCTCCGACCCTCGCCACAGGCCAGGAGTAGAGAAACTCTGGCTTGCATGCGCCGCCCAGGGCGATTTTTACAAGAAGAGCTACTCAGGTCTGTACTGTGTCGGCTGCGAGCGTTTTTACACACGGCAGGAGCTGACGCCGGACGGCCGTTGCGAAGAGCACGGCACTGTTCCTGAGCTAGTAGAGGAGAACAACTGGTTCTTCAGGCTGAGCCGCTACCAGGACCAGTTGCTGGACCTGATCTCCAGCGACCGTCTCCGTATCGAGCCGTCCACGCGCAAGCGAGAAGTCCTCTCGTTCATCCAGGCCGGGCTCGAAGACTTCAGCGTCTCGCGGAGCATGACCCGGGCGCGCGGATGGGGCATACCGGTGCCTGGCGACCCTGATCAGGTCATCTACGTCTGGTTTGACGCGCTAGCCAACTACATCACCGGACCGGGTTACGGGACCAGCGAGGAAACCTTCAATTACTGGTGGACTGACAGCGACCAGCGCGTGCACGTCATCGGCAAGGGCATCATCCGGTTCCATGCCGTGTACTGGCCTGCCATGCTGCTGTCCGCAGGCATCCGCCTGCCCGACGCAATCTTTGTTCACGAGTATCTCACCGCATCCGGCGAGAAGATCAGCAAGTCCGCGGGCAATGCCGAAGACCCTACGGATATTGCGGCCCAGTACGGGACCGATGCACTTCGCTGGTGGATGCTCAGCGAGGTAGCGCGCTTCGGGGACACTGATTACACCCCTGAGCGGATGATAAACCGCGCCAACGAGGACCTGGCCAATAACATCGGCAACCTCGTTAACCGCACAGTTTCGATGGTCAACCGATACCGAGGTGGTCTTATCCCTGCCAGCACACTCAAGAACGATGGGGCAGGCGCCCTGCGGCTCGCCCGGGCTGCGGCGCCCGTGACCATCGACGAAGCCATGGCGAATTTTGATTTCCGCCGGGCGGTGGAGGCCGTGGTCGCGATCGGGGACGAAGGCAATCGTTACATCGAGGAGATGCGGCCATGGGCGCTGGCCAAAGCCGAACGTGAGCGAGGCGCCTCAACGGCGGACCTGGACAGCGTGCTATCGGAACTCGTTGCCACATGCCGGGACATCGCAGAACATATGGTGCCCTTCCTCCCGGCGGCTGCCCAGCGCATCGCCGCCCAGTGTGGTAACGCGGGCAGCAAGGTCGCGGAGCCAAGCCCCGCATTCCCTCGCCTCGAAATGTCCACTGCCTGAACCAGAAGCAGTCGCTCTGACGAGCAGGCGTGTCGAGCTGGTCTCAACGCGGCCTGGGTCGCCCCCGCAGTGCGACGCCGGGACCAGTTGCTCGTGCTGCTCCCGCGCGTTCTCGGCGTGTACTGGCTCCTGGTCAACCAGCCTGTCCCGCCGACCCAGAGGCTGCCACACTGACCAACACGACTGACAAGCCAGCCACCCCTCCGCTGGCTTGCCAGCCGTCACCCCTTCAGCGCTCCGCCCTGCTGACCGCCTCCTGCGCGACGGCCTCGCCCAAGGTTGGCTCCAGCCGAGCGCCACGACGTCCGGAGAGCCTGCCGCGCCCCGGCGCACCGTCACCAGGCCCGCGCGAGGGCTCGTGATCACCGCTGGAGCCGCGTTACCATGACAGGCGTCGCGGGGCGCGGAATAGCTGTCGCACCCCGGCCCGGCCCTTTTCTGCGGGGCGATTACCGGGCATCCAGCGCCCGTGGCGGCAGAAAGGCCGCGCCAGGCTACGATGACCCGCGATTTGCCCCGCCGGGAGTGTGGTGCAGGAGAGCAGTCCCGGCCGCGGTTTCGACCTGGTGGATCTGGCTCGCCAGGGCGGCGTGCTTGATGCCGAGCTGCCGTGCGGCGTCCCGGATGCTGAGGTGGCCAGGGGTTTGCAGGAGCTGCTGGACGCGCAGCTCGGCTGCGGGGTGGGAGAAGGTGTTCCAGATGGCGGGCGGGAATGCTTGCGGGCCGCCGATGCTGGCCAGGGGGTGTGAGTGGCCGGTGCTGCCGTGCCGGACGGGGATGCCGGCGTTGCGGGCGGTGGCGGCGAGGGTCTCGACGGGGATGCCGGTTTCCGCGGCGATGTCTTTGAGGCTGCGCTGCCGGGCCTGGTCATGACCCCGCAGCCATTGCGTGTCGACGTTTCGGCCAGGTGTCGTGGCGGGTTTCCGGAGCCCGGCGTCGATCAGGAGCTTGCTGACCTGCCGCTCGCTGCATCCGGTGAGCCGGGCGATCTTGCGCGGGCCGAACCCCTGCTGGGTGTATGAGCGGAGCTGCTGGCTGTCGGGGGGCGTGTCGGGTCCGGGCTGGGCGGGGGATGCGGCGGGGTCTGCCGGGAGTAAACGCCGACGTCTCGCTGCAGTCCCTGATGGCGCTGCTCGGCCATGTCTCGCCGAGACGAGCCTGCGCCATGGCGCCTGTTCGACGCCACCGTGGGTGCTGAGTACGAGCGCAGGCTCACCCTGGCCAAGCAGCAGATCGGGCCTCTGCCTACCGCGAGCGAATTTGTCAGTCGATATCGCTGGCTTCTCCGGCACGACCCGGGCCTTCCAGGTGCAAGCCCCGCCGCGCGACGCGAAGCGGGCTCGGCAGCTGTCTCCCTCCGTCGTCGCGACCACGCCAGCCCCATATCTGGTACGCCACCGCTGCGGACGCGCTACACCGCGGCGAACCCTTTGATCATGTCACTGGAGCCGGCCGGCGACAGCGCACAATTCAGCCGGGGACACAGCAGTTCGTTGCCGGCGACGCCGCCGGGCGGCAGTAGGGTCCCAATGTGGACATGGCGGTTTCCGGGGATGAGCTTCGCGACGCGGCGCGGCTTGCGCGTGAAAGCGTTGTCGTGGGCCGGGCCGTCACGCTGGCTCGCTGGATCGGGACGGGCCGCCGTCCGGTGACCGCCGGGCAGGTGCTGCGCAAGGCCGACGTGCCTGCGGCTGGCGCGGCTGTCGGCGTGGACGTGCCGCCGCGGCTGCGCACGATGGCCGACATCCGGGCGCTGCACCGGCCCTGGCGCCTCGCGGTCGCGACCGGCCTGCTGCAAGTCGGCGGCGGGTGGGTGACCGCCGGTCCCGCGCTCGAGCGCTGGCCGCCGGGCGATGCGGACCTGCTTGCCGCATGGCTGACGGCCCTGCGCGCGGTATGCGCGGCGGAGTCGTACCCGCAGGACGAAGACAGCGTGCGCCTGCTGGCGATGGCGCTGCTCGCGGTGCTCGACGAGGACGGCGAGCATCGCACCGGCGGCCTGTGGGGGCCGGTGCACGCGACGCTGCACGACCTGTGCGACAGATACGACAAGTCGTCCTCGGAGCCGTTGTACGCGGCCGACAGGTACTGCGACCTGGCAACCGGAACGCCGCTTGCCGGGCTGGTGGAGCTGCTGGCCGAGTTCGGCGCGGTAGCCGACGACCGGGGCAAGCCGCTGATCACCCCGCTGGGCCGCTGGGCGGCCGGCCACCTGGCGGCCGGCCTGCCCGGGCTGGCGGACCCGAGCCTGCCAGCCAGCGAGATGATCGCCGAAGTGGCCCGGTTCGGCGATGAGGAACAGCGGGACCATGTGGCGTGGGGGTGGCTGGCCGAACGCCAGCCCGCCGATGCGGCACGGGAGATCCTCACCGCCGCTGAGGGGATGTCGCCGCTGATGCGCGGCGTGGCCGTAGATCTATTGCGACGGCTCGGCGAAGAGGCACTGCCCGCCTGGCGGGAGCTGACGGCGGCGCCATGTGTCGGCCCGCACGCCCGCGCGGTGCTGGCCGCCTGGGACCAGGGACCCGAACCCAGCGACGCTGACTGGGACTGGCTGGCGGTGGAGGCCGCGGCTGCCGCGCTGGAGCACAAGGGCCCGGACGATGCGCTCAGCCGCGTCTGGGAGAGCATGCCGGGGACGGACCTGGACACCTGCCTCGCGCAGGTGCGGGCCACCGGTCACCCGGATGCCGCGGCACTCTCGAGGGCGGTGGCGGAGTTCGCCGCCGGCGCGCCGCGCAGCATCGACCAGGTGGCCGAGCTGAAGGTCTCGCTGTCCGGCTCCCGTCCGCCGATCTGGCGCCGGGTGCGGCTGCCGACCACCGCCACCCTGGCCGACCTGCACCAGGTCATCCTGGTGCTGTTCGGCTGGGACGGCGACCACCTGCACCTGTTCCAGGCAGGAAAGAAACAGTACAGCGACCCGTTCGTGAGCCTGGAAGGGACCGCGGACGACAACGCTGTCCGGGTGCGGGACGTCCTGACGCCTGGCGGGAAGATCGGCTACACCTACGACCTCGGCGCCTGCTGGGAGCACCAGATCGCGCTGGAGGAGATAGTGACGCGCGACCGGGGCCAGGACTACCCGGTCTGCGTGGCGTACAAAGGCGACTCCCCGGTCGAGTACTGGTCCGAAGACGACCCCGAAGAACCCGAACCGTTCAACCTGGCCGAGGTCAACCGCAAGCTGGCCGCGCTCGGCGAGGCGGCGGAAGAGTGAAGTGGCACCTCGGGCCATGAACCACGGTGGCGGCGAGCCGTCACTCGCCTCCCTCATCGAGCGCAGCGCGGAACTGAAGCGGGCCCTGGTCGACTTCGCGCTCAGCCCCCGGTTCGAACGGCATCTGGAGCAGTTCATGCTCGAGGCCGCCGATCCCTATCAGGAGCTGAGCGAGGGCGAAGCGATCGGCGTCATCGACCGGTTCGCGCTCCAGCACTTTCTGCCGAACGCCAAGACCGTGCACGGCCTGACGCAAGATGAGATCTTCCCGGCGATCGACGCGGGTAAGCGACAGTACCGGCCCGCCGCGATGCACGAGAACCCGTGGCTGCGGCTGCTCCGCCGCGAGGTCGAGGATCTCGCCAGGACCCTGCATGGCGAGCGCTACCTGCGGGAACAGCAGGCGCGGACCGAGCTGATACGGGCTCAGCTCTCCTCGTACCATTCCCACTCAGGGCACTCGTCCGCCAGCGACGGCAACGAGAGTTGCAGTGTCTTCACCTTCTTGTACACCATGCGTGCAAGGTCATCTGCCGCGCCGGGCAGGCCCATCCGGACAAGCAGCATGTCCTCCTCGGTGTCCTCGCGACATCCGTACAACCCAGACAGCACGGCGATCGCGATATCGGCGGCCGCACGCCGGGCGCCGCGTTCCTTCCGCCGGGTGAGGTCATCAATGTACGGCTGGAGCACATTCAGGACCCGTCCCCGTCCCGCATCGACGGACACCGGCCCGTTGGCACGTAGCGCCCGCAGTTTGGCCGTGATCTCGTCGCCGAATTCCTGTTCGTTTTCCACGACCAGCAGCGTGGACGTGATCTCCTCTGCCTCGGCGGCCAGCTCAGGGTGCCGAAGGAGCAACTCGGCCAGCAGGACAGAACGCTCGTCATCAGACAGCCGTCGTTTCCAGGGGCGCACCTCATCATCATGTCGCCTGGTCGACCGGGGGTGGCCGCCCTCCCCGCAAGTCCCGGCGTTGTCCGCTCGGCCGCTCGGGGCGGCGGTGAAGCGCCTATCGGCACGGTCCACCTGCTGAACGAGGATCACCGCAGCTCTATGACGTGCAGTAAGGAAATTGCGTATAGTCCAGGAAGTCAAAACGTTCCCGGCGGACCGTCACCCCACGCCGACGTCAGCCACGCCAGGTCGGTCACGGCCTTGTGCTGCACGTCCTTCTCGCGGGTGAACAGCTCGTCGGTCTTTGCCAGCACGAGCGTGTATGGCCGCCCCTGCCGCCGGGTCTGGTGCCGCACCGGCAGCGCGGCCGAGTCGATCTGGGTGTGGACGTGCCGCCGTCCGTCCGTCGCCAGTGGCCACTCGAAGTTCCGCTGCGACCGGGAACCGAGGAACGTCCCCAGCGTGTCACACAGGTCGCACCCGCACCCGGTCCATTCGATCGACCAGTCGTCTTCGTCACGCAGCGGCCGGGCGATCACCGCGCCGAGCCGCTGCCCGCAGTCCCGCGCGACCACATCGAGCCCCGCCGCCCGCCGCGCGTCCGCCGGCAGCGCAGCCGCCGAACGCAGCGCCGGCATCAGGCACCCCAGCACGTTGTCCCTGTACCCGCCCAGCGCCGCCACGATCTCGTCCCGCAGTTCGTGGTCGGCTGCCTCCAGCAGCCGCACCAGCGGCGAGCTCAGCATCTCCAGTCGCGGCTGCCGGATCTCGGTCCGCGCGGTGGTGGTCCAGAGCCGCAGCTGATCGCCCATCCAGCCCCAGGCGCCGGCGGCCAGCAGCCGCGCCACCTCCGGACCCCCGGCGGCACGCAGCGCCGCGCACAGCCCCGGCAGCCTCTCCACCCACTCGTATCGGTCCGCCTCAAGGTAGTGCCTCGGCCCGAACCACCCGGCGATGACCCCGCGCGTCCACTCCTCGCCGTACTGTCCGGCCGCCGCCAGCCCACCCGCGTGCTCCGGCGCGACCGTCTCCACCCTGAACGGCTCCAGCAGCATCGCCGCCGTCTCGGCCGCCCCTAGGCCCGCCGCCACATGCAGCGCCGTGCCCAGCAGTCCGGCCTGCGATCCGATCTTTTTCCAGAACGGCGCCAGCGACTCCGCGCCAGTACGTGCCCCTGCCAGGTCTCCGGCCTCGATGCGGGTGCGCAGTTCCGACAGCGCCCACTGCGACCCGGCTTCGGCGCGCGCCGCGAACGCCCGGTCCAGCGGCCACACCACGACCGCGGCCCGGCGGTACCACCGGTCCAGCGTGTTGCCGTAGTTGCCCATGTAGCCCTCGTATTCGGACTGGTAGGGCACGAGGTCCGCGCTCGGCGTGGTGGCACACACCTCGGAGTCGGGAACGTGCAGCGATATCGGCTCGCCGCCCTTGCCGTCCGGGCTGGTCCACCAGCCCAGGATGACCTCGTCGTCGATCAGCTCATTGAGCTGGTAGTCATCGTTGTCGCTGCCCCGGTCCCGGGAGACGCCGCCGTAGTCCTCTTCGTCTTCGTCTTCATCCTCCTCGTCGTAATAGCCGTAGTCGTCCCACGCTTCGCCGTCGGAAGGCCAGGCGTCCCATGTCTCCTTCACCTCGGCGAGCGCCAGCACTGCCTCGCACCCGGCACGCTCCGCGGCGGCGCGCAGCAGCACGGCGCGCTCCGCGTCGGCGCCTTTGAGCCGGTTCCAGTTCAGGCCCCGCTGGGTGTACTCGTGGTCGAGCAGAAAGACCAGCCGGTTCGGCGGGTCGAGGCCGGCGCGGCCATAGCGTCGCGTGGCGGGCGTGGTGAAGTGCCCGGTGAGGCAGTGCGCCAGGTCGGCGACCGGCCCGGCTCCCTGCGCGCCGGTCTCGCCGGCCGCGAGCAGGTTGAGCGTCAGCGTCACCCGGTACCCGGACTTCACGGGTTTGACCTGGTGACGGCAGTCGGCGTAGAACGCGACGAAAGACAGCTCCTCCTTCGACGTCCGGTATGTGACGCTCTCGCCGCCGTGCTCCACGACCAGTTCCCCGCCCGTGTGCGCCGAAGGCAACGACACGACCAGCGTGCCGACCATCGCGTCGTCCTTCTCCGAGTCCTGATGCGGCAGGAAAAACTGTCCTTTGCCATATACCAGCATCGCGTGCAGCTCGGCCCGCAGCTTCGTCGTGGCCGGCAGCCCCAGCTCGTCCCGGACGCCGTCCAGCACGGCACCGAGCGTGGCCTCCCAGGCCGGGCCGTCCAGCGTGACGAGGTCCGGCATGATCTCCCATGTGTCACGCACGCTGGCGTCGGTCAGCGTCTGCGCCCCGCGCCCGAACTTCGCCGGCCGCGCCACCGCGATCAGCTTCTTCGCGAGCGGCGCACGCACCGGAGTCTGCACGACCCCGACGCCATCGACCTCAACCTGCAGCGCGTCCGCAGGTGCCAGGATCTGCGCACTGAACGCCCCGGGCTCCTCCGCGTCGTCGAGCAGCTTAGCCAGCCGTTCCCGCGCCGTGCGACCCATGCACCCCTCCCAGGCGGGGTCCTCTACGGCAGCGACTCTACCGCCGGACGTGTGCATCCGCCTGCGGTCGGCGGACAGCGCCTTGCGGGGCGCAGCTAGCGGTCCTGGACGAGCTTGTCCAGGACCGCGTCGCGGCTCAGCCCGTCGGCCGCCATGCGCAGCGCCTGCCCCGCCACCTGCGGCGGCTCGCCTGCCCACAGTTCCTCGACGACAGCCTGGTAGGACGCCCGCTCGTCTGGCGGGATTCCGCGTCCGGCCAGCCACAGTTCGGTGATCTTGGCGCGCCCCGACGGCTCGGCCGCGTCGAGGGTTGCTGTGCCCTCGGCCCGGTCGTGGTATAGCGGGACGGCGAGGTGCCGCCGTTGCAATGCCTGCAGGCATCGGGTGTCGTCGGAGATGACGTCGTCGGGCAGGTCCTGGAAGTACCGGTTATGCGGCTTCTGGCTCGCGGCGGCGAGCACCGCGGGAAACTTGCGCAGCTCGCCGTCCAGTTCCGACAGGAGACGACGCCGCAGGCGCTCCGGCAGGTTGGCGCGGTCGGCGGTCCAGGCCGCCCACGCCCGGATCACGGGTGCCACGTCGCCCGCGAGCCTGGCCGGCAGGACCAGCTGCATCGGCAGTACGTCCCGGAGGAGCCGCCGGAAGAGGAGCGGCCCGGGCCGCAGCGGGTCCCGGCCGAGGTAGTCCGCGCAGAATGCGACGAGATCCCGCGGCAGGAACCGGGCGACCACGCCGGTGAGTGCCCTGCTCTCTGGCGAGCGGTGGAACTGCGCGACCAGGCGCTCGCGTTCCTCAGGCGGCCAGCGGTCGGCGGTGGTCCCGGAGGGCGCTTCCGCCACACGGCCCGCGCTCCCGGCCGCGACAGCCAGTTCCCGTGCGCGCTGGCCAGCCAGGACCGCCAGCCCGAGCATGGTGCGGTAGTCCTCGGAGTCACGTTTCGTCCATGGCGCCGGGCCGTGCTGCGCGAACGCGTCGAGCCCGGCCCGCAGCAGCCCGGCGGCCTCAGCCGAGGGAACCTCACGGAGATCAGCGCCCAGCCGGCGTGCCAGCCCCATTGCGCTTCCGGCATCCAGGCTGCTCTCTTCTTCCAGGAAAGGGGCGGCCAGTGAGGACACCGCGTAATGCCAGACCGGGTCAAGGCGCGTTATTACGGCATGCCGGTTTCCCCTGGTGGGGTAGCTGAACTCGCACAGGAGCACGGTGGACTCCCGGAACGGGTCGGTAGTCACCCAGCACTTGCCGGGGATCGCCTGGCCCAGTTCGGCCGCCCAGGCCGGCGCGGTACGCCCGGCCGCGGCCGCGAGGGTCCTCGCATGGTCCCGGACGGCGGAATCCGGGCCTGCGACCGCGAACGCACGCAGGATCCCGACGGCAAGCGGAGCGCTGCTGGCGGCCAGCGCGTCGCAGATGTCCAGGCACGCGTCACGGAGCCGGTCACCGGCGAACCCGGCCTGCGCCATGCGGCCTGCCACCGAACTGACCGTCGCTTCCGCGTCGTAGGCACAAGACACCCGGTCGCGATCGGCGAACGTGCCCATGAGCCGGCCGGCCGCAGCGCTGGCGTCCCTGGCCGAGAGCAACCGGAAGCGGAGATCCCGCACGCGATCTTCGGCTGCGCGCT
>WNFI01528787.1_pt1 | contig 10107 bp, 8 predicted proteins | sample 5400471 | NCBI WGS metagenome assembly WNFI01 (sample SAMN13153348, study PRJNA577476) | soil metagenome | isolation source: 100 cm saprolite on Douglas fir-dominated hillslope | place: USA:California | collected 2013-09-17
CAACAACGCGCGAGCCGCCTCGTTGCGAGAAGGAAACCAGGAGCTCATCGCCGCGAACCGGATCATCGAGCAGCTGCCAGAGCTGGTTGAGGCGGCGGCACGCGGCATAGCCGGATCCAACCTGACCGTCCTGAACGGCGCGGCCGGCGTCAACGAGGTGCTCGCCGGGCTGGTCGGGCAGGGCATGGCAGTCCTCGACCTGCTGCGCACGTCGACCTCGGCAGCCGCGGCAGGTTCTCAGGCGCACGCTGCGGCAGTCGGGACCAAGGAGCCGATCCCGGCTCATCTCATCGATGGACAGGCGGGCCGGGACACCTGACACGGCCGCCGCGCCGCGCAGCCCCGCCGTCCAGCAAAGGTCCGGCCGGCTGGAGAACCAGCCGGCCGGACTATCCGGGGGGCCGTCGGTGACCGCTTCCGGCGCCTCCGAACCCTGAATGTCAAGCGCCTACCATCACCTTTGGCGGCTTCGGCGGTGTTCCTGACTTCTTGAACATCTGATGCCCGTTAAACGCCTACAGGTAGGTGTCAGTTCCGGCATTGTTGAGGTGCAGGGCGGAGCAGCCGTGGTACTTGGCCGCGACTACCCAGCCGCTACGCAGCGCTTCCCGGCGGCCGCGACCTGGGCTTGCCCGGCCGCGGATCGCGCCGCGCGGCCAGCACCAGGCTCGCGAGCACGACGACAGCGCCGAGGCTGCCGAGTGCCCAGGTGATCGCGGAAGGCCCTGATGCCGCCGGGCCGCGGGCGTGTGCCCGTGCCGCGAGCCGCCTGACATGCGCGGCGGTGCCCACCCTGTCGTGCGAGCCCGCGGTCACGGCCGGCAGCTTGACGGCCGGGTTCGCCGGCGGCAACCCCCTCGCCACCAGGTAGCCGATGGAGTTAGGCGCCGCGCGCGGCAGCGAGGAGTAAGGATTCCGCAGCGGCGCCTGAGGTGCCACCAGCAGCCGCCTGCTGATGACGCGCGGCCGGCCCCGGCCGGCGGCAACTGACAACTGCAGCGTGTAGCGCCCGCCGACCTGGTAGACGTGCCGCACCGTGCGGCCCGTACCGCTCTGGCCGTCCCCGAAGCCCCAGCTAAAGCGAAGCCGCGCCAGAGGCCGGCCTGGATCGTAAGCCGCGCCGGCCGTGAAGGTCGCCGGGCGTCCCGGCGAAATCACGCCGAGATCGCCGATCGCGGCGACCGGACGGCCGTCCGGCCTGGCCAGGCCGAGTACCGCAGGCTGGCTGAGCAGCCAGGCAGTGAGCATGCCGGGCAGGCTCAGCGCGAGCTTGAGCGCATGACTCGGCGCCAGCCCGCCATCGGCGTAGGTGTTCATCAGCGCGACGGTGTCCTGCGGCTGGTCATACGGGTAGGAGCCGGCAGGCGGATGGCGCTCGTAGTAGGTCGCGTTGCCGACGAACGTCGCGCTGCGGACGCCAGCGGCGGTGAACGGAACCTGGTCGCTGCTGCCGAGCGTGTCGCTCAGCACGTGCACGTTCCCGAGCTGGCTCGGGGTAAAGACGGGCTGCCACACGTCGGCGCCGGACCGGCTGTGATAGGTGAGCATCTGATCGCCCGTCGCCCGATACCGCTGGAACGAGGCGGCGACGGCCGTGCGCACCAGCGACCTGAGCTGAAGCAGGCTGGCCCGCTGGCGCGGCGACGGCGTGTAATGCGGGTACACCTTGTTGCCTGTCAGCGGAGACAGGTAGGCGAAGAGCGGCATCAGCGGGTTCGCCGACTTGCCGAGATAACGCAGCGGATAGGCAATGCCGTTTTGCTCCTCATTGATCATGAGGGAGATATTCCTCAGGTCGTTGCGCGCGATCTGGCTGACATATTCATAGGATCCGAATAGTCCTTGCTCCTCCCCGTCGAAAATGATGAACCGGAGGGTCCTGGCTGGATAGAGATGATGCTCGCTCCAGAACGCAGCCATCGATTTCGCCACTCCCAGCTCTATCGCGCAGCCGCTTCCGTCGTCGTAGGCCGACTGGGTCGAGTCGGCCTCGCCGTCGTAATGACAGCCGATCACAACTTCCTGCGACGGGGTGGCCAGTCCGGGCACGGTGACCTCGACATCCGCCGCTGGGGCGGTGGCCGGCCGGCGGACCCAGCCCCTGACCGGGAACCGGTAAACGTGCGCCTGCGCACCGAACCGCCCCAGCAGCCGCAGCATCTTCTGTTTCCAGTACCCGGCGAAGCCTGAGTGCCCGGCTGAGCCGGCGCGGTAGCCGGCCTCCCGGTGCTGAAATCGCATGGCAAGGTAGTCGAGCTGAGAGTAGATAAAGGCCGGTTTGATGCCGGGCGTCGCGCTGCCCTGCGGCTGCGCGGTTACCGCGTGCCGCACCCCGGCGCTCGCGCCGCCTGATGCGGGCGGGACGGCGGCCAGCGCCAGCCCCAGGCAGCTCAGCGCGAGCAGCCCAGAGGATCTCGTTATTCGCCGCAGCATTTGTCAGGCGTGCTGCCCGCATAGCTATAACCGCAAAAGCCAAGATCCATAACTTGAACGTAACCTTTCAAAGCCGGTCGGGCTAGCTGGCTATTTGCCGGTTGGGCAACGGCCAGGTCACAATTCGGTGGCAGACGATACCGGGGCCGGCCCGGTCAGGGGGCCGGTCGCCGTCGGCGCGCCTGCGGGCTGGCTGCTCGCTGCGACGCGTGGCCTGGCGGCGAGCATGGCGGCTGCGACCAGGCCGGCGCCGGTGAACAGCGCAACGATGAGAGCCAGACCATGGCGGAACGTGCCCACCGGATCACCGGGCACCATGTGCGACAGGATCGCCACCAGAGCCGCGACCCCGAGCACCGTGCCGATTTGACGTGCCATGTTGAGGATCCCGCTGCCGGTGCCGAACCGGGCTGCGGGAAGCGATGCGCTGCCGGCCCCGAGCAGGGCGGGAATCGTCAGGCCGACGCCGGCGCCGCCCAGCAGCTGGGAGGGCAGCAAATGGGTCACGTAGGCGGGCGCGGCCTGGATCCTGGCGTACCACAGCAGCATCGCTGCGGCATTGACCAGGCAGCCGATGACCGCGACCCGGCCTGGCCCGCCGATCCTCACCGCCAGTGGGGCGACGATCCTGGCGAAGGGCGGCACCATCAGTGGCCCCGGAGCGATGGCCAGGCCAGCCTGGACGGCCGAGTAATGCCACACGCCGGTGAGGAACTCAACGAAGTTCAGCACGAAGGCGCCGAAGGCCGCGTAGTAGAGGATCGACGCGGCGAACGCTCCGCTGAACGTGCGCGACCGCAGCAGGCCGAGCTCGATGACCGGGGAGTGGTGTGCGCGCGAGCGGAGCACCACGGCCGCGCCGCAGCCGAGCGCCCCGGCGAGGGTTCCCAGGAAAGCAGCACCCAGCGCCAGTTGAGCTGGACGAGGCTGCCCCCGATCACCGGACCGAGCGCCGCACCGAGCGCGCCGAATGCTGACCAGGTGCCGATCGCGGCCGCCCTGGCGCTGGCCGGGACCGAGGCGAGCAGCAGCGACAGCGACGCAGGAACCATCAGGCCCGCGCCGCACGCCTGGATGATCCGGGCCGCGATCAGCGCGGCCACGCCGGGCGCCAAGCCGCAGAGCAGCGAGCCGATGCTGAACGCGGCCAGGCCGATGGTGAAGACCCGGCGCCGGCCGATCCGGTCGGCCCACCGGCCAGCGGGCACGAGGACGGCCGCGAAGACGATGGTGTAACCGTTCAGCACCCAGGACAGCGAGCTGAGCGTCGTCCCGGCGTAATCCCTGCCGATGTAGGGAAACGCGAGGTTGACGATGAACAGGTCAAGGCTCGACATGAACACGGCCAGCGCCAGCACGCCGACGATCACGCTGACCTTGCGTCCAGGCCGGTCATCCGCGGGCTCGCTGGTGCCGGCCCGCCCTGCGCCGGCCGGCGGCCTGGCGAGCTTGACCGTTTCCCGCGAAGCCGCGGACGGGAGATGCAAGCCGCTCATGTGCTACGCGCTCCTAGGTAAGTCCGGAATCTGGACCCACCCTAACTTGCCAGTGGCTAGTCCGTCCAGTTTTCGGACTCACCTGGTATGCTCGGGGCCATGGTTGCCGTTTCCGCAGAGCCACGGGAGTGTTCCGTGGCGCGCACGCTCGAAATCGTCGGCGAGAAATGGGCGCTTCTGGCCGTCCGGGAGGTCTTCCTGGGGAACGGCCGCTTCGATGAGATGGTTCGACGGACCGGGGCGCCGCGCGACACGATGGCCGCCCGCCTGCGCGTCCTGGTCGGCTCGGGAATCCTGGAGCGACGGCAGTACTCCGCGCATCCTGTCAGGTTCGAGTACCACCTGACCGACGCTGGGCGCGATCTGTACCCGGTGATCCTCACGCTAATGAGGTGGGGGGACCGGCATCTCGCCGGACCAGCGGGACCGCCGCTTGAGCTCGAGCACCGGTGCGGCCACCCGCTGAGCGCGCAGCTGGTCTGCGAGGCATGCGGCGACCCGGTGGTTATGGGGGAGACCAGGGCCGTCAGAAACCGGTGACGGTGCCGCCGTCGTTCAGGTAACCTCAGCCGGGAAATGAGAGCAGTAGGCCTTGACTGAGGATCAGACGGATGACGGGTTCGCATCCGATGAGCTCGGCGCGATAGACGGGATCGACACGTCGGTCGCTCATCCGGCTCGGGTGTACGACTACTGGCTGGGCGGCAAGGACAACTTCGCTGCTGACCGGGAGGCAGCCGAGCGCGTACTCGCGGCCACTCCCGGACTGCGTTTCCGGGTCCAGGCGAACCGGGCCTTCCTCGCCAGGGCGGTTAGGTACCTGGCAGGCGAGGCCGGCATCCGGCAGTTCCTCGACATCGGGACAGGCATTCCGGCGGCGAACAATACGCACGAGGTTGCCCAGTCGGTCGCGCCGGACTCCAGGGTCGTGTATGTGGACAACGACCCGATCGTTCTCGTCCATGCCAGGGCCCTGCTGGCCAGCAGCCCGCAGGGATCGACCCAGTACGTCGAGGGGGACCTGCGAGACAGCGGCCCGATCCTGAACGCGGCAGCCGCCACGCTGGATTTCGCTCAGCCGGTCGCGCTGATGCTGCTCGGGATCATGCACCTGATCTCCGATTCCGAGGAACCGTACCGGATCGTGGCAGCCCTGATGGACGCGCTGCCGTCGGGCAGTTACCTCGCGCTGTCCCATCCCGCCATCGACATCAACCCCGCTCAGGCCGAGGCGCAGCGACGCTACAACGAACGCGTCTCGACGCCGCAGACGCTGCGCACCAGGGACGAGGTCGCCAGGTTCTTCGACGGGCTCGAGCTAGTGCCGCCAGGTCTGAGCTACGTGCACGCCTGGCGGCCTGGCCCGGACGAGCTCGCGCCGTCCAGCACAGTTTCGGCTCACGGTGGCGTGGCCCGCAAGCCGTGATGGCGGTGATATGGCTGGCACCACTGGCCGGCAGATCAGTCGCCGCGCCGGGCTGACCACTTGGACCGCGCGATCTTCGACTGGGGCGCAGACTGTGGGTTTCCCCGATTCGACGAGCGGCGGGTGCCAGTACCGTCACGGGTGTCGGTGCCGATGGGTATGGGGGGCCGGCCGACGAGATGGGGGGCGTCGGCATCGCACCGAGGTTGCGGTCGATCGCGTCATGGGGGCGATCGACCGCAGCCGGCGACCGGGCGCTATCTGAGCCCGTGACCGACGCTTCCTGGCGTAATTCGCGAGCCGGCAGCCGGTGCGCGAGCTGGGTCCGGGATCTCACGCCGAGCTTCCTGAACACCTTGCCCAGGTGGTATTCCACCGTGCTGGGACTGATGAACAGCTGTTCGGCGATCTCGCTGTTGGTCGAACCGTCGGCAGCCAGCTTCGTAACGCGGGCTTCCTGAGGGGTGAGGTCGAGCTCGGTCTCTGGGGTTCGGCTTCTGGCTCGTTCACCAGTAGCGCGCAGTTCACTGCGCGCTTGTTCCGCAAGGCCGGCTGCGCCCATGGCGAGAAACATGTCCTCGGCAGTGCGAAGCTGGCGTCGCGCATCGCGCCGTCGCCTGGCACGCCGCAGCCACTCACCGTACATCAGGTGCGTGCGGGCCAGATCGACAGCCGCATGGCTGCGTCCGAGCTGGCTGATCGCTTCGAGGTAAGCAGTCTCGGCGTCGCTGCCATCATTAAGTAGCGCCTGGCAACGGGCGCGGATCCCGAGCGCCCAGGGCGTTCCCGCGGTCCTGGTACGGTTCGCCAGGACGGCGAACGCGCTGCGCGCCACCTCGTGGTTGCCGCTGCGGGCGGCGGCTTCGATCAGCTCAGGCAACATCGCCTCGGTTAGGAACGCCTGATCGTCCTGGATCACCGCCAAGGCACCGTCGACCGCAGCCTCGAACTGACCGGAGCGCAGGTCCGCCAATGCGACGACGCCCCTGCCAATATCGGCTTGGCCACCCTGGCCTCGGGCGGTCGCCTCGCGGATCTGAGCCAATCCTGCGGCGCGCGCCCTCGCGGTCTCGCCGCGACCGGCCAGCACAAAGGCTTCGCTGCCGTAGTCGATGTTCAGCATTCCGGTGTTCTGGCTGGCGGCCATGAGCTCGTGCAGTTCTCTCCATCGGTCCTCCGCCTGATCGAGACCGCCGGTTAGCCAGTCTGCGAGAGCTCGGACGGCCAGGGCCATCGGAAGCTGGGCGAGCGCGCCCCGCCTGCGGGCGACTCGTACCCAGCGGTCGGTGATGTCCAGCAGGGCCTGGTCGTCCCAGAGGCTCCCGGCCGCCGTGGCGCCCAGCCCGAACCACTTGAGTCCAATGAGCGGATCGAGGTCGTCGGCGCGCAGAGCCTCCAGCGCGGCGCGCAACGGCGCTGCCGCGGCGTCGTATCCCTTGGTGACCCTCGCCTGGTAGCCGGCCAGCAGCAAGTCGCTGATCGCGGGCGCGGATCCGGGCGGCGGCGAGGGGGGAGGGATGCTGGCGATCTTGCGGGTCTCGGCTCGCCCTGCCCAGTTGGCTGCGTCGAGCGCGGCGAGCAGCGCGTCAGCTGATGCTGCTGGGTAAGCTGCCAGCGCTGCGGCGGCGTCTGCGAAGGCCTCAGCGGCCTCGACGTCGCGGCCCTGGGCGAACAGCGCTTCGCCGATGACCACCTTCGCTTGGCCGCGTGTGCCGCTATCGCTCAGCAGGGGCAGGGCATTGCTGGCAATTTCGTGGGCAATGTCGGCGTGACCGATCACCAGCTCGGCCTCAGCTAGGGCGACTTCCCGCCGCGCGCGGACGCCATCGTCGGGCGTCCACGCCACCGAGCGCCGCAGCAGGGCGGCCGTGGCAGACGAAGCACCGCGGTCCCGGGCGCGCTCAGCGGCAGTCTGAAGGTCGGCAGCAAGGTGCTCGTCGGGTGCGGCGGCGGCAGCAGCGCGGTGCCACACCTGCCCTTCGGCATCGCCGGCCTGGTCGCTGGCCTGGCTGAGCCAGTGATGCGCGCGTCGCCGGTCGGCGTTGCTAGCTCCGTGGTAGACGGCCGCCCGGATCAACGGGTACGGGAAGCCAGCCCAGTTGCCGGAAGCTTTAATCAGCCCGGCCGCTTCAGCCGCCGCTTCGGTGGCATCTGCATCTATGCCCGCAGCTGCGGCTGCGTGCCGAACCCGACTGCGATCACCGGACACGTCGGTGGCAGCCAGGAGCAGAAACTGCTGTACGTCGGCCGGCAAGCGGTGCACCTGGCGCAGGTATCGCTCTTGCAGTTGCCGGCCCACTGGGATCGGTTCGGGCAGATAGGCGCGTGCGGCCAGTTCCGCACCCGTGAAATGGGAACCGATCTCCACGAGAGCTAGCGGGTTACGCTCGGCGTCGGCAACCACGCGGTCCACCACCTCAGGCGCGAGCGGCGTGCCCGCGACCGATCGCAGCAACTCCGCCGCCGCGTCATCCGGCAGGCCGCAGACTTCGACCGTCGGGAGCTGCTGCCACGCAGGCAGCTCGCCAGTATCGCCGCCGACCGTCAGGATCATGCCGACGCGATCAGCGTACAGACGGCGCGCCACGAACCCGAGCACCAGCGCCGACTCGGCATCGATCCACTGTGCGTCATCGACTGCGCAAAGCACCGGACGGTCCGCAGCCGCGCGGGAGAGGAGTGTCATGCATGCGAGCCCGACAAGAAACCGGTCCTGCGCAGGGCCAGCCTCCAGGCCAAACGCCACCCGGATCGCTTGCCGCTGCGGAACCGGAAGATCGTCGATCAGCGGCAGGAACGGGATGAGCAACTCGTGCACCGCGCCATACTGCAGATTGATCTCCGACTCAACTCCGACTATGGACGATATCCGGAACCCGGACGCTTCCTCGACCGCATAGTCGACGAGGGTCGTCTTGCCCGCTCCATGGCAGCCACGGAGCACGAGAACCCCGCTGAAGCCTCGCCGGACGACTTCCAGAAGGTCATCGATTCTGGTCCGCTCGCTGTCTCGGTCCAGCAAGAGCCGCTTAGGTCGGCGCCGCCTGCCTGGCATGAAGACCCGGCTATCAGATGACCCTTGCTGACCGTTCAGGTCAACGCGTGGTTCCCCGGTCGGGTTGCTTGTCATCCACTACCCCCGGCTTCCCATGCTAGCGGGGTTAAGGGGGAATTCCCTGATTCGACGGTGCTGGCGACCATCGCCGGAACTGTCTGTTATCTACACATGCGTCTACTGGTGGCTGCTGCTGTGCCTCTGAGCAGCCGTTGGGCTGATCGCGCCGAGTCGCGGCTTAGGCGCGGTGGCTGCGCCGCGCGCGGGGCGCCCGTGGCGCCCTAGTCGCCCGCGGCCCAGGGGTCGCGCGCCACTCGGTGGTCAGGTAACCATCGGCCTGATTGGCTTCTGCCGCGACCCGCACGCCATATCGGTACGTAAGCTTGCCGCCCAGGTACCCCGATACGCCAAGCGCGGCGACGCAGGCCGCTGACAACGCGATCATCCCGGGATCGACCGGGCCGGTATGGGCCCGCGTGTGGTACCGCCAGGCGAAGTTCGCGCCGTAGGCGACAGTGAGCGTGACATTGATGAACATGTGCGTGCATGCGGTGCGGAATGCCGGCGTGCCGACCGGGATGACGGCAAGGTCAAGGAAGCCGACCAGGCCCGCTGCGACTGCGCCGATCACGCCCGCCGCGATCAGCGATTCGGAGCCCATGGCCAGAAACGCCGGCCGGCTCGCGAGGTGGGAGGCAACGTCGAAGCCGAGGCTGAGCACCCAGGCCCCGATCGGCACGGTCACCAGCATCGGGTGATACGGGTGCCCGTACGGTCCGGCGAGCAGCGCGCTGAGCGGGCGTTTCGCCTGCCGCATCCCAGTCGTCATCGGCTCCTCCTGGCCAGGTGACCCGGTACTGGCGTCTCGTCGCTGAACGGGGCGGGCACATCCCTACGACGTAATCGCCCGGGCATCAGTTCAATTGTGTCCTTCATGGCGGCAACTGTCTCCGGGCGCACCAGGATGGCCCTGATCGCAGGCATAGCCCTCGTGTCGCTCACCAGGTCCATGCGGTCGACGGCGGCGAGGTGCCAAGCGGGGAACGTAACGCGAATGGTCTGTTCGTCGAGGCCGTTTCGCACCCCGGCCGAGTTCAGGCACATCCGCAGCAGCAGCCGGCCGCCGGGCCGCAGCACGCGGCCAGCCTCCCTCGCATAACCAGCGCGCTGGGCTGGCGCCAGGTAGTGGAAGCAGCCTCGGTCAAGCAGCAGGTCAGCCGAGCTGGCGGGCAGCGGCAGGCTCGTGACGTCGGCGCAGGCGAACGCCGCCCCCTGATGCCGCGTGCGGGCCTGGGCCAGCGCCGCGACGGAGAGGTCCACGCCAAGTCCCCGCCAACCGCGCCTGACCAGGTAGCCGATCTCGGTTCCCAGCCCGCACCCGAGATCCACCGCGACGCCTGGCTTCCCGGCCGCCAGGACGGCCTCGGCTGCCAGCAGCTCCGGCGAGGGCTGTGACAGGTGCCACCACCTGCAGGTGCCGGTTAGGTAGGGTTCGTCCACACCTTCATCATGCGCTACCTAGGCCGGGTGGGCTGGCGCGGTAGGCGGCCCTGCGGCGCTGCCTGGCCGGCCGGCCGGCTGCGGGGGAGGTCACGGCCAGCGGCAGCCTGGACGGCGGCTTGACCTCCGTCAGCTTCAGGTAAGTCACGAGTCGCTGACCCCCTCTCGCGGCGAGGCTGGCCAGCACCTCCTGCAGG
>WNFI01711750.1_pt1 | contig 10107 bp, 11 predicted proteins | sample 5400471 | NCBI WGS metagenome assembly WNFI01 (sample SAMN13153348, study PRJNA577476) | soil metagenome | isolation source: 100 cm saprolite on Douglas fir-dominated hillslope | place: USA:California | collected 2013-09-17
GGATGAACGAAGCGCGCAGCAGGAAGGTGCTCGCCGAGACGCCCGCGATGATGAGCCAGATCTTCATCGATGCCTGCGCGTCACTTCGATCGCCATTCCGGCGGCGATGCCGGCGATCGAGGCGACCACCAGCGAGAGCCGGTACGGCAGTCCGGCCGCATGAAGCGCCACCGCGGCCGCGATGATCGATGCGGCCAGGTCGGCGCGCGTGCGCACCGCGGGCGCGAGCAACGCGATGAAGGTGAGGACCACGGCGAAATCGAGCGACCAGCTCGCCGGCACCTGCGCTCCGAGCGCCACGCCGAAGATCACGCAGCCTTGCCACGTCACGAGGAGGGTGAGCGACAGGCCGAGGATGTGCCATTCGCGGTGGCGCCGGTCGCCGGGCTCGCTGAAGTGGCGCATCACCGTAGCGAAGCTCTGGTCGGTGAGCATGAAGGCGAGGGGCACGCGCCAGCGCAGGGGCAGATGCGCGAGGTGCGGGGCAGCCGCGGCGCTGTACATCATGAGCCGCAGGCTCACGACGAAGGCTGCGGCGACGGCGACGATGGCCGGAGAGTCGACGGCGACGAGCTGGCAGACGATGAGCTGCGCGATGCCGGAGAAGGACAGGACCGAGAGCGCGATGCCTTCGAGCGGCGACAGGCCCGCGGTGATCGCGGCTACTCCGGCGACGAAACCGAAGGGGACCACGCCGAGGAGCGTGGGCATCGCCTCGAAGGCGCCGGCGATGAACTCCTCTCGCGGTGAACGGACTTGCGCTGGTGCGGACAAGGCGGTGATTCTAGACGAAGCCCGTTTGCTAAACTCCGGCGCATGAAGAAGATCGTGCTGCTGCGCCACGGCGAGAGCGCCTGGAACAAGGAAAACCGCTTCACCCACGGCGAGAGCGCCTGGAACAAGGAAAACCGCTTCACCGGATGGAAGGACGTCGACCTCACGGCGATGGGCGTGGAAGAAGCGCGCGCCGCGGGACGCCTTCTCGCCGCCGAGGGATTCGATTTCGATTTCACCTTCACCTCGGTCCTGAAGCGCGCCATCCGCACGCTGAATCTCGCATTGGAGGAGATGGATCGCCTCTGGCTTCCTGCAGAGAAGGATTGGCGCCTGAACGAACGCCACTACGGCGCGCTGCAGGGCTTGAACAAGGCGGAGACCGCGGCCAAGTTCGGCGAGGAGCAAGTCCTGCTCTGGCGCCGCAGCTACGACGTGCGGCCTCCCGCGCTCGAGCCCGGAGACGAGCGCGACGCCTCGCGCGACCGGCGCTACGCAGCGCTCAAGCCCGGCGAGATTCCGCGTTCCGAATGCCTGAAGGACACGGTTGCGCGCGTCGTGCCGTACTGGAAGGAGAGCATCGCGCCGCGCGTGGCCGCCGGCGAGCGGGTGCTCGTTTCCGCCCACGGCAACAGCCTGAGGGCCCTCATCAAGTACTTTGACGCCATGTCGGATGAGGCGATCGTGAACGAGAACGTTCCCACCGGAATTCCCATGGTGTACGAGCTCGACGACTCGCTCGCGGCGATTCGGCGCTACTACCTCGGCGATCCCGACGCCGTCGCCAAAGCGATGCACACCGTGGCGAGCCAGGGCAAGGCGAAGTAACAACGATGGTCAGCTAATCGGCGGCGATCGGCGTGGCCATCGGCGTTAATCGGCGTTCCCGGGTTTTTGCTCTTGCACTGGCTCTTTGCTCACTCTCTCCTTTGTCCGTCCGGGCCGCGGGCGATCCGGCGGCGAGCCGGCAGGAGCTGCGCGAATTGCGCTCCCGCATCGAGAAGCTCCAGGCCGACCTGTCGGCGGCGGAGGAATCGCGCGGCGAGGCCGCCGCGGAGCTGCGCGCCAGCGGCAAGGCGGTGAGCGAGGCATACCGCTCCGCCTTCGCGCTGACGCAGCGCCGGCGCACGCTCGAAGCGGAGCTCGCGGCGATCACGCGGCGTCAGCGCGAGATGCGTTCCGGGGTGAGCGAGCAGGAGGCCCTCGCCGGGCAGCTCCTGCGCCTGCAGTACCGCCAGGGCGCGCCCGACCGCATGCGCCTGATCCTCGAGGGCCGCGATCCCGCCGAGGTGGCGCGCCACATCGCTTACTACGGTTACATCCAGCGTGCGCGCTCGGAGCTCATCGGCGAGCTGCGCCGCAAGGGCGGGGAGCTCGCGCTCCTCGAGCGAGACGCCGTCGCACGCAGGGACGAGCTGGCCGAGAACGAATCCGCGCTCGCCCGCGAGGCGCGCAGGCTCGAGCAGGAGCGCGCCGCGCGCGCGGCGGTCGTGGCGCGGCTTGCGGGCGACATCGCCAGGAGCCGGCGCGAGATCGGGCGCTTGAAGCGCGACGAGGCGCGGCTCACGCGCCTGGTCGAGGAGATCGCGCGTGCGCTCGCCGCCACGCCCTCCGAAGGTGCCCGCGCGAAGGGCCGTCCCATCGACGAGGTCGCCGATGCCTCTTCCGCGGCGAAGCCTTTCGCGGCGTTGAAGGGGCGCATGCGCCTGCCGGTGCGAGGCGACTTGATGAACCGGTTCGGCGCACCGCGCGAGGAGACCGGGGGAACCTGGAAGGGACTGTTCATCCGCTCCGTTTCAGGTGAAACGGTGCACGCCGTCGCCGACGGTCGCGTCGTCTACGCCGACTGGTTGCGGGGCTTCGGTAACCTCTTGATTCTCGACCACGGAACCGGATATATGAGCCTGTACGCGAACAACGAGGGACTGCTGCGGCAAGTGGGGGAAAAGGTGCGTGGCGGAGACCCTGTTGCACACGTAGGAGTCTCGGGCGGCGAGGCGGAATCGGGTCTATACTTTGAGCTGCGCCACGACGGAAAACCGTTTGATCCGTTAAGGTGGGTGGCACCCTGAATCCTTCGAAGGGACGACGCATGGGCAAGAAGTTTCAGCAGGCTGGTCTCGTGGCGCTCGGCGCCGCGCTGGGAATCGCAGCCGAGCCCGTCGAGGACCGCAAGCTCCTGAAGGAGGCCATCAACGGAATGCTCACCGGCCTCGACCCGCATTCGGCGTTCCTCGACCAGGATGCCTATCGCGATCTGCAGGTCGGCACGCAGGGCGAATTCGGCGGCCTCGGCATCGAGGTGGGCGCCGAGGACGGATTCGTGAAAGTCGTCGCCCCGATCGAGGACACCCCGGCCTACCGCGCCGGCATCCAGGCGGGAGATCTCATCATCAAGCTGGACGAAGTGTCGTTGAAGGGCATCTCGCTCTCCGACGCGGTCAAGCGCATGCGCGGCAAGCCCAACACGGAAGTGAAGCTCACGGTCCTGCGCAAGAACGAGACCCAGCCGCTCGAATTCATCGTGCGCCGCGACGTGATCCGCGTGAAGAGCGTGAAATCGAGGATGCTCGAGCCCGGCTACGGCCTGATTCGGGTCACCCAATTCCAGGAGCACACCGGCGAGAGTCTTGTCGTCGCCCTGAACGATCTCTACAAGCAATCCAACGGCGAGCTGAAGGGCCTGGTTCTCGACCTGCGCCTGAACCCGGGCGGCCTGCTCAATTCCGCCGTCGCCGTCTCCTCGGCGTTCCTGCCGAAGAATGCACTTGTCGTGTACACCGACGGCCGCACCGAGGACGCGAAGATGCGCCTCACCGCGACCAAGGAAAACTATGTGCGCGGCGCCTTCAAGGAGGATTTCCTCTCCAAGCTGCCCGCGGCCGTGAAGACGGTGCCGATGGTCGTGCTCGTGAACGGCGCCTCGGCGTCGGCTTCCGAGATCGTCGCCGGTGCGCTGCAGGACCATCATCGCGCCACCATCGTCGGCACGCAGACCTTCGGCAAGGGCTCGGTGCAGACCATCCTGCCGCTGCCGAACAACCAGGCGGTCAAGCTCACCACGGCGCGCTACTACACGCCGGGCGGACGCTCGATCCAGGCCAAGGGAATCTCTCCCGACATCGTGGTGGAGGATGCGCCGGAGGCTCGCGTGCTGCTGCGCGAAGCCGACCTGCAGCACCATCTCTCGGTCGAGGACGACAAGACCGCGCTTGAAGCCAAGGCCAACGGCGCCAAGCCCACCGACAAGATCATCGCCGGTCCCGCCGCGGGCCACTCGGCCGCCGTGTCGGCGAAAACCGCGGCCAAGGCGGATGCGAAGGAAGACGCCAAGAAGGACCCCAACGCGAAGAAGGAAGACCTGCAGTTGGCCGCCGCGTTGAACCACCTCAAGGGGCTTCCGCTCACCACGACCGCGGCCGCGGCCATCGTCAAGTAACCGCGGCGACAGGGTCGGCCCACGCGACCGGCGATGGACGACCGCCAGCGCCTCAGGTATAGCCGCCACCTGTTGTTGAACGAGTTCGGCGAGGAGGCGCAAGAGCGCCTCCTCGGCGCCCACGCGCTCGTCGTCGGCGCGGGCGGGCTGGGCTCGGCCGCTCTTCTCTACCTCGCATCGAGCGGCATGGGGCGCATCACCGTGGTCGACGGCGACCGCGTCGATCTCACCAACCTGCAGCGCCAGGTCGTGCACCGCGTCGATTCCATCGGCAAGCCCAAGGCCGTCTCGGCGGCCGAGACCCTGGCACGTATCAATCCGGACATTCGCGTCGAGGCCCTCGAGGAGCGCGCCGGCCCCGAGCGCCTGGCCGCCCTCGTACGCACCGCCGACGTGGTCCTCGATTGTTCGGACAACTTCGCGACGCGTCATGCGTTGAACCGGGCATGTGTGGCGGCAAGGCGGCCGCTCGTCTCCGGCGCCGGCATCCGCTTCGACGGCCAGGTCGCGGTGTTCGACCTGCGCCGCGACGATGCCCCGTGCTACCACTGCCTGTTCGCGGAGGATGCCGAGGCGGTCGAGGAGCGCTGCGCCGTGATGGGCGTGTTCGCGCCGCTGGTGGGAATCGTGGGCACCTTCCAGGCGCTCGAGGCGATCAAGCTCGTGGCGGGCATCGGCGAGACGCTCGCCGGCCGCCTGCTATTGTTCGATGCGCTCGCCAGCCGCTGGCACGAGGTGCGGCTCGCGCGCGATCCCCACTGCCGGGTCTGCGGCGCGCACCGCGCCGCAGCATAGGAGGAATGATGAAGTCGAACCTGAAGCAGCCATTCGCGCTTGGCGCGGCGCTCGCCCTGGCCTTGTGCCTTCCGGCTTCGGCGCAGACGCTCTACAAGCTGATCGACAAGAACGGCAAGGTCACGTACTCGGAGACGGCGCCGAAGTTCTTCGACGGGCAGGTGATTCGCATCGACATCGATCCCAACGCGAACACCATGACCGCGCCCAAGATTCCCGCCGAGAAGGCCGTGCCGCAGAAGCCGGAAGACCGAAAAGCGACGGCCGCCGCCGTCGGTCCGGATGCGGCGCGCGCGCGGGTCGAGGCCGCGAAAAAGGCGCTTGCGGACGCGCGCGACAACCCGAAAGAAGGCGAGGTCACTTTCATCGGCAAGGTGGGCGGCGGCGCACGGCCGGTTTTCTCCGACGAGTACCAGCAGCGCATCGCTCGTCTCGAGCTCGAGGTGAAAAACGCGGAAGAGGATCTGCGGCGTGCGGAAGGGCGCTAGCTTCGCCGCTTGCGGCCTGGCGCTGGCCGCGCTCATCTGCGCGCCGACGGCTGCGCTTGCGGATGCGTTCTACAAGTGGGTCGACAAGGACGGCAAGACGCAGTACGGCGATCATCAGCCAAAGAATTTTTCGGGCGAAGTGACCCGCGTCGAGATCGACGCCCCGGCGACACCATCGCCCGCCCCGAGTCCCCGCCCCGCGGCGGATGCAGCCAAGAAAGTGCCGGCACCGCCCGATGTCGCGGAAAAGCGCCGCGAGTTGCGCGCCAAGCTCGCGGCGGACCTCGCGCGCGCGCGCGAGAAGCTCGATTTGGCGAGAGCGCATCTCGCCGACGACACCGCGCCGCAGGACGACGAGCGGCAAATCATCCAGCAGCGCATCGAAAAAGGAAAGCCGCTGCCCGGATCAGGGGCCATGCACGGTGCGACTCCGAGCTCCAGCTGCAGGGTGGTGACCGGCACTGACGGCAAGACCGCCCTCGTTTGCGGGACGATGATCCCCAACGAAGCGTACCGGGAGCGGCAGCAGAAGCTCGAGGAGGCCGTGCGCCAGGCGGAGGAAGAGCTCGCCGCGGCCGAGCAGGCCTACCGGCGCGGCGTCGACTAGGCGGGACGCGCCGCCTCGGCGAGATCCCAGCGCGGAAACACCGGGAAGCCCGGCTGTCCAGCGGCGATTCCGTGCGGATACTTGAGCGCGGCGGCGAAGGCGATCATCGCACCGTTGTCCGTGCACAGGCGCAGCGGCGGGAAGTAGACCCGCGCGCTGCGCCGCGTGGCCTCGGCGACGAGACGCTTGCGCAGCTCGGAATTCGCTCCCACGCCGCCTGCGACCACGAGGCGTTGCAGCCCTTCGCGTTCCAGGGCGAGCGCGCACTTGGCCGCGAGCACGTCGACGATCGCGGCCTGGAACGAGGCGGCCAGGTCCGCGCGCGTCGCATTGTCCACGGCTCCGAGGGAACGGATGCGCGTGAGCGCCGCGGTCTTCAAGCCGCTGAAGCTGAGCTGCAGATCTCCGCTCGCCAACATCGGGCGCGGAAACTCGAAGCGCCGCGGATCGCCGTGCTCGGCCAGCTCGGCCAGCGCCGGTCCGCCCGGATATCCGAGTCCCAGCAACGTCGCCGTCTTGTCGAAGGCTTCGCCGGCGGCGTCGTCCTGCGTCTCCCCGAGCATCGCGTAGCGCCCGACGCCATCGACGCGCATGAGCTGCGTATGCCCTCCCGAAACCAGCAGTGCCACGAAGGGAAACTCGGGCCGCGGCTCGGAGAGGAGAGCGGACAGCAGATGCCCCTCGAGGTGGTGGATTCCGACGACCGGTTTTGCCAGCGCGAGCCCGAGTCCCGCGGCGACCGACGCTCCGACGAGCAGCGCGCCGCCGAGCCCTGGACCCTGCGTATACGCGATGAGATCGACATCCTCGATGCGGCGCTTGGCGCTTTCGAGCACGCCGGCGGCGAGCGGCAGCAGCCGGCGCACGTGGTCGCGCGAGGCGAGCTCCGGGACTACCCCTCCGTAGGGCGCATGCAGCTCCACCTGTGAGTGCAGCGCGTCGCCTAGCAGGCCGTCACGCGTGTCGTAGAGCGCGACACCGGTCTCGTCGCAGGAGGTTTCGATACCGAGGATGAGCAAGGGGAGAATCCGTGGCGGGAAGAGGCGTCGGACCTTCCCCGAGACGCAAAATCCTGATATTATGCGTGGTTTTCCAGCAACATAACCCGCGTCCCCCCATGCCCATTGTCCGAGTCAAGGAAAACGAGCCGTTCGACGTCGCGCTGCGCCGCTTCAAGCGCGCGGTGGAAAAGACGGGGCTCCTCACCGAACTGCGCGCGCGCGAGTTCTACGAGAAGCCCACCGCCGAACGCAAGCGCAAGCACGCCGCCGCGGTGAAGCGCCGCTACAAGCGCATGCGCGCGCAGATGCTTCCGCCCAAGCTTTATTAGGAGCCCGAAACCGAATTCCCCGCGGCGAGCCGGGCCATGAAGCCCCGCTCGCCGCAGTCATTTTGGGGACAGACCACTTGTTCCTCGAAACGGAACAAGTGGTCTGTCCCCGGTTTATCAAGGAGCAAGCAATGGCGCTGCGTGAAAAGCTCAACGAAGACATCAAGGCCGCGATGAAGGCGAGAGAGGCCGAGAAGCTGGGAGCGCTGCGGCTGCTGCTCGCGGCGGTGAAGCAGCGCGAGGTCGACGAGCGCATCACGCTCGACGACGCCGGGGTGGTCTCCGTGGTCGAGAAGATGATCAAGCAGCGCAGGGACTCGATCTCGCAGTTCGAGAAGGGCGCGCGCCAGGATCTCGCCGACAAGGAGAAGTTCGAGATGGCGATCCTCGAGGCCTACCTGCCGCAGCAGCTCTCGCAGTCCGAGATCGACTCCATCATCGCCGCGGCCGTCGCCGCCACGGGCGCGAAATCCCCCGCCGACATGGGGAAAGTCATGGGCGTGGTGAAACCCAGACTCGCCGGACGCGCGGACATGGGCAAGGTATCGGCGTTGGTAAAGGCAAAGCTGACGGGCTGAGCGAAGCACGCCCGTCATCCCGGCGCAGGCCGGGATCCAATTTCCATTCCATAATCGCGCCATGATCCCGCAGGAGTTCATCCAGTCCCTGCTCGGGCGCGTCGACATCGTCGACGTGGTGGATCGCCATGTGAAGCTGAAGAAAGCGGGCGCCAATTTCAGCGCCTGCTGTCCCTTTCACACCGAAAAGACGCCGTCTTTCACGGTGAGCCCTTCGAAGCAGTTCTATCACTGCTTCGGCTGCGGAGCCCACGGCAACGCGATCGGCTTCCTCATGGAGTATTCGGGCCTCGCTTATCCGGAGGCCATCCGCGAGCTCGCGGAGACCGTCGGCATGCCCGTGCCCGAGGCGCGCGCGCGCTCCGAGCGCCCCGGCGCCGCCGAGGCGCCGGGGTTGGCCGCCCGCATGATGGATGCGCTCGCCTACTATCGCGCGGAGCTCAAGAAATCGAAGGCCGCCGTCGAGTACCTCAAGGGCCGCGGGCTCTCGGGCGAGATCGCCGCGCGCTATGGCCTGGGCTACGCGCCCGACGGCTGGCAGAACCTCGCGGCCGTTTTCGCCGACTACGCCACCGCGAGCCTGAAGGACACCGGCCTCGTGATCGACAGCGAGCCGCACGAGGGCGAGGCCGAAAGGAAATCGCGGCGTTACGACCGCTTTCGGCATCGCGTCATGTTTCCGATCCTGGACGCGCGCGGCAATGTGATCGGCTTCGGCGGGCGCGTGATCGGCCAGGGCGAGCCGAAGTACCTGAACTCCCCCGAGACCCCGCTCTTCGAGAAGGGCCGCGAGCTCTACGGCCTGTACCAGGCGCGGCGCGCGATTCGCGACGCGAACCAGGTGCTGGTAGTCGAGGGCTACATGGACGTCGTAGCACTCGCCCAGCACGGCGTCGAGAACGCCGTGGCCACGCTGGGAACGGCGACCACGCCGATCCACGTCGCGAAGCTGCTGAAGCTCGCCGATAACGTGGTCTTCTGCTTCGACGGCGACGCCGCGGGACGCAAGGCCGCATGGCGCGCGCTCGAGATCTCGCTGCCGGTGCTTGCGGACGGCAAGGTGGTGAGCTTCCTCTTCCTGCCCGCCGAGGATGACCCCGATACCTATGTGCGGCGCCTGGGCAAGGAAGCGTTTCTCGAGGCGGTAGCGGCCGCGAAGCCCCTCTCGCAATTCCTCTTCGCCGAGCTTGCGGCCAAGGTCGACATGGCGAGCGAAGAGGGACGCGCGCGCTTCCTCGCCCAGGCGAAGCCCTTGGTCGAGCAGATCGCGGCCCCGGCCTTGGGCGCCATGCTGCGCAAACGGCTGGCCGAGCTTGCCCGCCTGGGACCGGAGGAGATCGAGCGCCTGATCCCCTCGCGCCTCCCGGAACGGCGTGCCGCACCCATCCCCGCCCGCACCCTTCGCAAAGCGCCCGCGCAGGCCGAGTCGCGCCTCCTGGGGCGCATCCTGCACCGGCCGGACCTCGCCGCCGACGTGCCGGATGACGCATTGGGTGGGGCGGGGGCGGAAGCCGCGGCGTTGCGCGCTGTTCTCGGACTGTTGAGGGCCCAGCCGAATCTCACGCTGGGTCAGGTTAGTGCTTACTTCGAGGGCTCGGAGCACCAGCCCGCAATGACCGATGCCCTGGCCGAGCCCCTTTTAAATCAGCTGGAAAGCCCCGATTTTGATCTTGGGGCCGAGGTCGCCGACCTGGTGGGCAAACTGCGCGACGAACACCTGGCACGGCGCAGCCGGGAGCTCATGAGGCTCCTGGATGCGGGCACCGCGACCCCCGAGCAGCGCGAAGAGTACGACCGGCTGCATGCCAGGCTGGCCACTGCGAAATCCGGGAATCCGGTTCCGGAAGAGCGGTCAAAACTTTGATACTTTGATACAATTACCGGTTTTCCCTGTTACTTACAGCCGCCGCGCGGGAGCACCTTTCTTGAAGAATTCCAGCAAGCAGCACCATACCGCCGAGCTCAAGTTCGCCGAAGTCGAGGCGCAGAAAAAGCGGCTGAAGAACCTCATCGTCCTCGGCAAGGAGCGCGGCTACCTCACCTACGCCGAGATCAACGACCACCTGCCCGACGACATGACCGACGCCGAGCAGATC
>WNFI01079149.1_pt1 | contig 10106 bp, 10 predicted proteins | sample 5400471 | NCBI WGS metagenome assembly WNFI01 (sample SAMN13153348, study PRJNA577476) | soil metagenome | isolation source: 100 cm saprolite on Douglas fir-dominated hillslope | place: USA:California | collected 2013-09-17
GATGTCGGTGTCGTCCGGCGTCGACAGCCGCTCGAGCACCGATCCGAATTGCAACTGGCTGCCCCGCGAGCTCGGCTTCAATCAGGCGGGCGGATGCGAGGTGGTCGGCCAACCAACCAAGTGGCAGTACGAGACGTACCTCTGCACGTCACCCGACCCGCTCAAGTTCGATTCCAAGGGTCGCATCGCCGATACGACGGCCATCAAAGGCTGTGACTATCGCAAGCAGGTGACCTATCGTCTCGGCGGATGCAGCACCAGCTCCGCGATCGGTTGCATCGTCTTCAAGTGGCCGAACCTCAACAAGTATCGGCCAACGAACCTCGGCGTGGGCGGCCCGAGCGACGTGGACTTCCCCTACTTCCGCTACGCAGAGGCAGTGTTGATTTACGCCGAGGCGCAGAACGAGCTCGGCAACCAGGCGGTGGCCGTGCAGTACATCAACATCTTGCGAGCTCGCGCACGAAAGGGCAGCGGCGCCACGGCGTTCGCCGAGCCGCACGACTACGGCACCAAGGGTGAAGCGATGGATCAGCTATCGGTGCGCGATGCAGTCTACCAGGAGCGCAACTGGGAGATGGCGCACGAAGGCAAGCGCTGGTTCGACCAGATTCGTCGCAACTCGCTCGAGCCGGGCTACTTCAAGCAGAGCATGGCCGCACATGATCCCGAGACTGCAACTCGCGGCGATCTCAGGGATTTCCGCATGCGCTTTCCGATTCCTGGTCCGGAGCTCTCGCTCAACCCGAACCTCACACAGAACGCTGGATATTGATTTCAGGTTTTCGCGGGCGGATGGGCAGGCATCTCCTGCCCTCCCCCGCAGTTCTGCTTACGGCGGCGTGAGCCACGCGTGCCGTTGCATCCAGGACTCGCACAGCGTAGTCCACGCTGAGAGCACGGGATCGGCTGCCGCCAGCCCGAAGCCGTGACCGCCGTGCTCGAAGACGTGCATCTCGACCGGCACGGACGCCGCCCGAAGCGCCCGATACAGCAACAGCGAGTTCTCCACCGGCACCGTGCGGTCGTCGCTGCTGTGCACGATGAACGTCGGCGGAGTTGCTCGCGTCACCTGCGTTTCGTTGGAAAGCAGGGATACGAGTGCGGAATCGGGATGTGCACCGAGCAGATTCAGCCGCGAGCCGCCATGCGTGACCAATTCCCGCATGGTGATCACGGGGTAGATCAGCAACATGAAGTCGGGACGCGAGCTCGCACGCTCGATCGGGTCGTCGCTCGTCGGAACGCCTTCGTCGAAATGCGTGCCCGCTGTGGACGCGAGATGACCACCCGCCGAGAAGCCGACGATTCCGATTCGGCGCGGGTCTACGCCGAATTCCGCCGCGCGCGAACGCGCGATACGAATCGCACGCTGTGCGTCGCCGAGCATCACGGGATGGTGATAGCGCGGGCCAAGGCGGTACCGGACCACGAACGACATGACTCCGCGGCCGGCAAGCCAGCGCGCGATATCACTTCCCTCCTTTTCCATGGCGAGATGCTGATAGCCGCCGCCGGGAAAGATCACCACCGCCGTGCCAGTGGCACGACCATCGGTCGGCAGATACGGCGTCATCTGCGGCTGATCGTCCGCTCCGTTGCCGAGCGCGCCCGGCGCACCTGACGCCCACAACGGAATGGCGGCCTGTGCGCTCGCCACGGGCGGTGACGGAGTTCGAGTCCCCTGCCTTCCGGCGCAGGCCGGCAGCAGACACAGCGCGGCAAGAGCGACCCTCGAGAAAGTCATGGGCGTCCAAGGTAGCGTGCGCCGACTCCCCGCGCCAAACTCAGGGCCTCAGGCATGGCCTCGTTTATTTCCTGGAGAAGACGATGAGAATGCGCAGATGGGCGACGCTATGCATCGCCACCGTCGCCTGCAACGGCGCCGCACAGAAGCAGGGCACACCCACTCAGACCATCCGCGTGCTCGTCGTGACGGCGACGCAAGGCTTCCGCCACACCGATGCCATCGCCGCATCGAAGGAGCGACTGACCGCCGACGCGGCGCCGGACATGCGCTTCGACTTCACCGAGGATCCCGCCGCGCTCAACACGCGAACCCTCCAGCAGTACGACGTGCTCTTCCTGAACAACTCCACGTTGCGCATCACTCCGCCGAACCCGCGCGATTCGGTGTCGGTCGCCTCGGTGAAATGGCCGCGGACCGGCCTCGCGAATCCCGTCACGCGAGAGCAGCAGGAGGCCATCATCGCGTTCGTGCGCGACGGAAAGGGACTGGCTGTCGTTCACTCCGGCGCGGATGCGTTCTATGGTTGGTCGGAGTACCGGGACATGGTGGGAGGAGGGCTTTTCCAGAGCCACCCGTTCACTCGAGAAGCACGCGTCACCGTCGAGGATCGGAACAATCCCGCGACGTCGCACTTCGGGCCGAGCGTCACGCTCAAGGAAGAGTATTACTACCTCGATCACGATCCGCGTGCGACCAGCCACGTGCTCATGTCGCTCGACCTCACGAGCGTGGGCGACACCACGAAGACCGACCACCCTCTGGCCTTCATCCGACGCTACGGCAACGGCCGCGTCTATGTGAACGTCCTCGGCCACTTTGCCGACACTTGGCGCCGTGACGACTATCTCAAGAGCGTGCTCCAGGGCATTCGCATTGCGGCGGGACGTCTACCCGCCGATTTCAGCACGCGCTGACTCGATCTTCGACCTACACCCTCGACACGACGGCTGATGTCCAACTCGAACGAGCCCACGAACATCGATCGACGAGAATTCGTCAAACGGAGCGCCGCGGGCATGATTGCCGGCCGCCTCGTGGTCGAGCCCATACGACGCGACGAAAGAATTCGCGGCGCCAACAACCGCGTCGTCGTCGGGGTGATCGGCTCGGGACGCGACTTTCGCCGCGTGCTGGAGCGCAAGGACATCGACGCGGTCATCGTCGCCTCACCTGATCACTGGCATCCACTGCACGCCATTCTCGCGTGCGAGGCGGGAAAGGACGTCTACGTCGAGAAGCCGATCAGCGTTGCGGTCGCGGAAGGGCGCAAGATGGTGGACGCAGCGAGGAAACACGGACGCATCATGCAGGTCGGCACGCAGCAGCGCTCCGGCAAGCACTTTCAGCAGGCCGCCGAGCTGGTGCGAAGTGGAAAGATCGGAAAGGTCACGCAGGTACGTTGCTGGAACTTTGGCAACGAGTCACCCGAGGGTATCGGTACGGCTCCCGACGGAAGTCCACCGCCCGAGCTGGACTGGGACATGTGGCTCGGTCCCGCGCCGCAGCGTCCTTTCAACCCGCATCGCTTCGGCGTGAGCGACACGCGATGGTCCACCTTCCGCTGGTTCTGGGACTATGCGGGAGGAATGATGACCGATTGGGGCGTTCACTGGCTCGACATCGTACAGATGGCCACTGGCGTCGATGCACCCGTCGCCATCTCAGCGTCGGGTGGCAAGTTCGTGTTGCAGGACGATCGCGAGACGCCTGACACGCTCATTGCCACGTACCAATATCCCGGATTCATCTGTACCTACGAGAATCGGCTGGCGAACGCGGCGTCTCTCAACGACAAGCGCGGCGGCATCGACTTCCACGGTACGGACGGCACGCTGTTCGTGGACAGAGGTGGCTTCGAGATCACGCCCGAGACGCGACGGTCCGGCGACAGCATTCTCGATCGCAGTGAGGCGATGCAGGTTTCCAACTCCAACGACAACCATGTCGATCACCTGCGCGACTTCGTAGAATGCGTCAAGTCGAGACGCACTCCGGTGGCGGACATCGAGATCGGTCATCGCTCGACCACCACCGCGCTGCTCGGCAACGTCGCGTACCGCACTGGACGGCGTATTACCTGGGACGGCGCGACGGAACGCATCGTGGGCGACAGCGATGCCTCGCGATATCTCACGCGCGAGTATCGCAAGCCATGGACGCTGTAGCGCTCACACATACTCATTTCGTCTGATGTCATCCAGGAAGGCATTGCGGTTCGGAATGGTCGGCGGCGGTCCGGGCGCTTTCATCGGCGCCGTCCACAATCGTGCCGCGACGGTCGATGGCCTTGCTACGCTCGTCGCGGGCGCGTTCTCCTCGGACGCCGCGAAGTCGCGCGAACAAGGTGACGTGTATCGCCTCGCTCCCGAGCGCGTGTACGCCAGCTTCGGGGAGATGGCCGAGCGCGAGGCGGCGCTGCCGAAGGATGTGCGCATCGACTTCGTGTCGATCGTCACGCCGAACCACCTGCACTTTCCCGTTGCGAAAGCGTTCGTCGAGCGCGGCTTCCATGTCGTGTGTGACAAGCCGTTGACGACGACGCTCGAGGATGCAGAGGAGCTCTGCCGTCTCGTGAAGAAGCACGACGGATGGCGCACCGACCCCGCGCGTGCGGGCGCCGGCGCCATCGGCGACATTGGAACGCACGCGGAACATCTTGCGCGGTATGTCACCGGATTGGAGATGGAGGAGTTGTTCGCGGACGTGAGCACGTTTGTCCCCGGGAGACGCATCGACGACGACGCCAACATGCTCGTGCATTACACGGGCGGTGCTAAAGGAATGCTGTCGTGCTCGCAGATCGCCGTGGGAGAAGAGAATCGTCTCACCATTCGTGTCTATGGCACGACTGGCTCACTCGAATGGAAGCAGGAGGACCCGAACTTCCTCTACGTGCGCCACGCCGATCGTCCCATGGAGGTCTACAAGCCTGGCCACGCACAGCTCGTTCGTGCCGCGCAACATGGCATGCGAATGCCTGCAGGCCATCCGGAAGGTCTGCTGGAAGCATTCGCCAACATTTACGGAAGTGCGCTCCGCGTCATGGCTGCGCGGCGCGACGGAGACGCGCCTGATCCCCTCGACCTCGATTTCCCCACGGTGCGCGACGGCGCGACCGGAGTGCACTTCATCCAGTCCGCGCTCGAGAGTGGACGCAAGAGGGATTGGGTCGATGCGGCTTATAGCGCGCCTGAGTGAATCGTTCACCCTCTCATGACAATGTCCAGACCCGTTACGCTATTTACCGGCCAATGGGCCGATCTTCCCCTCGAGACCGTCGCGAAGAAGGCTCGCGAGTTTGGATTCGACGGGCTCGAGCTGGCCTGCTGGGGCGATCACTTCGACGTCGCACGCGCGCTGTCGGAGGACAACTACTGCCAGGGGCAACGCAATCTGCTCGCACGGTATGGCCTGAAGGTCTTTGCCATCAGCAATCACCTCGTGGGACAGGCCGTCTGCGATCGCGTGGACGAGCGGCACAAGTCGATCATCCCGGCACACGTGTGGGGCGATGGCAAGCCCGAAGGCGTCAGCGAACGCGCCGCGAACGAGATGAAGGACACCGCGCACGCCGCCGCCAAGCTCGGCGTAAAGACGGTGGCGGGGTTCACCGGTTCCTCCATCTGGCACCTGCTCTACAGCTTCCCTCCAGTGCCCGACGCCTGGATCGACGCCGGTTATCGGGACTTCGCCGCTCGGTGGAACCCCATTCTGGACGTGTTCGACGAAGTCGGCGTGCGCTTCGCACTGGAGGTCCACCCTACGGAGATTGCGTTCGACATCTCGTCTGCGGTGCGTGCATTGGAGGCCGTCGGCAATCGGCCTACGTTCGGATTCAATTACGATCCCAGTCACTTCGGTTATCAGCGCGTGGACTACGCCGCCTTCATCGACCGCTTCGCCGACCGCATCTTTCACGTCCATATGAAGGACGTGTGGTGGTCCGAGACACCGAAGCCGTCCGGCGTGTTCGGTGGCCATCTGCCCTTCGGACATCCGGACCGCTCGTGGGAATTCCGGTCGCTCGGCCGCGGGCGCGTCGACTTCGAGGAGATCATTCGTCGGCTCAATGCCGCCGGCTACGATGGTCCGCTCTCGGTGGAATGGGAGGACATCGGCATGGATCGCGAGCATGGCGCGAAAGAGGCGTGCGCCTTCGTGCGCTCGGTCGATTTCCCCCCGGCGCGCGCGGCGTTCGATTCGGCGTTCGCGCGGGAATAGGCTCCGGAAACGTCCTTGACAAATGGGCACCCGCTTGTACAGCTTTCCTGTACAAGTATACGCGAGGAGCCCATGACCGAGAAACGCACGTACAGTCACGTCCGCGAGAACCTCGCTGCCATCTGGAACGAGGTCGAGGATACCCGCGACACGGTGGTGATTCAGCGCCGGGGCCACGAGGACATGGCGCTCATCCCCGCGGACGAGCTCTCGAGTCTTAGGGAGACGGCATACCTGCTCCGCTCCCCCGCGAACGCGGCGCGCCTGTTCGCCGCGCTTGCGCGCGCCAAAAAGGGTGGAACGAAGCCTGTCGACCTCGGCGCGCTGCGCGCCGAGCTCGGACTCGGAAAGTCCGATAAGTAGACATTCCTGATGACCGCACGACTGAAGAGAGTTGCGGTCATTCAGGATGGATGCCGAGAGGATATCCGGCACTGGGTCGATACGAATCGGAAGGTGGCGCTTCGTGTCTTCGACCTGATGGAGGCGGCACTGCGGGATCCGTTCGACGGAATCGGCAAGCCTGAGCCCTTGAAACACATGGGCCGCAATGTGTGGTCGCGGCGCATCACGGACGCAGACCGCCTCGTGTACGAAGTCTTCAGCGATCGCGTTGAATTCCTTCAGGCACGCTATCACTACTAAGGCTGGCGCGGTTCTCCACCTTCCCTATACTTGGGCATCCCGAGGGGAGAGGTTCATGCACGCAGCGCTCGCATTAGCCCTGGTCACTTCGCTCCTGGCGTTCCCGCCGACGCGCATGCGGACGACGCGAGCGGTGGAGCGCATCGTCATCAACGACAATCGAACCGCCGGTGGGACTCTCCGCGACGGAGTGCTCACGATCCGGCTCCAGGCTCGCGAGGGCGAGTGGCATCCCGACGGGGATCACGATCCAGGCCTCATCGTGCGCGCCTTCGCCGAGCAGGGAAAGTCGCTCAGCATACCGGGCCCGCTGATTCGCGTGCCCGAGGGGACGGAGATTCACGCTCTCGTTACGAACACGCTGCCGCAGGCACTCGTGCTGCGCGGATTCAGCACGCGCGGCGTCGTAACGAACGCGGATTCCATTCTGATCGCGTCCGGAGAGACGCGCGACCTGCGGTTCAACGCCGGTGCGCCGGGTACCTATTACTATCGCGGCTCGACTTCCCGTCCGTCGAGCACCGGACCATCCGTGGACGCCGAGCTGCATGGCGCCTTCATCGTGGATCCCGCCGGCTCGCTCGCAAACGACCGCGTTTTCATCATCGGCTTGTGGGGCAGCGGTCCCCTGCCCGGAGGCATCGTCGCGGCGAATTCACTGCTTCGGTTCACCATCAACGGCAAATCATGGCCGCACTCCGAGCACCTCTCCTACGCGCTCGGCGACACGGTGCACTTTCGCGTCATCAATGCCAGCACTGCCGTGCACCCCATGCATCTGCATGGGTTCTACTTCGATGTCGATAGCCGCGGCGACGGCAGCGTGGACAGCGTGTACTCGAGCGCGACGCCACCATACCGAGTCGTCACCGAACGCAGCATAGCCGGCAGCACCTTCGCGATGACATGGGTGCCGGAGCGCGCCGGCAACTGGCTCTTCCACTGCCATGACAACTTTCACGTCCTGCGAAACGCGCCGCTCGACGGTTCGCCGCTGCCCGCCGAGCACCATGTACACACGAGCGATCATGCGCGCGACATGATGGGCGGCCTGGTCATGGGCATCGAGGTGCGCGGACGTGAACATCCGGGAGCTCACGTCGCCGAGAGCGCGCGGCGCAAGCTCCATCTCGTGGCGCAGTCAATTTCCGGCGGGACAGATTCCGAGCCGTCGTACGGATTCGCGCTCCACGAGGGTACGCAGTCCGTTACGCCCAATACGCAGCTGCTTCCAGGCCCCACCATCGTGCTCGAGCGCGGCCAACCGGTTGGCATCACGGTCGTGAACCACCTGGCCGAGGCGACGTCCGTTCACTGGCACGGCATCGAGCTCGAGAGCTACTTCGACGGGGTGGCCGACTTCTCCGGTAACGGTGCGCACGTCGCGCACGCCATTGCGCCCAACGATTCATTCGAGGCGCGCTTCACGCCGCCGCGCAGCGGCACGTTCATGTATCATCCGCATGCGGACGAAATGCGCCAGCAGCGGGCGGGCCTTACAGGTGTGTTGTTGGTCGTCGACGATGCGGCAGCGTTCGATCCAACGCACGACATCGTGCTGATGCTCACGGTCCCGCGACTCGGCGCCAACCGCGGCTCCGTGTACATCAACGGCAGTCTCACGCCCCCACCACTCGAACTGCGGGTCGGTGAGCGCTATCGACTACGTCTCGTGGACGTGCACACGTCTCGACCGAGCATGATTGCGCGCGTCCTGCGCGATTCATCGCTCGTCACCTGGCGCGCCATGGCGAAGGACGGAATGGATCTTCCGCCTTCACGCGCGACGGTGCGACCGTCGATCCAGCAGATGGGCAACGGTGAGACGTACGACTTCGAGTTCGCGCCCACGACGCCAGGCGATCTCAGACTCACGGTCACGTCGGCGGTGAATCAGCCGCTCGCGGCGCTGACGATCAGAGTGAAGTAAGCCCTCGCGAAGAGGGGTCTGCATCCCTCCGCTTGACATGTGACCATTTGGTCACCTATACTCCTCCCGTGACTGACGACGACCGCGTCTTCAAAGCCCTCGCCGACCCCACTCGGCGATTCCTCCTCGACCGGCTCTTCGTGCGCGATGGCCGCACGCTCACGGAGCTGGAATCCGAGCTGGAGATGACTCGCTTCGGCGTCATGAAGCATCTCCGCATCCTCGAGGATGCGGGCATCGTGGTGACCCGGAAGTCGGGGCGAGAGAAGCTGCATTTTCTCAACCCCGTTCCGATCCGGCTCATCCACGACCGATGGATCGACAAGTTCACCGAGCGCCGCGTGTCGGCGCTCACAGACCTCAAGCGCCAACTGGAGAAGGAGTCAGCATGACGACGAAGACCGCACCACCCGACACGAGTCTCACGACGCAGATCTATCGTGTCTTCATCAGGGCAACCCCGCAGGCGATCTGGGACGCCATCACCAAACCCGAGTGGACGGAGCGCTTCGGCTATCGCGTGCGCGACGAATACGACTTGCGCCCCGGCGGCAAGTATCGCGCATACGCCAACGAGGGCATGCTCTCCATGGGAATGCCGGAAGTCACTGTGGACGGCGAGGTCATCGAATCGGATCCGCCAAGCAAGCTCGTAGTGACCTGGCGAATGGCGATGAATCCGAAACTGGCCGCTGAGGGCTTCACACGCCTCACGTACGAGATCGAGGAAGGGCGCGGCGGTGTGAGCCGCCTCAGCGTGATTCACGATCTCACCGGAACACCCGGACACGCAGCCATGGTCGCGGGCGACAAGCAGGGTCCGGGAGAGGGCGGTGGCTGGACCTGGATCCTCAGCGATCTCAAGACGCTGCTGGAGAGCGGGCAGGCGATGTCAAACAGTCAGGGCTGGTAACGACCGCACAGCCATGAAGAGTCTCTTTGACCCGGCGACCGCTCAGGGAGTGAAGGAGCGGATCGCCGGCTTAGGGCCAGATACAAGTCCCTTGTGGGGCAGAATGAGCGCAGCGCAGGTCTTGGCGCACTGCTCGGCCGCATTGCACATGGCAACTGGGGACATCCGTCCGCCGCGGAAGTTGGTAGGTCGGCTCCTCGGGTGGAACATGAAGTCGAAGGAGCTCGGCGCGGACACACCGATGCGCCCGAATTCACAGACGGTGAAGGAGCTCGTGATAGATGAGGAGTGCGATGTCGAAACGGAACAGACGTGGCTGGTCGGCTTGATCAACCGATTTGTCTCTTCCGGTCCGCGCGGCTGCACGTCGCATCCGCATCCCTTTTTCGGACGAATGACGCCGCAGGAGTGGTCGGTATACATGTACAAGCACCTGGACCACCACCTGCGGCAGCTCGGTGTTTAGATCGTGACGGATGGGCCGTTCATCGGACGGTTTGCACGTCCAGTTGTTCTCACTTCCAACGACCGGTGGAGGAAGACCCCATGCAATCAGTGATTCAACCAGACTCCGTCTCGACGGGGATGCTCTGGGCGGGCAGCATCGTCAGCGGCGCCGTCATACTGCTCCTGCTCTTCGATGGTGT
>WNFI01366105.1_pt1 | contig 10106 bp, 8 predicted proteins | sample 5400471 | NCBI WGS metagenome assembly WNFI01 (sample SAMN13153348, study PRJNA577476) | soil metagenome | isolation source: 100 cm saprolite on Douglas fir-dominated hillslope | place: USA:California | collected 2013-09-17
CATCTTTCTGGCCGGACAAGTAACGGTAGGCACGAAGGTGCTGAACCGTGCCACCGTCGCGGCCCTCCGAGCCGACATATGTGAAAATCGCAGAAGAATCGGACGGGGAGCCAAGGATCGAGAGCGTCGGGAAAAACCAACTGGCGTTAATCCAGCAGTTGTGCAAAGCCCAAGGCTGCACGGTGCCATCCGGTCCAACCGACTCGCCCTGCGGGAATCCCGCTGTGTCGTTGCGAATCTCTGTTCGAGTCCCGCTGGTAAGATTCAAGTCAATCCGACTTTCGCCCGTACTTTTGGATTGGAGAGTTGCAGAGCCCGACTCGGTATCCGAACCTGCGATCCGAGTTGCGGTACCCGTCAATGTCACGTCAGTGATGGGAACGCCGTTCGTAAGAGCAGCGATGGATTGCTGCGCGAGCGCAACCGCCTGCGGATCGCTCACAGGAGCTTGATTCTGAGAGAACAGGAAGTTCGCGTTAGCTAAAGTCAGCAGAGAAAGCAGGACGGCGCAAAGACCGCGAGTAGGCATGGAGTCTTCCCCTTTTCACAACCGTGAGCAGCAGGCGTCATTCGCGCGAGAACGCAACTCCGCCGCACATGGGCGATCACTTCAAAATAGGGAAGAACCCCGCGAGAAAGTCTCAGAGAGACGAAGTGTATCTGGTTTTCCCGTTTCGGGATTGGAGGCAAAGAGTAGGGTACGCAACAGTGGAGTGTCAAGAGAAGTTTTCTGAAAATCAAAAAAACTCAGCTCGGGGCGTGGCCACGCCGCTCCGTCGGCATCACTAATCGCACAATCGGCGCAGTCCTTTCGCGCTGCTCCGATGGTTTTCCCACATGCTCGTGCACTAGTCACCATCCGTTCACAATCCATTACGGTTGTCTTGAATGTCCTTAGAACCTCAAAGATGCCATCCGTTGCTCTATATCTTGTTGAATTTGCGTTCGAGCGTGGATTCGAGTCCTACCTGAGGAGCCATTCTTTTGGCCGACATCTCCCGCGGGTACTTCCCATGTTGTGAATCGTGAGTATGCGTGGAGCATTGATTGTTGAGCGCGTCCTCCCGATTGCGCCGACAGGGATCGCGCTCGAATCACGCCAAGTAACACCCTCAACCTGCTTTTCTCTGTCGCAACTCGCCGTATTCCTGCAAGCACCGTTCATACTCGCGGCGAAGCATACGAAGGCCGTTGAGGGCATCATTCAGCAGTGGTAGTTCATCTTGAAGGGTGCTCACATCACCCTGTTCGAGTCGATCAAGGATCGCATTGTTTGCCTCAGCGATCAGGGAATGTAGTTTTGCCGGATCGGTTTCTAGCATTGCTTGCTGGTAGAGATGTTTCCAGGGCAGAGCTCGGGGAGTGGCGTTGGTGGTCATTGGCATTGCCTCTTTGGGGGAGGTTGCCTAAATTGTCCGCCGATGTATGAATCTTTGTCGGTACGCTTGCGCACAATTTGTTTCTGTATAGGGAGTAGTATTGAAACGTCTCTTCTAGCATCTTTCCGCCGCGCCCATTGGGTGACGGTTCCTTGCGAAATCGGACAGCGTTCTCGCTGGCAAGGAGCCGTCATGATGACGAAATCGCCCGTTCGTGTCTCTTTCAAACCCCCTCACTCAGATGGTGATGGCAATGCTGTAGGCAACAAGATCCTGCTGAGTCTAGCGCGCAAAGTGTGCAAGGAAGCTTTGTCAAAAATGGAACTGGTGCAATTGAAGCTTCATCAGGTCATGCATGAAGCGGGAGAAACGATTAAGTCCGGGTACTTTTTGAACTCGGGATTGGCGTCGGTTCTTGCGGTGCAACCAGACGGAAAGAGCGTCGAAGTTGGCCTCATCGGCAAGGAAGGTTTCGTCGGCTTGTCGCTCCTTGTGGGCTACCGCACTAGCCCGACCCGAATTGTGACGCAAGGGGATGCGACTGCATACCGATGTAGTAGTGAGACGCTCATGTCGATTGTAAGGCAGTGTCCAGAGTTGGAACAGCAGTTGCATCGTTTTGCCCACCGATTGGCAATGCAGACCACGCAGATCGCCGCCTGTAACCGATTGCACGATGTAGAGGAAAGACTAGCGAGATGGATTCTGATGAGCCAAGACCGCATCGGCACAGACCGCCTACCGCTGACGCAGGAATTCTTGTCGCAAATGCTCGGGACACGTCGGGCAAGTGTCACCGTGTCGGCTGGCATCTTGCAAAAGGCAGGATTGATTTCTTACACACGGGGAAGCGTCAGCGTCCTAAGCCGTGAGAGACTTGAAGACGCGGCGTGTGATTGCTACGGGATCGTCCAGCGGCAACTCCACGAGTGGGAAGCGGAGACCATGTCATCGGCTAAGCAGACCCGCTCCTAATGGGCTGATTAGATAACCGTGTCGGGCGGGTGGCCATTTTCTCCGCCATTGTGTCAGCTAAGGAGCACTCTCCGCTGAGAAGTGGGCAACCCGCCCTCGGAATGAGGATTGAACTTCAAGGCCGCAATCTTTGAGCCCGCTCGCTCCATCTCATCCGTTACAACGTTCCCGAATGCGGCCCAATGATTAAGGCTTCGGCGCAGTTGTTGCAAAGACTTCTGCTGGATTCATCCAATTGATTTTGAATGGCCCGATTCCATGAACTTGGAGGACGGTCTCACCTCTGCACAATGCGAAGTGGCGCATGGTTCTTGGCATAAAGATGAAGCTTCCCGCGTCCATCGGCCTAAGCTTGGACTTGTCAAAGGATTCTCCGGTCCCGATCATGAATGTTCCCTCCAGTACCGTCATGTTTTCGTCCGATGGGTGCCAATGAGGCGGAACCTTAGCGCCATCAGGACACCGAATCCGGAGCACAAACGGTTTGCCCTCGGCGCTGGGATCGCCGGAAACGTCTGCGTGTTCACATCCCATGAAACTGGGTGTCCATTTGAGATCGGCTGCTCGCGTTAGCTGATGATTTGATAGAGCCGATTGGCCCATGGCCGCCAAGGTGTAGAACATCGCACAGCAACAGCCAACGACCCACATAGTGCTCGTCATGGAATCTTTCATTGGGTGATTCTCCTGAGTCGGAATTTACTCCTTGCTTACAACTGCGGAAAGCATAGGAAAATCGAGTCCTGTCTGAAGAGCCATTTTCTTTCCGAATTGGCCGGCGCTAGAAGCTAATGCAAGTGCGGGCGCAGGATTAGCCCGCGCCCGGACCTGGTCAAGCGAATGAAGGGATGTCAATCGCAAACGCTAGTTGGCATGGCATATGAACGAGGGCGGGGCGGCGGTTTGTGAATTCACCGCCTCGTACTTCGTAATCGCATAGCCGCCCCCGAGGAACGCGAGCATATCCATGTAGGTAATGTCGGAGTAGTCGATGTGGGTTCCGTTACCCGCCACGAACTCCGCGAGTGGAAAGTCGACGGTGTATGGAGGCGGAACCGGATGCACTGGACCCAGACTACACCCAAGCTGACCATTACCGGTCGGGCTATAAAGCTGAAGGTTGAAATTCAGAATGTCATCGATGCCGTCGAAGCTGACCCGCATCCGGTCGTACGCGGTGAGGTTCTGGTGAAGGGGGACAATGTTGTTCTGCGCGTCGATTCCCCAGAACATCTGGAGCAGCGGAAAAGTTTTGTATCCGCCGCTGACGATCAGAGCTGAGAGTGGTAAATCTTTCTTGCCGGGCAGGACCTGGAAGGTGGCTGATTGGGAGAACTCATCTTCTGCGATTGAGCAGGGAAATTGCTTGCAGACCCGGAAATAGTTGTAGCGTTCACCGCCGAGCATGTGCTGGCCGGTCTGCGTGCTCGTCTCAGCGGCGGTCTTGGTCCTGTTGCTGGGCAGGGGCACCTTGTGGGGCCCGGCGCTGAAGTCGTCGATGGTGAGTTGTTGTGCGCGTGTCCCCTACGTGCGAGAGTTCTCCGCGATCTGCATGGTTTACTTGCGGTTGCGGGGAAGACTCTTTGAAGCTGGCCGCGAACAAGAGCCACTGAACGGTCGGCGCTGCTCTTGTCTCTACTGCATATCTACAACTGCGGAAAAGGAAGGTGAAATCGGATCAGAAAATATCAGGGCCCGGGATCGTGCCCGCGATAGTGACGGTGTCGATCTGAGGGAAGCTTACGGACTGCTGCGCTCCGCCGCTGTCCCGAGGTCAATGAGGGGCAGGCGTTTGGGCGCGCGCGGTCCGGTCATCGTCCGCCGAGTGCGTCCAGGGCGGGAAGCGGTGTCGAGTAGTTCGGGTCGTTCACGTTCGTGCTGCCCGACGAGTCGGCATTGTCGAAAATCGTCAATCCATTCCACACGTAGATTGCATCCGGCAGACCGGTTCCACCGTTGAACAAGCCGCCGTCAAGCCTCGGAATATTGACGCCGGCAGGGTCCCAGTACGCAAGGCCCATCCCCAGATTATTCGGCAAGGCCGTCTGCACGGACTGAAGATCGCTCAGGAACTGGGCTTGCAGCGCCGGACTTGGGGGTGTGTACCAGGGATCGTTCGCCTGGAAGCCATTTTCATAATGCTCGCCAGTCTCGATGATCAAGATTGGTTTGCCGATCTGGTTCGCCGCTGCCGTCAGCACGTTCTGCTCTATCGGTTTGTTGCCCGGATTGGAGATTGCGGCCTGTGCGGGAGTTAAAGGCCCATGAAAGATTGGATAGTAGCTCTGGCAAATTGCGTCATAAGGAATGCCGTTATTGTTGGCCAGTGTAAAGAAGTCGGTTAAGTCCCAGGCCGGTGTGATGTGAAGACAGGTCAGTGGCGCGGGAAGGGCTGGTCCATTGGATGTATCGGCCGCAGCATCGTTCACGGCCTGCATGGCTTGTATCTGCAGAGATGCGAATCCTGCGAAGTTCGACCCCGTCGGACTGCCAAGCGATCCCAGGAAGCCGGTATCGACCTCGTTGCCGATGGAGACTAAGTCCGGCATCGCGCCCGCTTGCCGGAACATCAGGAGTTCGCCTTTAACGTAGTTGTAAACGTCACTCTGCAACTGAGAGAGTGTGTGACCCGCCCAAGCCGGCGGAACGCTGGCGGAATGACCGCCGTCGAAGCCTGGCTGCGACGGATTCGAATAGGGCGGCGCTGAACTAGGCCTCACCCGCACCAGATTGACTCCATGGTTCTTCAGAATTTGAAGAACGTCCTGTTGCACGCCCCCATCTTTCCACCACGTCAAACCGGTGGCGATGCGGGCATTCTCCTGCTTCTCGAGCAGGGCGTTATCCACTCCCCGGAAAAATGCCGGACGCAGCAGCCATTGCTGGCTCTGAGTTGCGCTTCCCGAAAGCGTTGTCTGGACGAGAAATGCACCAGGGATCGCAGACGGAACATCCATGAACAAGCCGGTGCTGCTGTTGGAAATCGCATAGTACCCGTTGTCCGTGGGTGCAAGGAGCCACTTTTGCGTAGCGCTGCCAGTGCATGGATTCTGCACTACGTACATCGTTCCGGAAATGCTTGCACTATCGAAACAAAAACTGTTGCGGACGTTGCTGATTTGCCAAGTGCCTCCGGTTGTTTTCGCGAACGCCCACCTTTGGCTCGTGTTTGTAAAACTCCGTGATTGCTGGACCAGATGATCTCCCGGCGTGATCGAGTTGCCGTTGAGGTCGGCTTGCAGTCCGCTGAGCTGATTCAGAATGTAATCGACCTCGCCATCGATCGGGCTTACATCTACAGGTTGCGGAGGTTGCTGACTCGGGCCAGCGACGATGAGAGTGGCCGTAGCGGTCTTGCCACTACCGGCTTCGGTCGAGGTCACCACGCTCGTTATGTTGTTTTGCGTGCCTGAGGCTGTGCCGGTAACGTTCAACATAAAACTACACGAGGCATTTACGGCTAAAGTTGCGCCTGACAGACTGACACTGCCTGATCCTGCGGACGCTGTGATCGTTCCGCCGCCGCAGCTACCGGTTAACCCATTGGGTGTGGCCACTATCTGCCCGGCTGGCAGAGCGTCGGTAAAGCCAATGCCGCTCAGAGAGATTGAACCGTTAGGATTCGTCAGGTGGAACATCATCGAAGTGGACCCATTCAGGGGTACGCTGGCAGCTCCGTAGGTCTTCGCAATCGTGGGCGGCACCTTCGTGGGAGGCGGAGGACTCCCAGAGCCGCCACCGCCACATGCGACATTCCACAGAACAATCAGGACCGTGCATGGAAGAAGTTTCAAGCCTGGCGATGTCACCCGGAACCGGCCCACCATATTCACATTCCCTCTCTGCCTTCTATTGGCTGCCGTCCAGCGAATCGTCGGTCTGAAGACTGTTCTGCGCCTTCATCTGCCGGTAGAGCGCCTTCACCTGGTCCATCGTCTTCTTGATTTCCTGATACAAGGTCATCTCTCGCTGCGTCGCTTCGGGCAATTGCAAACTCCTGTAGGCAAGCGCTAGTTGGTAGTGGGCGGTCGCATTCAAAGGATCGGACTTGACCGCCATCTCGAGATACTTTCTTGCCTCTTGATGTTTCTCCATGGTCATCAAGACGCGACCCAGACCAAGCTGCGATTGCAGGTCACCCGGATCCAAAGTAAATGCCCGCGCGTAGTGGGAATGAGATTTGTCCACATCGGACCGCAATAGCGCGATCCTGCCCAGCTGACACTGCACCTTCGCGCTGTCTCCTTCTGTCGCTATGGCCGCTTCCAGTTCTTTCTCGGCCTCATTTTGGGCGGCGGAGTCGCTGGATGCCGATTCCACGATGGCTTGCGCGAGTTCGTAATGCACTCCAGGAACACGAGGATCGATTTCCAGCGCCTTCCTGAAGTGTTCGATTGCGGCGGCCACGTCTCCAGCATTGATGAGCCGTTCTGCAATCACCTGCTGTATTCGAGCCGAACCCGGCGCCAGTACCACGAGTTTGTTGAGCGTATCGTCGGCCAGTTCCCGATAGAGCCGTTGCGCCATGTACAAGATGTTTTCGTCGTCCGGATTCAGGGCTACAAGCTTCTGGAGCACAGGAACGGCGCGCTCTGCATTACCCTGCTGGTAGTACAGTCCAACCAGTTCCATTCCGACTTGCGTGCGTAGTTTTGTGTCCGTAAGTTTGGCAAACGAACTCTCGAGCTGAGATTGCGCGGAGCTGTTTCCCAGTCTCCTTTCACAAATGCCGAGCAAGGCCTGCGCCTGCGGGATGGACGGCCGTGTCGCCAGAGCCTTGCGAAGGTGCTCCGAGGCAGTCCGGTAGTCACCTTGCGAGAACGTAATCACGCCCAGATTGAGCTGCGCCCTGACATTACGTGGATCGAGCACCAGGACAGCGCGAAACTCCTCCGCGGCGCTGTCTGTGTTTCTTGCCTTCAGCGCTTGCTCGCCCCGCTCAAGGTGGGCCCGAATCTCTGAGGCCCGTGGACGTTGCGTTTGAGCTGCAGACCACGACGATCCGGCAGCGATGAGCAGCATCAAGCACAAAACCCGGCGGGACTGGGGGCGTGTAACCACTACTCCCGAGGTGAGAACTTCGACTGAGGATCGCATTGCCAGATTCTACTCACCCGTGCCTGACATCACCGGCCTGCGCTGGAGAAAACACATCCGGCCCGGAACTCGACTGTGTGGGTAGTCTGTTCCGGGCCACTCATCCTTTCGATCCATCAGAAGCTGAAGCGTCCTCCTAACTGGAAGATGCGGCCCGGGCCACCGTTATTCGCGGACGTGATGTCGCCAGCCGAAGATATGTTGGTGTTGGGCTGAGCGAACTGCGGATGGTTGAAAATGTTGTAGGAGTCCGCTCGGATCTCGAGGCCCATGCTTTCCCTGATACGAAAGTTCTTACCCAGACTCATGTCGAAATTAAAAAACCTTGGTCCGCGCAAGAAGTTCCTACCGGAGTTACCGAATGAGGGCGTGTCTCCGCCATTAGTCGGGTCCGTGAAAGCAGTCGTGTCAAACCAATGGCTGATGGTGGGATTGGATAACTTGCCGCTGCCGTTCCGATTGGGACGAAGCACATACCCACAGAAGCAGCTCGGCGACCCCGTCCTAGCCTGGTCATTGCTGTCGGCCACGATCGGAGTGAAAGGAGCTCCGGAATGAGCCTGGATAATGCCGGAGACTCGCCATCCCCCGACAATCCGGTCCAGGACGCCATGGACGGGATACATCCGTCCCGCACCAGAGGGAAGTTCGTAGGTGATGGATCCGTTGAAGTTGTGCGTCGCATCCAAACCGGATATTCCGTAATTTGCTCGAGGATCCCTGGCGATCTGCCATCCACCCTGGTTTTGGTCGCTTAGACTCTGGTCGTGTCCGGAGCTGGTACCCGTATCCATCGTCTTGGACCACGCGTAGTTGAACTGATAGGACACGCCGTGAGTGAATCGTTTCGCGAGGCGTAACTGCAAGGCATCGTAGTTGGACCATCCCGTGAAGTCGTGCGCCAGGATGCCCCTAAACCATGGGACCGGCCGTGTGCGGTTGAAATCGTTGCCGCAGTTCTGTGCAGGTGGACAGCCACCGTTGTTGGCGTCGCTTGCCAGGAGACTCTCGGGCACCTGATTCATGTCGGTGGCGAAGTTTAAGTGTGTGCCCTTGGTATGGACATAGCTCACATCGAGCACGTGGCCCATCGGCAATTCGCGCTGGACACTCAGCAAATATTGCTGAACATACTGAAGCGGGAGTTTCGGATCGTAATGGGCGACCCGATCGAAGTTAAACGCATCCGGAGTCAGATTCGCGACAGTTGGAACGATAACCGATCCCGGTGGCGGCCCCGTCTGCAACGGGAATGCTACGTTGCTTCCGTCGCCGATGAATCCATGTGGCGTGAAACCCAATGCCAGCGTGGCCGGGAAGTTATCATGCGCGTAAAGCTCGGTTCCTCGGGTGACCTGGAAAACACCATAACTGCCGCGGAATGACCACTTGTCCCATGGAGACCAGGCAAAGCCAATTCGTGGCGACCAGGAATTGACACTCGGTTCGATAGTAGTTTCCAAACATATTGTTCGCCACAGCCCAGCCAGTTTGGTGCTGGTAACGCAGACCCAGGTTCAAGGTCAGGCGGGGACGAATCTTGAAATCGTCATTCACGAACGCGCCCGTGATCCACGAGGCGATGTTCGTCGGAGTGCCGTTAAAAATGCCCCACGTGCCGACATCGCCGAGCAGGAAATCCGCGAACGGGATACCCGTGCTCGTATTTCCTCCGTTTCGCGGATCAAGCGATGATCCGCTTTTCGTTCCCACACCAGTAAAGGAGAAATCCCCGGAGGAAGAGTCCCCCCAGGTCGTGTCGTGCTGGAACTGGCGGTCAAGCTCGCCGCCTACCCTGATCGTATGCCTGCCTCGAATCAGCGTGAGGACATCCGACGAGGTGTAGATATCCTCAACGAGGTTGGCGTGCACGCCACCGCCGATGAACGTTTGCGAGGTCACCGCCAATGTCGAAGCTGGGATCGTGATATTGGGAAACACGTCTGCCGGCGCATTCGCGCCATAGGCGGGCTCAATTCCTATCTTGGTCAGAAACCCCTTACCGAACGTGCCCGGCGCATATTGATCGTGCTCGCGCAAGGCTCCCGCGCGGAATTCGTTGATGATCGTGGGAGTGACGGTCCAAGTTTCGGTAATGCGTCCCGACTGATTGCGATTGTTGGGAAGCGTCGTGGTGCAGTCAAACCCCAAACCGCACAGAGCGTCGGGATTAAAGGTAAGAGTAATGGGGTATTCAAATACTGATCCTGATAGCCGGTGTTTCGACGATATCTGATAGTCAATCTTTCCCACATACCACTGCCCCAAACTGGGCGTGCCAACCACTGCGCTGTAATTGCTGGTCAATGCATTGGGGTCGGTCGGGTGAGGCATGAACCCCAGGATTGCCTTGGCAACCGGATCAGCCTGGGTGTTCATGTCGATTATGTTCGATCCGCCATTGAGAGGTACGCAGGCACCGCCTGGGCAGTTATTTCTGTCGTAGATCGTCGCATGGAAAGCCGGATCGGAGAAATCGCCATTACGCATCGCCTCCGTGGGAACCGTGGTGGTGAAGAAGCCACCGGAACTCACGGGGTTCCGCTGGTAGGTGAAGTAAAAGAACAACTTGTTCTTGATGATTGGGCCGCCGACGCTCCCGCCAAACTCATTCCACCGCTCTACCGCCTTTTTCCCCGTTGTCTGAAAGAAATT
>WNFI01056233.1_pt1 | contig 10105 bp, 9 predicted proteins | sample 5400471 | NCBI WGS metagenome assembly WNFI01 (sample SAMN13153348, study PRJNA577476) | soil metagenome | isolation source: 100 cm saprolite on Douglas fir-dominated hillslope | place: USA:California | collected 2013-09-17
CCGCGCGTCGTGGCTGTCGGAGTCGAGATCGGTGAATCGATCATATCGGGTGGCATTCCAGGTGTAGCGCATTTGGAAACGCTGGCGACTTACCGGCGCATCCAGGTTGAACCCGAGTGAGGTGGTCCGGTAAGTATCTCCCTCAGGATCTAGGTCCTTCGAGATACGGAATATGTTGTCATCGCGGGTGACCTTTTCCTCGGCGAACAGCTGGAGCTTGTCATCCCATAATGCAAAGGCCCTCGTTACCGGCATGAGAAGGCCGGCTGCGAAAAATATCGCACCCAAGCTTCGCAGCCGTGGACGGGCGCGGCCCTGCGTTACGGGCGCGTCAGCACAAAGCCCAGTTTCGGGCAGCAAGAATCCCGAACTCGAGCGCGCCATGGGTGATCGCATATTGAGCTCGGTTAGGATACGCGATCAAGGCGAACCGGGGTCGCCCGCGTCAGAATAGGATGTGCGGGAGCCCAAGAGACTCACACACCCCCGGCGGCTTCATCGCGGTGCGTGCGATCGCCCAACGCAGCCGCGACCGGCGCTCATCGCGTCGGTCGCGGCCTCGGGTCGCCGCCCGCGACACCGCCACGAGTCAGCGAAGGCTACCTTGTGAATCAGGTGTCGGCTACTTGCGTTCTCTCGCGCGTCATCACGACAACATAACGGCGACGCGCAATAGCACCCACTCCGAGCAAGCCCGCCAAAAGCGTAGCCCAGCTGCCGGGTTCCGGAACGGCGGACGCAAGCTTGAAGTTCGCCGCGACCGAGTCCTTGCTGTGATGGAGGTGGGTTGCCGGGACTGAGCTTCCGGCCCGACCGCCGTCGTTCGCATCCCGGGACAGGCCCAGGGAGTTGTCGACGGTCCCGTACTGGTTGAAGGCAGCCCGCCCGTTCAATTTCGCGTTAAACGCGTCGTCGCTGGTGAGCGCCACCGCGTCCGCTCCGAACGACGAAAAACTCCGGGGGCCGTCTGGGGCGATACCGAAGCCGAAGTCCCGGGTGTCTAAGACTAGATTGCCCGGCACCGTCAGAAACAGATCGCCGTTGTCGCCGGTCTGAATCGTCGCAGCTCCGGCCTGTCCGGACGCTGCTGCCAGGGCGAGCGAAGCGACAAGCGCCCCGATCTTGGGCTTTAGCTTCATCATGTATTTCCTCTAAAAGAGCTGGACTGATCCTGCTGCAAGGCGTTCAACGGCCTCGTCGTGCTTCACAGCGTAGGATGTCAAGATGACAAGAGGTCGAGTGCGTTGTCGCCAAGAATGGGTGGTTGGAACTAAGGGATACACGATTTGGCGGCGCGGCCGCGCTCAAATACTGAGAATGCGCAGCGCCAGCGCCTTGCCTACAGCCTGCGTGCGGTTCTGAACATTCAGCTTGCGCAGAAGCCCCCGGAGAACTTGCGCCGTCGCTTTCCGCCGGCCGGTTGATCTGAGTGCGCACCCACGCCAGATGCAGGAACGGCACGACCAGCTCGGCGAGATAAGCCTGCCTGGGGCCGATGGTCCCCGACTGGCAGGCAAAGGTGAAGAAGCTCGCGGGCTTGCCGAATAGATCGTAGGTTCCGTGCGCGAGGACCACGTTCGCTCCTATCCGGCTCAACTCGCGCGCAAGCGCGCTTCCGGCAAAAGCGCTCTCGTTTCCGGTTTCGCAGATCACGGGCTGGAAGTAATTGTCCTCCCAAGTCTTGATGAGGTGCGGCACCACCGACGTATCCTGGCGGAACATGTCGCTGAAGGGCGCGGGCTCGGCAGGCGACGTCGCAAAGCTGTCCACATGAAACGACGTCAGCTTGGAGTTGCGCAGGGCGCAGATCAGCATTTCATGCTTCAACAGGTTCTGCAGCAGTCCCTGAGTCCAAGTGAAAAAGTGATGTCGCGCGTGCACCTTCAGCGAGGCATCCATGTTGAGCATGAGCGCTTCGAGCTCCAGCGGATCCAGTAGCGAAGCATTGCCCGATGTGACGCTGTTCACTTGGGTTGGGGGTTGAAATACAAGCGGTGCAGGCCGACGTCGTTCGGCGAGCTGGTGTTCGCCTGCTTCCATAAAATGCCTCCCTCCAGACGGGGAATCGTCGCCCGTAATATGGAGATCGTGTATTACAGAAACGTGAAATGACGGGAAATGATGCTCAGCGCGGCCTCACGCATGCAAGTCATTGTTTGTATGGAGGCATTATTCTCGACCAGGTGAACCAGGGTCGGTGCAGCGTTCGGCCCATCTCGAGGGGGCGAATGCGATGCGTCTGAAGTCGTGAGGTAAATCGTCGCCCCACGCGCCCGCGAGCCGGATTCTTTCGGTGTCAGCATAGTTCCATAGAACTAGCTCCTCGTGCCTCAAACGATTGCAACTGCACGTTATCGTGTTGCACAAGTCGGACGGCATTCGTCCGGTGCAAATGCGTCGCATCGTCATCGCCGGATGCCATGAACAGCCAGGAGACAGAGAGCGCAAGAGTTATTCCGTACTTCCATTGCACGGCCTCGCCGCATCCAACTTGCTCGCCGCACACTCATCCTCCCGCCACCTTCTGGACCACCAGCTCGCGCCCGCCGCACTGGTACAGGCGGCGCTCGACCCTGTGGTGACGATTGGTGTTTTGCTGATTTCCGCCTTGGCCTTCGGCGAAGCGTTCGAAGGCCCCTATCTGATTCTCGCGCTCATCGTGTTCTCGCTGACCTTTCCGGGAAGCTCTCCGAAGGGCACCAGCATCCGGGCGCTCGCAGGTGACGTCCTGACGGGCTGGCTTGTGATCGTCGCGCTCCTGCTGCTCATCGGTTGGGCGACGCGCACACTCGGCGCCTTCGATCTGCGCGTCATCCTCGCCTGGGTGCTCGCAACTCCTGTTGCCCTGCTCGCTGCACACCTGCTCCTGCCCGTCGTTCTGCCACGCCTGTTGGCGGCGGAAGGCGTGCAAAGAATCGCCGTCATCGCGGGAGAGGGTGAGCTTGGCCGCAAGCTCGCCGAGCGAATTCAAGGCACGCCGTTTCTCGGCATCCGTTTCTCCGGCTATTTCGACGACCGCAGTCCCGAGAGGATAGGCGGCGTCAAGCCGGGCGAGATTCTCGGGTCGCTCAACCAAATCGCGGAGTACGCGAAAACCCACCGCGTCGATCTGATCTACATCACGCTGCCGATGGCTTCGCAGCCCCGAATCCTCAAGCTCCTCGAAGAACTGCGCGACACGACGGCATCGATCTACTTTACACCGGACATCTTCCTCTCCGATTTGATCCAGGCGCGCATGGACACGATCGGCGGCATTCCGGTCGTTGCGGTGTGCGAGACCCCCTTCTATGGAATCAACGCCCTGATCAAGCGCGCCAGCGACATCGCCCTCGCATCGGCGATCCTGGCGCTGGTCTCGCCGCTCATGCTCGCCGTCGCGATCGGTATAAAGCTGAGCTCCCCCGGGCCCGTGCTTTTCAAGCAACGCCGCTACGGCGTCGACGGCAGGGAAATCATCGTCTACAAGTACCGCACCATGACCGTGCTCGAAGACGGAGAGGTGATCAGGCAGGCGACGCGCGACGATCCGCGGGTGACGCGTTTCGGGGCGTTTCTGCGGCAATACTCGCTCGACGAGCTGCCGCAGTTCATCAACGTGCTTCAGGGCCGCATGAGCGTGGTCGGACCGCGCCCCCACGCCGTGGCCCACAACGAGATGTACCGCAAGCTCATCAGGGGCTACATGATCCGGCACAAGGTGAAACCGGGCATCACCGGTCTGGCGCAAGTGAACGGCCTGCGCGGCGAGACCGATTCGCTGGAGAAGATGAAAGCGCGCATCGAGCATGATCTCGCCTACCTGCGGGACTGGTCGCTGCAGCTCGACTTGCAAATCGTGCTGAAGACGGTCTTCGTAGTACTGAAAAAGCAGCACGCCTACTAGGGACACAGGCCTCAGGCGATCTGGCGCCGGAAACGATAGCCCGTTCCGCGCACGGTTTCGATCAGTCCCTCGTGACCGGTCGGATGCAGTTCCTGCCGCAGTCTGCGAATGTGGACGTCGACGGTGCGCTCCTCGACAAAAACGTGGTCGCCCCAGACTTCATCGAGAAGCTGGGCGCGGCTGTAGACCCGGTCGGGATGAGTCATGAAGAAATGCAGCAGGCGAAACTCGGTGGCTCCGAGATCGATCTTGCGGCCACAGCAAGTAATTCGGTGTGCGGCCGGATCGAGCTTCAGGCCGGCGATTTCGACGACCTCGTCGCTCGCCAAGGGCGCGCGCCGGCGTATCACGGCCTTGATTCGCGCGAGCAGCTCGCGCGGGGAGAAGGGTTTGGTGATGTAATCGTCCGCGCCGGCTTCGAGCCCGGTTACCTTGTCCGTCTCCTGCGAACGGCCCGTCAGCATGATGATCGGAATATCCCGGGTGCGCTGGTCGGTGCGCAGCTGCCTGGCAAAGCTCACTCCGGTCGCGTTGGGAAGGATCCAGTCGAGCAGCACCAGGTCGGGCAGCACTTCGCGGATGGCCGCTGCGGCCTCGGGCACGCTGGCCGCGCGCATCACCTGGTGTCCGGCGCGCTCGAGATTGGCTGCGATCAACGTCTGGGTTACCGGTTCGTCTTCGACTATAAGGATTGCGCCGCTCATGATCTCAAATGGTCTCCGTAGAAAAGAGGGGGACCGTACCGGTACATAAGGCTGGGCCGAGCCCTCGGGGTACTTCGCTCTCGAACTGATCGGCCCGTGGCAGGGCCTTGATCGTTGCAGGGGGTATTGCGTCGAATCTCGATCTGGACTTGGGGGACCGCGTGGCGAAGCGGGCAAAATCTTTGAACGCGTGCAACTTTGGCGAGCGGGTTATACCCGCAAATCCTACGCGGGCAAATCCGGTCGTTGCGCCACTGTTCGACAAGCATCTGCGCACCTTTCTCCCCCGCGATTCGGGATTGTCCCGATCCGCGGACAGCATGCAGCAGTACCAAACGTACCAAACCGCCGGGTTATGATAGCGGGGCGGCCCTCCACTCACTATCGCGGGAGCTTGATCTTTTTGTGGCGAATCGGCGGCTGGATGTAGCCGCCCGACTACATGCTGGAGCGCTAGTTTGGATTGAAAAAGCCCGGCCCGCCTGCCGGGAAGGGCGGCGGATCGGGGAGACCGCCTGAACCTATATGAGCTGATGCTTGACCGCGTAGCGGACGAGCGCCGCATTGTCGGTCAGCTTCAACTTCTTGAGAATGCGGGCGCGGTAGGTGCTGATGGTGCTCGGGCTCAGGAACATTTCCGCTGCAATCTGGTTGATCTGCTTTCCGGACGCGAGGAGCCACATCACCCGGTACTCGCGGTCCGAAAGGGTTTCGTGGAGCGGTTTCTCGGCATCGGGCGCGAGCTCCGATACCATTTTCTCCGCGAATCCCGGACTGACGTATTTGCCCCCGTTCATCACTTTGCGAATCGCCGTCGTCAACTCCTCGCTCGCGCTTTCCTTGGTGATGTAGCCCGCGCCGCCCGCCTTGAACACCTGCGTGGCATGCACCTCCTCGGGAAGCATGCTCAGCACGAGTACGGGGCGGCCGGGGTACTGGCGTTTGATCTCCTTGACCAGATCGAGCCCGCTTCGGCCGGGCATCGAATAATCGAGAATCGCGACATCCCACTCGAGCTTGCGGGTGAGCTCGAGCGCGTCGTGCCCGTTCTTGGCCTCCCCGACCACGGTCATGTCGTGCTCCGCGGCCAGGATCTCTTTCAGACCACGCCGGACCACCGGGTGATCATCCGCGATCAGGATTCTCATGGTGAAGTCCCTTGAGCAAGCGTTCTTCCCCGAACAGGCTCGGGTTCTTCCCCGAACAGGCTCGGGGTTTGAGCGGAGGGCCTTGACACGGCATAGTCTACTTCAACCCGAACGGGACCGATACTGTCACTCGGGTCCCCTTGCCCGGCCGGCCTTTGATCTCGACGTTCCCGCCAAAGGGAAGCATGCGCTCGCGCATTCCCATAAGGCCCAGCGACTTCGGGCTGAAGACAGCCTCCTCCGCCGCGATGCCCTTGCCGTTGTCCTCGACGACCAGCATGAGACGGTCCGCGTCGGCCTGCATCACCACGTCGACCCTGGTGGCGTTCGCGTGGCGCGCCACGTTGGTGAGGAGCTCCTGAAAAATCCGGAACGCCGCTGTCGAGCGCTCCTGATCCAGCACCGGAGGATCCGCAGGCAGAGAGATCTTGCACCTGATCCCGGTCCGCATTTGAAAATCTCTCGCCTGCCATCCGATCGCCGCCGCCAGACCGAGCTCATCCAGCACTTCGGGCCGCAGTCGCGTGGCGATCTTGCGGACCGACTGAACGGTGTCGTCGATCAGACCGAGCATCGACTTTGTCCTCTGGGCGAGCGCCTTCTGATTCGGCGGCAGCCGGTGCGCGACCCAGGTCAAATCCATCTTGAGCCCGGTCAGCGCCTGGCCCAGCTCATCGTGGATCTCGCGCGACATCCGCTTCCACTCCTCCTCCCGTACCGACTGTAAACGAGCCGCCAGCGCGCGCAAATTTTCCTGCGACGTCTTCAGGCCTTCCTCCGCCCGCTTGCGTTCGGCTATCTCCCGGGTCAGCACTTCGTTCTTGAAGTACAGATCGATAAACACCGAGACCTTCGACGTCAGGAACTCCGGTACTACCGGCTTGAGGACGTAGTCCACGGCGCCCGCTTCATACCCGCGAACCATCGAGCGAAGGTCTTCGTAGGCGCCGGTCACGAAGATGATCGGCGTGTAGCGCGAGCGCGGGTGTTCCCTGATCAATCGGGCCGTGGCGAATCCGTCGGCCCCGGGCATTCGAGCATCCATCAATATGACCGCAAAGTCCTGTTTCAGGACGCATCGCAAAGCCGCCTCTCCAGAGTTCGCGAGGACTATGTTCGGCGCGAGGCCCTGCAGGAGTTCCTGCAATGCCTGGAGGGTTTTCGGGTCATCGTCGACAACCAGGATGCTTGCTTGCGAGGCATTCGCTTCCACAGCATCGATGTTATCAAAGCGCAATCCATTCCAGTAGCGCACTCGCCGGCTCCGGAAACAAAAGGGCGGGTTGGGAGACCCGCCCTTCTGTACCGCCCGCCAAGACCTGCGTCAGATCACGCGCACTTCCGGCAGTGGAAACCCATTGAAGTTGCTCGAAGAGTTTTCACGATGCGAGCAACTTCTCATATCAGCCGTATTTCCGGCAGCGGAAAGCCGTTGAAGTTGCTCGCATAGGCCGTGGTATAGGCGCCGGCGTTCCTGAGATAGATATAGTCGCCCTCCTGCAGGTCGGAGGGCAGCGGCTCGTCGCGCATCACCACGTCGATCGAGTCGCAGGTCGGGCCGGCGACGTTCCAGGGGACGTCGGGCCCGGCGCGGTCGGTGCGGATCTTGTACTTCAGGCCTTCGGCGGTCTCGATGATCCCGCCGAAAAGCCCCGCGTCCAGATGCATCCAGCGCTTTCCAGCGCGGGTCGCCGTTCCCATGATGCGGCAGACAAAATAACCGGCGTCCGAAACCAGGAACCGGATGTTCAGCAACCGGGGGTTGAGGCCCGCCTTCGTCATCTGGTCGAAGGCCGCGCGCGATTTTTCGATGCCGACGCGCCAGTTTTCCGGGTTGCGGCACTGCGAGCCCACGTGGAATGCGACTCCGGCCAGGTCGGCCTTGAGTCGGGCCGCGGTCAGGACGATTTCGCGCGCCTCGCCGGCGTGCGCGCCGAACTTCCCGGCGAGCGGCCAGTCGCTGCCGATATTCGGGGTATCGATGCGCAGATACAACCTGGCATCGCTCTTGATCGAGTGGATTTTCCTCAACTCCTCGACCGAATCGATGACGAACCATTCGACGCCCTGCGCCGCCGCGCGGGCGATGAAATCCCGCGACTTGGTCGGATTCGAGTAGAAGACGTCGGCCGCCGGCACGCCGAGCGAAATGAGGAGGTCGAGCTCGGCAATGGAGGCGATTTCGAACCCGGCGCCTTCCTCGAGCAGCGTCCTGAGGACTCGGGGATCGGGGTTGGCCTTGACCGCGTAGTGCGGCCGCACGCGCGGCATCGCCGCCGTGAAGCGCTGCGTCTTCTCGCGGACGATACTGGAATCGATCAGGAGGAACGGCTTGTCGTAGCCGTCTTTGACTGCCGAGCGGACTTTGTCGAAGTCCAGGCTCGACTCGGGGTGCGAGTCGAAGAGGTGGGTCTGTTCGAATGCCTGCTGTCGGATGGACTTGATGGTCTTTCTTGCTACGCCTGCGCGCATCTGCATCGTCTGGGTCTCCGGGACGAGCCTAGGTTACGGGAATGTCGAGAGCGAAAAAGTCCTGCGAGCCGTAGTACTCCCTCTTGCTTGTCATGATGACCTCCTTTTGTGCTGGTTCGCGATTCAATCCCTATCTCCAAAAGCATCGGGCCCGGGTTTGACCGTCCGCATTGCAGACAACCGAACCGGAGCCCGTATGGACGCGATTATAGGGATTGCGTTCTCGAAATCAAGCGGAATTTTTGGCATTCTGCACATTTCCCGCGCGCCGCGGCCGTGATCGCACCCCGGCTTTGTCCACAACCTATGGTAGACAGGACTTCCACGGAACGCAAGGGGGAGTGGGTAAGCCGTGAGATCCGACCCGAAGCCCGGGGCCGGGAGGCTTTTGCGCGCTTACAAACCCTTACGGGTCGGGGCCAGCACCGGACGGCACTGCCGCGGGCAGGCAAGGGGTTTTCCCCGTCTTCCTCCTGGAAGGCCCAGAACACATCGATGCGCGGGGTCTTCGGCAACGCCGCCTCGATGGCGGCGGCCGGCGGGCGGGCCGCGCGACTGCGTTACGGTGCGCCATCTCTTGCGACCGCAAGTAAGGGCGAGCATAGTTCTCTTCTGGCGAAGCCGGAACAAGAGGGGACCCGCATGGCCGCACCGATTCCGCTGTTCCAAGGTCTGCCCCAGGAGAGCATCGACCAGCTGCTGAGCGGCGGGGTGCGGCGCACTTATCCGAGGAATTCAGTGATCATCAATGAGGGGGACGAGGCCACGTCGCTCTACATTGTGCTGTCGGGAAGGCTCAAAGTGTACCGCGCGGATGCCGACGGCAAGGAGTTCATCCTGGACACGCTGTCCGAGGGCGACCACTTTGGGGAGCTCGCGCTGGTGGACGACGAGCCGCGCTCCGCCTCGGTGGCCACGCTCGAGCCGTGCAAGCTGCTGGTGCTGTCGAAAGCCTCTTTCCACGAAAGCCTGGCGCGCAACCCGGAGCTGGCGCTCACGGAACGCGCGAGGCCCAGGGGCGACCTGATGGCCATCGAGGAGCACCTCACGCACCAGGAAATCGCCAGCCGCATCGGCTGCACGCGCGAGATGGTGAGCCGCATCATGCGCGACCTGGTGACCGGCGGTTACATCGAGATCGACACCGACCACCACATCCTCGTCCGCAAGCAGCTGCCGCAGAGCTGGTAGCGCCGCACCGCTGACGTGCCTCGCGGCCCCGGTCAGGTGTCCTTGGACACGACAATGTTCGGAAACTTCGAGGTCATGTCCTTTGCGGACTCCGCGATCTTGACAGCGAGCCGGCGTGCGATCGCCCGGTAGATCTCCGCCGTCCGGCCGTCGGGATCGGCGACCACGGTCGGCTTGCCCGAGTCGGCGTGCTCGCGGATATTGATGTCGAGCGGCAGGGACCCGAGCAGCTCGGTGCCGTACTCCCTGCACATGCGCTCGGCGCCGCCCTGCCCGAAGATGTGCTCCTCGTGACCGCAGTTCGAGCAGATGTGCGTGCTCATGTTCTCGACGACGCCGAGGATGGGAATGCCGACTTTCTCGAACATCTTGAGGCCCTTGCGGGCGTCGATGAGCGCGATGTCCTGGGGCGTGGTGACGATCACGGCGCCCGTCACCGGCACCTTCTGGGCGAGCGTGAGCTGGATGTCGCCGGTGCCTGGCGGCATGTCGACGACGAGGTAGTCGACATCGCGCCAGCGCGTGTCCTTGAGTAGCTGCTCGAGGGCCTGCGTCACCATCGGCCCGCGCCAGACCATCGGGGTATCGATGTCGATGAGAAAGCCGATCGAGATCGCCTGGATGCCGTGGCCGGTCATCGGCTCGAGCGTCTTGCCGTCCTTGGACTCGGGCCGTCCGGTGATGCCGAGCATCGTCGGCTGCGA
>WNFI01141058.1_pt1 | contig 10105 bp, 8 predicted proteins | sample 5400471 | NCBI WGS metagenome assembly WNFI01 (sample SAMN13153348, study PRJNA577476) | soil metagenome | isolation source: 100 cm saprolite on Douglas fir-dominated hillslope | place: USA:California | collected 2013-09-17
ACTCGCCTTTGTTGACGGCGGCCCTGGCCGATGTGGCGCGCCCCCGCAACGGACAGTAATGGGACGATTCGGGCTGAGGATGCTCCGATGACGTCGAAGCACGCCGGCCGCGCCATTGAAAGTATATGAAACGCATCGCCATAGTCGGCGGCGGCATCTCCGGGCTGGCGGCGGCGTTCGCGCTCGAAGAACGCCGCCAGGCTGGCGATTCTCTGGAGTACGCTGTCTACGAATCCGGCTCGCGTTTCGGTGGCGTACTTGCCACCGAACAGGTGGACGGCTGCCTGGTTGAAGCGGGCCCGGATTCTTTTCTCACCGAAAAGCCCTGGGCTGCGGATCTCTGTCGCCGCCTTGGCCTGGAAGACCAGCTTATTGGCTCCAACGACAGCGATCGCAAGACCTACATTCTGGTGAAGGGCAAGCTGACGCCCCTGCCCGATGGACTGATGTTCATGGTTCCCACCAAGCTTGCACCTTCGCTTTTGTCCACACTTTTTTCACCGGCCACAAAGTTCCGCATGCTGCGGGAATGGCGATTTGCCCCGCGCCAGTCGCGGAGCGACGAGAGTGTTGCCGCGCTGGTGGGACGGCATTACGGTGAGGAAATGGTGGAGCGTTTGGCCGATCCGCTGCTCTCTGGTGTCTATGGCGGCGATGCCGCACAACTCAGTGTGCGCGCGGTGCTGCCGCGATTTGTTGAAATGGAGTCGAAGTATGGCAGCCTGGGGCGCGGGATGCTGGCGGCGCGCAAAAACATGAAATCTGCCCAATCAGTTCCGCCGATTTTCACCTCTCTCAGGGGAGGGATGCAACAACTGACTGACGCGTTAGTGCTCAGACTTTCGCCGGAAGCTCTGCGGTTTAGCTCTCCCGTGCAGGCAGTCCAGAAGCAGGATCGAGGGTGGGTCGTATCTGCCGGGTATGCCTCGGATCAGTTCGATGCCGTGATCGTCGCCACATCGGCGACGGCGGCCGCGCCTCTATTCGAGATCACTGGCGCTGCGCTCGCGGCGGAACTCAAGGCCATTTCCTACAGTTCCTCAATAACGGTTGCGCTGGGCTTTGACAAAGAAGTACGAACCACTTTGCCCTCCGGCTTCGGCTTCCTGGTGCCACGCAGTGAAGGCAAGCGCATGCTGGCGGCGACTTTTGTGCACAACAAATTTCCGCATCGCGCTCCAGCAGACCGGGCGTTGATCCGCTGTTTTCTTGGCGGCAGCCGCGACGAGCAAATCCTGCAACTTCCGGACGATGAAATCCTGAATATCGTGCGCGAAGAGCTTCGGCGAATTCTTAGGCTGAGCGCGGAGCCGCTTTTCACACGCGTCTATAGATGGAAGGGTGCCATGGCGCAATACGTCGTGGGACACCTCGAACGGTTACAACGAATCGAGGGCTTGCTGAAGCAATGGCCGGGGCTGGTTTTGGCCGGGAACGCTTATCGCGGGATTGGTGTCCCCGACTGCGTGCGTTCGGGCGAGGCAGCGGCCCAACAAGCGTTGGCGGCAGAGTAGGGGTTTGGTAGCGCCCGCACGACAGCCGTCGGAACGGCGGCGCTACTACCAGCGGTCCCGCGTTCTGTTACGGCCGTAACGGCGGTAACTCCTCTTCTATTGCAGAAACTAACCGGCTCATTCAGGGTTAATACAATCGGAAAGTCTTATGAGCAAACGGATTCTGGCCGCGGTTTCGCTCACCCTCTTCGCGCTCCTGCCATTGTCGGCGCAGGAACAGAAATCTCCGGATGACACTACGAATGCGGACAAGCCAGCGCAATCTTCTCCGGCTGAGGTTCCACATGACCAATCGCCAGAGCCGCTCTCGGCCGGGCCCCTCAAGGCGCCAGCACCGAACATGAGCGGCATGAGCATGCCGGACATGGCAGGAATGAACAACGACGGCAGCGCCCACGCGATGCTTTCGATGGCAGATCGCAAGATGGACATGGGGCCGCACATGAAGATGACGACCCTGCGCGATCTGAAACCCGGAGACCAGGAGAAAGCGGACCAGGTGGTGAGCGCCGCTCGCAAAGCGGCAGAGATGTATACCGATTACAAAGTTGCCTTGGCCGACGGTTACAGGATCTTTCTGCCCAACGTGCCGCAGAAGCAATATCACTTCACCAACTTCCGTTATGCGTTTGAGGCGGCGATCGAGTTCAATCCCGAACATCCGACGTCGCTGCTTTACGAGAAGAGTGGCGACGAGTACAAGCTGATGGGGGTGATGTACACGGCACCCAAGAATTCCAACTGGAACGAGCTCGACCAACGAATCCCGCTGAGCATCGCGCAGTGGCATGCGCACATCAACCTTTGCATGCCGCCCGCCGACAGAAAGCGCGAGGCCTGGGGGTCCAACGCAAAGTTTGGTCTGGCCGGCTCAATCACGACCAAAGATGCTTGTGAAGCCACCGGCGGAAAATTTATGCCTCAAATATTCGGCTGGATGGTGCACGTCTATCCGTTTGAGCAGAAGCCGGAAGGTATCTGGTCGGTCGAACGCCAGGCCCCCAATCACATGGACTGAGGTTCCGTCCGATCTGCCCACAGGTGCACGGACTGCAACAGTTCTACATCTTGGCTGCGGGAGCGTCGGTCCTGGCACGCCCCTCACCGGGTCGCGGCGCCCGCCGCCAGAGTCTTGATGGCCTTGAGTTCCTTGGAGTATTTTTTCCTGGCGAGATACACCGCAAAAGCGTCCTGCAGGTTGAGCCAGAACTGCTCCGAGTTGCCGAAATACTTGGCCAGGCGAATTGCCATCTCCGGGGTGATTCCCCGCTTCTCGCGGACAATGTCGTTCACCGTCGGGGGCGAGACCCCCAGATCCAGAGCCAGCTTGTAAGGGGAGATATTCATCGGCTCCAGGAACTCTTCGCGGAGAGTCTCTCCGGGGTGCACCGCCCAGCCAGCCGGACCATTATTTTTGAAACTCACGTTTTTCTCCTGTCTTAGTGGTAGTCGGTTATTTTGACCTCGTAAGCGTCGCCATCCCGCCACACGAAGCAGACGCGAAACTGGTCGTTTATCCGGATGGGGGTGCTGCCCTCTCCTGTCGCCGACTAACGCCTCCAGTCGGTTGCCGGGCGGGATTCGCAAGTCTTCGAAGGCAGTGGCGGCATGGAGGATGCCAAGTTTCTTTCGGGCCGCTTTTCTAAGATTCGCGGGCGGCATCCCTTTACTCTTGCCCGTGTCCCAGAACTCATAGGTGCCGCGATCCGAGAAACTCTTGATCACAGCCATAGTTCAACGAGTGCCGTTAATAACGCCAATCGTTAAATAGTGACGCGCGGGTGGGAGTGCTGCGAATACAAAACCATCACTGACCAGAAAATTGACGACCGAACATCCCGTGATCGTGATCCCGTTGGCCAAGAGATAATTCATGTGCCCAAGTCCGACCAGTAGCTTCATCAACACCAGGTTCCCGGCGATGGAGAACAATCCAGTGGTCAGATTGAACTTGCAGAAGCGGGCGAAGCCCGGGCCGGCGCGGTCCGCCCAGGTGAAGCGTTCGTGCCAGAGAAAATTGTGGATCACGGCGGCCTCGACCGCCAAGGCCGTTGCGACCAGGTAGTGGAGATGCAGCCCGGTTTTCAACACCAGCAGCATAAGCACCTGAACGACAATACCCATGCCGCCAACCAGGTTGAACTTGATCCAGCGAGTGGCGATGGGACGCCAAGTGTTTGCCGTCATCGAATTTGCTCTTCCATATAAAGACGGCGCGTGTTGCGGACGGTGAAGAAGATCAACATGACAGCCATGCCAACCAGTCCAACCGCTCCCCCCACGTCAAATAAGTGGAAGTGTCCATGAAACACCATGGGGTGATACAAGAGCGCCACGTTGCCAATGGACAACAGGATGCGGAGCTCTGTCGGCCCGAAGTTCCAGAACGAGAGTTGAAATTCTCCCAGCGTGTAGGTGGCCAGGTAGGACTGGATGGAAAGCAGCAGGAACCCTATCAGCAGGCCGATCGCGATGAAAGGATGCATGTATCCCGAAAGCGTCAGACCGCCCATCAGCGCCAATCCGCCAAAGCTGTCGACGATGTGATCCACATAGAAGCCGTAGCGCGGACGCTGCTGCTGACGCACCCGGGCCAGCGTGCCATCCAGGCTGTCTCCAAGCCAATTAAGCGAAAGGAAGAAAATGCCGCCCAGGAGCCAGTAACGGTTCCAGGCGGACAAGGCGTAACTGACCCCGGCCATCACCTGGGCCAGAAAACCCAGTAAGGTGAGGTGATCGGAGCTGATCCAGCGTGGGGTGCGTTCCGCCATCCAGATCAGGGTGTGCTTTTCCGGGTCACTGGTCAGGGCGTTGTGGACTCGGGCTGCGTTCTCGAAGCGCTTGATGCGGCGCACTTCGGTCAGCACGTTCGGGTTAGCCTGCTCGCAGAAATCAGTCAGTGGACTAGCCATGTTTTGCTCCCATGCAGGACAGTTTGTCTCCGGCGGAAGGCTGGGGCAATGCATTGGGGATAAATTGCGAATCAACTACGGATCAACCCGAAAGTGACTGACAAACAAGGGGATTAGGCCGCCGGTTCATGGTGAAAGTGCTGAGATCATCCGTTCGCCGGTGCAGGGGCGGGGCGCTGGCGCTACTTGGTTGCGACCTGAGTGCCCGCTTCTTCGATGGAATTCCTCAACTGGTCGACCGCCCAGTCGATTTGGTCTTCGGTGATGACCGCGGGCGGCGCGATCAGCAGATGGTCGCCGGAGACGCCGTCTACACATCCCTGAATGGGATAGACCAGCAGGCCGCGATGCAGGGCGGCAGTGGTCACGCGCCCCGCGAAATTCAGTTCCGGAGCGAACGGCCTTTTGCTGTGCTTGTCGGAAACGAACTCCACGCCGCGCAGCAACCCGATGCCGCGGACTTCGCCTACGGTCCCAAGATCGAGCAACGTCGAGAGTGTGCGCTGCAGCTTGGCGGCGGCAGTTCTTTCGCGTCCGGAGTCGGCAGCCTGTACGAGTTTCTGCTGCTGCAAGCGGCGCAGCACGGCGTGCCCCGATGCCAGGGAGATGGGATGAGCGTTGTAGGTGAAGCCGTGCAGGAATGACCCCGAAGCGATGCCGTCGATTATTTTCTTCGTCGCAATGACCGCGCCTAGCGGGGCGTAACCGCTGGACAGGCCCTTGGCTGCAATCAGAATATCGGGCGTAATGTCCCAATGTTCGATGGCGAAATTCCTCCCGGTGCGGCCCATGCCGGTCATGACTTCGTCGGCAATCAGCAGGACGCCATGGCGGCGGCAAACTTCCGCGACCTTCTGCAAATATCCAGGCGGCGGAACAACCGCGCCCAGCGTGGCGCCGCTGACCGGCTCGAAGATGAACCCAGCCGCTTCACCATTGGCGGATTCAATGGCTCTCTCCAGCTCAGCTGCATACTCCTGGCCGCAGTTCCGGCAGCCATCCGTGCAGTCGTAGTTGCAGCGATAGCAATACGGAATTCCTACGTGCGCGAACTCCCGCACCATGGGCAAGTAGATTTCGCGGCGCCGCTTGTTGCCGGAAACCGAAAGCGCACCCAGCGTCGAGCCGTGATAGCTCTGCGTCCGGCTGAGGATCTGGTAGCGTTTGGTTTGGCCAATCTCCACCTGATATTGCCGTGCCAGCTTCAGGGCGGTCTCGACTGACTCTGAACCGCCACAGGTGAAATAAACGGCGCCGCCTCGAAAATTGTCACCGGCAAAGTCGAGCAATTCGCGCGCGTAGTCCTCTGCTACGGGCGTGGTGAACTGGCTGGTGTGGACGAACTCCAATTGCCCGGCTTGCTCCGTCATTGCGGCCGCGATCTCAGGAACGCCGTGCCCGATCAGATTCACCGCCGCCGAGCCGGAAAAATCCAGGTAGCGCTTGCCTTCTGTGTCCCACACGTACACGCCTTCGCCGCGGACCGCCGAAGGAAAAGCCTTGCGGAAAGAGCGACGAAAAACGGAGGAGCGAACGGAGTTCTGCGCTGCGCCGGGATCAGACACAATGTGGATTATCCGGTGTCCTCACGACAGTGTCAAAATGCTCACAGGATTGTGTGGGATCGAGTCGGAGCCTACCCTGAGCGAAGCGAAGGGACCAGTCGAGCCGTGCACCGCCGGGCGAAAAGCCGGTCGCGACTCTTCTTTCGCCCCTTCCGGACTCTCTCGTTTCTCGAGCACATCCACGGCTCGCGCCGTGGGCTACATTCTTGCGCCGCTTCGCGGGTGTTCTTGCGCGCTGCGATAAGCGCGCCCGAGCCTGCGAGGCGCTTGACAGCGACTAAGTGGAACCATGAGACTTCTCTGTCCAATTCCGAACCGTAACAATTCCGAACCAGGAGCGGCCCTTGAACCACGTCATTTCTAGAAAGAAAATCTTTCCCCTGCTTGTGTTGCTGATGCTTTCGTGTATCGCGTTTGGGCAGGCGGCCACTCAGGCAGCCGATAAGACCGCTCCCGCAGTCAGCTATATCCTCGCGGGCCGTCTGTTTGATGCCACGGGCGACAATGTTCGTGAAAACGTGGTCATCGTAGTTGAAGGCGAGCGCATTAAGAGCGTTGCCTCGGCCGCCGACCTGAAGATTCCGCAGGGCGCCAACGTGATTGACCTCTCGCAGGCCACGGTGCTACCAGGCCTGATCGATTGCCACACCCATCTGGATTCGCGTGCGGACCGGTACAACGAAATCTACCGGTTCAAAGACACTCCCTTCGGCCACGCCTTCGCTGCCGTCCTAAACGCGCGCAAGACTTTGGAGGCCGGGTTCACTTCGGTCCGCGACGTGGGGTCAGCTCCCTTTCTTGCGGTCGATCTGCGCAATTCCATCAATGAAGGCTTTCTGGTGGGTCCGCGGGTAGTGGCAAGCGGCCCTGGAATTTCCATTACCGGCGGCCACGGAGACTTGAACAACTTCTCGCCTCAAACCCGGGTGACGATGTTTCCGGAAGAACGTGACTTCAAAATTGCCGACAGCGAGGACCAGATTCGCCACGTCATTCGCGCTCAGGAGAAGTACGGAGTGGATGTTATTAAAATCCTGGCAACCGGCGGTGTGCTTTCCAGAGGCGACAGTCCCGCGGCGCCCCAATTCACCCTGGCCGAGCTCAAGGCAGCTGCCGAAACCGCGCACATGGGCGGCCGCAAAATCGCCGCGCATGCCCACGGTACTGAAGGCATCAAGAATGCGATCCTGGCGGGCATAGACTCCATCGAGCACGCCAGTCTGATTGATGACGAGGGCATCCGGCTGGCGAAGGAGCATGGGACGTATCTGGTGATGGATATCTACAACGACGATTACATCCTCAACGAAGCGCCCAAGTACGGACTGCCCACCGAGAATCTCGACAAGGAGAGAACCGTCGGTAGGCTGCAGCGGGAAAATTTCCGCAAAGCGGTGCAGGCGGGCGTGAAGATGGCGTTTGGCACGGACGCGGGTGTCTATCCCCACGGCGACAATGCCAGGCAGTTCTTTTACATGGTGAAGTTTGGGATGACGCCGGCGCAGGCAATCCGCGCCGCCACCTCGAGCGCCGCCGATCTGATCGGGCGGACCCAGAGTGTCGGTACCATTGAGGCCGGCAAGTACGCGGACATCGTCGCCGTCAATGCCGATCCCCTGGCCGACGTGCGCGCCCTGGAGCATGTTGATTTCGTGATGAAGGGCGGAGTGGTTTACAAAGACACGCGGGTGTCGCATCCCGCGGGAGACTAAAGTGAGTGTGGGGCGGACACTCTTGTCCGCCGCCTTTGCAGTTGTTCTTTGTCGGTGGCATAGCCTCTCGAAACTGTTTGAATAACAGAATCAAAGTCAAAGGCGGCGGACAGGAGTGTCCGCCCCACACACGAACCATTTGGCGTATCAGGTGAGTGGAATGTTTGCGTGTAGAATCGCCCCTTGATGGCGAATTCTGCAGATTCTCCCAAAGCGCGTCCGGTTCACGGCTTCGCCCGCCTGATTCGACTTTTTCAGCCGTCGCACCAACACACCGCTTTCTCGGCCACGCTGCTGCTGATGACCGCAGTCATGCTTTCGCGCGTGATCGGTTATGTGCGCGAGGCCTATATTGCGTACGCGTTCGGCGCCGGGCCCGCGACCGACGCCTACGTTGCCGGCTTTACCATCCCCGACTGGCTGAATTATCTGGTGGCAGGCGGAACTGCTTCCATCACCTTCGTTTCCATCTACACCCGGTTTGTTGCTGCGAACAAGGAAGAAGAGGCGCAGAAGACATTTTCGGTCATCATTACGGTGATGACCGCGGTCCTGGGAGTTGGCGTACTCCTGGCCGAGTTTTTTACTCCCGAGATTTCACGCCATCTCTTCCCCAAGTTCAGCGCCGAACAGCTTGAGCTCTGCGTTCATTTGACGCGCATCCTGCTGCCGGCCCAGATTTTCTTTTACGTCGGCGGCGTGGTTTCCGCGGTTTTGCTTTCGCGGCGTCTATTTCTTTTTCCCGCATTCTCGCCTCTGCTCTATAACGCGGCCATCATCCTGGGCGGCGTGCTGCTCTCACATCGCTTTGGCATCTCATCTCTTGCCTATGGTGCGCTGGCGGGGAGCTTCCTGGGGCCATTTTTGATCAACGCCATCGGCGCGGCCCGCATTGGCACGGGTTACAGCATTTCGTTCGATGTGCGCAATCCGGCGTTTCGCGAGTGGGTACGGCTTTCGATCCCGCTGATGCTAGGCGTGTCACTGGTCACCGCCGACGACTGGATCCTGCGCTATTTCGCTTCCGGTGCGGTGGGCGACATCACGCGCCTCAACTATGCGAAGCGCCTGTTCGCGGTGCCGATCGCGGTACTCGGGCAGGCGACCAGCCAGGCCTCGCTGCCGTTTTTTGCCAAGCTCTTTGGAGAAAAACGGATGCGCGAATTTGCCGACACGGTGAACGGTTCAATCTACCGCATCGTGGCGACGTCCCTGCTGGTCACCAGCTTCATGATGGCGGCGGCGCTGCCGCTGATCGATTTGGTCTACCGCCGCGGGCACTTTACGTTTTCCGATTCCCGCGAAACTGCGCTCTACTTTTTCTGGTTCGCGCTTTCGCTTTGCTTCTGGTCGGCGCAGGGTCTCTACTCGCGCGCTTTTTACGCCGCGGGTAACACGCTGGTTCCCATGGTGGCCACCAGCCTGATTACGCTGGCCTCCATTCCTATGTACTCGGCATTGTTCCACCGATTTTCGACAGTAGGGTTGGCCATGGCGTCCGACTTGGGGATTGTGGCCAATACTCTTGCACTGGCGCTGCTACTTCATCGGCGTCAACTGATTCGCATCAATGAACTGAACTGGGCAGAGATTAGGAAGGCGGGAATCACGTCTTTGGTAGCGGGCTTGCTCAGCTTCGAAGTCGCTCGCGTCGTGTTGGTCAACAACAGCCGGATCACCGACTTCCAGGCACTTGGTCTGATTACGGTCACCTGGGCCGGGGCGGTGGCGGCGGGCTTGTGGCTGACGCGGTCTTCGCTGGTTGCCGACCTTCGCCGCCGCAAGGCAACTTCCTTTCCTCGGGTCGCGGAAGCGCAGGCTGAGGAGTTGAGCAAGGGTGCGGAGCCTTAGGGAGTATTTCAGATCTCAGTTTCTGGTTCTCTGTTCTCAGACAGAAAAACGGCGGACACTCCGGTGTGAACCCAGGGTGTCCGCCGTGATCGTTCCGAAAAAATCTATACGCGGGCTGCGGTCGCTGCCTCAGCCGAGGCTTTGACTTCTTCGCCATTAGGCTTCTGGCCGGCTTTGCGGATATCGATGCCGCCCTTGAAGAAGGCCCCGTCTTCGATGGAGATGCGGGCTGCCACGACGTCCCCGGTGAGCGAACCGTCGCTGCGGATATCAACCCGGTCGCTGGCAGTGAGGTTGCCGCGCACTTTCCCCAGGACAACGATTTCGCGGGCATTGATGTTGGCCGAAACCACCCCGTTGCGACCCACGGTTACGCGGTTACCCGACAGGTTGATGGAACCTTCCACCCGGCCGTCGATGTAAAGCGATTCAGAACCTGTAACCTCGCCTTTGATCACCAGCGATTTGCCGATTGTGGCCTGGTCCGCGGTGGTGGTTGCGACCGGACGCGGCGCCGCAGGAGCGGGTTCGCTCGCGGCAGAGAAAGTTGG
>WNFI01394861.1_pt1 | contig 10105 bp, 18 predicted proteins | sample 5400471 | NCBI WGS metagenome assembly WNFI01 (sample SAMN13153348, study PRJNA577476) | soil metagenome | isolation source: 100 cm saprolite on Douglas fir-dominated hillslope | place: USA:California | collected 2013-09-17
CCTTGCCTGCTGCCTTTGGTTGACTCTTCATCTTCCTACCTTTCGTTGGGGATAGGCCGCATTGCCCACCTTTGCAACGTCCGATAACGTATATTATGTGAAATAGCGGGAGGGTCCGAAAGGGGATCCTCCGATGCGGGTTGTTCTGATCACCATTACCCTGCTTAGCTGCGGCTGGGCGTTAGCACTTCCCCATTCTGATTCCGGAAATTTCCAGCCCCCATTGTATTCCTGTGCCACCTCCCAGTTCACATTACCCAGCTTCTCCGTTCGCCCTACTAGGAGCGCATGCATGCGAATTCCAGCCGGGCAACATAAACGAGTCCTAGCCTACCTGCGCGACATGATCGAGCTGTGCCGCGGTCTGCACCGGCACGATCTTGAACGCGAATATCAGCAGGCGTGGGAAACGGCAGCTTCCACCATTTATGGCGCGCTGCCACCGCGCCCATCCTGCCAAGGATATTACGAACCCAATCTCGCAGTTGCTTCAGCGCAGCCAACCCCTAAATGGAAATTGGAGATGCTGGCCAAACCGTACCGCAAGATCGTGCGGCGCTTCACCGAGCAACGCAAGGAGGAACCTCCCACCGAGTACGAGCTGCTCGACTGCGGGCACCGTCTCTATGCCGGCATCGATCTTCCAGGGAGTCCTCCGGCGCGGCGCCGGCGTTGTTCCAAATGCGCGCGCGAAAACGCCGAAAGCAAAAAGTCTGTGGCCAGCGTAAGCCGTCCACCGAAGAAGGAGAAGTCAGCATGAATCACGTCATCGATCTGCAATCCGCGACAAAGTACAACGGCCACTTTGAAGATTCGCTGCTCCAGATGGTGGAGCACGTTTCGGACAAGAACACGCCGATGATCTCATCCCGCGGCGCTTTCTGCCTCACAATCAAGGCCCACGTTCTGAACGGGCTCGTTGCCCAGGGCCTTTCTTTCGACCAGGCCTTTGCCCAAGTGGACAAACTTTCGGTGACGGAATGGGAAGTTGCGGAATTGGCTCCCGTGGATCACCGCGACCAGCTAATCCGGGATACTGTGCAGGTTCTTGGGAAGGAGGAGAAACCTTGCAGCTAGTCGAGGTTACCGACGCCATGAGACCGGGCGCGCTTGCGGCGATCGCCAAAGGGCTCTCCTTCCAGGAAGCGACGCGTGTTTTTCAACTCACCTTGGTCAATGAAGCGATGAAGGGCAGCCAGGGCAACCGGCGTTTGGCTTCCAACGCCTTGAGCATGAGTTATCAATGGCTGGTTGGCCTGCTCAACGGCACTGCCGGAAAAAAAACTTCCTTTCGCCGCGGGCGCAGGCCACAGGCGAAAACTGCTGGCGAAAGCGTAAACACGTGATCACCTGTCTCGCTTCGATCGGCGGCCACTACCTGGTGGACCTCGGGCCACTGGTGCCAACGCTGGCCACCAGCCCGCGCGAGGCCTATGCCTTGGCGATGTTGTCTGTATTTGGCCCCGAGCCGGGAGTCCCGCCGGCGCACCCAATGGTCTATCGCATCGCAGCTGATGGCGAAGTTCTGGAGGTCACCGAATGAGCCGCTTCTTGCTTACTGATGACGAGATCCTCACCATCTGGTCAGAGGTCGCAAACGGCCGCGGCAAGCATGGAGGTTTTCTGAAAGCCTTTGCTGCCGCCGTAGTTTACGCCGATCCGATGAACCTTCAATTGCTGCGCCCGGCTGCTGAAGACCTGATCAGCAAGTACAATCTCGCCGGTTATCTGCAGGCGGAGGTCTCCAGGTGACGAACAAACGTACCGTGCATCTCGGGTATGAAGTCGGCAGCGGTGCCGAAGTCGAGGTCCCGGTGCGCCACATGGCGGTCACCGGACAGACGCAGGAGTCGGGGAAGACCACCACGCTCGAAGCAATGATCTCCCGCTCCGGGCTGGCAGCGATCGCGTTCCTCACCAAGCGCGGCGAAGCCAGCCTGGCCGGAAGGCAGATCCTTCCCTACTTCCGTGAACGCGCCGACTGGCAGTTCGTGCAATCGGTCCTGGAATCCACCATGCACGAACGGATGAAGTTCGAGCGCGCGTGGATCGTCCGCGCCTGCCAGGGCGCGCGGATCCTTCGCGATGTCGCGGACAACCTGCCCAAACTGCAGGCCAAGGCCAAGAACTCGCTCAGCCAGGACATCTATATGCTCCTGGGCGAATATCTGGGCAAAGTTGTTCCGCTGATCTCTTCCCTTCCCAAGATTGATCGCGTCGACGTCGGCGAGGGGTTGGCGGTGATGGATCTAGTCCGCTATCCCCAGGAGCTGCAAATGCTGGTGATCGCCTCTACGCTGGAGTGGATCCACAAGCATGCCAATGGCGTGATCACCGTGATCCCCGAGGCATGGAAGTTTATCCCTGAGGCGAAGAACACTCCGGTCAAAGTGGTGGCGGAAAGCCTGGCGCGCGAGGGCGCCGGCTTGAAGAATTACATCTGGATCGACAGCCAGGATATGGCTGGCGTGGCCAAGCTCATGCTGCGCAGCTGCGCGGTATGGCTGATCGGGGTCCAGCGCGAGGCCAACGAAGTGAAACGCGCGATCGCCAACATGCCCGAAGGGATGAAACGCCCGAAGGCCGGCGACGTGGCCACGCTCGAGCTGGGCCAGTTCTTTGCCTGTTATGGCCGGGAGATCCGCAAGACCTACGTCCAGCCGGCGTGGATGGATAAAGAGGTCGCGCGCAAAGTCGCTGCGGGCATGATCGAGCTGGAGCACATTCCCAGCAGTCTCCAGGACATGAAGCGCAAAGCCGCAGGGGTTGCATTTGCTGCGGGGTTTGAATCGCTGGGTCAGTCGATGGTTTGCCCGAAAGAACCATGCCCGCAGCGTTGGAATTGCCTAAAAGCCGGGGAATGCTTGGCAGCGAAAGAAGCGCCGGCGCAAACGTTTGCCGTACAGGAGGAAGTCATGCCACCACAAAAGACTTATAGCGAGGAGGAATTGCTCCGCGCCGCCAATCCCAGCCCGGAGCTGAAGGGCGTTTTCCAGGGATTCGTGCGAGCGCTACTTCCCTTCCTGAACGGACAGGCCGCCGAGTCCATGGCCTCCACTTTGGCCAGCCAGGCGGCTGCACAACGCGCGGCTCCTTCTTCTTCTGTCTCGCCGGCCTATGGGCCGGAAGCTGGCCAGATGGTCGAGCTCGTGGCGGCCCGCGTCCTAGGGCAGATCCGCCGCGATCCGGTGCTGATCAAGCTGGCACTGGAAGCGCCTGTGATCGAGGTCACAATCAACCGCAAGACCGTCGCCATGGACGGGGCCACCATCAAGGGCAAGATCGCCACGCTGATCCACGGCAAATGGTTCAACGGCGGCAGCAAGACTTTTGGCGAAGTACGCGAAGAGCTGATCCACCGCGGCCTGGAACGCAAGACCGCTAACGTGCAGATCTCCGCCCAACTCCGCGAATTTGTGGACATGGGCTTCTTCTGGCAGAGCGAAGGCGGGTCCTATGAGCTGGCCCCCGGAGCGGAAAGCAGGGTGGAACCGCGATGAGGCAAGCTTTGGCAATTGCCATTCCCATGTTTTGTGCAGGTCTTACATTCGGCGTGTTGTTGATGGCTCGGCTGAACCGGCGCGGACTGTGGGACGCGGAAACCCGCGGCTACAAGCAGGGCCTGCGCAGCGGCCTGGACCTGGGGCGCGACGTGGATGAGGTCTCCGACCAGATCCAGGCCGACCATTGGCGTCGCCGGCGACAGTAGCGAAAAAGTTTTGGCAATTTTGTCATAGGAGGTTTGCGTCATGAGTACGGCAGTAGCCCCGGAGAAGGCAACCACAGAACTCCAGCCCGTCCCACTGGCGGGCGCGATGGACATTCCGTTAGAGCTGATTGTTCCATCGAAAACCGCGCCGGCCAGCTTCCTCGTTATGAAATTGTCGCCGGGGAACGCCGCTGGGAATTATCAGGCCGGGCTGGAAAGACCGTGATCCCGGCGGTGATCAAGAAGCTGAACAACCTTGAGGCCCAGGAGATCCAGATCGCGGAGAATTGGCACCGCAAGGACCTGGACCCGATGGACCGTGCCAAGTCCGTCCATGATCTCTACCAGCAAATACTCAAGGCGCATTCGCCCAAAGACGCGCTGGCCAGGATCTCCCAGCGCCTCAATTGCAAAGAGCGCACGGTGGGCAATCTGTTGTCGATGGTCAATCTTTCTGCTGAGGGGCAGAAGCTGCTAAGCGCCGGCCAGATCTCACAGAGCCATGCCTATGAGATCTGCCGGCGGCAGGCAGGGGAACAAAAGCAGATCTTGGAGTACATCGCCGATGAAACTTATGACGGCCGCGGCCCCACCATCCGCGAGCTGAAGGACTTCATCCGTGACGAATGCGATCACTTCCTCGATGCCGCTCCATTCGACAAGAACGACGCCACGTTACTGCCTGGCGCCGGAAGTTGCTCAGCCTGCCCCAAAAATTCGGCCGTCAATCCTAACCTGGTGGACGCGGAAGGCAAGAGCGTGAAGCGCGCCATCTGCACCGATAGCGAGTGCTACAAGCAGAAGGTGCAAAACAACCTGGTAAGGATCGAAAAGGAAGTAAAGAAAGCCGGCGCGGACGTGGTCCGCGTCTCGATCGGGTATGAGACTGTCAAAGGAGTACGCAGCGACGGCCAATGGAAACAGGTCAAGGCTGGGAGCTGCCAGTACGCCGCTGTTGGTGTCCTCGTGGACGGCGATAAAGCCGGCGAGAAAATCCACGTTTGCACCGCGACCAACATTTGCAAGATCCACTTGGCCACGGCCGTGCTACGCAAGCAGGTCACATCGCTGAACCTACAAGACCTCCGGGAGGTCGCGCTGGAGATGGCGAACCTGATTGATCGCCGGTACAGGAACCCGATCTTTACCGCAATGGGATGGAAGGTTACTAATTCCTATTGGGGTGCCGCGATTCGTCCGAAAGAGATTGCGGCCCTGAAGCCGGCCGACGCGGCCGCATTCCTCGCGCTCATGACTCTTGCCAGCAAGATCTTGCCCGGCCTAGAGGACTATTGGCCGGCCACCCATGTCCCCCTGGAGCCGTTTGCCAAGCGCCACCAGGTCAACCTGGCTAAGATCCGCGCCCAAGCGGCCGCGCCACTGCAGGCCAACTGGCGGGAGATCGACGCCAAGAAGAAGGCCGGCAAAGCGGCGAAGGCCAAACCCAAAAAGAAAGTCACCCGCGCATCGGCCAAGAAGAAACGCGCGAAGGTTGCCAAAGCCAAGCCGGCAAAAACGTCTGCGAAGAAGAAGCCAGAGCGCAAGACAGCCAAAAAGAAAGGAGGCAAACGTGGCTAGCGCCCGCGGCAGAATGCACGGGGAGCGGCCACAAGACTACGCGGCGCGCCGCGCGTTCGACAGGGAGCGCGCGGCCGCCACGTCGTCCAGGGTCCCCGGCCCCACCGTGGAGGTCGAGCGCGCCTGCATGTGCCGCGCGTATCCCTTCGCTCACTACCACAACCCAGGCGGCAGTCCGCGGAGGCCTTCATGAGCCATCTCTGGATGACGCTCGAAGCCGATAAAGGTACGCAGATCAATCACTGTGTGATCGAGGCAGTCAGGATCGCCACCATTCTCCGGGTCACTATTAAGTTTGTTTTTAACGATCTGCTGGTCTCCGTCGAGCCGGACCCGCGTCGGTGTGCGCGAATACAACGAGTGGGTCCACGGCGGCCGGCTGTTGTTCGTCCTTGGCGGCGACACGCTGCTGATCGCCTTCCCGCCCAGCGGCCGAATTCTGTTCAAAGCCCGCGGTCGCCTGCAGCTCATGCGCCACCTGGCCGCGCAGAGCGGCTTCGGCCTGGTGCTGACCGTCTATCCGGACGACTGGCAGAAGCAGCGGATCCGCGAGGATGCCGGCTACGAGCTGGCGTTCATGGATCCGGAGCCGGAAGACAAGGAGGCCGCATGACGCGTAAAGCGACTCCGCCTCATCTAATGCAGTCGTCGCGGACCATGCAGCAATGGATCCGCGATCTGAGGCTCGGCGCCGCCAAACAAAGACACCTGTTTTTCAGAAACCGCAAGGGAAAGTTTTTCTGGGAACAAAGCCTGCTGGCGAAGGCCGCAGCCAACCAAAACCAATCAACGGGAGGATTCCAATGAAGTCAGCGGCACCAACTCTTTACCGGCAGGGCGATGTGCTCTTCAAGCGCATCGCCGCTGTCCCCACCAACGGAGCGCAGAAGAAGCGCGACAACGGCGTCATCGCCTACGGCGAGGTCACCGGACACACCCACGCGGTCGCGGATCTGGAAGCGGCCGAAGTTCTCGAGATCGGCGAAGGCCTGTACGTGCGCGTCGGCGAGGACGGGGTTTCCATCCAGCATCAGGAGCACGGCCCCATCGAGTTGCCAGCTGGCGACTATGAAATCACCATCCAGCGGGAATACACGCCGGAGGCGATCCGGAGCGTCGTGGACTGATGAATAGGGAACAACTTATTCGGCAGATTGTCGAACGGGCCGTGGTCAATGCGCGGGAGGCGATCGAGAATCAAAGTCTTGATCGCGAGCTCGTATCCCGCGCATGCGCCATGCAGCTGGCAGCATTCAAGCTTGAACCGCGGCCCGTCATTTTTTATTCAAACTTGCCCACCGCCGCGGCGCGGGTGCGCGAGCTCGCGAAGAATTCTGCTTGGCGGGACGCTGCTTGGCTGGACGCTGCTTGGCGGGACGCTGCTTGGCTGGACGCTGCTTTGCTGGACGCTGCTTGGCTGGACGCTGCTTTGCTGGACGCTGCTTGGCGGGACGCGTCTCTTATCTCGGCGCGTGCGCGCCTCGATATGAGGCGCGGAGGCTTATATATCCGGTGGATTGCGCGGGATGCTATCCACGCCGTGCTTGCGCGAATTCGTATAGACAAACCGCTTGGACAGGGCAGCCGCCTTCACTACGATTCCGCCCCGGCAATTCAGTATGAAGACGGCAGCGGCCTATTTTTCTGGCACGGAATTCGCGTGCCAGAGCAGGTGATTACTTCACCCCAAACCCTGGAGGTCAATCAGGTACTCGGCGAGCGGAATGCCGAAGTGCGCCGCGCGATGATCGAGCGCTACGGTTTAGACAGGTTCGTCCTCGACGCCGGCGCGAGAACTCTCAACCGTTGGAATGACAATGAACTTCTCGTGATCGATCTCCCGGAGGATCCGGACCAGCGTCTAGTCGCACTGAAGCTGCGCTGCCCATCGACATCGGCGGTTTACATCATCCGCGTCCCGCCCAACCAAAAAACCGTTCGCGGCGCGCTGGCCTGGTCTTTCGGCCTGGACCGCGCCGAGGACTACGTCCTGCAGAAGGAGTCATAGACATGACGCGCATGCTCCAGCATTGTGTGATTCCTGACGCTCAGGTGGGTGTGGTGAAGGTGCGGACCTAGTGGCCACAACTCCCCACCATCTCGTTGTGCGCCATGGGCTGCCGAAGCACACCGCCTCACGCAAAGTGTGGCGCGCCTGGATGGCGTTCAACAATCGCGAGAAGCGCAAAGAGTTCTTGTCCGTGGCCTGGGTCATGCAGATGGCCGGCGCGATCGAGCAATACGGCGCGCCGCCCGCAGAAGTCGAACGCCGCAGCCAGCGCCTCATGGCTTCCATGCTGGGGATAGACATTTCGACGTTCAACCGCCGGCTGGGCCAGTTCTCTGCCCCGGACGGCCGCTGGGATGATGAGCGCCGCCGGCGCCACAGCGAGATGATGAAGTTGCGGGAGCCGTCCCGCCACCAGGACGCGGGGCCGCCTGGCGCCCCTGGACATAACCAGGCGTCAAAGGAGATGGAGAATCTCCGCCCCGTGTCCCGTAAGGCCCACCGCCAGGTGCAGCGCCTGGTCACGCTGTTTAATAAGAACGCCGGCTACGGCCAGGCTCAGCTTTATTCGCTGCGCATGCCGCAGCAGCTCAAGCCGCAGATGGAGAAAAAAGGCGAGGACAGAACCAAAGACGCCGCCCTCCTGGCGCAGGCCTTCGGCTCTCGGTGGTTCGATTCTGAACGCCGCGGTGTGAACGGCTTTAAGGCCATCCCCGGCTGGGTGTGGGACCCTCACCTGCCCGATGTGGACAAGTGCGAATGCCAATCCGGGCAGATGGGCCTGCCCCTGGCCGTCTCGCGGGACTGCCACAAGTGCAACGGCCGCGGGGACAAGTGCGAATGCCAATCCGGGCAGATGGGCCTGCCCCTGGCCGTCTCGCGGGACTGCCACAAGTGCAACGGCCGCGGGTACATCGTTTACTCCACGCCGCTGCCCGATTACGGCCGGGTGCTGCTTACTTTCCTCCTGCTGAAAGGCCTGGAGCAGTACGGCTCAGTTGAGATTACCCAGGAGGCGATCGGCGACGCCCTGGGTATGGACGTGAATACCGTCGCCAAGTATGAAGACAAGCTGGAAGCCCTGATGATTATCCGCTGCGTGGCTGGCGAAGTCACTCGCGATGCCGCCGGCGCGGTGGTGGACCGCAAGCCCCACAAAATTATCTGGCTTCCTGACCGGATGCTCGACGAGGATATCGCCGAGCGCGAATGGCAGCGCTTTCAGGACCTGCGCAGCCAGGTGGCTGACCGTGAGGCCCTGCGCCGCGCTGAAGGCCTGCACGTGGCCCTGCTGAAGGCCTGGCGGGGCAAAGAACACTCTCTCTCCGCTTTCTGGAACGAACTACGGCGCCAGTTTGCCCGCGCCGGCATCAGCCAGAGCGTGTCTGACGCTCTCCTGCCCGTTTTCCGCGAGTGATTGTTCCCCCCTGGTAAACAGTTGGCCGAATTTCAGGGCCAGCGCGACGGGAGAGGTGTGCCCGGTCGCGCCTGTTCGCATTTCCCGCACAAAATGCGGGGGCCAGCCGGCTGGTAGGATCTCCGTTGCCGGCATTTTAGCACTCTCGTGGTTCGAGTGCTAATTAAAACCGCCCCGGCCGGGCCGCTTTTCCACTTCACCATCTTTATTAAGGAGGACCTGGCCAGCTCAACCTCGTCGCCGGCCAAACCTATGCTGATTCTCCGTGCAGGGAGATTGCTGAATCTCAGTGAATGGTTTGCTGCTTTTCAGCTTTTGGCTTGCTGGAGTTAGGGGAAACGCCTTCAGACCTTCTTACGAGGTAAATCTATCTAGAGAACAGCACTACAGAAGTCGGTTGCGGAGCCCGCCTGTGGCGGGAATCTAACTGCAATCCATTCAAGCTGAGGGGGTCACAGCCCCCCTCAGACACCCCCCAGCTCCGCTAGGTTGTGGAATGCAATCGCAGGGCCAGATCCTGCACGCCCAAGGAGCTGGGGGGGACAGCGCAAGCGGGAAAAGGGCAAAAGCAAGAGTCGTGCGGAAAAACAGAATGTGGAAGAAGGAAGGATTGCGGAGCGAAAAAACCGCGCGGCACAATCTTTATGCCGCGTTGGTTTGCTGATGTTCTTCGGCATTAGGCAGGTGCGCGGCTGCTGCACTCCCTTCGGGAACCTCAGCCGCGGACGGCTGGATAACTCCGTAGCGAAGCAGGACTTGCTCCACCAGGCGGATGGTCCCTTCGATAAAAAATGGCGGGTTCACAAAAAACAACTCACGACGCCGGGGGAGTCTCGTCGTGTTCTTTCTTCAGCGCGGCAAATGATTGCACCGCGTTGCGGGCGCTGTTGGCGGTGTAGAGCGCCACCAGCATGATCCCGAAGTCCGACGTGCGTTCGGGAATGCCCCACGCGTGGACCGCGAGAACGATCCATGTGGCCACCAGCACGCCGCCGGCGCAACGGCAAAAAGAGGGCGTCTTGTCCTGGTCGAGGAAGATCCCCACCCAAAAACGAAACGCCCGCGCGCCAATGTCTTTTATCTTGGCGAGGAACTTCACGGCAGCTTCTTGAATAGGTCCAGGAACTTGTCCACCAGGTTGTAGTTCAGTCTGTATTCCACGATCGACGTGGCGATGCCGCCGGCGGCAGCCGCCACAATGATGAACAGAAAAGTATGCATGTCTCCTCCTTTATTTGTCTTTGATTTTCGGCAGGTCGCCGAAGTGAATGCTGATGCCGCCAAACAGGGCGTTGTTCGCGGCGCCGGCGGAGACGCCCCAGCGCTGGCCGACGCGGTAGTCTATGAATCCCGCGGGTTTGTAGGACCCATCGCGCTGCTTACTCACTCCTAG
>WNFI01427673.1_pt1 | contig 10104 bp, 10 predicted proteins | sample 5400471 | NCBI WGS metagenome assembly WNFI01 (sample SAMN13153348, study PRJNA577476) | soil metagenome | isolation source: 100 cm saprolite on Douglas fir-dominated hillslope | place: USA:California | collected 2013-09-17
AGCGTAAGCGTGAATATGCGAAGGTTGCCCACGACACCGGGATAACGGGGACGACATCACGATGACGACCGAGATTGATATTGATGCTGTGCGGGCAGCAGCGGGGTCGACACGCGACCCCGAGATTCGTCGTTCTCTTGGTGAACTCGGCCTGCTAGACGAGGTGCAGGTGGTAGCTGGTCAGGTGACGGTGCAATTTCACCTGACCAGCCCACTGTGTCCGACTAAATTCGCCACCAGCATTGGCCAGGAGATACGGCGGCGTGTAGAAGCCATTCCAGGCGTGACGTCCTGCGAAGTGGTACTGCGCGATCACTTTCTGCGTGAAAAGATCCAGGAGCGTATTAACGCCAGAGGCGCCCGATGAATGCAACACGCGTACTTGCAGGCCGGCGGGAAGGCGAACTCCTTGCCTTCCCGTCGGTCCTCCGAATGACGGATATACTCTCGAAGCGCTGTCGTGAACAGTCCTGGGTGCGTACCTCGGTCGCGACGTTGGACCGTTTCCGCACGATGACCGGACATGCCGATCTCGAAGCTTTGCGGGAACAAGCGCTTGCTGACCCGGAGGTGGCTGAAAGTGCGCTTGCTTCTTTTGCTACTGCACTGGCTGGCTACACGGAAATCCAGGTTTCTGCACTCGCTATGGGAGCGAAAATTTGGTTTCGCTTAAATGGCATAGCTGTACCATGGCGACCGCTGGGTGGCACGTCCTCGTCCCCCATCCTGGCCGCGGTTGACCAGCAAGGAATCGAGCGTGTCATTCTGCTTGCTCTGATTGGCAGTGGCCTGCAGCTTGCCGAGTTGTTGCGCCTGCGCGCCGGTGATGTGGGCTCACTCGACGCAGATGGTCGCCTCATCCCGGATATTGAGGCTGATCCCCTTGCTGTGCAGTTTACTCCCCGCCGTGGCAGACAGGTCGAGCGTATTACCTTCTTGACCTATCAGGCCCGGCAGGCGCTCCTTGCTTCCTTGGAACAGGGCTCCATAAATCGTGTCTCTACGCGTCCTCTCGATCTGGACGCTCCACTTCTCGCTCAAAGTGATGGCTCAAAGGTGACTGCCGAGAGTGTTGCGCGAGCCAGACGAAGAAGCAGAGCGTTGATTCAAGCAGGAAATGAGGTCAACGTGACCTTATGCCGTACGACAGGTGACTTCTTTCGCGAGTGGGGCCTTCCCGGCTCGCGCTTTGTCGGCCCAGAAGAACTACCTATGGAGGAGTACAGATGAAAGCAGTCCGATTGCACAAGTATGAAGAACTTCCGAATGTCGAAGAGGTTGCCGAGCCGAAGATTACTGGCCCGTTCGATGTCATCGTGCGCATCGGCGGGGCAGGTCTGTGTCGCACCGACCTGCACATCATCGAGGGGCAGTGGGCCGAGAAGTCCGGGGTGAAGCTGCCCTACACCCTTGGGCACGAGAACGCGGGCTGGGTGCACGAGGTCGGGTCGGCGGTGAGCAATGTGGTGGTGGGCGATACGGTGATCGTGCATCCACTGATCACGTGCGGGCTGTGCCGGGCATGCCGGGCGGGCAATGACATGCATTGCAGCAACAGTAGCTTCCCTGGCATCTCTGTCGATGGGGGCATGGCTAACTTCCTCAAGACGAGCGCCCGCGCCGTCGTCAAGCTCGATCCAAGTTTGGCCCCCAAGGATATCGCTGCCCTGGCTGATGCAGGGCTGACGGCGTATCATGCTGTCAAAAAGGCATCGGCGCTGCTCTATCCTGGCACGAAAGCGGTGATCATCGGAGCAGGGGGACTGGGGCACATTGGGGTGCAATGTCTCAAGGCGCTCACGCCAGCGGAGATCATCGTCGTGGACCGCTCGCCAGAAGCTCTGGAGTTGACGCGAGCTTGGGGAGCCGATCACACGGTGCTGGTCGATGGGTCGCAGCGAGCAAGGGTGCAGGAGATCACCAATGGGCAGGGAGCCGAGGTAGTCATCGACTTCGTGGGCGAAGGGGGAGCGATAGAAGACGGAGTGGCGATGCTGCGGCGGGCGGGCTCCTATTTTGTAATTGGCTATGGCGGCAAGCTCAATGTGCCCACCATCGATATCATCTCCACGGAGATCAACTTTATCGGCAACCTGGTCGGTACCTACAATGACCTGGTCGATTTGATGACACTGACCGCGCAGGGCAAAGTGAGCCTGCACACGGGCATGTATCCTCTCGACGCCGCCCTTGATGCGATCCATGACCTGGATAGCGGTAGATTGCGCGGACGCGGCATCCTGGTTCCCTAACACCACTAGAAGGAGTACGGTTCATGCCGAAGCAACTTCAATTCAACGCGAGGGCGAGATATTCCATCAAGAAGGGTGTAGACACGCTGTCAAATGCTGTCAGGGTAACCATTGGACCACGAGGCCGCAACGTCGTTTTGGACAAACCGTTTGAGACACCCAACATTCTCAATGACGGTGTCGTCATCGCCCGCTATCTCGATCTCGAAGAACCCTTTACCAACATGGCCCTTCAATTGCTCAAAGAAGTGGCCATCAAAACAAATGATATGGCTGGAGATGGGACGACAACCGCAACGATCCTGGTCCAGGCAATTCTGGCCGAAGGCTTGAAAAACATAGCGGCAGGCGCGAATCCGATGCTGTTACGTACTGGTTTGGAGCTTGGGGCAGAGGCGTTGGTAGCAGAGATCAAGGCGATGAGCCAACCCATCGAGACGCACGAACAGATCGCCCAGGTCGCCACGATAGCCTCCAGTGATCCCGGTATGGGTGAAATGATTGCTGAAGTACTCGACCGGGTGGGCAGAGATGGCATCGTCACAGTAGAAGAAGGGCGCGGCCTGATCTCAGAGATAGAGTATATCAAGGGGCTACGGTTTGACCGTGGCTATATTTCTCCCTATATGGCGAACGATCAAGAACGCACGGAAGCCGTGCTATCGAACCCCTATATTCTGATTACCGATAGGAAGATCGCCACCCTTGCAGAACTGCTTCCGCTGCTAGAACGTCTGCTAGCAATGGGCCAGAAAGAGCTGTTGGTTATTGCTGAAGATATCGTGGGAGAAGCCTTGACCGCGTTGGTGGCCAACAAAATGCGTGGCACATTCCATGTTCTAGGAGTGAGAGCACCAAGCTTTGGTGACCGTCGTGAAGCGATGATGGAGGATATCGCCATCATGACGGGAGGGCGCCTCATCAGCGAGAAGGTAGGTCTCAGGCTAGAGAAAGCTACTATTAAAGACCTGGGGACTGCTCATAGCGTAACCACGACAAAGGACTCTACGCTGATCGTAGACGGAGGCGGCAATAAAACGGTTATTCAGTCTCGTACACGCGAACTCCGCGCCCTGCTTACTAACGGCGTGAGTGACTATGACCGCGAGAAACTCGAGGAACGGCTGGCAAATTTAACAGGTGGCGTTGGAGTGATCAAAGTTGGGGCTGCTACCGAGGTTGAGATGAAGGAGAAGAAGCTGCGTATGCAAGACGCATTGTCGGCAACACGCGCTGCTCTCGAAGAGGGTGTTGTTCCTGGTGGTGGCGCAGCCCTGGTGATTGCACTTCCAGCCCTGGACAACATCAAGACAAAGATGCCAGAAGAAATGACAGGAGTAAATATCCTGCGTCGTGCCCTGGAAGAGCCTCTACGTCAGATCGCTATTAACGCTGGATATGATGGCCCTGTTGTCGTTGCCAATGTTCGCGAAAAACCGTTTGGATACGGCTTTGATGCGACCAGCGGTCAGTATGTAAATATGTTCAAAGCTGGCATCGTCGATCCAGTGAAGGTTACGCGGACTGCCCTACAAAATGCCGTGAGTATCGCAGCCATGTTTCTAACAATGGGCACGCTTATCACCGATAAGCCGGTTCATATCCCAGGTTTCAAAGATATCGAGTTTGGCCTCTAAGGATATGGTTCCGTAGGGGCGGGGGAGGTGCTTTCAGAGGTAGGTTATTTTGAATGGTCATGGCCAGTCGCGTAGGGGCGGGGGCGGTGTGGAGCGGGGAGGGGATGCTTGCATCGCCCAACCCGGGCAGCGTGCTCCCACCCTGGGCGATCCCACCCCTGAAAGGTGCGGGGTGTCCCCGCCTTTCTCCCTCACCCCGCCGCCGGAGGCGGGCACAAGAGAAAGGAGACCTGAATAGCTACGAAGGAGTATAGAAAATATGGCACTAACGATAATGAGACTGGACAAAAGAGAGGAAACTAGAGCTAGTGAAATAGTTAAGGACTGGCGTAAGTGGGCCATTGACAATGGATACATCAAAAAAGTGTCTCTACCTGTAGAGCAAGGAAATATGAGTATCACGTTAGAGACCTGGGAACACCCTTCAGCCACCGAAGATACGTACCTCTTTTATCATCCTGAAATACCAACAACCACTGACACCGAAGTGCTATACATCTTAAATAATAAAGATCAGCTAGAGCGAATGTCAGGCATAAGCAAACACCTGGCATCGGACCTCATGCGGCGCATACAACTACACGCTGACGTGACGAAGGGAAACGATTGGATGAAAGGTAAAGGTAACTCCCAGCAAGCTCAATGGAACTAGCAACCAAACGGGCTACGAACCCGGAGATCATATGGCCCAACAAACATTCTGCTCCGATTAATGGAGTAAAACATATACAAGCATAGCTTTACTCCAGCTTTCGTTGTTGCTGTTTCATCCGTAGGTGCCTCAATGCATCATGTGCATTTTTGGTCTTACCCCGCGTCCGCAGCCAAGTTTACGTCCTCGTTTGAGCCAATACCGGTGACGACTTGATCAATCAGCCCGATCAAGTGGAGGGCTTCCCGCAGGATATTTTGGCCAGCATTGTGATCGCGATCTTGCGGGAACTGATAATAGGGGCATGATGGATTCTGGCATACAAAGGCACGATCTTTGAGCGTCATCGCTTCCCACTTCCAGCCGCAGCAGTGGCAGGTCTTACTCGACGGAAAGAAGCGGCCCACCTTGATCACCTGTCCACCACGCTGCTCCACCTTGCTCGTCAAGAACGTCAACAGTTTGCCGAGAGAGGCGTCCGAGAACGAACGAGCTAAACGTCGATTCTTGAGCAAGCCTTTGAGGTTGAGGTTTTCAATGCCAATGATCCCGTAACAGTTCGCAAGCCTGGTGGTCATCTTGTGGAGCACATCATCCCGCATACAGGTAATGCGGTAGTGGAGTCGCGCCACCTGACGCCGCGCCTTTTCGCGGTTTTTTGATCCCGGTTTCCGGCGATGCAGCCGCTTATTGGCCTGGCGCAATTTCTTGAGTGCTGTTTTGAGGAACGCTTGGTTCTCGTATCCCTCACCAGTACTCAAGGTTGCCAGTCGGTTGAGTCCAACATCGATGCCTACGGCTGCGGGCCGAATGTTCGGCAGTTCATCAGGGACTTCAACGGTAATACTGATAAACCACCAGTCGGCAGTTCGGGTAATGCGTGCCCCTGTCACCTTGCCCTTGAAGCGCAGATTCTCTGCCATATTGACCCATCCAAGTTTGGGGACCCACACCCGGTGATCGCCTAACTCGAACTGGTCGTTGGCAAGGTAAAAGCTCGGTTTGCTTCGCTTCTTGCTTTTGAAACGCGGGCGGCGAGCCTTGCCTTCAAAGAAGGCCGTAAATGCCTTGCCCAGATCCAGAAACGGCTGATCTGAGGCGTTTTTGGTGACTTCCCAGGTCCAGGGAAATTGCTCCCGCCTGATCTCATTAAACTGCTTCTTAAGCTTGAGTGTGGTGGGCTTCTCACCTGCCTCATAGTGCCGATTCCACTCAGCTAATGCCCAGTTCCATACAAATCGCGCTGTTCCTGCGGCTTTTGCAAAATACACGGCCTGCTCAGGCGTGGGGTGCAGTCTGATCTTGTGCGCCTTGATCATCCGTGATGTCCTTTCCCAAAGCCGCTGCTCTGATGAGGTTTTTGTGGGAACGCAAGCCATGAAGCCGCGCTGAGAACACGGTCACGATAGCGATCAAATCCCGAATCAGTTCTTCTTCTGGAGAGAACGTTTCGCCATTGATCACAGTGATCTCGGTTCCATGTCGCTCGCAAAACTGCTCAAACCAGTCGTAGCCAAAGCGCACAAAGCGATCCTGATAGCCGATCACCACCCGCTTGACCAGGCCCAGTTCGATTTGTTCGATGACTTGGTTAAAACCTTTGCGTTTGTAGTTGAGCGCAGAGCCAATATCTTCCACCCACTGATCAACTTTGATGCCATGCTCCTGACAGTACGCTCGAAGTGCTTCCTTCTGCATAGCAAGGTCTTTTTTCTGGCCAGGGGAAGACACACGAGCATACGCAATCACCAATCCCTGCTCTGAGGAAATCAACCCGCGATAGGCCAGATATTGTTCATGCGTGTAATAGCGGCGATTCGTCGGGCTACGGAATGCAGGCAGGATACCCTTACGATCCCATTTCTGCAAGGTGTTGACGGATTTTCCTATCAGCTTCCCGAATTGTTTTGGTGAATACGTATGCTCCATACACACATTCTAACATATCATCGTAGCTTTTTCAATACTGTTGCATCCTCTTTCGGTAGCAACACACGCGTAGTTATTACCCAGGTCGATGCCAATCTCAGTGTACGAGCCTGGAAAGAGCAGTTAATTAGAGTTGAGACTGAAGGACAGGTGGTCATACCCACACATCTTCTCCTTCCGAGGGAAGAAACAATTCACTCGGTTGCTCTCAGTAGTTGTAGATGACCTGGCCGACGCGGGTCCAGGCTCCTACCAGTATGCCTGAAGCGATGAACAGCCGCTGCTGGACAACCTCAGCCCGCAGACGCTCGCTCCACGTGTCGATATCCACTTCTCCCGCCTGTATGATTCCATACGCTACCAGCCTGGGCAAGATGGTACAGAGTGTCTCAGCAAGCAAATCATCGCCTGCCCAGTCTGGTCCAGTGCCGGCGAGGCTCCCCAGACGCATCTGCGGGAACGGTAAGCCCGCCTCGACAAACGCCGCAGGCAGTTGGACGCCCATCTGCACTGGTGCTCCGGCCCGGCGCAAGCCCGCGCTCATCCAGCATACCAACTGCTGAGAGAGGGCAGGAGCACCCTTTGCTGCAACAAGATGCTCGATCACGCTGAAATCGAACTCGTGAAAAGCCACGATCCCTCCGGGGCGCAGGTGTTGGACGCCGACCTGCAGCACGGCGACCGGGTCAGCGTGATACAACAAGCTATTGCACCCGATCACGGTATCAAAATCGCTGGCGAGAGCGACGGTGCGAAGATTTCCTGCCACGAAGGACACCTGGGTCAGGCCAGCGGAACGTGCTCGTGCCCAGGCGGTCTCGAGCATAGTCAGGTTGCGTTCCACTCCCACCACCGTGCCACTGGGACCAATCAGCTCGGCAGCCAGGAAGGCCACATCGCCCGTGCCACTGCCGACAGCCAGCACCTTCATGCCGGAAATGAGGCCTGCTTGTTGCAGCAGGCGCCTGGTCGAAGCACGAAACATGTCTCCTTGCTTGTGCAGCCGCTGTGTCTTTTGTTGCGAACAGCTTATGATGGAGTCGGCCTGTTGTGCCAACAGGGTCGGTCCCTGGCTCGACATAAGGTCTTTCGAACTCAATTGGATTTGTGGAGCTTCACTTAGATTTTTATTCATCTCTTCTTCCTCCTCCACGCCTGTTATGGATAGTAAGATCAGGCTGTCTGTACCTTCGCCACGTCCTCCAATCCCAAGACCTTGATAGCTTGCTCGCGCAACAGAAACTTCTGCACCTTGCCACTAGCCGTCATGGGATAGGACTCCACGAACTGGAAGTAGCGCGGAATCTTCTGTTACGCATGCTCGTTCTAGCAACGCCTCAAACTGTGAGCGGTCGAGTTGCTCATACTCCACCAGCGCGTCCGCGAGCAGCACGAGTTGATCGTAGTGCTCGCTCAGCAATGCGTGGGCCATGGCATACCCCTCGTTAAGAATGTGCTGCATCTCATAATCGATCAACGTTCCCATCGTTGTACTGCTGTTGCCTGCAGCGGGCCTACTCATGGCAGAGGTAGAGCGATGTGCTGTCATACCATTGAGCAGCAACTGACCAGCCCCATCGGCCAGCAGGGAACAGGCTTGCCTCTGCAGGGTAGCGATACCGGTACGCTGCATAGTGAGGCTCATCTCACCATGCCTGTAGCCGGCAAAGACAACTCCGATCTGCCGGCTCATACCCCAGCGAGTAACCATACGCCTCGCCAGGTCTGTAACAGCCTGAAGGTCGTTCTCGGCACCCGTCGTGATGCGTTCCTGCCCAAAGGCCAATTCTTCGGCTACGCGCCCACCCAATCCCACAGCGATGCGGGCCATCAAGGTGTCACGGCTGTAGTTGTAGCGGTCTTCCTCAGCGATAAGCTGCGTCACGCCCAAACTCTGTCCACGCGGCAGGATTGTAACGCGATTGACAGTATCAGCCTGCGGCAAATGATAAGCAACGAGGGCATGACCTCCTTCGTGGAAGGAGATAATGCGCCGGTCCGCTTCGCTCATCACCAGTGGTCGCAGTGCACCAAGCTGGACTCGCGCCAGCGCCTCCTCAAAACACTCCTGAGTGAGCTGCTCCAGATTCTGACGAGCAGCGGAAAGCGCGGCTTCATTGACAAGATTTGCCAGGTCGGCTCCACTCATACCCGTCGTGAGACGGGATAAGCGTGCGAGCGACACATCCTCATGCAGCGGTGTGCGGCGCGTATGCACCTTGAGGATAGCTGCCCGCCCAACGCGGTCGGGCAGTGATACCGTGATATGACGATCAAAGCGACCGGGACGCAGCAGCGCCTGGTCTAAAACGTCAGCACGGTTCGTTGCTGCCAGCACCACAACCGCCTTGGAACTATCAACACCATCAAGCTCGACCAGCAGCTGATTGAGCGCCTGGTCGCGTTCCTCATTGCCTATCAAGCTCATGGAACGCTTCCGGCCTACCGCATCAAGCTCATCAAGAAAGATGACACATGGTGCCGACTCGCGAGCCTGGCTGAAGAGGGTGCGCACCCTGCTGGCACCCAGGCCAACATACATTTCAACAAATTCAGATGCGCTCATATTGAAGAATGGAACGCCAGCTTCACCAGCGACTGCTTTTGCCAGCAGGGTTTTACCCGTTCCAGGTGGGCCAACCAGCAGGGCACCTCGTGGGATACGCGCCCCTAATCGCTGAAAGTGCTCAGGGCTGCGCAGGAACTGCACGATCTCTTCAAGCTCCCCCCGCACTTCATCGATACCAGCGACATCGGCAAAGGTCACGATGGACTGCTGGCTCACACGCGTTTTTCCAGGTGTACGTCGAGGCCTCTTCTTCTTCTCTTTCACGCGTTCAAAACTGCGCGTGCGGTTCTTCCCCAGCCGGTTTACACCACGAATCATAAAACCAGACGAAGGCATAGTCTTGCGAGCATTCAGTATCAGCGGCAACATCAAGACATAGAGAAGAAGCGTAGCGCAGTTCCAGAGCGACCCGAACCAGGATGGCAGCCGTATGCCAGTAAGTATCTTCACTACCACGTGGTTGCTCAGCAGCAACGACGCCAGGTTTGCATCGCCACTTTCAGGCAGGTGGGTGTAGATGAACCGCCTGCGATCGATCGTAGGCAGTAATGAGATTTTTGAGACCTGAGAGGCACGTGCTGGTGCTATATATAACTGAAAAGGATAACCCGCAATCACATGGCGACTCCAGACTGCTATCTCCGCAGTAGAGTCACTGGAAGGTCCTGCTGCTTGAGTGGCATTGAATGTGTCACTCCCCAGAAAAGGAACGACCTGCAACCCATGAATTACATGGCCCTGGATGATTACTGCCATAACATTCCTTGCTCGTACCTGCCTCACAAATGTACTGTAGCCAATCACTTTTACCCAATCGGGAGGTTTGCTCGTAAGTGGAGGTTGAATCTGTATGAAAATGCCAAACAGCAGCACAACACCGGCAAAAAATAGACAGCTGGTGAGAAGATTCTGCTTCTGAGTTTGAAGAAACCTTGAGATGATACGCCTGTAGCGCCTCACATTTTGATGTCGTTCCCGTCGATCCCCCACCATCATATCTAATTGGTGTCGCTTGCCGTCCATGATTCACCTCAACAACGTAAATCGCTAGCGTTAAACATTCCG
>WNFI01420424.1_pt1 | contig 10103 bp, 7 predicted proteins | sample 5400471 | NCBI WGS metagenome assembly WNFI01 (sample SAMN13153348, study PRJNA577476) | soil metagenome | isolation source: 100 cm saprolite on Douglas fir-dominated hillslope | place: USA:California | collected 2013-09-17
TCTATCACCGCCGCGCTGGCGTTCCTGATCGGCTGCGTCACCCTGATGATGACCGGCTTTGCCGTGATCATTCCCGTCTTCCCGCAGCGCTTGCAAGCGTTGGGGCTGGGATCTGAGACGCTGGCGTTGATGGAAGGGGCCTTTGGTCTGGGGATGTTCCTCTTCAGCACGCCAATGGGAACATGGTCTGGCCGCATTGGTCGCAAACCGATCCTCTTCATCTCTCTGGCCGGTTTTATCGTCACCAACCTGCTGCTTGCATTCGTCAATGTGCCGCTGCTGTTCATTCCCATACGCTTTGTTGAGGGCATGTTGCTTTCTGGCTTGATACCTACCGCGATGTCGATGGTAGGCGATACGATCCCGCTTGCGAAACAAGGGCGCTGGATTGGTTTTCTTACGACGGCACAGGCCGTTGGTTTCGCACTGGGTCCGGGCCTCGGAGGCTTCCTCTATCAAACCCTGGGTTTTACCAGTCCCTTCCTGCTCTCGGCTGGTATCGCTCTGGCGGCTTCTCTGCTGGCAATCTTCATGGTGCCAGAAACCCTGCCAGAACACGTGCGGGTCGAGGCGAGACCACACCAGGCCAGGCGTGGGGCAAAAGCTCAAAAGCCGGAGGAAGGGCGCATTGCTCGCCTGATCTTGCTCGTGGCCCCGTTCCTCATTATCGATTTCGGGATGATCTTCACCTTCCCCTTCGTGTTCCCGCGGCTTCCCTTCTTCTTTGAGAAGGTGCTTCATTACAGCGCGGCACAATACGGCATGTTGTTCAGTGTCTATGGCATGGCCCTGGCCGTCTTCCCGCTCTTGCTGGGACGGCTCTCAGAGACCCTGCCGAAAAAGCCGCTCATCGTCACCGGCAGTCTGCTCTTCAGTGCCTTATTCGTGTTCACGTTAGCGGCTCCCCTCTATCCGCTTTTGCTAGCGGGTGCGGCCCTGGCAGGACTGGGCAGTGCCTTCGTCGAGCCAGCCATGGGCAGCATCTACCTGAGTGCCACCACCGACGAAAATCGCGGCCAGGTCATGGGCATGCGTGGGTCAGCCATATCGCTCGCCGTCATGCTCGGCCCGCTGGCTCAGGCGCTCGTTGGCCTCTGGATCACGGCACAGATCACGTTCGCTATCGGTGTTGCTCTGTCGTTAGGGATGGCTCTGGTAGCCTTTCTCCTGTTGAAGAATCCTGGACGGGTGGAAAATGGGTGAGTATGACATCCCCTATGCGGAGAGGAACCCCCCATCTACCGGCAGCATCGTACCGGTAATCATGTCAGCCTCATTACTTAACAAGTAGGCAACCGCGTGTGCGATGTCCAGGGGCCTGGCAAAGCGGCCCAGGGGAATCCTGGCCTTCATCGGCCCGCTTTTCGCGGGATCGCTCCAGGCCATTTCGCCCATCGGCGTCAGGGTAACCGTTGGATTGACGGCGTTCACCCGGATCTGGTGGGGCCCCAGTTCCAGCGCCATGACCCGCGTGAGCTGATCCAGCGCCCCTTTGGAAGCACAGTACGCGGCATGGTCGAGCAGGCCAACCATGGATGCCTGTGAGGAGAGGTTGACGATTGCGCCACCTTCACCGCGCTCGATCATCCCGCGCGAGACGACCTGAGAAACAAGCAACGCGGCCCGCACATTCACCGCCAGCGTGGCATCAAAGGCCTCGACTGTGGTTTCCAGAAACGACTGTGGGATCGAAATGCCCGCGTTATTGACCAGCAGATCAACGCGGCCCGCACGCGAGGCCGCGGCGCGTGCCACATCGGCGTCACCAAGGTCCGCGACAATCATCTCGCCGCCCATTTCCTGCCGCAGCGACTCCAGGTCGGCGGCCGTGCGGCTGATTGCGATTACCGTTGCGCCAAGCCTGGCCAACAGCAGGGCAATTTCGCGGCCAATCCCTTTGCCAGCCCCGGTCACCAGGGCGCGTTTGCCCTCAAAACGTATCTTCATCGCCGTTCTCACCTCTCGCCTGCTAGTACAATCTGTGCCTTCACTGAGGTTGGACGCATGTTGCAGGCGTAATCAAAGGCCGCCACGCTCTCTTTGAAATCGAACGTGTCGGTGATCAGCGGCTTCACATCGATCTTCCCGCTGCCCATCAGGGCAAGCGCCCGCGGATACATATGCGCGTAACGAAAAACCGTCTCGATGCGTGCCTCTTTCACCTGTGCGGCCACGATGTCAATAGGCACCGGCGCACCCGGCATGCCGATAAAGACCACCGTGCCACCGGGACAGAGCGGCTCAAAAACTCCAGCCACCGAGCGCGCGTTGCCGCTGGCCTCGAAGACGATATCCGCACCCCAGCCACCGGTCAATCGTCGCACAACCTCGGCCACGCTCTCTCTGCTGACGTTCACCGGGATGATCGGACCCAGCGTCGCGGCGAGATCCAGCTTGGGCTGGAGCACATCGGTAATCACCACGCGGCTGCACCCGCCGGCCAGCGCGGCCAGGGCTGTGACCATGCCGATCGGTCCAGCCCCCATGACCACGGCCAGGTCACCAGGCTTGATACGCGCCTTGGTCGCGGCGTGCATGCCCACAGCCAGCGGCTCAACCATCGCGCCCTCGGCAAAGCTGACGTTGTCCGGGAGTTGAAAGGTATAGGCAGCCGGGTGGACCACGAAAGGCGTCAGACAGCCATGCACCGGAGGCGTCGCCCAGAAACGCACCTTCGGGTCGAGGTTGTAGATGCCCAGACGGCTGGCCCGGCTGTTCGGATCGGGTATGCCCGGTTCCATACATACCCGGTCACCGACCTTGAGATGCTCGACCTCGCTGCCTACTTCGACAATGCTGCCCGCGGCCTCGTGCCCCAGCACCATAGGCGCGCGCACAACAAACTGGCCAATCGCACCGTGCTGGTAGTAGTGAACGTCGCTGCCACAAATACCCACCGTATGAATGGCAATGCGCACATCGTGCGGCCCCATGGTCTCAGGCAGCGCGATCTCACGCAGCGAAAGCTGTTGCGCTTTTTCAAGAACAACTGCTACCATCTCAAATTGCTCCTTTCTGTTTGCCGCAAGCTCTCTTCGTGACATCATGCTGGTGGCACCACTCCAATAGTCAAGAGGATATTGGTGTAGAGGCGCTGATCTCCGCTCGCAATCACCAGCGCCACGTCATCCTGCTTGGCCAGGTCATAAAAGGTAAAGCGTTGCACCCCTTGCAAATCAAGCTCCGGCAAAAGGCGACGAAAATCCGCAAAGATGCCAGGCTCGCTTCCATTACTGGGCTGCATGACCTGCGCCGCTTCCACCGGAACAGCTGTCAACACCGCAGTTAAAATGTCCGTGACCGTGACCAGGCCGGGCGACAGATTGAGATACACCTGTTCCGCGCCGGAATGGGTGTGCGTGGCGAGCGGATAGTTTCCGTCCGCGATCAAAACTTTGCTGCCATGGCCCGCCGCGGCTAGCGCCTTGAGAATCGGCGGGTGAATCAGTGAGGTATAGAGCATCGGGCATCCTTTTCTGCTAAGAGGCTGCTTGACGAGAGACGAGCAGGCATATCCCTATTGCCTGGATTGAAGTGTTTGAGCATCACCAGAGGCTCGGTCGAACTGGCATTGGTGATCTTCACGCCATTGGTTGCGGTCTCAAAGGTCACAAAGAACTCGTCCTCGGTCATCTCTCCGAAGCGAATAAGCGAGGGCGACGACATGGTGTGAACGCCAAACTGGCCGTGCCCCTGCACGCAAATGACCCCGTATGCCGCGCTGTCTTTGATCAGGACCGTGCGGCCCGGATAGACCGTTAACTCCTTCGCACTGAACGAGTCACCACCATAGACGATCCAGTTCTCATGCTGTCCCTCGCTCTGCATCACCTCGATCTCCTGCACAGGCACCGGTGCAGTGTAGCGATGCTCTTTGAAGAGGGGATCAACGTTCGCCTCCCAGTCCAGCATACTCAGCAGGTAGTCGTAATCATACCAGTATTCCTCCGGCACATCTTTGACCAGCAGCGAGCGATCCAACACCTGCTGGTCTGCGATCAAGGACTGCCACATGGAAAGCACATCGCTGGCACGCTGTGGCTCATAGGTACACAGCGTGCCAGGAGCGTGGAGAATGCCGGGCGGAACATCCCAGCCGGTGCCTGGCGTCAGGCGATAGGCTTTGGAGAGAGCTAAAATGCCATTGTCGCCCTCGTCCCAGCGTTTAAGGCAATCGATCACCTGATCTTTTGTCGTGCCTGGCTCCAGGCCGAAGAAGGTGTAAGGATAGGTATCGAGCGCGAAATTATATTGCGGCGGATAGTAATACGCCTCCGGTTTGCCACGGCGTCTCACCTTCGCGGCGTATTCATCGCTCTGGTGCAGGTGATGTGGCAGAGGATACATATTGTCAAAAAACTTGCTATACATCACCCAGCCACCGTAGCGCTCGATCTGCTCCTGGCCAAGGAATTCCCGCCCCATCAGATCGATCGCGTCGCGCAGCGTGACCCGCTGTCCCTCCACAAACACGTAACTCAGCCCCTCATCAGCCCGAGTAAGTGGCCCGTTATCGGCTTTGACAGTAGAGGCAAACCAGCGTTCATCAATGCCGCCGCGGTGCGCGCCAAAGGCATACAAGTCGCGCGTATCCAGGCGCAGGCGTCGGCCCGGCACACAGAACGTGCGAGGAACCCAGGTGGGCATGAGCCTCACAATGCCTTCACCCGTCTCTAAAGCCTGGTGTGCCAGAGACATCGTTTGCGGGGTCGCCATGAAGAGCACCTCTTTTCGTAAGAAAAAATGAACAAGTTTTCGTTAGGAGTTCGCGCGCCGCCTTCGCTGGCCCAGTGCGTCAATGAACACTGCCAGGAAAATCACCGCGCCCTGAATAAATTGGACCCAGAAAGGCGATACATTGAGCAGGTCAAGTCCATTGCTCAAGACGCCGATGGTGAGCACACCAAAAAACGTGCCAATCATATTGCCACGCCCCCCGAAAAGCGACGCCCCACCAATCACCACCGCCGAGATCACCTGGAGTTCAAGGCCGGTGGCTGAAGTCGGCAGAGCCGCACCCAGGCGTCCAGTGAGCAGCAAGCCGGCGAAACCGCTCAACAGGCCAGCCAGAGCATAGACCAGCAGCTCCACCCGGCGCACGTGAATACCGGCCAGTCGCGCCGCCTCGCGATTTCCACCGATCGCATAGACCTGGTGTCCGAAGACCGTGCGCGAGAGCACGATGTGACCGATGAGAAACATCAGTATGGTAATAATGACCGGCATCGGTAAACCGAGAAGTGTCCCGCCGCCGAGAAAGGTATACTGCGTGGGCAGCCCAAAGATCGTCTGGCCGTTCGAGTACGCCATCGTCAGACCACGCCCCATCGAAAGGGTCGCCAGCGTCGTGATGAAAGCCGAGAGGCCCAGGCGCGTCACACTCACGCCGTTAAACAGGCCAACGCCCAGGCCTATCGCCAGGCCGACCAGCAGACCGATCCACCACGGCCAGCCGCTCCAGACGATCACACCCGACGAAAGGATTCCCGACAAGGCGACGACCGATCCCACCGAGAGATCAATGCCCGCGGTGATAATGACAAAGGTCGCGCCAATCGCGCAAACGGCGACGATCGTACTCTGTTCAATAATATTGAGCCAGTTACTGACTGTCAGGAACCGGTCAGAGAGAATGCTAAAGACTATCACGAGGAGCAATAAAGCAATCTGGACCGTAAATCGGCTGAGAACGTTGAGTGTCTGCTGAAAGAAACTTTGCGGCGCACGTCGCCGGGCACCGACCCGCTCGGTTTCCGTTTTTTCTGGAGTAACCGCCATTGTTCTTCTCCTGCTCAAGATGAGATATCGCTTTGCGCGCTGCGAGTGCTTTTCTGCTTAATCGCCCATACTCCAACCCACCAGGCTTTCACTGGTACTCAGGTGGAGAACACGCTCAGCGGTCGCCTCGCTCCGGCTAAGATCGCCAACGATCTGTCCATTGTTCAAAATCAGTACGCGATCACACAGACCGAGCAGCTCTGGAATCTCGGATGATACTAGCAGTATGGTGCAACCCTCTTGTGCGAAACGCATAATCTGGTGATAGACCTCTACCTTCGCGCCAACATCAATCCCCCTGGTTGGCTCATCCAGCAGATAGAGCCGCGGCTTTATAGCACTGGCGCGGGCAAACATGACTTTCTGCTGATTGCCACCAGAGAGATTGCGCGTTTCCATAGCCGGCCCACGAGCCACGACTTTGAATTGGCTGATACCCTCACGCGCCAGGGCATGCTTCTGCTTGAAGTCCACCCAGCCCGCCCGCGAGATCTGCCGGAGAACGGAAAGCACCATATTGCTCTCAATGCTGGCATCAAGCAGCAAGCCTTCAAGTTTGCGATCCTCCGGCACCAGCACCATCTCGCGCGCAATCGCCTGATCAGGCCGTTTATTGTTCAGCGGGCGTCCCAACCAGTTGATCATACCCCGTTGGTGAGGAAGCGCGCCAAAGATCGCCTTGAGCAGTTCGCTGCGCCCGCTGCCCACCATGCCAGCAATGCCCAGAATCTCACCTTGTCGCACCTGGAACGAGACATCTTCCAGCCGCGGAGCAACCTTCAGATGCTCGACCGCGAGCGTCACCTTGCCGAGTTCACGCCGACGATAGGGATAAAACTGGTCAATCGTGCGGTTGAGCATGGCCCTGACCAGCGAGGACGTGGTCCACTCCCGAACCGGGCGCATCTCAACCGCGTGGCCGTCACGCAAGACCATTACCTGGTCGCAGATTTCAAAAATCTCTTCCATATGGTGCGAGATATAAATGATGGCCAGACCCAGGTCTTTCAGGCGGCGGACTAACTGGTAAAGCAACGTGACCTCGTGTTCGCTAAGTGAGGAGGTTGGCTCGTCCATTACCAGAATCCGCGCGTTGCGGCTAATCGCTCGCCCAATTTCAATCATCTGTTGATAGCCCGGCGCAAGCGATCCCACGCGCATGCGCGGATCGAGAGAGAGTCGGAGATTCTCCAGAATGCGCGCGGCCTGACGATGGGCTTCCCCATAGTCAATCAAGGGCAAGAGGCCCCTGCGCGGCATAGCGCCGAGGAAAATATTCTCGGATACGCTTAAATCGGGCACCATCGTCAGCTCTTGATAAATCACAGCAATGCCTGCTGCGATACTTGCCGCCGGATCGTTCAAGGGTGTTACCTGGCCGGCGATCTCGATCGTTCCGGAGTCAGGGCGATAGGCGCCGGAAAGAATCTTCATGAGCGTCGATTTACCCGCTCCATTCTCGCCAACAAGCCCAAGCACCGTTCCCGGTTCCAGTTCGAGACTCACATCGTGCAGGACTTGATTCGCCCCAAATGACTTGGTGATATGCTGCATTCGCAAAAGTGTCATGCTCGGTCTCCGGTTTCTACGCATGGTCTAACTGCGTCACACCAGTGTGTTGGCTCTGCACCCAACGAGCGGGTCGTTGAGTGCAGAGGGAAACGCTGCTTTAATGCCCCTCACCCCAGAGACCATAAGCTTTCACAGCCTGACTGTCGATGTTTGTCCCGGTAATCAGCATGGTGGGAACTACCTCGTTGGCCGTCACCTGCTTTCCGTTGAGGTATTGCACAGCCAGATCAAGCGCCTGTTCCGCCTCTTTGGGAGGATTCTGCGAGATCGTTGCATCCAGCGTGCCGGCGCGCAGAGCCTGAAGCGCCTGGCCGCTCCCATCAATTCCGATCACAGCAATGTGCTTAGGATTTCCGATAGGATAAAAACGATTCGCGGCCTGAATAGCTTTGATGGCCCCGATAGCCATGTCGTCGTTCGCGCAGAAGATAGCGTCGATGTTGGGATTGGTCTGGAGTATGTCCGAGGTCACATTATAGGCTTTCTCCTGGTCGAAGTTCGCGGCCTGTCTGGCCACCACTTTGATGTTCGGGTAGTTTTGTAACGCTTCCTGGAAGCCTTTCTCCCGGTCCTCGGCGGGCGTCGTTCCACGCAACCCTTGCAGATCGACAATCAAGCCCTTTGCGCTTCCATAGCGCTGCGTCAACTGTTGGGCAATCCAGCTTACCGCCTCTTTGCCCATGGCAACGCCGTCGGTTTGCACAAAGCTCACAAGGGCGCCACCGCTGGAACCACGGTCAACAGAGATCACGGGAATATGTGCGGAATTGGCCTGCTGCACCACCGGCACAATGCCATCAGCGCTGATCGGGTTGATAATCAGCAGGTCTACCTTCTGGGTAATCAGGTCTTCAATCTGGCTCACCTGCGTCGCAGCATCACCATTCGCATTGTCATCAATCAGATGCACCTTGAGCTTGCTCGCTTCGTTACGCATGCCTCGATCCATGCCGACGAAAAAGGGGTTGGTGAGTGTAGAAAGGGAAAAGCCGATAGTATATTGCTTGCTGCTGCCCGTAGAATTTGATCCTCCACCACATGCGGCCAGTATGATTACCATGACCACGATAACGCCGAAGGTACCGAAACGCTTCATCATGTCGTTCTTCTCCTTAAGAAATAGCGTCCTCACCGGAGGGTATACGAAAACGGCTTGTTACCTGGGAAACGTGTGCATGCACGCACGATGTGCCTGTTGCTGTGACACTCTCTTTGTGCCAGCTTAACACGACTGGCGCACCACAAGAACCGGATCGAAAACCTGGCGTCTCACCTCACTTTCCGGATGCTCAATCCGCTCAAGCAGCAGCCGCGCTCCTGCCACGCCCATATCGTAGACGGGCTGGCGGACGGTCGTGAGAGCAGGATGAACCAAAGAAGCCATTAAAATATCGTCAAAACCAACCAGTGCGATATGCTCAGGCACCTTGATCCCTTGCGAGGCAAGGTACGAGAGCGCCCCCAGCGCCGAAAGATCATTCGCGGCAAAGAGACAGGTCAGATCAGGATGCTTTTGCAGCAGCCCCTGGGCGGCACGCTGCCCGCCCGCGAATTCAAGATCTGCCCGCGTGATCGGCAGTTCGGGGTGCTTGTCTACATCCTCAACCGCGATGGTCTCCCAGCCCATATGGTCCAGATACGCGCGCAAACGCTGATTGGCGGAAGCGACGTTGGGAGGGCCCGCGAGAAACCCGATGCGCCGGTGACCCCGGCTGAACATCCACTCCATCGCATCGGTCGCGCCTTTGTAGTTATTCACCGTCACCTGCGCCACCGCCTGCCGCTCCACCCCTTTGTTCAGTAACACAAGCGGAATATGCGCCTCTAGTAGCGTATGTGTGAGAAACTCAACCAACGAGGCATCCACCAGAATGATGCCATCGACCGATTGCCGGCGCAGGATCTCAACCGCCTGTTTCTCGTTTGCTGCCTGCCAGTCGGTTTCCACCAGAGTGACCGTGTACCCAGAGCGCCTGGCCTCTGCCTGAATGCCACGCACCAGGCTGGGAAAAAACGGATTCGTCAGGTCGGGGAGCGTCACCCCAATGGTCATCGTTCGCTTGGTCATCATGGCTCGCGCCTGAGCATTCGGCACATACTTCAAAGCCTGCACCGCGTCCAGCACCCGTTGCCGTGCCTCCTCGCTCACGTAACCAGAGTCGTTTAAGACGCGCGATACCGTTCCTTGACCGACGCCAGCCTGTCGTGCCACATCCTTAATGGTTGCCATCCTTCACCACTCACTTCTTTCTTCCTCTAGGAAGAGATTTTCTCATCCATGTTAGCGCTCGCCAGGGCATCACGCTGTTTGTGGAAGCGTTACCACATTATGCCAGAAAAACCGGCACTGGAGCGTCGTCAACTTTTATACATGGAAGCGCTTCTATGTATAGCTCGGACTCATCGCCCTATCACTCTGTCAATAATGTGGAAGCGTTACCACAATTGTACCTGGGGCATAGCCTATTGTCAAGTCCCTTTCCTCAAGTGGGGGGTCACTATAATAATCCGGGGAAAGCATACGCCAAGCACGCCAGACCTACAAATAATCCTTGACTAAATAAAAATAGCGCAGCATACACACGCGAGCGCCTCGCTCGCGTGTGTATGCTGCGCTATTTTTATGCTGGAAAACCCTCTTCAGGATTCAGAGTTTTGCACCTCTGCTCAAGGCAACACCGCTATCTTGATGCCTTCTCCACTGGCAACTTTGTCCAGCGCTTCACAAGCAGATCGTAGAGGGAAGCGGTCGG
>WNFI01119626.1_pt1 | contig 10102 bp, 8 predicted proteins | sample 5400471 | NCBI WGS metagenome assembly WNFI01 (sample SAMN13153348, study PRJNA577476) | soil metagenome | isolation source: 100 cm saprolite on Douglas fir-dominated hillslope | place: USA:California | collected 2013-09-17
CGCAACTCCGGTCCCGGTCGACGTGGACGCGTTTCACTGGAATATCGAGCCCCAACAGTGTCTTGCCCACATATCGAGGTCCCGGCCGCGCGCCATAATTGCCGTCAATACATTTGGCGTGCCCGCTCCGGTGCAGGAAATCTTATCCACCGAAGTGCCGATAATCGAAGACTGCGCTCATGCGTTCGGATTGAGAGTTGGTGGGCAGTCGCTCGGTTCCCGCACTCAGGTTGGAGTCATCTCTTTCTATGCTACGAAGCTCATCGGAGGGGGTGAAGGGGGAGCGGTACTGACGAATTCTCCCCAGATTGCGGACTTTGTCAGATCAGCCCGGGATTACGCTGACCAGGCGGCCGATCCCCACCGCATGAATGACAAGATGAATGACCTGGAGGCATCGCTGGTTCTGGCCCAGTTGAAGAGACTGCCTGAGATGATTGCGACAAGAGAAGCCGTTGCTCATCGCTATCTCGCACTTCTTTCCAGTTCCGCGGTCACCGCTGCCTTCCGGCTTCCGCCGGATTCGAGTCCCCGAATCTGGTATCGTTTTGTGTTGGAGATGCTCACAAAATCTGCGGAAACCGTAACTAACGGCTTACGGCATTTTGGCATTTATGCGGCCAGCCCAGTGCCGGATTGGCGTCCCATTGGTAGTTCGCACGCCCCGGCGGCTGACCGGGGTTACCAACGGCTGGTTTCCCTTCCGCTGTATCCCACGCTTACCCAGCAGGAGCAGGATTCAGTGGTGAAAGCATTTTGTAAACTTTGCGAGGACTATGCACGCGCGTGAACCAGTGGCAGACCCATTCGCGCGTATTGCCGACTACTACGACGGTTTGGTTCGCCAATATGGGCACGATCCCCGGGCCTGCGACTACGGTCGTCCGGAGTCACAAAACATAAAATTTCGCGTTCTAAGCGAGGTGATACCGCTGGCGAACTCGAACCTGCTCGATGTGGGTTGCGGATTCGCCGATTTTGCGACTTACGTGCAAAAGCGATTTTCAGGACTCAGATATTCAGGAATTGACCTCTGTTCCGCGATGGTAACCGAAGCGCAGCGCAGTCACCCGGATCTGGATCTCCGAGTTGCCAATATTTTCGATCCATCGTTCCGTCATACGTTCGATGTTGTAACGGCGAACGGCATCTTCTACCTATTGGGCGCTCAGGCCTCGCCCCTGATGCGGCAAATCATTGAACGCATGTATGCCCTTGCGACGTCGGCGGTGGCGTTTAATTCCTTGAGTGCATGGGCAAAAGATCAGCAGCCCGGTGAATTCTATGCGGACCCGATGGAAGTAGTAAATTTCTGCCGCCAACTGACGCCTTGGGTTTCGCTGCGCCACGACTACCACCCGCGCGATTTCACCATTTACATGTATAAGACTTCCAGGACATGATCGTTTCCATCAATCAGCCCGCATATCAGCCGTGGCTAGGATACTTTCATCGCATCGCGATTTCCGATGCCCACGTCGTTCTTTATGACGTGCAATTCGAAAAGAATAGTTTTACCAATCGCAATAAGATTCGCACCCATGACGGATGGTGCTGGCTGACGGTCCCGGTCAAGACGGCTGGCAAATTCGGCGACCTGTCCATCAACAGCGTCGGAATTGCGGACGAGAAACCGTGGGCGCCCAAGCACTGGCAGACTCTGCGGCTCAATTATTCCAAGGCCCCTTTCTTTGTTCAGCACGCTGCCTTTTTCGAGAGTATTTATGCCCGTCCGTGGAAACAACTTGCGGATCTGATCTCCGAGATTACGGCATACTTGCTGGATGCCTTCGGTATCCACACCAAGATGTATTTCAGTTCGCAGATGAAGATTTCAGGAAAAAAAGACGAACGCGTGTTAAACCTCTGCCGCCACCTCGGTGCGACGGTTTATCTCTCCGGCCCGCTGGGAAGAAACTATCTGCGCGAGAACTTGTTTGGAAGTGAGAAGATTGCGGTCCGGTATCATGACTACCATCACCCGACATACTTGCAGGTCTATCCGAAGTTTGAGCCCTACATGGCGGCGATGGATCTTCTCTTCAACGCCGGTCCCGCCAGCCTGGAAATACTGATGAAGAATCAAGAACGGATTACGCTATGAATGTCCTGGTGGTCGCCGCTCACCCCGATGACGAACTGCTGGGGTGCGGTGGAACTACGGCGCGTCTGGCGCGCGAGGGACACTCCGTCTACACCGCGATTCTGGGGGAGGGAATCACGTCCCGGCACGACCAGCGGGCAGCTGCTGACCCATCGGCGCTTCAGAGCTTGCACGGATGCAGTCAGCGCGTCGCAGATTTGCTGGGAGTGAAGGAGCTTTCGCTTCACGGGCTGCCCGACAATCGCTTTGACTCCTTGCCTTTGCTGGACGTCATTAAGCTGGTCGAACAGCTGATCGATCGCTGGCACCCAACTTCGATCTATACGCATCATGGCGGCGACTTGAATGTGGATCACCAGGTCGTAAGCCGTGCCGTCCTCACTGCGACTCGCCCCACGGAAGGCCATCCGGTACGTGAGTTGTACATGTTCGAGATTGCTTCCTCAACCGAGTGGGGGTTCCAGCAACTTGCTCCTGTATTCAAGCCCAATGTGTTTGTCGATATAAAAGACACACTCTCGCTGAAACTGGAAGGCATGCGGAAGTACGAAAGCGAAGCCCGGCGGTTTCCACATCCGCGTTCCGCAGAAGCGCTGACTGCGATTGCCCAGCGTTGGGGCAGCGTGGTGGGTCTCCAAGCTGTGGAGGCGTTCGAAGCGGTCCGGCTGATCCGATAGAATTTTTGCGGCAACAATTCTGGAGAAGATACATCCTAATGAGAATTCTGGTGCTGCATCCTGAAGACGTTCCGTGGCGTGGCCAGTGGAGTGGGGCGCACTGGGACCTGATCGTCGATTTGGGTTTTGCGGGAGCTGACATCTACCAGGATTGGGGCAGGCGAGCGGGCGCCAGGGTTATCAGTCTTCATCAGTTTGCCGGACAAGGGGAAAGCTACCGGTGGGTGGGCCAAGTCTTGGAAGCGGGCCGGGGAAAATTGCTGGACCGCATGGGCTTGGACTGGTGGGAGATGCTCGCCTCCTGGAGCTATCACGAGTTGCAGGCTCTGTATCTCCTGGAGCAGCTACGGCAAGAACTGGGCCCCGGGCCCTGCGATCTTGTGGCAACCCGAGCGCACTGGCAGATTCCCTTGCTGAGCACCGTCATGGATTCACCGGTACAGTGTATTGAAAAGAAGCCTTCGTCCTGGCGGGACCTCTTTTCGCGGATTTCCGCGGCTGCCCTAAACTTGCGACCTTCACAGATCGTCGAGATCGGATTCGACAAGTGGGACCCCAGCTACAAGCTCAGACGGAGGCTGACGAAGCATCGGCGCGTCGAGCACGACGAACCCATGGTCCTGCTGCCGTCCGCGTATTCAAACGTCACTCGAATACAGCTTGCCTACGCCGCACAGCTGCCAAATCGACGATTTCTACTGGCCACTACCAGGCGTGGAGGGGAGTCTAAATTTCTTCCTCCCAACGTGATCTCCGTTCCACTGGCTGCATATGCGGAAGATTCAGGCGAGACCCAGCTTGAAACTGCAGAACTAATCAAAACCTGGAACGCGCTAAGCGCAGAGCTGAGCAAAGTGGAACACATTCGGCTGGGGTTCCAGGCGAACATTTGGGACTACTTTCCCCGCCGTCTGAAAAGCGGCTTGGCGGTTCGCGACGCCTGGCACTGCCTGATGTCCACAGCGCCGGTGAGCGGCGTTCTTTGCGGTGACGATCTGAACTATTACACCCGCCTTCCACTAATCCTGGCGAAACGCATGGGACGCAAAGCGCTTTACTGCTATCACGGAGCTCTCGATGGCGGACTGCTGTTCAAAAAGTCGTATGCGGACGTCCACTTAGTGAAGGGTGAAATGGAACGGTCCTACACGCTTCAAGCGAGTGATGTGGAACAGGAACGAATTGAGATTGCGGCACCGGCGGAGACCAGCCACGAAAGTTACCGAACGGCAGCAAATGATGGTTCAATCGGTGACATCGTTCTATTCTCCCAGCCGTACGAAGTTTATGGAGGACGCACTGAGGAAATTTACCGTGAGATCCTGCTCCCATTAGGCACAGTCGCCCAGCGCCTCAATCGGAAAATCGTCGTGAAACTCCACCCATTCGAGAGCCGCAGAGGCCGGCAACGGTTGTTGAGATCGGTATTGCCCTCAGACCTCTGTGCCCGGGTGGAAATCAGTAGCGCCCCCGCCTCTGAGCTCGTTCCCCGAATGACTTGTGGAATTGGATTGGATTCAAGTGTCGCCGTCGAATGCGCGCAGCGGGAGATACCATATTTCCTGTGCAGTTGGCTTGACTTCAACGGATTCGGCTACACGCGGCACTTGGCGAGATTTGGGGCTGGAACCCTGCTGGAAGCTGCTGACGAAATCCTTTCCATTCCGCAAAGACTCCGCGAATTCAAGCCGGATCGTCCAATGATTCAGCTGCTTGGGCAACCGACGGCCGATGCGCGTCTCGATGAAATCCTGTTCGGGACCGGTAGCGTCCTCTTAGTAAATAAATGCGCCTAGTGAGCCCTATTCTTCAGCGCCTTATTTACCCGATGCTGGGTAGTCTGGGCTATTTTCACTCTCATTTTAGCTGCGTCGTTGAAGTAATTACCTACCATGGGGTTTTGCCCGGAGGATATAAGAGCCAGGACGCATTTTTGGACAATACCCTGGTGAGCAGGGAAGCGTTTCGATCCCAGTTGCGGTTGCTGAAAAAATACTACAACGTAATCCAGCCCGTACAGTTTCGACTCTGGCTGCGCGGGGAAGAACCGCTACCCGAGCGGGCGATCATGCTGACCTGCGATGACGGACTGCTCAATCATGTGACGGAGATGCTTCCGATTTTGCTGGAAGAACATTTAGAATGCCTCTTTTTTGTGACGGGGTCATCATTACGCGACACGCCTGAGATACTGTGGTACACCGAACTTTATCAGATGCTCATGGAGGCACCGAAACGGGATAAGGCGTTTCTTTTGCAAGGAATCGATATTCCGAAGCTCTCGGCCAATCTACGGGAACGGCGCAAGGCTTGGCTGGAGCTAGTGGGATGCCTGTCTCGGATCGAGGAACCAGCAAGGCGTGCTTTCCTGGAGGAAATGAGAGCAAGCCTGGGTCTCCCGCCGGCGTGGGGAAGCCGTTGCCTGGATGACCCATTGCTGCGTATCCGTTTTCAATTCCTTCAGCTGCCAGAACTAAAACAACTCTTGGATGCGGGCATGACTATTGGAGCGCACACCATGAGCCATCCAGTGCTGGTCGAGCAATCTGGGGTGATGGCGCGCTCCGAAATTGCTGAATCCCGAACGGCCTTGGAAAAAGCTTTGGGACGGCAGGTATGGGCAATCGCGTATCCCTTCGGGGATCCATCTTCCGTTGGCAGCCGTGAGTACGAACTGGCGGAAGAGGCAGGGTACGAATGCGCTTTTGTTACGAGGCTCATATTTGTGGATTCCATCATGCTCTTCAGAGCTTGTTCAAGTCGCGACCGGCGTAGGCACGGTTTCCTCCAAGCGAAAGCGAATACGAGTTGCCGGTGGATTGACAGCGACTTCCCGAACAAACGTCGCAGGTGCCCAACTTTTTCGCGATGACTTTCCATAAGAGTCGCAAGCTCCTCCGCAACCCGTATTACTATGTATTTGCGTCAAATTCCGAAGACCGTATGCGTGAAGAAACGTGCGCTTAGCACTGCTTAAAGAAATTCCGGAGGACGAGGGGCTGCGTCTGCAATGGAATGGATTACTCGAACACACGGACCATCCTCAGGTCTTCTATACGTATGAGTGGGCCCTCGCGGTGCAACGCGCGTATAGGATGTCACTCCATCCTTTACTTTTTCTGGCTTACGATTCTCAGGCGCTTTTGACCGGAGTTGTCGCCCTCGCTACAAATTTGCCCCGTGACACGGCTTCATTTCTGTGTGCAACCACTGGCGATTATTGCGACTTTATCAGCTCCCCCGCCGTCAGGTCTGCCTTTGTTGCAGAAGTGCTCTCACAACTGAAAACAGAAAATATTCGCAGCCTCACGTTGACGAACCTGCCCGCGGATTCAGCCACACTTGCAGCGATCCGCCAAAGCGCGCCGCACTATGGTTACCACTTGTTTGTACGCCGGGCGTATGTCTGCGCCCAGATGTCAATGGAATCCCTGAATCGCCGGAATGCGGAGGAACCAAATATCGGGAACAACGGGCTATTCCGCAAGACTCCTGGTTTGCCCCGCAAGAAAATGGTTCGGCGTTCTTTGACCGCGATGGGACGCGAAGGGCCGGTACGGCTCGATCACGTGCGCTCGTATGACGCAGCGAGGCGCGTTCTGCCGCAGTTTATGCAAGCGCATGTGGCACGGTTCTTGGTAACGGGACGGATCAGTAACTTGGCCAGGGAAGGACGACGCATATTCCTAACCGAATTGGCGGAGTTACTTTCCACCGTCGGATGGCTGTGTGTCACGCGCATGATGACAGGGGATAGAACGGTGGCCTGGAACTTTGGCTTCCAGTCTCACGGTACCTGGTTTTGGTACCAACCAACCTTTGATAGTGAGCTGGAGAAATATTCGCCCGGATTTTGTCTGCTGACTAAGATAATCGAGGAAGCATCCGAGAACCCGGAATTCAGAATTGTCGATCTGGGACTAGGAGTAGAGGAATACAAGGATCGCGTGGCAAACCAGAGCCGGGAGACTCTCTATGTCACGATGAGGACCTCGACGATCGCTCACGCCGCAGAAATTGTACGCCACTTTGCCGCAAGACTTGCGAAAGCTTCTCCTCGAGCAGAGAAGGTCATTCGGTCTTATGCAGAGCGGGCCAAGGCCCTTAGAAGGCGAATGAAGGAGATCGGCACTTTAAAGACGCTGGGTTGGGCGTGCCACCGTGTTGGGACGAGTATCCTAGCCAGGAATGAAGTCTTTTTTTACGAATTGATCACAGAGCAGCGATTATCGGAAGCTGGCGGCCTGTCCTTGACGCCTATCGATCTTAACTTGTTAGCCGGGGCCGCAATGCAATACGAAAATGACGAAGGCACTCTGGCATACCTGTTGCGCAGCGCGAAACGTCTCCGCACGAAGGATCACTTTGGGTTCGCACTCCTAAATACCTGTGGTGAGCCCGTTCACTTCACGTGGGTCAGTCCCTTCAGTGGGTTTCACGTGGCCGAGTTGAACAGCACGGTTCCCACTCCCTCGGAAGATTCGGTGATACTCTTCGATTCTTGGACGCCAGTCACTCTGCGGGCCCGGAGATACTACGCGCTCACCGTCGGGTTGGTTGCCGCGAAAATGCAAAGACAAGGAAAGCGAGCTTGGATTTTCAGTGCAGCAACTAACACATCGTCCGTGCGTGGGTTGGAGAAGATGGGTTTTCAGCGTCGGTTTTCCATCATTCGATACAAACTGTTGTGGTGGCAACAACTGCGCCAGGAAAACACAATGAGGGAAACTGGCGCAGAGATGCGGGCCGCGTCTTAAGTTGTTTGCAGCGTCAGCAGTACTGGGTTTTCATTGAAAACGCCCTTAAGGCTCCGCAGGAGAGCTGACAGATTTGATCAAAGTTCCCTTCAACGAAACTGACGCCTCACCGCCGATTAGCGCACCGGCGGTTGCTCCCGAATTTCTCCATGTCGAGTTCATCCGTAATTTTGGCCAAATATCGCGTCACTCCGGGGTGTTCTTTATTGGCACCCTGTTCACGATGGGAGCCAGCTATTTTGTAAAAATCTACGTAGCTCGCGTGCTAGGAGCCGAACAGTTAGGTCTGTATGCGCTCGGGATGACGTTGGTGAGTCTGGCGCAACTCCTGGGGCTGGCGGGATTACCCCAGACGGCCGCACGTTACGTAGCCGTTTATAGCGGAACTGGTAGATTCGATAATTTGCGCGGCTTCCTGACTCGAAGTCTCGGCATAATAATTCCGTTGCACTTGATCTTGTCAATTGGACTGGTAATTAGCGGAGGTTGGATCGCACGCAATCTCTACCGTGCTCCTGGCCTTGGCCAATATATTCCGATGTTTGCCGTCCTGTTTTTTCTAGGCTCGCTTAACGTGTTCTACTGTCAGGTCCTCGCTGGATTCAAAGACGTTGCGAAACGCACGCTGATTATTAACTTCGTGGGAAGTCCACTTGGCATCGCCCTTACAGTTCTGTTGCTGGCTCTCGGCATGGGCATGTGGGGCTATCTGGCGGCGCAGATCGCCAATTCGGTAGTCGTGGTTACGCTGCTTGTGGCGGTTGCCTGGAAGCTGACACCGTCGGCAGCTCGTTTTTCGTTCGCCGCTTTGGCGCCGCTCGATCCCGAAGTCAAATCTTTTGCGGCGGCGTCCTTTGGGATGGGCGCACTGGATTTTTTGATGTCCCAGGGGGACAAAATACTGTTGGGATTCTATTTGAATCCCCGGGTCGTTGGCGTATATGTCTTGGCCTCGACACTCTCGGCCTTTGTCCCGATCATCTTGCAATCCGTCAATCAGATATTTGCCCCGGTGATCGCGGACCTGCATGCGCAAGGGCGGCTGGACGTGTTGCAGAGGCTGTTTCAGACGCTGACTAAGTGGGTTGTCGGACTGACAATTCCACTGGGCTTCGTCATAATTGTATTTGCTCCCCAACTGATGGGCATCTTTGGACCGGACTTCGAGGCCGGCTGGCCGGTGCTGGTTATCGGAGCGCTGGGACAGTTGGTGAACTGCGCAGTCGGCTCGGTCGGATACCTCCTGCTGATGTCGGGCAATCAGAGGCCATTGATCAAAGTGCAGTTTGCCATGGCGGGGATCTCCGTGTTGGTGAATATTACTTTGATTCCTGTCCTCGGCATCGTGGGGGCGGCTCTGGCGTCATCTTGCGTCAACATCGTGGGTAATCTATGGAATCTGTATGAGGTGCGCAAGGTATTGCGGATCTCCCCGTATAATCGAAGTTATTACGCACTATTAGTTCCAACCGTGGCCGTGGCCGCTGTACTCGCAGGGTTGCATTTCTGGACGGTCTCGATGGTCCATCAAGGGCTCGTTATCTTGATGGCGCTCGCCCTGTCCTACACCGTGTTCGGTTGCGTGGCTGCTACCTATGCGTTTGATCCGGATGACCGCATGATTGCTCGCAGCGCCTGGTCGAAAGTGACTGATGGCCTACACAGATTCGGAGTGAAACCCTGGTGATGCAATACAGAACCCTTCGTTTGCCCGAGGATTTATGTACGGAGGCCGAGAAACAGCTCACCGGTCGATTTGAGAACCTTGAAGCCTTGCTCGGTTTTCTCCTGCAGGAACTCACAAAGGACGACGCGAGCAAGTTCGACCAGGCCGAAGAGCAGATTATCGAGCAGCGCCTGAAAGATTTGGGCTACATTTGAAGACCCCACGTTTGAAAGCCCGCTGCCATGGCGGTCGCGATCAGCAATAGAAATGGCTATGCTCTCGTTTAGTCACTTGCAAAACTGATGAAGCAACGCTCCCTGATATTGGTTACGGTAGACTGCCTGCGCGCCGACCATGTTGGTTTTCTGGACTATCGCCGCCCGGTGACCCCAGTGTTGGACTCATTGGCCGAGAGCAGCGCCGTATTTGGCGACGCTATCGTGGCGGGTGTGCCAACCTATTTTTCCTTTCCCGCCATCTTGGCCTCGCGCTATCCGCTCGCGCTCGGACGCGACGTGTTAGGGATCGCACCCCACGAACCGACCTTGGCAACAACCTTGCAAAATGCTGGTTACACGACGGCGGCTTTCCTCGCGGGCAATCCCTATCTCAGCGCGCGTTTCGGCTACAACCAGGGCTTTCACACCTTCCGCGATTTTCTGGATTCTGCGCTTGGTGAGGAAGTACCTCGATACCAAACGGCTCCGAATGGCTTGTCGAATGTAAATCGGTTTCTACAATCTGGCTCACGCCGAACCAGCCTGACGGCCGCTGCCTACGATGAACTGTATTTTTGGTACTGCCAGGCGCGATTGCCCCGCGCGGTTTCAATGGATACGCTGCGGCGTTATCCCGCTGCGGATGTTGTGGTGGACCAGGCGCGCTCCTGGTTGAGCGG
>WNFI01333896.1_pt1 | contig 10102 bp, 9 predicted proteins | sample 5400471 | NCBI WGS metagenome assembly WNFI01 (sample SAMN13153348, study PRJNA577476) | soil metagenome | isolation source: 100 cm saprolite on Douglas fir-dominated hillslope | place: USA:California | collected 2013-09-17
GCCGCCATCTCGGCAACGATTCCCGTGGGTCCCTTCCCGTCGGAAGAAGACCCACATCCAGTGGGCGACGTCACAACCCATGATCTCAGGGGGCTCCCGTCAGGCCATGCGCTTCCGCAAGTGGCGACCCGGTCTTTGCGATTGCTCTCGCGCCAGCTGAAGCCCCTCCTCGGCGTGGGAGCGCTTGTCCTCGCGGGGGTGGTGGCTGTGGTCGCGCTCCGCGGCACCGCACCTTCCCAGCCGCCCGCGGAAGCGCTGTCGCTGGCCCGGAGGGGTGGCATCGAGGTCGCGACCGACCCCGTGGGCGCCCAGGTCTGGGTCGACAACACGGACGCGGGGAAATCGCCGCTTTCTCTGGCCGGGGTGCGTCCGGGTCGCCACGCCATTCGGGTCGCTCTCCCGGGGTTCTCCCCCGCGGAATTGACCCTGGACGTGCCGGCGGGGGGGTTCGCAGTGCCCCTGCGGTTCACCCTGCAGCCGATGAGCGCGATCCTTCAAGTCCACTCGGACCCTGACGGAGCCGAAGTGGCCATCGACGGCCAGTCCAGGGGGACGACCCCCATCCCGACCCTTTCCGTCCCCCCCGGCAAGCACCGGGTGGAGATGACCCGGAAGGGGTATGTTCCCTGGGTGCAGACCGTGCAGGCCAGGGCGGGCGACCGGATCCCTCTGCTCGGTCGGCTCTCGCTTCCCCAAAAGAGCGCGGCGGAGTTGAAGGAACACCTGCGGACCCTGGGATGGGTCCGCGAGGGGGATTTCCTGGAACCGGGTTCGGACGTAACCCCACCCCAGAAGATCTCGGGTGAGACCACGCCTTACCCCGAGGCCGCCCGCAAGCTGAAGCTGCGGGGGACGGTCGCGGTCGAAATGACAGTCACGGAGGAGGGTGAACCCGCGGAACTGCGCGTCGTGGAGTCGGCGGGAGAGATCTTGGATGGTGCGGTTGTCGCCGCTGTTCGAGACTGGCACTACGCCCCAGCCCAGAAGAACGGGGTCAAGGTGCGAACGCGCGTTCGCATCGAGCAGACCTTCGGCGACAAGAGCTGACCCGATCCATTTCCGCCCCCCTAAGAGGACCTCGCCCCCAACCGTTAGCATGAGTCGCCCCTGGTCCGTGCCGTGCCCTACGACCTTGGCGCGGTGGGCACCACTCTCTCCTGGGCCTCGTCGAAATAGAGCACCCGGCCCTCGCGGTACGACTGCACGGCCATGCCGATGGGCACCATGGCCCGGTAGGCCGTGTCGGCGTCAAGGATGGGCTTCTGCCGCGTCCGCACGCAGCGGAGGAAGTTCTCCATGTGCGACTCGCGCGGCTCGGTCTCGATCTTCATCTCGATGGTGCCGTGCCGGTCCTTGAAGGCTTGCTTGGCGATGGGCTGCGGCGTCACCGTTATGTAGTCCACGCGGTCTTCGAACTTACCGTCGGGGACCATCACGATCGTCCCCTCGTGGCCGCGGATGAGCCCTGGAATGTGCGTGTCGTTGGCCATGCAGGAGCTGAGCACCAGGCTGTGGCCCTTGGGGTAGTCGGCGGTCAGCGTGAATGTGTCGGGGACCTCCCGCCCGTCATCCTTGAAGACGTAGATCCCGCCGCTCGCGGTCACTCGGCGAGGGAACTGTGGCTCGCCCCAGCAGATGTTGAGGGGGGCGAGCACGTGGTAGAAGAGGTCGGTGGCGATCCCGCCCGAGTAGTCCCAGTATTCGAGTTGCGGTGGTAGGAGCCCTGGCTCAGCAGGAGCTTCCCGATCATCCCGTCTTGGATGGCCTTGCGGGCTTTCCACCACTGGTCGGAGCTTGTGGTCTGGGAGCCAACCTGCAAGACGCGGCCGGTCTTCTTCACCGCTGCCGCTACGCTCTTTGCTTCTTCTACGGTGTGGGTGACCGGCTTCTCGAGGTAAACGTCCTTGCCCTTGGCCATGGCCTCCAGGGCCATGCGGGCGTGCCAGTGGTCGGGGGTAGCGATGATCACGGCGTCCACGTCGGAGCGGTCCAGGATCTGACGGTAGTCCAGGGTGGAATCGCACTTGGCGAACTCCGCCGCCGCATTCTTGCGCTTTGCGTAGACGTCGCACACGGCCACGACCTGGGCCGAAAAGGCCGGGTCGGGCTCTTTGCGGACCCGAGGGGGACCCATGGAAAGAGCCGGCGGGGGCGCGATCTGGCCCCCCGTCTCCATGACCCACCGCAAGGGCGGCGCGGCCCACCATCCCGAGGGCCACCCCGGCCCCCACCGCCGACTTCACGAACTCACGGCGGCCGAGCTTGCCGTCTGTCACGCGGGCCTCCTTTTCAAACGCGAGCCGGGTAGGGGTCGCCGCCCTCACTTCGGGCGGCGGAGCCGCATGAGTGTCTCGTAGATGCGATTGAGCTCGTTCTCGGTCGCGAAGTGGAGGCGCACGGTCCCCCCCTTCCGCCGGCGATGGATCTCGATCCGAGCGCCTATCGCCGAGCGCAGACGCTCCTCGGCGGCTCGGGTGTTGGGGTCCTTGGGGGAGCGGCGTCGAGAGGGGAGGGCATCACGGAGCCTCGCGGCCCGGACCTCCACCGCGCGGACAGAAAGCCGCTTTTGCGCTGCCTCCAGGGCCAGCGTCTTCTGTTGATCCTCGAGTAGGCCAAGGAGCGGTCGCGCGTGGCCGGCCGTGATGCGCCCCGCGTCGAGAAAGTCGCGAACGGCCCGAGAGAGGCCCAGGAGGCGCAGCGTGTTTGAGATGGTGGAGCGGCTGCAGGAGAGACGAAGCGCGATCTCGGTCTGACTGAGTTGTCTCTGGAGGCCTTCGATCGCCTGCGCCTGTTGGAGCGGCCCCAGCTCCCCTCGGCGCAGGTTCTCGACCAGGGTCACCTCCACCAACTCCGCGTCGTCGACGTCGCGGAGGTCCACGGGCACTCGTGTCCACCCAGCGCTCAGAGCCGCTAGGCGACGGACCTCCCCGGCGAGCACCTCGTAGCGCTGGCCTCGGGGCCGAATCAGCAAGGGTTCGAGGGTGCCCCCTTGCCGAAGACTCGCCGCAAGCTGCTCAATGCGTGACGCATCCCGGGCCCCGACGGGGATTAGCGGGTTCGCGTCGAGGAGCGAGAGGGGAACCTCCGGCGGCTCATGGGGACGAGGGGTTTCGTTCAGCCGCGTCGGTGCTTCGCTCAGCTCGACCTCCGATCGGAGCGTTCTGGGTGTCGCTCGGGATGCCCACGGCGTTCGCCCAAAGTCGGCGGAAGTCTCGCCGCTTCACGCGCTTTTGCCTCCGGCCCTCCCGGCCGTGGCGCCCCTGTCGGCGATTCAGGGTAACGGTACTACGAGTGGACGACGAGAGTCTCGTCCAATAGCCTAGGCGAGCTCGCTGCTCCGCGGCGCGCCGTCACGGACGCTGGATATCCTGGCGCCGCCGGTCGGTGCCGCCAGCGATTTTCGGTGGCCTCCGTGGGTCATGTGCAGCCAAATCGGGAAAAGAATCGATTCGAGTGGTGCCGCCCTGCAGCCAAATTGATTCTTCCGCATTTGGTGTGCTCGAGGCACGCCGCGCTTGAGGCACAAGCTGCTTCGGGTCAATCGGTTGTCATGTGAACCCACATCGCTGGCGTTCGGAGGATTCGGAGCGGGAGCCGCATCCCCACTAAACCCTGTGTTCCCAAGGGTATGGCGGATGCTTGAGACGGTTCCCGAACACAGAGAGTGCGGAAGAACCAGGTTAAGTGCATGTCGACACCAGCCGCAAAATCGTCCGAGGCCGTTCTCAAGCTGGGGGATCGTGCGCCGACCTCGATGGTGACGAACGAACTCCAGGTAGGGCTCGACCGAGGTCTTGTACAACGAGGCGCCAGATTGCTGCTCTACCCGCCTGCCCTTCACGCCTAACTGGGACTGACTGCCCTCCGCGAAGGTGCTGCACCGCGGCGGCACCGAGAGCCGCTTCGACATTCGTTTCCTCCCATTTTCACCACTCCCGGCCTCAGAATGAGGCCGGCATGGCTCGGAGGTTATCGACGTTCGAAGCGTGAAACTGCTCTCGAACTCAAGCAGCTACACCTTTACTGTGGATAACATTCCACTCGCGATATCAGCGCCCACAGGCCACTCCTCTCAGCTCATCTAACCAATCACCAAAACGGAGCTTGCTTTGAAAGTCAGATCGGCTTAGAAACGCACGTCACGCGGAGGGACCAGGGGGGCAAGGTTTTGCAAAGCCGGGGTCCCATGGTCCTGAAAGCCGTCACGTGCTCTCCGCGATTTGACCCGCCTAGAATGTCCGACGTCCAAACCTTATCAGTTGCAGTTCAGTTTCTGTGGGGGTGAAAGGGTCGTGAGGAGGCTCTCGTCCGGATAGCTGTAGGCGCCGTGCAGTGCATTCGAGGGAGACCTAAATTCAAACCACTGCCGCAGCGCAACGTTTTGAGGGTGGTACGTGACGCCGTTCGGCATGGTGATGGGGAACGCGGAATTGGGTAGGTTCTCGAGGACGTCTGCGACCTCCAGGAAGTCCTGGCAGTTGCCGTTCGGCGCGAGCCACCAAGGCGTAACGCCGGTTGGCGGCGTCTGGACGAAGGGATCATTGAGGATTTCGGCGAGCTCGTGGCTGAAGCCGTATACATCGATGGAGGCAAAATTGAACAAGCTCGAGAATGTCAGTACGTAGCGCCTTTCTTTGTTGTCGTTGCTGTCATCTCCAGGTTCAAAGTCGTAGGTGTGGAACCCCCCTACGCAGCAGAACGACCCGCTGAATTGGAAGGTGTTGGGCGGCGAAAGGATGATCGTAATGTCTTCGGTTGTCATCTCGCCGGCGATCTCTGCGGCCCCGATTGGGGTTGTGTTGTCGGGCGGGATGGTGGTGGGAGCTAGCTTGTCGAACCAGGTATTGAAATCTACCAAGACGATGGAGCAGCAGCTCCCGTCAGGATTTACACCAAACTTATATGTGCCCCGGATGAGCGTGATCGCCCTCGGGATCTTTACGCTGGGATTCAGCAGGGTCTGCCAGTCCGGTTTCATCGAGTTGAAGAATTCCGCCCGCTGGATGGCGTCGGTGTACTGAGTGGGAAGGTCGCTGCTCGTATAGTTCGCATTCTGGAAAAGGGGCGAGCCCAACAACGGATCCACGGACGGAGTCGCATCGTAAAAAAGCCGGTGGCCGTTGACGAACCTGGGCGAACCGTCAAAGTTGCGCAGGTCAAGTGAGACTGGGATGATTGGCACATTGATCGTGGTTGTCCCTCCCATCTCCGGCGGGTTGCCCACCGTCGTGTAATACCATATGAGTTGCGGATTGCCGTTCTGGTCCACTCCGGGCGCCTGGAAATGCTTGTTGAAGTTGACCAGGGAATCGATACCCTGCACACCAAAACGGGCGTCGGCTTGTCCGTTACGGTGACCGCGGGGAGCCACCCGAGCGCTACGAACGTGCACATTTGCGAGATCCGCGGAGGTCAGTTGGTCATCGTCTTGCGCCTGAGTGAAGGCGCTAGAACATGTTGCGGCCACGAACAGCAGAAGCACTGGTAAGCCTTTCAGGGGTTCCATTTGTGTGATCCTCCTTCCAACTTGCGCCGGGGGCACCGGCGTCTCCAATAGTAGCCAGTGGACGAAGAGCAAGCGATGTAGCCGGAATTTCTGATTTCGCACCTCAATCTTTGCGAAAAGCCATACGCAGGGTTCACGAAGCCTGACGACGCCCCAAGGAATAGGCTTGCCGACGGCTCCCGTCAATCACGCCCGAGTCACGAAAGACGCCTTTTTCTCTCTCCCCGCAAGTGATTGCAAACAAGCGCCGGACGCTCAAAGCTGGTCCAAGCCCTGCGAGGGGTGTATTCTCGGTCGACCGCTCCATGTCCGTCTTGCCCTTCCAGCTCGACCTCGCCCGCTACGAGCTGCGGGGAGGGGGTCGCGTGATCCACCTCGAGCGCCAGCCCATGGAGCTGCTCATCCTGCTGGCCGAGCGCCCTGGCCGCCTCGTCACCCGGGAAGAGATCGCCGAGAGATTCTGGGGCGGAAGTGTCATGGTTGATGCCGACCACGGCATCAACAACATGGTGCGCAAACTGCGCCTGGCCTTGGGGGACGATCCAGAGCAGCCACATTACCTGGAAACCGTGGTGGGCAAAGGCTACCGGCTCATTGGCCACCTGGAGGTAGTAGGAGCACCCCCCGCCACACCGAAAGGCCCGGCGCAAAGCAGGCCGTTGGCGGTTGAATCCCATCCAAGCCCGAGCATCCACCCGTACGCGCGGCCATGGTTCGCCCTGCTTGTCGTCCTGGCGGCCGCGGCCGGCGGGGCCTGGTGGAGGTGGAAGGACGGAATGACCGACGAGCTCATCAACGAGCTGGCCCAGATTGGCTCGCTGCGCGTCATCTCGCGCACGTCCGCAATGCATTTCAAGGGCTCGCGCCGGTCGCTGTCCGACATTGCCCGGGAGCTAAGAGTCGAGACAGTGCTTGAAGGGTCGATAGCGTTGTCCGGTAGCCGCGTGCGGATTACGGCGCAATTGATTGACACACTAGCTGACAAACATCTCTGGGCGGGCCGTTATGAAGGGCAAAAGAAAGATGTGCTGGAGTTGCAGGATGCGGTGGCGCGCGATGTTGTAAAGCAGACTCGGCTGCACCTGACCGCCCAACAGGAGGCGCGGTTGAGCCGCTCGCGGCCTGTCAATCCTGAAGCCCACGAGGCATATCTGAGAGGGCTTTATTGCTGGAACAAGCGAGATCGAACAAACCTGGATAAAGCAGTCGGGTACTTCAATCAGGCCATTGCCATTGATCCCAACTACGCCCTCCCTTATGCCGGGATTGGACAATCCTACATACCTCTCACTTACCTAGGCTATGTGCGCGGTATCGATGTTCGACCCAAGGTTGAGGCTGCGTTGGCCAAGGCTCTCGAACTCGACGATACACTCGCCGAAGCCCACACCGCGCTGGGCTCGGCGAAACACTTCTACGAGTACGATTGGGCAGGCGCAGAACGAGAATTTCAGCGGGCCATCGAACTGAATCCAGGGTACGCCACGGCTCACCAATGGTACGCGCAAATGCTCGGCTGCGAAGGACGCGGCGAAGAGGCACTCGTCGAGCACAACCGGGCTGTCGAATTGGACCCGCTGTCACCCATCATTAACGCGGGCACAGGTCATCGCCTATTACGCTTGCGACGCTATGACGAAGCAGTCGCATCCCTGAGGAACGCGGTCGAAATGGACCCCAATTTGGCCTCTGCTCATTGGAGCCTCGGACTCGCTTACGCGCAGCAGAAGAACTCTGCCGCCGCCATCCAGGAACTACAAAAGGCGCAGGCGCTCTTTCGCGGCAACGCGCTCGTCCAGGGTGGACTCGGCTACGCCTACGGGGTCTCGGGCGACATGGCTCAGGCCAAGGCCGTTCTTCACCACCTAGAGATTCAAGCCAAGACGCAGTATGTCGATCCCTATGCTCTTGCTCTGGTCTACGTGGGTCTGGGAACCAAAGACAAGGCATTCGAACAGCTGGAAAGGGCTATCGAGGATCGCGAGGGCTGGATCGGTTTCATCAAAGGCGAGCCCATGCTCGACGATTTGCGCTCCGACCCGCGTTTCAGTGATCTGCTTGGCCAGCTGCACTTGGCGCACTAGCAGGCTGCCGAAAAAGACCTATTGAGGCTGGTACCAAGCATACGATGACCTCCAGTTAAGAAGGAGGAGCGGATGCGAGGAGACGCCAAGGAGCCGGACGCGATGTTCAGCTACGTGTCCCCGGCCCAGCGGGTGCCGCAGGACCATCCGCTGCGCGCGGTCCGGATGATGGTGGACGTAGTGCTTCGGGAGCTGTTGTCGCACGGCACTTAAACCCTAGAAACCCGAGACGAAGTTGGCCGTTAATTGGTGCCGGGTTTAAGTACAACGCGTCACGGTTTGAGTGCAACCGTCGATGGCGCTTTAACTGTGATAAATCTCTGAAACTACATCAGCGGCTGCGTCACAGGCTGAGCGAAGCACGGGCGCAGTCGAAAGGCGCGTCCCGGTCACCGGCGCCCCGCTCTACTCGCGAGCGATCGGCCGGGGTCAGCCCGTCATCGTCCTGCACGGTGGGCCCGACTTCGACCACCGCTATCTCCTGCCCGAGTTGGATCGATTGGCCGACCGATTCCGGCTGATCTACTACGACCAGCGGGGCCGCGGGGACTCCGCGAACGGGGTGCGGCCGGAGGACGTCACGCTCGCATCGGACCTCGATGACCTCGACCAGCTGAGGCAGTTCTACCGGCTGGACGCGCCCGTGCTGCTCGGGCACTCCTGGGGCACCGTCCTGGCCCTCGAGTACGCGCTGCGGCACCCGACCCACGTGTCGCGCCTGATCCTGATGAACCCGGCGCCCGCCTCGGCGAGCGACGTGGCCGTCCTTCGCAAGGCGTACCTCGAGGGGCTCGGCGCCGACATGGATTCGCAGAAGGACATCGTGGCCGGCGCGGCCTACCAGGCGGGCGAGCCGGAGACGGTCGCCGCGCGGTATCGGATCCACTTCGAGCACGCGTTGGTGCGCCCCGGGGATTACGAGTCGTTGATGGCGAGGATGAAGGCGGCCTTCATCCGCCAGGGCAGAGAGGGCATCGTGAAGGCGCGGGCGGTCGAGGACCGGCTGTACCACGACACCTGGCAGGCCCCCGGCTACGACCTGATGCCGAAGCTGGGTGCGGTGCGCATTCCGACCCTGGTCCTCACCGGCGATCACGACTTCATCCCGCGCCAGATCGCCGAGCACATCGCGCAGGCCCTTCCCGACGCCCGGCTGGTCGTGCTCAAGGACTGCGGACATTTCTCCTATCTCGAATGCGGGGGCGACGTTCGCAACGCGCTGGGCGAGTTCTTCCAGCACACGACGCCGGCTCAACGTCAGCGCTAGAGGTGGCCGCGGCAGCGACAGCCACCGACAGGAGGAGCCAAATGCCGAAGATCCGAGCCAACAACATCACGATGAATTATGACCAGCAGGGAACGGGGGAGCCTCTGGTCTTGATACCCTACCTGGCGGCCGACTATGCCTGTTATGCCATTCAAGTCGCCGAGTACTCCAAGCACTTCACTTGTATCTCGGTCGACCTCCGTGGCACCGGCGAGTCGGACAAGCCCGACGGAACGTACTCGACCGAGCTGTTCGCGGACGACGTCGCAGCGTTCATGCAGGCGCTGGGTCTCGGCAAGGCGCATGTCTCGGGGCTTTCGCTGGGCGCTGCCACTGGGATGTGGCTCGCCGCAAAATACCCGGACCGCGTCAAGTCCCTATCGCTTCACAGCGGCTGGAGCCAGAGCGATCCGTACGTGAAGACGGTCGTGGCGAGTTGGCAGGTGATGGCCAAAGCGCTGGGGAGCGTGCCGGAGGTGGTGATCCAGGGCATCTTCCCGTGGTGCTTTACACCCGAGCTCTACGCCGAGAAGCCCGATTACATCAAGGCGCTGGCCGACTTCGTGCGGGGCAGGCCGGCTCAACCTCTAGACGCTTTCATCCGGGAGTCGAAGGCGGTGATCGCACACGACGCACAGGCGCAGCTCGCCAAGATCCGGGCACCGACGCAGATCACCTTCGGCCGGCACGATATGGTGACCTCCACGCGCTTTGCCGATCGCATCAAGGGCGGCATCAAAGGCTCCGAGCTGTTGATCTTCGAGGGCTGCTCGCACGCGCCGATCTACGAGAAGGTGGACGAATTCAACCAGAAGACGCTGGCGTTCCTCAAGAAGCACTAACGAGCGGAGCACGAGGGTTATGTCGGGGAGGCGCTCGGGCACCTTGGGGTAGGCCACGTGCCCCATCGCCTCAGGTCGACCGAGCGTGACTTTGTAGAGGAACCTCAGGGCGGCTATGTGCGTCCTGAGGACGATGGCACTGACCTTGCGAACCCTGAGCAGGTGAACGAGATATTCCCGGATCTCCACCGAGCCCATCTTCGTAGGCGACTTGTGGAAATGTGCGGCGAACTCCCGGGCACACCGCAAGTAGGCACGGTGTGTGTGCGGGCTGTAGCCCTTCAGCCCGAGATCGTCCTCCATCCTTTCGCGCAGGAGTCCCATGACGCGCCTCCCCTCCTGCCGGAACCCATTTCCGGCATGGGGAGCATGCGGTCACTTCGAAGAGATGGCGACTCCTGCG
>WNFI01658634.1_pt1 | contig 10102 bp, 4 predicted proteins | sample 5400471 | NCBI WGS metagenome assembly WNFI01 (sample SAMN13153348, study PRJNA577476) | soil metagenome | isolation source: 100 cm saprolite on Douglas fir-dominated hillslope | place: USA:California | collected 2013-09-17
TCAAGGTTTGCGGTCCACCGACCCGTTGTCAGGCCGGCTCGCGTGAGCAGCCCGGATGTTTGGTTGCCGTCCTCCCCAATCAGGTGGACGTCAAAATCGGTCTTGCCTGGCTCCTGCTGCGGCTCGATCCGGATCGTAACAGAACCCATTGCAATCTAGCCTCCTTTTACGGTAATACCTTATTTTACGGTAATACTTTACGGCTGAAAAAGAAGCGGGCAGCGTGGACTTTTAACTTACGAGAGCGTTTCAGCGCTACTTGAAAACGTCGTTCGAGGGGGAAGGCCACGCCGGTTGCGCCGCCGTTTATGGCCGGATGCGCCTATCGCAATCCGGCCATAAGCCTTGGCCCATCTTACACACCGTCCTCGAACACGGCGGAGAAAGCGACGCGCTTGAAGCCGACCGGTGTTTCCTCGTCGTCCTTTGCTACGCGCGGACGGGTTTTGGTCGGATGCGCGGTGGCAAGCCTGATCCAATCATAGTCGTAAACTTTCGCGAGATACGCCGCGATCTCCTCATCATCAAAGATCAGGCTGGCGTCGCGATTGGTTTTCACGCCCTCGTTGGACCAGTTGTGGCTGCCGAACATCACGACCTTGCTGTCGATGATGATCGTCTTGTTGTGGCAGGCCGGCTGAAAGCGGAATACTTCCTTCGGAAAGTCGAGCGCGATGAGCACGTCCAGGCTTTCCTGTTTCATCATGTCGCGGCAGATAATGCGGACGTCAAGGCCCTTGTCGATCTTGTCTTTGAGTGCGCCGATCAAAAGCCGAAATTCGCTGAAATCGTCGTCGGTGCCGCGGAAATTGATGTACTGGTTTTGGAACCACACGCTTTTTTTGGCTGACTTGATCAACTTGAGTGCGCTCTGCGCATAATTATCCGGGGTCAGCAGCGGCTGAACGCTGACTTCGCGGTTCAATCGCAATGGCTTGAAGAATTGCGGCGCCGCTGCGAAATCGACTGCCTCTTCCTCCTCCTCGGGCACGAAAAGATCGGGTGCGGCGAAGCTTACGGTCTCGCCGGCCTGTTCCGCAGAGAGTTCGAAATCGCGCTTGATATAAAACTCGTAGATCGCTGCCAGTTTCTCATTCGCAATGATGGCATGATAGTCGCGATTGTATTTCCGCTGGAATCCGGCCGGCAGCTTTTCCGGATGGTCAACGAACGGGTGCACATTCGGTTGATTTGACGACTGCCAATTGCCACTGGAGAGCCAGAAGGTGTTGCCGTCTCGTACCGCGACCTTGATGTGATAGGCGGACGCGAAAAGACCATCCGGATTCTTCTTCGAGACGAGCGTGGCCCAGGTCTGCTCGAACCGCTTTTTCATTTTTTCTTCGAGAGGCGGGATCACGTCTTTCTCTTCGTCGAGGTCATCGGCTTTCACGCCGTTCTTCGCCGGTTTCTCCGGCACGGGATGAAGGATCAGTTCGAATTTGCGCCCCGCGGGCGTTACGGCAGCCTCGATAGCCTCGAAGATGTGCGGTGCCGTGAATTGATACATCGCGACGGTCAGGGTCGAGGTGGTTTCACCCAGGAAGGCTTCCAGTTCGCTCCAGCCGGCCTCGGGGCTGACACAGATCGTCATCTCCATCTTTTCTTTGACAGGCGGGAGATTCGGCGGATCCGGCTCCTCATAGGTCCCAGTTTTGGGCGGCAGAAAGGCGAGCGGTTCATCTCCGCCGAGCATTTTCTCGAACGCCGAGACCATCGATCCGTCCGGCGTTCCAAAGGAGACCGGCTGTCTTGCGTCGGCAGCCAATTGCTCCTCCACGGTGGCGTCGATCACCGTGAACGGAACTCCGAATTTTTTCTCCCGGTCGGCTGACTGCACCGGTGTCGTGCCGGGCGTCACGGCGACCACGATCGCCGGCACCGGCCTTCCGTCAGGCGGATATTTGTATCCCGGCCGGGTGGTAACGACGTCTGTCATGCCGGCCAGTTGTTGGCGGACCTGGCCGACCAACTTCATGATCGGCTCGAAGGAGGCCCGCACTGCCTCCGATAGCTGCGGGATGCCTGGCTGATCCATCATCGACTCCCTGATTTTGAAACGGATTGTTCAAATGCCGAAAACCAATTGTTCAACACCGACGCAACCGGCGCATGACGGTTAGGTCAGAAGGTCGTTGCGTAACCGCACCGCGGGATCGCCCAGCAGCACGTAATTCTGGGCGTCATTTCGTTCGAGCCATCTGGTGACGAGTTCGCGGTCGCTGGGACGTGACGCGTTCGCCGCTGTCAGCGAGGTCGCGCTTAACAGCAGGACCGACAGCGTCGAAAACCTGGCGCCGAATTGCCCACATATCGCGTGTCCGACCCGTTCGCCGGTCAAGATCGAGCCGATGCTGTTGCGGAAGGTGCCGATCTGGGGATCAGATACTTTGGGGGACTGAATCGAAAACCCCCAGGCGCGATCGATATGACCGATCACGGCGAGGGCACTCCCGTTCGGGTGGGCGAGCAGGCGGCGCGGCAAGGCGGCGACGAACGGTTGCGGCGCCAGCGGCGGCGCCTTGCCGGCCTGTGAGAGGTCCATAAGGAATTGATCCGCGTCGGGCGTGCCGGCGCCAAAGCAGGCGAACAGCAATGCGACGACCCCGTTCACATTGGCATCGTCGGCAATGTCGGTGGCGGCCAGGAAATGCTCTGCCCGCACACTGCCGAAGCCCGGCCAGTCCTGGCATAACAGCGCACCCTGGGTAGCGGCCTGCGCGGCTTGACCGGAACGCAGCGCCATGCCGTGCGAAGCGGTAAACAGCATCGCGGGTGGCTTGGGACCGTGCAGTGCCTCGAGCAGGCTTGCCTTCGTCGCGTCATCGCCAAGCCTCAGCTTGCGACCGTAGCCAACCTTCTCGTTGACGGCCTGTTTCAGGGCGCCGGCCGCCCCGGCGATGCCATTGGCGAGCGGGTCGATCAGCAGTGATGCGCTAAGATCGGTGGCGGCGTCGCCCAGATGCCGCGTGCCCCAATAGCTGATCTCCTTGCCATTCGGGACGGACACGGCGCTTTCATAGGCGACCGTCGAACGCGCATACCGTTCGTAGTCCTCCGGCGCGTTGAACGACAGCCGGCCGATCGCATAGTCAACGCCGAGCAGATACTGGAACTCGAACGGGATCTGATCAGGCGGGCCAATCAGCAACAGGTAATAGGGGACGACTTCCGGGTCGATGGCGCCTGGCGCTAATCTGTGGCGCGCGTACCAGTCGCGCGCTTGCTCGCCCTTCTTGTAATCGAGCACTTTGAACCGCTCGGTGGCCTGGGTCCGGCGAAGCGCCATCAAGGGCTCTAATGCATCGCGGACCTTCTGAAGCGTTTCTTCGTGAAAGATGATACCCCAGCCCGACTCGTCCAGTTTTTTGGGGTCCATATCAAACGGCAGTGCGAATGACCGTGGTTTGTCGCCATGCACATTGCCAAAGGCGTCGGTACCTGGATGCGCCGACACTTGTTTGGCGATGTCGTCGATCGATCGCGGTGTGAACGCGTAATTTCCGGTGTCGAAGTCGATGCCGTTGACGTAGACGAGGTTGGGATCGGATGCTTTGGGGCCGGCGTTTTGTTCGGAGGCTGCCATTTTCACTACTCCGGAGGTGGAAGGCACCGATGGCGTATCGTGGATCTTGATGACAACGGGAGCTGCGCCTGGTGTGGTCTGCACGGACGCGTCATCGGGCGCAGGGGTGTTGGGCATGGCCACCAGCTTGTCGCTGACATGGCCGTAATGCTGGTACGCGCCCCAACTCGGCGATTGCGGTTTGCGGGCGAGTGCCATCTCGCGGGCTTTTTTAAGCGCCTCGCCGATCGTGGCCGGCGGCGCCGTGCCGATAAGGCCGCCGGCAGCGCTTGGACCGCTTAATCCCATCACGCGGGCATAAAACCATCTTGCGCATTCCTCTGCGCAGGCATCGTCAACCTGCCAGCCGGCGCCGATGAAGTTGGGGATGCCGCGGGCGAAAAACGCCTGTGCCAGGCCGGTCATGTGCTTTCGCTGTTCATTGTGGTCGCTGGTCACGGCCGAAAAACATGCATTGGCGAACACCAGCCGCGGTACCTGGCGGACGCGGAAGATTTCTTTGGCCGACAGAATGCAATCCCCGGCGAAAACCCAACCGGTCTGCCCGGTCTTCGGGTCGGAGATGCCGTGACCCGCATAGTGGATCAGATCGAACTGTTCGTTGACGACCAACATGGCGAGTTCGAGCGGCTGGCACGGCTCGGCGCTCACCACGCATTGGTTCTCAGCCCGCAACTTATCCAGCAGCGTGCGGCCGGCATCGTCGCCGCAGGGGCCGATGCGTACTTTGGCTGTGATGTCGTACCGGCCGCCCCAGGCTTTCCGGGCCTGCTCCAGCACCTCCACCACGGCGGCTCCCTCGTCCCTTGCATGCGGCAGCGCCAATTCATCGGATGCGGGATCCGCGATGATGAGCGCATTCAGCCTGTTGTTCATCGCGGGGGGCGAGGCGGGCGGGGGCGAAAGCACCGAGCGAAATTGACGTGACACAGCCACGTTGGTGCTGAGGAAGGAGGCTTTCGTGAATCTTTTGTTGGCGGCCATCTCCCAGGGGTACACCGCCGTTGTTTCGTCCACCTCCAACGTCAGGCTGACAGACCCTTCGGTCAGTTTCCGGAAGTCGTCGGGGATCAGAATATTCGTGAAAAAAGCGCCAAGGTCTTCGCGATCCTTCGGCGTGCAGTCTTTCGTCATGTGATCGGCAAGATCACGCAGGATACGCGTGTTGACCTCCTGCTCCCGCTGGGGAATGACCGACACGTCCGACAGCGCCGAGAATTGAAACACGTCGGTCATGAAGGGATCGACAGCCGGGCGTGCCGCCGGCTTTTTGCGCTTCCCCGGGAAGACGGACTTGCCCCGCATCGCCGCCGCTGCCGATTTGCTTCGGGTGATCCGCAGATAATTCATCGGCCGGTCCGGTTCGACATCGATCGGCCCCGGCTCGAAGATCGGGTCGGCCTCAACGTCGAGGCCGCGGTGTATGGTCAGCTTTACGTTCGGAAACGGGTTCTCGTGCGCCAGCACGCCGAGCTGGGCCTCGATTTCCATCGATTTATCCAGATCGGCATGCACTAGAACCACAGAAAGCGGCCGTGCGGCCGCGCCTCGCAGGGTTTCCCGATTCTTGGTGTCATCGTCGGCTATTGCACGAATGCGCTCATAGCCGTCGTGAATTCCCTGGACGAGGCCGCGAACCGCATCTGCGACCGAGAGTTCGTTCCGCCGTATGCCGATTAGAGGGCTGGCGAGTTCGTCATGACCCATGACCTTGATCGCCACGACGATGTTGGAGATGACAAACTGAAGACTGTCCTGGGCAAAGCGACCCGGCTCCCCCATGCCTGCCAACAGCAGGTTGTCGGCCTTTATCCTGCCGGCCCGCTGAAACTGCTCCAGGTTAATCAGGAAGAGCTGGCCCAGGCTCGATCCGATAATTCCCAGGTCGACCGCTCGCGTCAGCCATGAATCGAGCAATCGGTCGAAAGCCCTGGTTGGACCCGCGAAAGCCAGGCCGTCATAGCGCGCGCCGATGACGACCGGCACCTTAACGTTGGTGATGCCACCCTTGATGACGGCGATCTGCAGGTCGATAGTGGATACGGCCGCCGGGCCACCGGAAGCAGTGCCGGCTGTGACCATCTTGGTAGTTGGCAGGGGCGGAGTGACCGCCGCATCAGGCAGCGTAACACTTGCTGGCTGCTCAGGCGAAACGCCTGCCGCCAGCGTCACCTCGACGGCCGTGGCGCGATCGCCCGCTCCCTTTTGCCGACTTTCCTTGGTTGCCACAGCGGAACTCGCGATGTCACTTGTTGGCGTTTGTCGCGGCCGGACGGCCGCTCCTCGCCGAAATCATTTGTCGAGCAATAAACCAACAAATGGTGACACAACCTTTGGTTAAGTCAATCCGTATAAGATTGACTTTTTTGCGAGTTTCTACTTTGTCCCAGCCCGCGTAGGCCGCGCTCAAGCTACAGCTCGACACACGGAGCGTTCTCGCGAGCTTCATGGAGCTTAGGGCCGCCCAAGACCTTCCCTGAACCTTCCTCATCGCGTTGTCGCGCTGCGCCTCAATGCCCAAGCCGGACTTGCCCTGTCGAGAGGTCGAACCTCGGATGTAGGCAAGCAATTGACTCCGTTTAGTCATCGGACGCCCCCCAATCCATTTGTACAGAAATAGTACCAAGGCTTAGCTTTCGATCATAGCCGACGGCGGTGTTGATCGGTTGTTTCAGTCCGCCGGCCGCGCCGGGTGCCCCGCCGACACGCGGACCTAGCGGCGGCTGCTGGCGCGACATTTTGACCTTGACAATTCATGGTTGTGGCGGTCCATTTGCGAAAATGATTTGATCTCTTGGTTCTTCAAAGAAGCGGGAGCGGAAATATCTTCTCCCCTCGTCGTTCGGTCTGACGCTTGTAGTACGCGTTTTCAATTTTAAGGGTAGCCTGAGGTTTATCGCTGCCACATCGGTCGCAGCGATTTGTTGTCAGCAACACGGTCCACTACGATCAAGGACGGCGTTCGCACGACAAACATCGCTACAGCAAGTCGCAGGAGGGGAACGGTCATGCGCAATAGTTGTTCGCTTGCCGTCGGAGTTATGAGCGTTTTGGTATTTGCCGGTTTCCCGACGCATTCCTATGCACAGGCAACGCCGCCCGCGTCAGGGGTTAAAGTTTTGGGACAGCCGTGCAATTTGATGCACGATCTGGTGCCGGCCAGTGACGTGGATCCAACGCCGGTCAGCCCTCCGACGTTGATCCCCTTTCTTGCGCAGAAATTCGTCCCCGGGGAGAAATTCGTCGTCGACCCAAAGATCAAGAAGAGAATTCTGGCCTCCGGCCTGCCGTGCCAGGAAACCGTGAGTGGCGGCGGTACCGCCAAATCTTTGCTGGAAAACCGTCAGCGCGGATTTGATTTTTATTCGTGGCTGACTTTCATCGCCCTGAATTCTCCCGCCAACGGGCATCCGATTGATCAATCTAGACCGGACACCAAAACCAAATGGGAGGACAGAAATAATTTCATGCATCTGCTCGATGTGATGGTCAAGGACCCAGAAACGAACGCACCCAAATGGGGAGAGAGGAAGATTCCGGAAGAATGCCTCAGTAAATACAAGGGCGAAATTAAAGGCATAAACGACATGATGGTCATCGAGATGATCGAGGAGACCTTCAATGAGCCCTTCAAGACCGGGGCACTGATCGACCAGCAGGGCAATTACGCGCTGTTCGATATACTGATGAACAAACAGATGTTCGACTATATCCTGGCGAAAAAGTTTTACAGCAAAAAGGCGCAATTGGAAAACGCCACATTGAAGGTCGATTTTCCTGCAGGAACTAATCCCGATCCAAGCAAAGGCATCGTCGGCGATCCCGGCGCCATCATGATCAAGGTGTCCTGGAAAGTGATTGAGTCCGACAAGGACAAGCAGAGATTCCACACCGTCGACGCGCTGGTTTTGATGCCGCGGCACGAGGGCAAATCTGAACCGCCGCCCTGTTTGCGCAAGACGCTTGGGCTGGTGGGTTTCCATGTCGGACATAAAACCAAGAGCCGTTTGCAGTGGATATGGACATCGTTCGAGCACGTCGACAACGTGCCAGAGGACAAGGAAATCGCGAGCGGCAAACTAAAACCGTCGTATAGTTTCTATGATCTGAAATGCGCTGTCGAAAAATGCCCGGTGAATCAAACGCCACCGCGACCCTGGGATCCAACCTATGCCAACGGGCTGAAATTCCACGACAGCACGTTCAAGAGCCAGATCACCCGGGTGATCCCGCTGACAGAGGATACAAGGGATATCAACGGACGATTCCAGGATGTTCTCGGCGATACCGTGTGGAAAAATTACATGCTGCTCAGCACCCAATGGCCGAGCGCATTCCCCTGCGGATCATTGACCGTCAAAGCGCCAAGGCCCGTCCAGCCCGATCCGGATACGGATTTCGAGAAACAGCCGGATATGACCTGCGCGCCGGCCCCGACCTATCTCGCGAACTCAACACTCGAAACCTATAGTCAGGGCAACATTCCTCTCGCTTCGTCAAGCTGTATGGCTTGCCATGGCAACGCGGTCAGTCAACAGCGGCGCTCGGCAGACGTCAAGCCAGGAGACTTTTACAATCAATCGGACTTCACGTTCATGCTTGAAAAGGCGCGTTGATCTCGCGAGCGTGATCCAGGGTGAGGACGAATTATCGGTTTTGAATACAGGGGGCCAGGCTGTGAGCAATTTACCGCATCAAGAGCGCCATCCGATCGCACAGATTGCAAACGACGACGAACAAGCGAGCGGGATCACGCGGCGGACGGTACTCACGGGCGCGGCGGCTGCCACCGCGGTGGCGACCCTCCCGGTGGTCGACAGGCCGCCGGCAAGCGCCGCCCCCAGCCCCGATCCGAATCCGCAAGATATGGTCGCCTTTATTTTGTTGTCGTCGGCACTCACCGGGATTGCCGAAACCAGGTTGGCGCCTGGATTTAGTTTTGAAGCCGCCGACGCCTATCGATTTTGAGAAATTGATTCCCGGCTCAGATCCCGTCGACGTCAAGTTGGAATATTTCAAGTGGGTCGACAAAAGACATCCAGCGACGTTCGAGAAGTTGCGGCGGATTGCCAAAGACAATCTCAACGCTCCGCCCAATCGTGAGCTGGCGATCATCGGAAAAATTCCGACCGGGGACGATACCGAATTGACGCAATCCGAGATTGACCTCAAATATCTGGCGCGCAGCATTGTTTTGATGTGGTACTTGGGCGCTTGGTACGATCCGGACAACTTGCAAACACCAAACGCTTCCAATTTTGAAGTTATTTCACCGAAGGCTTACACCCAAGGATGGGCCTTAAAGGTAGCCCAAGCCCATCCAATGGGGTTTAGCGAAATGCAGTTCGGCTACTGGACGCGGCCCCCGAATCCTCGCGGCGACTTCATCGGATAGAGCAACTAGATCTACGAAGGAGCCCGACCATGGCCGCTGAATCAGACGTTGAATGGGATGTCGTTATTGTCGGGTCCGGCTTCGCCGGCGCCTTGATCGCAAACGAGTTGGGCAAAGCCCACAAGAAGGTCCTTGTCCTCGAGGCCGGCGCAGGAGTGCCCTCCAACATTAACGCTTACATGAGGCGGTTCTATTCGGCTGCAGCCAAGGTGCCGGAAAGTCCTTATACACCCGAGATTTTTGGCCCGAACGGCTTGAGCGATCCGAACAAAGTAAATGCCGGGCGGCCGACCGTGCTCAGTACCGGCGCCAAAGGAGGTTTCGGCGATTGGACGGACCCAAATCAAAGCTACCTGATCCAGAAGGGTCCCTTCCCATTCGGCAGCACTTACGACCGTGTCGCCGGCGGCACTTCGCATTGGCTCGGCACCAGCCTGAGGTTTGTGCCGAACGACTTCAAGATGAAAAAACTTTACGGAGCGGCGACACCGCAATTCGTTGATTGGCCGATCGAGTACAAAGATTTGATATCGTGGTACGGCAAAGCTGAGGAGGAAATCGGCGTCTCGGGGGACGTGAAAGACCAGAAGTATCTCGGCATCGAATTTCCGTCTGACTACGCTTACAAGATGCGGCAAATTCCGAATTCGACGACTGACCAAGCCGTCGGTAAGGCCGTAGATGCCATGACGGAAGACGAGCTAAAATTTTTGCAAAGAGACAGCAGCGTCGATAAAATTCGTGTCAGGGGTCTGCCAGCTGCGCGAAATTCCGAACCCTATCGTAATCGGCGTGCCTGCGCTGGCAACACGAATTGCATTCCGATCTGTCCTATCCAGGCGAAATACGATCCCACCATTACGTTGAATGATGCGATGGCTACCGGCTTCGTAAAAATGCGGGAGCGAACGGTCGCCAGCGAGATCGTCGTCGGCGAAAACGGCCGCATCAGCCAGATCAATTTTATTCGCTATAAGGATGATATTACGCTTGACGCAGGGCCGAAACCCGAACGTGGATTTGTGAAGGCCAAGATCTATGTGATCGCGGCGAATGCGATAGAGACGCCTCGACTGTTGTTGATGTCGAAAAACGGCGGCCGAACAAACAACGGCGTGGCG